>UOFK01000308.1_pt1 | contig 11232 bp, 5 predicted proteins | sample 1990061 | NCBI WGS metagenome assembly UOFK01 (sample SAMEA4728526, study PRJEB27164) | hydrothermal vent metagenome | biome: marine basaltic hydrothermal vent biome; feature: marine hydrothermal vent; material: mineral | place: Pacific Ocean | collected 2011-06-14/2011-07-23 | depth 1741 m
GTTTGAGGCCTTCTCGATACAGGGCCAGTTGTTGTCGATACTGCTCCACCAGTTGCGCCGCGCTGTTTTGTTCCAGGCGGTGGGTTTTGTAGTCGACCAGATACAGCTGCTCTGGCCCTACCAGCAGGCGATCGATAATGCCGTAGACCGTTTTTTTACCGCTTCGGTATTCAATAGCCACCTCGTTGTAGGCTTTATATTGCGAGTCAGGGGACATGAGCCAGTTGAGTTCGCTGTTTTCAAGTATGGCTGCAACTTCCTTCCACCAAGTATCCAGGCGGGCATCGGTAGCACTCAAGCCGTGTTCGTGTGCGGCCTGTTTGCATAGTGTGCGGGAGTTAATATCAGCGGATGGTTGCGTGGTTGCCAATTGCAGCAGCCGGTGAATGACCAGACCGCGCAGCGTGCCGTCGGCTTCGTTACCGGTCATGATGCCCGGATGGTTGCTCTTACTGGGTGATATTTCGTGCCAGGCAGATGGGGTCTCGATGGGCCTGCTCAGGCGTGGGTCGATGGGTATAGGCGGTTTCTTACTGGAAGGAACTTGAGGTCGTGCGGATGGACTGCCAAAAGTTGCTATCCAGCATTCGCCCTCAACACTTTCCTCGCATAAAGCGGTTGTGAGCTGTTGATACCAACTGGGGTAGGCATTTTTTTTGGCGGCCTGACAGCCGGAAATAATCAGCATGTTGCGCGCGCGTGTCAGGGCGACATATAGCAGGTTGGCGGCTTCGCGCTGTTCCTCTAATTGCTCGCTGTCATAACGTGCCTGGCTGATGGCATCGCGATCGAGGCTGCGATTTAACAGCATAAAATCACTGGGGCGATCAGATTCTGCCGGCCAGCGTACCAGTGTCTGACAGGCCTTTGAGCCACCACCGGTACGTGCGCTGTCGGCGAGAAAAACAACAGCGGCCTCCAGTCCCTTGGAGGCATGGATGGTCAACAGGCGGATACGCTGATTGTCGTCACCCGGCAGGGTCGCCTGGCTGGGGCCTTCTTTGTCCAGGTTACGCAGTTGCTGCAGCTTGTCGAGGAAACGCGGCAGGGTTGGATAGCGCCCGGCGTCGATTTCCAGTGCCAGTTCGACAAAGCGTACCAGGTTGGCGCGCACGCGCGGTACTTGAATGGCTGGGAAGGCGGCCTGATAGCGTTGTACGACATTGGCCTGATGATAGATGGTTTCCAGCAGGTCGTGTATCGGTACGCGCCCCGCCATCTGGTGCCAGTGGGTCAGATGTTGGGCGGCTCGATTAAGCGGATGTTCGGGGTCGGATATTGCCAGTTCGGTGAGCCGTTCAAACCAATTGCCCGTTTTCCCTTGGGCTAATGGCAACAGTGTCTTGTCATCGATAGAGAACAGCGGTGAACGCAATACCTGGGCCAGTGACAGCGTGTCTTGCGGTGTGATCAGGACTTTCAGCAAGGCTTCCATGTCGCGAATTTCCAGACTCTCCAGCAGGGTGCCGCGGTCCTGGCTCAAATAGGGGATATGGCTATCGCGCAAGGCAGCTTCATAGTCAGCAAGATAAGTGCGCGAGCGCAGTAAAATAAGTATGTCATCCGCCTGTACGGTATGGGCGTCGAGTAATTCGCGTATACGCTGGGCAATAGCCTGACCTTCCCGATAGTGTCGGTTATCCTGGCGCTGCGGCCGTGGTTCCAGCAGCGGGTTGCGCAGGCAGGTGATGTCGACGACAGTTTCCTCTACTTCGTCGGCCTCTATGAGCGGCCATATTTCCAGGCGGCCCCACTGTTGCGACAGGTGGGTGCTGTGGGATTGAAAATCTGTCAGCAGGCCTTGCATGCTGTCGTGCTGAAACAGTGTGTTGACACTGTCCATGATCAATGGTGAAGAGCGCCAGGACTGATCCAGATGCACGCTGGCAGCGGCCAGGTGCTGTTGCATCCAGTCGGCGGCAAAACCCAGCAGACGCGGGTTGCCGCGACGGAAACGGTAGATGGATTGTTTGGCATCACCGACGATAAACAGGCTACGCCAGCGTTCACTGCCGGCAGCCATTTCTTCCAGTATCGGCTGGAGGAGCCGCCACTGGGTCGGGTTGGTGTCCTGAAATTCATCGATCAACAAATGGTCGATACGCTGGTCGAGTTTGTACTGAACCCAGTGCGCCTGTTCCGGGTGACTGAGTAATCGATAAGCGCTCCACTCGAGATCAGCAAAATCGAGTTGGCGACGTTCGCGCTTGATGCGCTGGTAGTGTGTCAGCATACAGGCACCGGCGCGGTACCAGGCACTGTTGGTGGCGAGCGTGAGTTCGCGGTTGCGGTGTTCGCGTTGTTCTGCCAAACGCTCACAGAACAACTGGTGCAGCTGTAGAAAATGCTCTTCACCAACATCACCCATGGACTTGCACTGCGCCTTGCTCAACTTGCGTTTGCGTGGTTCCAGTTTTCCGGTCAGAAATACCGGCGCGATAGCAGCGATACCAGCGTCGATGCTGGTGGCGTTGGCTAGGCCGTTGGCCAGCCATTGGGCGTGTTTTTGATTAGTCGCTGTATTGTGTTTCTGCAACAGCTGAAGAAACGCTGTCAGTTCCTCCCGGCTCTGTTCGTTCCAGAGGTGGGCACCGCCGGCCACACCGCTGTCTATCGCCAGTTGCTCACTCAGCTGCTCGATAGCCAGATCAATCCCGACCGTTTTTTCTTGCGTAAAGGCCCACCAGTCGCTGCGATGCTCGACAAAGTTAAACAGGGCGGTACGGGTGTTATACGGGCCATTCAAGGCATCGAACAGTTGTTGCAGCGATTGTGCCGGTAATGTTTCCGGTACGCGGGTGGCTTCGGCGACCAGGGCATCCCAGGCCTCTGTTATCAGGACACCAGTTTGTTCGACCAGCTCGAAACCGGGTGGCAGACCGGCTTCCAGCGGAAAGCGTTGTAATAAATCCTGGCAAAAACTGTGAAAGGTGCTGGCACGCAGGGAGTGCTCGCTGCGCAATACTGCCTCGAACAGGCTGCGGGCGCTTGTGCGTAGCGGGTCGGTGGGGGTTTCACCGAGTTCGTGAAGCAGCTCGTCGAGTTGTTTGTCGTCGGCTTCCAGCAGTTGGCGCAGCCGTTCGTTCAGGCGTTCCTGCATTTCACCGGCCGCCTTGCGGGTGAAGGTGATGGCGAGAATATTATCCAGAGGTGCACCGTTCAACAGCAGGCGCGTGATACGTGCCACTAGTTGCCAGGTTTTACCGGTACCGGCGGAGGCCAGTACGCTACAGCTGATCGAGGGGTCCGCAGGTGATAGCATTAGGTTAAGGCCGTAGGGTCGAATTCATCCTGCCACATAGCACGCCGGCAGACGCCGCTGAACTCACACCAGTTGCAGGTCTTGTCGTCGCCCCAGGCGGGTAACGGCGCATTGCACTGTAAGGCTTGTTGCAAGTCGGCCAGACGTGAGCCAACGGCAGTAATCAATGTCGAGACAGCTTCATCCGGCAGCTTCAAAGCGGGCTTGACCACGGCCTTGCCTATTTGCAGATAGTCGAGCTGAGCGACAGGTTCGTCCAGCATCAAGGCGTAGCTTGGCAGTTGCACTGCTTCTCCGCAGAGTACGTCTGCGGCTGCGGGTGGTTTGCCAGTTTTGTAATCGAGAATACCCCGTTGCGACCGGTTGCAGTCAATGCGGTCAATGCGACCTTTAAGCAGCCCTTCGCCGACGCTTTTCTCAGCCTTGACTTCCACGGCCTGTACTTGCCAGTCTTGCTGACGTCGGGTTTGCCAGTCAATGTAGGCGGGGATACAGGCACGCCATTGTTGCAGCCAGCCACGCGCCTCAAAATCATCAGCAATAACACGCTTGAATACCGCCTGACTGATGTTCTCCAGCAGCACTATGGCCTGCTCGCGTCGGTCAGCATCCAGTGGCCCGGACCAGGGGCCGGGTAGCTGCTGGATGTCGCTGTGAAAAGCTTCGAGCACACGGTGGATTAAGGCACCGTAGTCGGCTTTGCTCAGTGCTTCGCTGATAGCTTCCTGCGGTTTGAGACCGAGCACATCAGCCGCGAAAAAACGGTAAGGACAATCAATCAGGCGCTGATGGCTGGAGGCTGACCAGGTGCGTGGCTGCAGCGCGACGGGCACTACCGGTTGAGGGCGCTGGGTTAATGCGGGCAGTGGCGTCGTATCGGGCGATGCCGGTAAGGTTCCGGCTCGGCCGAGCAGTGCTTTCAGGTCGGCGTCTTCCAGTGAACCCGGGTAAGCATTGGCGTGAAAGGTTTCTAATAACTCCAGCCACGGGCTGACTGGTACCGGTTCGCCGTCGATCTCGGTATGTTGGGTCAACAACAGATGGTCAGCACTGTGCAGAATGCGCACAAAATGGTGCAGGCGGGTAGTCAGCTGCTCCGACCAGGTAGGCAGGCCCAGTTGTGCTCGCACCTGCTGATTGAAAAATGTCTGACCGGAAGGTGAGCCAGGTAAATATTCCCGGCTGCAGCCAGCGATGATAATGCCGGCAAAATACTGCAGGCGGGTTTGCTCCAGCGTCAGTAGTTTTACCGCGCTGCTGCCACCGGCGACCCGGAAGGTGGCACGTTCGAGATGACGGCCCAGCCAGGCACGCAGCTCCTGCCAGTTCAGCTGCGTCTCAAAACTTGCAGTAGCCGTGCCCAGTTCGTTCAGTGTCTCGATGACCATCTGCCCGGCCAGGTCGGCTTCGAGGGCCTGCCAGGTACCCAGTTCCAGCAGACTGTTGCGTATGGCTTCAATGCAAAGTTGCGCTGGATGGCTGCCGTTGAGCAGCGGTATGAGTGGTGCAGCGGCATGATCAAGCCGGTTGAGCAGGGCGTGCAGGTCTCTGTGGACGTGCTCCGACCAGTCGCCAGGAAGACGCTCACTGCGTAGATCCAGGTGGCGTCGGTAGCGTTCCAGACCGCGGGCAATATTTTCGTGTAGGACGATATCCTGTTCCAGGCGACGCACCAGGGCAAGGTGTCGATCGCCGGGTTCGGTATTGAGGAAGGGGGACTTTAATACGTCCAGCATGGGGCCACAGGCAAAATCTTCTTCGACTGTTTCCAGCCAGCGCTCGACGATGGCGGCGGCACTGGTGGTCGATAGTGCCCAGCCAGCCGGGTCGTCCAGTTGAATGTCCGAGGCTTCCAGCATGGCGCGAATCCGACGGGCAAGACGCCGGTCTTCACTGACAATCGCAATCGGCTGGTGGCCGTCGAGGAGCCAGCGCCTGACTTGTAAAGCCACGGCTTGTGCTTCCATTTCTGGGTTATCGGTGCATAGAGTGCACAGTCTGGGCGCGACCGGATCAATGGGGAAGTGTTTGGCAAATGCCTCTGCGCGTTGTTTCAGATGGCCGCCACCGGTGGTGTACAGGGCTTGCATGAAGGCGGTATAGGCATCGGGTTGCAGGTCGGTATGTGTATCATTGCCGCCGTCTTCTATACCGATTTGTGCAGTGATCCGCCGTAATGGCGCATCGGGGTGGTTGCCGGTGCCCATTGCTGAGCCGTGCAGTAACAGATGGGCGCGTCCGCCATCCAGTAATTGTTGGAGCCAGTGCAGTTCGGCGCCGGAAAACCCGGTAAAACCGAGTAGCCAGAGTTCTTCCTCTAGCACTTGATCAAGGCTGTGGCGCAAACAGGATAAATAGGCCGATGCCGGGTCGGTCGCATTTTCGTCGTCCAGTTGCTGACGCCAGGCCTGCCACAGGGTATGCAGAATGTAGGCTTCCTGTTGTAGAGCCGCCGACGGTTGTGGCAGGCCATAGGCTTGCTGGAGGGTTTGCTGAAAGCTGTCAAGCGTGTCTGTCAGCGGGGACTGATTGTGGCTGAGCTCCTCGAACAGGGTCAATAGCTGGTCGGCGAGTAGCCAGGGATCGGTGTCGCTATACAATTGCTGTGCATGGCGCAGGGCTTCGCCCAGAATCAGTTCCTGCGCGGGGTGTCGGAGTATGGCTTGATCAGGGTCGGAAAATCGCAGTAGCCAGTTATCCAGGCGATTAATGTTGGGACCGAGCAAGGCGCTGAATCCACGTTTTTCAGCCTCGTCCAGTAGCGCTGCACGCAATCCCGCCGCACACTGGTTATCGGCTATCAGTATCTGGCAACGACTGAGGTCGGGGAGTGTATCCTGGTGGTAGGCCAGTATTTGCCGGGCCGCTGCGAGTAGCGGATCCCGACCGAATGCTATCAGCTGGATCAACGTTCCAACTGGTCGAGTTTGCCTTCTTTACCATTCCAGTCGTCGGCATCGGGCGGCGCTTCTTTTTGCTGGGTGATTACCGGCCAGTTTTGCGCCAGTTCTTCATTGAGGGCCAGGAACTGTTCTTGATCTTCGGGTAGATCGTCTTCGGGAAAGATGGCTTCGGCTGGGCATTCGGGTTCGCACAGGGTGCAATCGATGCATTCTTCCGGGTCGATGACCAGAAAGTTAGGGCCTTCGTGGAAACAGTCTACTGGGCAGACTTCCACACAATCCGTGTACTTGCATTTTATACAATTTTCCCCGACGACGAATGTCATAACGCGCTCCAAATCCAACCGGCGCCAATGATACACGCAATTGGTGCCTACCCATAAATTCGGCTGGGCTATTCCCGGATTGGCCTGGTTATTGCCTTTACCCTAAGAGATGACAGATTTCTGTCACTCTGTCTGGAGCCGGGAATGCTGCACGGATTAACATTTAAACTAGCCGTTGTGACACTGGCCCTGATAGCGGCAGACGCCCTGGTAGCGGATACCCTCAAAGTTATCCCCATGAACCAGAAGAATCTGGCGACCTATTATATTGAGGCGAGCATGCGCGGCAGTGGGGATGTCGAATTTATGGTCGATACCGGTGCCGGTTATACCACTATCAATGAACATATCCTGGCGCGCTTGCAGAGTGCCAACAACGCCGAATATGTGGGTGAGCTTACCGGTGTTATGGCGGATGGCCGCACGCAGCGGCTGCCTGTGTATCGCATAAAACACCTGGTGCTTGGGGGTGACTGTGTGTTGCGCGATGTTGAAGCGGCTGTTTTCCCAGAAAAAACCCGCATGCTATTGGGTCTGAGTGCATTATCAAAGGCTTCTCCATTTATATTTTCCACCAATCCGCCAAGTCTTAGCTTGAGTAACTGTAGCGCAGCTGTAAGTTAATCGTAACTGCTCAGTTCACCTCTGAAATCCGCCATTTCTGCGTTAAAAAATGATCATTTACACCTGTAAATTCACATTTTTCGCCTTGAACTGACAAATTTCAGAGGCGATCTGAGTAGTTATAGTTAATCTGGTTTGACGGGCGCAAGATACTGTACTAGAAGTTATATCGGGTTTTCTATATTTTGAGGTGGAGATGAAACAGACAGGCCGGATTTTCCTGATTGCGTGCAGTGCTGTAATGGTTGGTACTGGAGAGGCCGCTCCCGGTTACGTAGACGTTGGCGATAACTCTATCATTCGTGCCGGTTCCGGTGATTGTGTGCACACACAGCGCTGGTCAGTACCCAACGCGATTGTTCAGTGTGACCCGGAAATTGTTGCCAAGCGTGATGGCACAGATACCGCGGCAATGGAAGTCATTATGGTGACCAAACGTAACTTGATTCGTCTTAAGGCGGATATGTTGTTTGGGTTCGACAAGGCCAGCCTGACTGATAACGGCAAATCCTTGCTTGATGAGCTGATGGGTGATCTGACCGCTGATAATCTTCTGGACCAGAAAATTCTGATTCGGGGTTATGCTGACCGTATCGGTTCCGAAGACTATAACTTGGCCTTGTCGAAGCAACGCGCTGAGGCTGTGGGTAGTTACCTGGTTTCGAGGGGGCTGGTGCCGAGCTTTATTGAGACTAGCGGGCTGGGTTCGGCTGATCCGATTGTCGACTGTGTTGGTGAACGTGGTGCTTCGCTGGTCAATTGCCTGGCACCGAACCGGCGTACCGAAATCGAATTTTCGGCTGTCGAAGTGACCGAAGTCGAGGAAATAGTGCCGGTGAAATAGCCGAGCGGTAACCTCCGGCTTATGGGGCGTTCCCGTTGGCGAGATTTTTCAGGGTATACAGCAGGTCCAGCGCCTGACGTGGTGTCAGGTTGTCTGGTTTGATGCTCTCCAGGGCTTCGGCAAGTGGACTGGTATGGTTGTCGGCAAACAGGTCTATCTGCCGTTGCGGTTTTGCCGTCGGTGATACGAACTGGCTGTTGCCCATTTCCAGTTGGTATAACAGCTTGCGGCTTTGTTCCAGCACGGCTTCCGGAACACCGGCCAGAGCGGCTACCTGTATACCATAACTCCGGCTTGCCGGTCCCTCCTTGACGGTATGTAAAAACACAATCTGCTCGCCGTGTTCGACAGCATCGAGGTGTACATTGGCTGTTGTGCTGAGTTCTTCGGGCAGGCCGGTAAGCTCAAAATAATGAGTGGCAAATAGGGTATAGGCCCTGAGCTTGCCCAATTCACGGGCGACGGCCCAAGCCAGGGCCAGGCCGTCGTAGGTGCTGGTGCCACGACCAATTTCATCCATCAACACCAGGCTGTCACCAGTAGCATTATTGAGGATATTTGCCGTCTCGGTCATTTCCACCATGAAGGTCGAGCGCCCGCCAGCAAGGTCGTCAGACGCGCCGATGCGGGTAAAAATGCGGTCCAGCGGCCCGATGTGCGCGCTGTCTGCGGGTACAAAACTGCCGATACAGGCGAGCAGGGCGATCAGCGCAGTCTGGCGCATGTAAGTGGATTTTCCGCCCATATTTGGGCCGGTGATAATCAGCAGCCGACGTTGCTCGTCAAAGCGGACATCATTGGGGACAAAAGGGGCTTCGTTGACTTTCTCGATGACCGGGTGGCGACCGCCACGGATATCAATACCGTCAGCGTCGCTCATGTGCGGCCGCGACCAGTTGAGTGTATCAGCGCGTTCAGCCAGACAGCAGAGGACATCCAGCTCGGCCAGCCCTTCCGCGCATACAGAGAGTGGCTGAATCTGTTGCAGTAACTGTTGTAGTAGATCTGCGTACAGGGATTTTTCACGCTCCAGCGCCTTGCTGCGAGCGCTCAGCACCTTGTCTTCGTGCGCTTTGAGTGCCGGTGTAATAAAACGTTCTGCGCTTTTGAGTGTCTGGCGGCGCTGATAATTATCCGGTACCCGCTCAGACTGGCTGCGGCTGACTTCAATGTAGTAACCGTGCACCCGGTTATAGCGGATTTTTAAATTGGCAATGCCGGTACGCTCGCGTTCAGCGGTTTCCATGTCGAGCAGAATTCGGTCGCTTTTTTCGCTCAGTGTGCGCAGCTCATCCAGCTCGCTATCGTAACCTTCGGCAATCACGCCACCGTCGCGGATGATGGCAGCCGGGATATCCGGCAGTGCCCGTCGCAGCAGCTTGACGATCCCAGGGTGCTCCTGAATGCGCGCTTTCAGCGTGCTCAAGAGTGGGTCCGTATCGTGGTGTAGTAACACCTGGATATCCGGCAGGCGCGTCAGCGTTTCGCGCAGGGCGGTCAGGTCACGCGGCCGGGCAGATAGCAGCGCAATCCGCGACAGAATGCGTTCAAGATCACTGCCGCCGCGCAGCTGGTCGCGCACGGCTTCAAACAGGCGTGCCTGCAGCAGGGCTTCCAGGCATTGGTGGCGCAGGGCGAGCGGTCGGCGGTCACGTAGTGGCCGATGCAGCCAGCGGCGCAGCATGCGACTGCCCATGGCGGTGACACAGTTGTCCAGTATGGCGATCAGGCTGTGTTGTTTCTGGCCCGATTGTGACTGGTCGAGTTCGAGATTACGGCGTGTGGCCGCATCCATAATAACGCTGTCCTGCTGTAGCTCGGTGCGTAGCCCGCGTAAATGCGGCAGGGCGGTGCGCTGGGTATCTTTGACGTATTGCAACAGCGCGCCGGCCGCGCCAACCGCTACAGGCATATCCTGGCAACCGAAGCCACTAAGATCACGAGTGCCGAATTGTTCGTTCAGTTGGCGCGTAGCGGCCTCGGTGTCAAAGTGCCAGGGGGGTAGACGCCTGAGTGCCTTAATACGCGAAAGTACCGGTGGCAGGGTGAAATCTTCGCTGAGCAGGAGTTCCGCTGGCCGCAGACGCTCGAGTTCACCCAGCAGTGCCTCTTCACCGTTGAACTCCTGTACTGTAAAACGCCCGGCCGACAGATCCAGCGAGGCAACACCATAGTAGCCTTCTTCGTCAGCGTTGAGGCTGACCAGCAGATTGTCGCTGCGTTCTTCGAGCAGGGATTCGTCGGTGAGGGTGCCGGGCGTGAGTATGCGCACCACCTGGCGCTCTACCGGCCCCTTACTGGCGGCTGGGTCACCGATTTGTTCACAGATGGCAACCGATTCGCCCAGCCTTACCAGGCGCGCCAGGTATTGTTCGGCGGCATGCACCGGGATACCCGCCATGGGGATGGGTTCGCCAGCCGATTGACCGCGGCTGGTGAGGGTGATATCCATGAGTTCTGCGGCCTTGCGCGCATCAGCGTAAAACAGCTCGTAGAAGTCGCCCATGCGGTAGAACACCAGAATGTCTGGGTGCTCGGCTTTGATGCGCAAGTATTGCTGCATCATAGGTGTGTGTTGTTCAGTTTTGTTCTTCATGAATCTACAATCTATTCTTGTAAGCGCATAATAATATAAATTTTTTTGTTTTTCTTCTTTCAGGAGCATTTATGGAATTGTATGAAATTTCATGAATGTTCAGAAAAAAGTGTAAGTTTTTATTTGTGACGTGCTCTTTGCAAGAACTTACACTTTCTTTTCCAGAAGACAATTATCCTAGAAACCGCAGCTGAACAGGGCACCGTATTGTGCCGATTTGCTTAGCCAAAAACCGCCGTAATACCCCAGGGCACCCTCTCTTGCTCCGCATTCACCTTGCAAGGCGGTGCAATACGATGGTCTGTGGACCTGTGCAGTTTCTAGGATTATATCTTAGAGAGATCAATTAATCTGGAAAAGGATGTGTTTATGACTGCTACAAACTGCGTAAGAGGAGTTTTAGATTCAGATGTAAATCTTTCTCTTAATATTATGCGTCGATATATTCCTGAATTACCGGATTGTGAATAGAGGTGTTTTCTGAAACGAGCGTAAAATTTTATAGCCCTAATCCTTTAGAACTCATGCTGTTATTCTGATCGTACTATTGAATATACCCGTAGCGTTTTAGATTTAGGTGTTATGTCAATGGGGATAAGTTAAGGTGGTTTTTTTGTAGGGTCGAATTCATTCGACCGGCCATGCTGATATTCATCCTATCATCCAGGTTATAGCCG
>UOFK01000200.1_pt1 | contig 11183 bp, 9 predicted proteins | sample 1990061 | NCBI WGS metagenome assembly UOFK01 (sample SAMEA4728526, study PRJEB27164) | hydrothermal vent metagenome | biome: marine basaltic hydrothermal vent biome; feature: marine hydrothermal vent; material: mineral | place: Pacific Ocean | collected 2011-06-14/2011-07-23 | depth 1741 m
GGCTATGCCGCTGCAATGCCTGTACACCAAAGCGGCATGCCCTTGCAGGTGAATGAGCAGCTCAGTCATTACCGGCGTCTGCACGGTGAGATGCCACCGCCCGCTGCTGTAGAGCCTGAGTCAGAAGCAGGCGTGGCAGAGGCAGCGCCACCGCTGGGTTTTGCGCTGGCGCAGTTACAGGGTGTCTATATTTTGGCGGAAAACACCCAGGGCCTGGTGTTGGTGGATATGCACGCGGCTCACGAACGTATAACCTACGAACACCTGAAAAATAGCTATCAGGATGAAGGCATACGCTCACAGCCTTTGCTGGTGCCACTGGGTATGGCGGTGAGCCGGGTTGAAGCGGATGAAGCTGAAGAGCGCCGGGATTGGTTCACGGCGTTGGGTTTCGATATTGACCGTCAGGGACTGGAACAGCTTTTGATCCGGCAGGTCCCCGCGTTACTGGCCGATGTGGATACGGCTGTATTGGTGAGAGATGTGCTGGCAGATTGTCGTACTCACGGCAGTAGCGAACGTATCGAAGTATCTATTAACGCCTTGTTGTCAAGCATGGCCTGTCACGGTTCAGTACGTGCTAACCGGCATCTGACCCATGCTGAGATGAACGCCTTGCTGCGCGATATGGAGCGCACCGAGCGTTCCGGGCAGTGCAACCACGGCCGACCGACCTGGGTGCAGGTGAGTTTGCAGGAACTGGACGCGCTGTTTTTGCGGGGTCGCTGATGCAAGCTGTTTTTCTTATGGGGCCGACCGCCTCCGGAAAAACCGATGTGGCGGTCGAACTGGTGCAGCAATTACCACTGGAGATCGTCAGCGTTGATTCAACACTGATTTATCGGGGTATGGATATTGGTACGGCCAAGCCCGACGCGCAGACACGGCAGCTGGCACCCCACCACCTGATCGATATCCGTGATCCCTCTGAGATTTACTCAGCCGCCGAGTTTCGCCGTGACGCCTTGCAAGCCATGGGTGATATTACTGCGCGCGGTAATATACCGCTGTTGGTTGGTGGTACTACGCTGTATTTTCGAGCGCTCGAAGCAGGGTTGTCAGATTTACCTGCTGCAGATGCCGACGTGCGCGCTGAGCTGGGTGCAAAGGCCACCGAGATCGGCTGGGCAGCTATGCACGCACGGTTACAGAAAGTCGACCCGGAAGCCGCCGAGCGCATCCACCCCAATGACCCGCAGCGCATTCAGCGTGCCCTGGAGGTCTACGAATTATGTGGCGAGCCCATGAGCGCGCTGTTTGCCGCCGGTCGAGGCCAGGCTTCTATGTACCAGTTTCTGAAAATAGCGTTGGTGCCGGACGACCGGGCGTTGCTGCGTGCGCGTATTGCCGAGCGTTTCCATCGCATGCTCGAACAAGGTTTTCTGAACGAGGTGCGGAAATTGCGTGAACGCGATGATTTGCATGCGGATTTACCCGCAATGAGGGCGCTGGGTTACCGTCAGGCCTGGGCCCACCTGGACGGTGATCTGGCGGAGCATGAATGGGTTGAACGTGGGATTATTGCCACCCGCCAGTATGCCAAGCGGCAGATGACCTGGCTGAGAAGTGAGCATGATTGCCATTGGATCGACCCGTTGCAGGCAGGTTCAGTAGCCGCAGCACTAAATTTGATCAGTAACGATTGAAACTGCTGGCGCCGCAGTCTATTGAGTGTGCTATAGTTTTCCGGGTAGGGAACATCTTAACCGCAATGTGGACGCGGCGTTCGTAGCTTAGTGCTCATTCTTCCCCGGTAATTGATTTGGGTAAGAGGACGTAATTTGGTGCACGTTAATATAATGAAGGAGAAATGACATGGCCAGAGGGCAGTCGCTGCAAGAACCTTTTCTGAATGCCTTACGTAAAGAACGCATTCCGGTCGCAATTTATCTGGTGAATGGTATTAAATTACAGGGCCAGATCGAATCTTTCGATCAGTTTGTCGTGCTGTTGAAAAACAGCGTTAGTCAGATGGTGTACAAGCACGCTATTTCGACCGTGGTCCCGGCACGCAACGTGCGCTTGGCGAGTGGTGATGACAGCGACAACGATAACAATAACAACAATACAGGTAACGCCTGATTTTGCAGCACCTACTGTGAACCGGGTTGGATACCCGGTTCCGGTTAAACCTTATGCTATGATTCCTCATGTTTGAACGTCCCCAAAGTGGCGAGCGCGCTATTCTCGTCCATGTCGATTTTCCCGGTAGAGGCGATCCCGAAGACTTGCTGGAATTTTCTGATTTGGCCATATCTGCCGGTGCGAGTCCGCTCGCGACTGTCACCGCCAGTCGTAATGCACCTGATGCGCGGTTTTTTGTCGGCAGTGGCAAAGCTGATGAAATCCGTGAGCTGTTGGAATTTCACGAAGCTGAACTGGTCATTTTTGATCATGAGCTGAGTCCTAGCCAGGAACGTAACCTGGAAAAACACTTTGAGGCGCGTGTACTCGATCGTACTGGCCTGATTCTGGATATTTTCGCGCAGCGGGCGCGTTCCTTTGAGGGTAAGTTGCAGGTCGAGCTGGCCCAGCTCAAACACCTGTCTACCCGGCTGGTGCGTGGCTGGACCCACCTGGAGCGTCAGAAGGGTGGTATAGGTCTGCGTGGCCCGGGTGAGACTCAGCTGGAAACTGACCGGCGTTTATTGGGACAGCGGATTAAGCAGATCCACAAGCGCCTCGACAAAGTGCGTAGTCAGCGTCGGCAGGGACGGCGCGCCCGTGAGCGGGCAGAAGTACCCACCGTATCGCTGGTGGGTTATACCAATGCGGGCAAATCGACGCTATTCAACCGTTTGTGTAACGCCAAGGTGTATGCGGCTGACCAATTATTCGCCACCCTTGACCCCACCCTGAGGCGTTTTGACCTGCCCGGTTTTGGTCCGGTGGTGTTGGCCGATACGGTGGGCTTTGTGCGGAAACTACCCCATGAACTGGTGGCGGCTTTTCGCGCCACGCTTGAAGAAACCCTGGAAGCTGATTTGCTACTGCATGTGGTGGACGCCCACGACCCGGACCGGCAGACGCGTATCGAACAAGTCAACGAGGTGCTAGGCAGTATCGGTGCTGGCGAGGTGGCGCAGATTCTCGCCTACAACAAAATTGACCTCAGTGCTGAGCCGCCGCGCTTGTCGCGCGCTGCCGATGGCCAGATTACGCGCCTGTGGTGCTCCGCTGCCAGCGGTGATGGGATCGAATTGCTGGAACAGGCGCTGGGCGAATATTTTTTATCTGATCAGGTGCAGGGCTGGCTGTGTCTGCCACCGAGCGCCGGACGTTTGCGCGCGGCTATTTATACAACCGGACAAGTGCAACAGGATTTACCCGCAGAGTCCGGTGGCTGGTGGCTGGAAGTCCGTATCAGCGGGCGCGAACTGGACGCACTCTATCGCCGCGAAGGCCAGGAATACACATTATATCCCGAGCGACGGGTCACAGCTGTTGCGGGCGCGGCCGAAGCTCCCTAGAATTCACCTTTTACCTTTTACCTTTTACCTTTTACCTTTTACCTTTTACCCATTATCGGAGTCATGCATGGCCTGGAACGAGCCTGGAGGCGGTAACAACAAAGATCCTTGGGGTGGTGGTCGTAACGACCAGGGCCCGCCGGATCTCGACGAAGTCGTTAAGAAGATGCAGGACAAGCTTGGTGGCTTGTTCGGCGGCGGACGTAAAGGCGGTAGCGGCAGCAACGGCAGCAGCAGTGGTGGTGGGCCGGGATTAGTGGGCCTGGGTCTGGTCGCTGGTATTATCGCCATAGTGTGGGCATTCTCGGGTATTTACATTGTCGAGGAAGGTAAGCAGGGCGTGGTATTGCGCTTTGGTGCTTTCAACAATCTGGTGGGTTCGGGGCCTCACTGGCGTATTCCTTACCCTATCGATCAGGTCACCATCGTTGATGTTGAGCAGCGTCGGTTTGTGGAAATTGGTTATCGTTCAGGTTCCGATGGTCAGGGTTCGGTGGCCGTGCCGCGCGAAGCCTTAATGCTGACCGAGGACGAAAATATCGTTAACATCCAGCTGGCTGTCCAGTACCAGGTGGGTGATCCGCGTAAATTTCTGTTCGATGTGCGTGATCCCAACGCCGTATTGAAGCAAGTGGCTGAAAGCGCTGTGCGCGAAGTGATCGGCAAGAGCAAGATGGACTTTGTTCTCAAAGAAGGCCGGGCCGACGTGGTTTCCAATATCAAGGGGGTAATGCAGCAGGCTCTGGATTTGTACAACATTGGTATGATTGTGTCCGATGTTAACCTGCAGGACGCTCAGCCGCCGGAAGAAGTGCAGGCGGCATTTTCCGATGCTATCAAGGCACGCGAAGACAAGGAACGCTTGAAAAATGAAGCCGAAGCCTATTCCAACGATGTAATACCGAGAGCGCGCGGTACAGCGGCGCGGCATATCGAAGAAGCCAATGCCTATAAAGAATCGTTGATCGCCAAGGCGACCGGTGAAGCCAGTCGTTTCAGCCAGCTTTATGGCGAATACAGAAAGGCGCCGGAAGTGACACGCAAACGTCTCTACCTGGAAACCATGGAAATTGTGCTGGGTAACACCAGCAAAGTGGTGGTCGACAGTGAGAATTCCAACAACCTGATGTACCTGCCTCTGGACCAGTTAATGAAACAACGGCCTTCAACACGTTCCTCGGGTGGCGGTAGCAGGGGGTCTACCACCACATCAACCTCGGCGGGTAATAACAAGCCCATACGTCCCTCACGCAAAACCCGGGAGACACGCTAATGGCTAACGGTAAAACTCTTGCCTTTGTCCTGGCGCTGGTTATTCTCGCGCTGGTGGGTATCGCGTCCATGTTCCAGGTTGCCGAATGGGAAAAGGCACTGCTGTTCCGTTTGGGTGAGATTACCCGTGTAGACATCAAACCCGGTTTGCATTTCAAAATGCCGTTTATCAATAACGTTCGTAAGTACGATGGGCGGACATTGACACTGGACGTGGACCCCGAGCGTTTTCTGACAATTGAGAAGAAAAATGTCATTGTCGATTCGTTTGTTATGTGGCGCATCGCCGATGCGCGACGTTATTACACGGCGGTACTGGGCGACGAACGCCATGCGCGTCAGCGACTTGAACAAATCGTAAAGGACGGTATGCGCGGCCAGTTTTCCAAACGTACGGTCAATGAGGTTGTATCTGGCGAGCGTGGCGAGATCATGGCCGAACTGACCAAAGAATCCAGCACACAGGCTGAGGAAATCGGTATTCAGATTGTCGATATCCGTGTTAAGCGGGTTGACCTGCCAGCGGAAGTCAGTGGTTCGGTCTACCGTCGTATGCAAGCAGAACGTGCGCGGGTGGCTAAGGAGTTCCGCTCCCAGGGTGCAGAGGAAGCGGAGAAAATCCGCGCCGATGCTGATCGTCAGAGTCAGGTGCTGATTGCACAGGCTTACAGTAAAGCTGAGCAGACGCGCGGACAGGGTGATGCGCAGGCTGCTTCAATCTATGCTGAGGCTTACAGCGCCGATGAAGGCTTTTATGACTTCTTTCGGAGTTTGCAGGCCTATCGGCAGAGCTTCAATCAGAGCAACGACATGATGTTGTTACAGCCCGATAGCGAATTTTTCGAGTATTTTAATAGCGCCAAGGGTAAGAAATAGTCTCAGAAAAGTGAGCGGTCGAATGAATTCGACCCTACGGTGTGTGTTACCTGCGTCAGGTACGAGGTGCAACAGCACAGGAACCGGGCTTGCTGGTTAGGGGGAATCCGTGTGTGGACTGATTTGTGGGCGGCGCTGGCTTTGCTATTGGTGCTGGAAGGAATCCTGCCATTTTTGAATCCGGAGGCCGTGCGCCGTATGCTGCAAGCAGTATCACAGGTGGACGACCGCGGTATGCGGATATCCGGCTTGGTGAGTATGTTGGTGGGCTTGGCTCTCCTGTATGTGATTCGTTAGGGACGAGAATGAAATAACTTATACAAGTAGCGCAGGCTATTTGCTCATAGTTTTTATCATGAAAACAGGCGTGTAGTCGATCTACATAACTGTTTTCAGGGTGAAGGCTATGGGTGAAGAGACAAGCTAATTGTATGAGTTATTTCGTGAACGTTCCTTAGGTTATAACGGCTATGAACAAAGCTAAAAATCGTTGGTTATTGCCGGAAGGTATCGAAGAGCTGTTGCCCGAGCAGGCCGCGCGCCTGGAATTGCTGCGCCGTGAAATCCTCGATCTGTACCGTAGCTGGGGTTACGAGCTTATTCTGCCGCCGTTTATCGAATACCTTGATTCGCTGTTGACGGGCACAGGGCATGATCTCGACCTCAAAACATTTAAACTGATCGATCAGTTATCAGGCCGGTTATTGGGCTTGCGCGCAGATATGACACCGCAGGCGGCACGTATTGATGCTCACCATTTGCAGCGTCAGGCACCGAGTCGGTTGTGCTATCTGGGTACTGTGTTGCATACACGTCCGGACGGACTTGCCGGTTCGCGTAGCCCGTTACAGGTAGGTGCAGAATTGTTCGGTCACGCAGGAGCCGAGAGTGACGTTGAAATTCTGACGTTGATGGTGCAGACGCTGGCGCTGACCGGTGTCGAAGATGTTTATATCGATCTGGGACATGTCGGTATCTACCGTGGTCTGGCGCACGATGCCGCGCTTGACAATGAGCAGGAAGCATTTTTATTTGATGCCTTGCAGCGCAAGGCGATACCGGAAATTAATGAGTTTCTGACCAGTCTGGACTTATCCACGGCACAACGTGAGCGTCTTGCCGGTCTGGCGACGCTGAATGGGGATGTCGAGGTGCTCGAACGTGCCACGGCATTGCTGCAAGGTAGTGGTAAGACAGCTTGTGATGCACTGGAAAATCTGACGCGTATCGCCACATTGGCGCGCCAGCAGTTACCGGATGTAAGTCTGCACTTTGATCTGGCCGAACTGCGTGGTTATCAATACCAGACGGGTGTTGTGTTTGCAGCCTTTGTGGCAGACCACGGCAAGGAAGTGGCGCGCGGCGGTCGTTATAATGAAATTGGTAAGGTTTTTGGACGGGCACGACCGGCAACAGGCTTCAGCACCGATTTGCGCACGCTGATGAGATTTGGCCGTCGTGATTGGCCTGCCATGGGCGGGGCCATTCTGGCGCCGAACGATGATGATACCGCCCTGGTCGACAAGGTCCGCGCGTTGCGTGCCGCCGGTAAAGCGGTGATCCGGCAGTTGCCGGGACAGGATGGCAGTTTTACAGAAATGGGCTGTGACCAAATTTTGCGCTGGAACGGGTCAGAGTGGATTGTCGAAGAAATGTAACTACTCAGCGAGTAGTTACGCACTAACTATCAAGGTTGGAATGTAATGGGGAAGAACGTTGTCGTAATCGGCACTCAGTGGGGTGATGAAGGCAAGGGTAAGATTGTCGATCTACTCACAGATCGTGCCTCTGCTGTGGTACGTTTCCAGGGTGGCCATAATGCCGGGCATACCCTGGTTATCGAAGGCAACAAGACGGTGTTGCATCTGATCCCGTCGGGTATTTTGCGTGCTGGTGTGCGCTGCCTGATTGGTAACGGCGTGGTGTTGTCGCCGACGGCATTGCTGGAAGAAATCAGTATGCTCGAAGCCCGTGGTGTGCCAGCGCGTGAACGCCTCGGTATTAGCGAATCCTGCCCGTTGATTCTGCCGTACCATATTGCGCTCGACCAGGCACGCGAAGTGGCGCGTGGTAAAAAGGCCATTGGCACCACCGGCCGTGGCATCGGACCCGCCTACGAAGACAAAGTCTCGCGTCGGGGTATCCGCCTGGGTGAATTGCTTGACCCCGAACATTTCAAAGAACGCCTGCGCGAAGTGATGGAATACCACAACTTCGCCCTGGAACACTACTTCAAGGCCGATACAGTTGATTATCAGCAGGTGCTGGATGAAACACTGGCGCAGGGCGAGCAAATTGCGCCCATGGTTGAGGATATCCCCGGCACGTTGCATACACTGCGTAATAGTGGCAAAGGTATTATGTTCGAGGGCGCGCAGGGTGCGCTGCTCGATATTGATCACGGCACCTATCCTTATGTGACTTCGTCGACTACTACGGCGGGTGGAGCGGCCAGTGGCAGTGGCGTAGGACCACGCGACCTGGATTATATCCTCGGTATAGTCAAAGCCTACACCACGCGCGTCGGTGCCGGGCCATTCCCCACCGAGCTGCACGACGCCGACGGTAATCATCTCGGTGAAAAAGGCCATGAGTTTGGCGCCACCACGGGTCGCCAGCGCCGCTGTGGTTGGCTGGACATCGTCGCGCTCAAACGCTCACTGGAAATTAATAGCGTGACTGGTATGTGCGTTACCAAGCTGGATGTGCTCGACGGCATGGAGACGGTGAAAATATGCGTCGCTTACAAGCTCAACGGTCAGGAAGTCACGATCCCGCCGGTCGGTGCCGATCTGTTTGAGAAATGTGAGCCGGTACTTATAGAAATGTCGGGCTGGCAGGAGTCAACGGTGGGTATGAAATCAGCGGATAAATTGCCACTGGCGGCACGCGACTACCTGGCCAGGATCGAAGAACTCTGTGGTGTGCCGGTCGATATTATTTCTACCGGCCCGGATCGTGAAGAAACGATTATAAAAAGACACCCATTTGAGTAACTACTCAGCAATCTGAGCCGTTACTGCTGTACTGTAGGGCCGAATTCATTCGGCCAAAGGCTGTTGGCAGCTATCCGCGTTGTGGCTGTAACTGGGATGACAGATTGAATATCAGCGGGGCTGGCCGAATGAATTCGGCCCTACAAGTCAGTTAAATAGTGCCCGCCCGTCGCAACCGGTAGTAACCGGGGCCTAAGTCAGGCAATGGGATGTTGATTTGATGATAACCAACGTTCAGGAAGTCCGGCATAATGATAAACGGGCCTATGGGGTAAGCCGAATAGCTGAGTCGGTAGCGACCGGGTTGCAGGCTACGGGTGTGGAGCCGCAGTTGCTTCAGCTCGACTTTGACAGTGTATCCGGCAAAAGGTGCGGCCAGCGGCTCGCCGATAAAAATACCTTCACCGGGTTGTTGCACACTCTGCCAATAGGCTTCAATCAGACTGCTACCGCTACCGTAGGCATCCATCAGTAAGCCGGGGTTCGGGAACTTGCCGAGCAGATTGCAGGGCTCCACCACAGTGCCATAACTGCCAGTGGCCCCGGCTTCCAGCCAGCGCAGTGCGCTCATTTGCTGCTTTCCCGTCAGGTTTCCACCAGCAGATGTCAGGTGGTCGGCAACTGCACCTGGTCCAAACTCAAGGGTGTCGAGGTAGGGTACTTTTATTGCACCGGTAAAGTAGAACAAAATATCGTCACGGTTTTTGATGCCTTTGCCGGTGGCCTGCCTGGTGCGAATCCAGCCCTGCATGGCTTGCTGAATACGTTGGAAATGCCTGGCACGCACATTGCGGGCCTTGTCAGGTGTACTCATCAGGTAGGCCGTACCCATTGGCTGCGTGCCATCTGCAGCGATACCACGGTCAATCAGTAGTTTTGCCTCGGCAAAATTCTTTGCGGCGATACTCATGCTTGGGCGTACGCTACGGTCAGCCCAGGGTCGACTGCCGCGGTAACGGAACAGCGGGCTGGGGCGAGTAGGCGCGCAACGTTTCGCCGAACACCAGGCTTTGTCGTAACCAAAACTGAATGCTGACGTAATAGACATGCAATCGACACGAAATGGAGTCGCCCAGGTCAGGGCGTAAGCCTGGATATGTTCCGGGGTGGCCCGGTCCACAGTGGCCTTCAACGGGGCGAATTCGGTGGGGCTGAGTCGACCACGTTTGTGCGGTAACCGAATGTGGATAATGTTTTCGTCTGGGAGCTGGCGGGCCTGTTGGTAGTAGTTGGCAATCTGCACGCTCAGCGGGTCAGCATCGTTGACGATCAGTGCGAGCTCATTCGGGCTTAGGTGAGATTTCGGTAATGAAATATGCAGGCCAGGGGGCGCAGATTTTGGCATCGCTACAACCGCTGTGCTGCACAATGTTATCAATAACAGCAGTGCCTGAACCAAAGTGTGCAACCTTGAAGTTGTGGAGAGTTATAGGCTTCAAAGTCTATATATTACGGATTCAGTGGTGGGATAGCCAGATGATGTTATTAACCCGTTGACGATTGGCATTCTTCCTGTTCACCAAGTGCTAATTGAATCTTGCCGATATGGTCGAGCTGCGCCATAAAGGCATCCAGGCAGTCCGGGTCAAAAAATCGGCCGCGTTGCTGGTTGATATAATCGAGAGCCTTTTGCATTTTCCAGCGGGGTTTGTACGGGCGCTCCGAGGTTAGAGCATCGTAGGCATCTGCTATGCTGACGATGCGCGCAATCAGCGGAATTTCCTCACCACCGAGTTGGTTGGGGTAGCCCGCACCGTTGAATCGTTCATGGTGACTCAACGCAATAATGGCACCCATTTGTAAATATTTTGACGGGCTGTCCTTGAGAATTTCATAGCCGATCTGGGTGTGCGTTTTCATGATTTCAAATTCGCCGTGTGTCAGGCGTCCGGGTTTGCGCAGAATTTCATCCGGTATGCCGATTTTTCCGATATCGTGCATCGGAGCGGCCAGTTCGATGGCATCACACTCATCTTCTGACAAACCCAGTTGCTCGGCAATGATGCGTGAATATTTGGCCATGCGGATGACGTGGTTGCCCGTGTCTTCATCGCGGTATTCGCCCGCCCTGGCCAGTCGTAACAGGGTTTCATGTTCGCGTCGACGCACTTCGTCGGTGGCATCGGCGACCTTTTGTTCCAGCCAGCGTGCACGCTCGTGGATCGTGTGTCGCTGGCGACGCTGGGCTAGCAGATTACTGCAGCGTGCGTGGAATTCCAGATCATCAATGGGTGACACCAACAGGTCAGTGGCGCCAGCATCCAGAGCATAACGGCGCAGTTCGCGGTCATCCCAGGGTGTCATCATCAACACAGGCAGCTCTTCGCCGTGGGGGAGTTGGTGTAGCTGCTGGATTAGGCGGTGAGCATCCATATCTGGGAAGGTATGGTCGCAGATTACCAGATCAGCAGTATGCCGCTGTAACCAGGATAGCGCTGACGCCGGTTCAAGGAATGCTTTGGTGTGGATAGCCCGGCCAATACGTCGGCCTAACTGGATCAGGCGCTTACGTCTGAACCCGTCCCTGTCCAGAATCAGTATCGTCGGCATACGGTGCCTCATTCTCCTT
>UOFK01000062.1_pt1 | contig 11106 bp, 10 predicted proteins | sample 1990061 | NCBI WGS metagenome assembly UOFK01 (sample SAMEA4728526, study PRJEB27164) | hydrothermal vent metagenome | biome: marine basaltic hydrothermal vent biome; feature: marine hydrothermal vent; material: mineral | place: Pacific Ocean | collected 2011-06-14/2011-07-23 | depth 1741 m
CCTGCCCATTCACCAGAGTCTGGATAATATCACTCTGACGGTGACGAAAATCGTCGTAACCGAATACCGAGCGGAGTTTTTGGCGTGCGCGTTCCATCTGTTTATCTATTCTTGGCGTCAGGCACGCTTAGTGTAGACGATTAGCCTTAAGCAGGCTACGTCGCTTGAGGTTGGGCAGGTCAATACATGATGTCTAGGATTAACCTAGAAAAATCAGTTGGGCGCGAAAAAGACATGCAAGATATTGGTGTGCATGGTGAATCAGAAAAATTCGTGGTCACCTTATTGGTGATGAGACATTTTTCTGGTTTGCTAGGTGCGCCAAGAGCTTGCGTGGACTTTCGTGAGCCAACTGATTTTTCTAGGATTAAGGGCCTGTAGGGCCGAATATATTCGGCCAGGATGATTAGCGGCCGCCCACATTGAGGTCGTATTCGAGGTGGCAAATGAAATAGCGACGTGGTGGGTCGAATAAATTCGACAGCGGCTTAGCAGGGGAGGATATTCTCTATGTGTACAACCCATTTTCTAGTAATACCCAATATTGACAGCAATAGATGATTAGCTTATTTTTCCATTGAGTAATGGAAGTGATTTGATATACAAGGCATTATCCAGGAACCGAAAGCAAAGCGGAATACTTAAGACTGTAAAACGTCCACTTGCCAAAATAGGCATCAAAAAAATTTGGCGTTACACTCATGAGAATCGGAGAAAGGAATAAGCGGGCGATTACGCCTATGATTAGGTCGTGCGATTGAAACCGTGCTAGGTAAAAACAGAGGCGCGAATATGCCAGAATTAAGCAGATTTCTTGGGATTGTAATCTACATGTACTTTAATGAACACAACCCGCCTCATTTTCATGCGGAATATAATGAGTTCAAAGCATCAATCTCTATAAAGACGTTGGGGCTTATTGAAGGCAAGTTACCACCGAAAGTCATGAGTTTGGTTGTTGAGTGGGCGCAAGAGCATCAGGACGAATTACTTGAGAATTGGAATAGCATCCAAGAAGAAGGGAAATACCATAAAATTAAACCATTGGTATAGAAGAGGCGAAAAATTATGTTGTGTGTGAATGAGGCAAAATATGCTGGCGGTTATAATATCCGCCTATTATTTAATAATGGAAAAAAAGGCACTGCAAACCTTGAAAAAACTATATTCAACGACAAGCGGCCAATATTTTCCAAGCTAAAAAATGCATCTAATTTCACGAATTTCAAGGTAGAGCACAGTACTGTTATCTGGTCTGATGAACTGGATTTGGCCCCAGAATATTTATTCTATCTAGCCTTCAAAGACAATAGTGATTATCAAGAACAATTTAGGAAGTGGGGGTATATCGCCTAATAAGGGGCGAGAATGAAATAACTTATACAAGTAGCGCAGGCTATTTGCTCATAGTTTTTATCATGAAAACAGGCGTGTAGTCGATCTACATAACTGTTTTCAGGGTGAAAACTATGGGTGAAGAGATAAGCTAATTGTATGAGTTATTTCGTGAACGTTCCTAAGGTGCTGCGCTCAGACAAAATGGCACATAAATATTCGCTGTGATTGCTATACGTCTCGGGATACTACTTCGTTGGACGTGGCTGGTTTAACGGGCATAAAAAAAGCGCCTTGATCAAGGCGCTTTTTACGTTCGGAAAATAGTGATTAGCGGCGTCGTTTGCGAGCAATCCCCACCAGACCAAGCAGACCCGAACCGAACAGCCATACAGCCGCCGGTACCGGTACCGGCGCGGTCGTACCGACAAGAGAAAGCACAGCACTGGCATCACTGATATCCAGCATCACTCCTGAGAATGTGCCGCTAAAGAGGCTATTCAAGTCGAGTGTTTCAGAAAAAATACCGAAGACTACCGTATCCTGTACCGAATTGAAGCCGGTGTAGTTTTCGCTAGGGGCCAGATCGAAGTCCGCTGAACTACCATCGCTGCTACCACCCAACAGGGTGATGGTACCGGAATGACCGGCAGCACCAACAAACAACAGCGTAAGATCCACATCAGCGACATCAAAAATGCTGCTACCAAATGATACATCCACCGTTGCTGTCGCATCGTTACTGAAGATATAGCTCGCAGAGTTTCCATCGACGATGCTGTCTACAGGGCCAGCAGCGCCTTCTGCCTGATAATTCGTCTCATAGGTGCCCACAGATGCGTTCACCGTATTAGCAATATCAAGAAAATCGATGCCTGCCACCGGGATCGCCATCGACTGTTGACTAAACAGCGCCAATCCCAGCATGACAATAAATTTTTTCATCTTTACTAATCCTCTTAGAACACTCTCTATGTTCGTTAACCTCTGGCCACCCGAGACGACGGCACTCCTATACCAAGCTGCCCCACTACGGCGTCATTGATCGCCACATAACTGGTTTCTCAATATCATCACTGCCGTCTGGGATCATCCGGCGGCGGCACCCCTACACCAGGCTGCCCCACTACGGAGTTACTGATCGCCGCATAACTGGGTTTCATTAACATCATCACCGCCGGCGGTGTATAAGCCGCATATTTGCCTGCGTCTTTTAAAAACTTACGCCGCGCTGCCACTATTTTCTCTTTCCCATCTTTATTTCTCATCTGACGTGCCCCCAATTTCAACATAAACACCCATTGCTCGGACATCCATGCTCTTGGCAACAAACTTCACACAGCTACTATATACTATATGACACTTTACTCAAGTACCCCTGGGACCACCACCCGGCGGCTGGCCACCTGGGTTCGGTACAGCAACCGGTGGCGTAATGGTGGAGTTACCACCTCTGGGGTCACCACCTGGCGGCAGACCTCCCGGTGGATTTTGTATAGCAACCGGTGGCGTGGTGATACCGCCTCTGGGATCACCGCCCGGTGGCAGACTTCCCGGTGGATTTGGTACGGTAACCGGTGGCGGTAGACCTCCCGGTGGATTCGGTATGGCGATTGATGGTGCAACCTGCGCCTGTAGCTCGGGATCAAAAAAATCCCCAGGGCGGTAATTATTATCCGCTCCCGGCGCCAGATGTGCCTGGTAGGGCTGACCGCCTGCAGCCGGACTCAGTACTGCCCAGCGTCCCCACTGGTAGGCGGAATCCTCGGCTGTTTCCTGTGCCATAGCACCCTGGCTCGCTACCGTAGTCGCCGCGATGGCCAGTGCTATTAAGTGTTTGCTTGCATTCATCGTTTGAATGCCCTCAGTCATCATCGTGCATCAACACGTAAAAAGTCTCTACCTGATGATACTGCAACGACTATGCCAGATATTATCAATCTTTGACCATTCAACAAGTTATCCATCACTATGACTCCCATAGGCAAAATTGCGGCGGCAATCTGTAAATAAAAACGACACCAACGGGGTGCGCAACCCGTCTAAAATGCCGAATTTTTATCTTAACTGTCATGCAGTTACCAATCATCCATTTTGTGACACCGTTCACATATATTTGTAATGTTTTCCGACACCCTGATACAGCTGCAGCGCTTAGAAATTCCGCGACAGCGATAACATGGTCTGGTAGCGCCTGTAACTATACAGCTGGCCGATAGTGGAATCATTTTCGGAACGCTCCCAAAATAAATTGAGTATCCATCCCTTCAACAGATCTTCAGGCTCGTTGTATTCATGCACCAGCCCCAGCGTAGAGATATATTCGTTGTCCTTGCGGCCCTTTTCAAACCTTGGATCCTCACCGTCATAACTATAGTAGCTATATTGTTGGCGCGCATAGGCTGAACCATTCCTATAGGTGTCGGTACTGATGCCTACTTTAAACTGAATACCCGTGTAGCTAAACTCGTCTTTATCAGCAAAGAAAGCAATCGCACGCGCACCACCACTGCCTACCACCCGACGGTTATCGAAGTATAGACCACCACTCAACCCCGTATCCAGATAGTTACCTTTACGCCCTTTATCGGTATCCTGATGGTAAAAGCGCCGTGTATAGATAGCATCCCAGGTCAATTCGGAATTAGTCCGCTGCCAGGTTATCGAGGGCTTGATCGAGCTGAACCAGCCCAGCGCCTTATCACCCAGCGTCAGGTAGTCAGTCTGAAACTGCAGGCTGGCACGCCAGCTGCGTAACATGAGCACGGCTGGCCCGGTGTTGATCGATGCCACCACCAGATCAAAATCACTGGCATCGTAGTATTGGCGCGAATACACACTGGCACCACTTTGCCAAACGAGCATACCGGTGCGCTCTCCAACCTGCACCCGCTTGCCGGACTGGTAGAGGTGGCTGATACCCGTATTCAGCACGTAGGCATTATCAGACCGCTTTAAAGACTGCGGCGCCAAGGTAATATCCTCTCCACCAATGCGTATATCCTGGTCCACCGGACCTACATTCACATTCGAGTCGTGCATAATGCCGCCCGTCAAGAACGGCGTGAACTTATTTTTCTGCCCAAAAGCCTTGGAGTCACGCTTCACCTGCGCCAAAAAGGCAAGCACGGTGACACGCACCTCCGGTGGTGTCAGCGGGTCATCCAACACCGCTTGGGCCTGTTTTTCCGCCTCTGCATACCGCAGTGTGCGGTAGTAAGCCAGAGCAAGTTCCAGCTGAGCACGGTCAAGACTTGGATCGATGCTCAAAATATTCTGGAAGTATTGAATCGCCGTTTCCAGGCGATTATCCTTGAGTGCAGCCATACCCTCCGTAAAAGAGGATTCAATTTCCGGGTTATCTTTTGGCGCCGCAGCAACCTCCGCTGACAAACACAGCACTGAAACTGCGGTCACCAGCGAAATTATTACGTTTCTCACTTGATACATTATCCTACCCCAGTTAACTTAAGTCACTCAGTTGACGCCAGTTTTACCTCGAATCAAGCGTAAGCTGGCATGTTAAAAGACTTGACAGGTAAACTCAATTGCACAATGCGGGAAATAATCGAAATATCCGGTGGCTGCTGATCCTTGTCGGCCCGATCCTGGTCTACTCCCAGGGTGCCTTTGCCTTTCCGACAAAACTATTCGGTTACAGCCAGCACCCACAGTCTGATAATCGGGTGTTTGGTCAATGGATGCAAGCACTTGAACGGCATATTCGAACTGATGTCCCGGAAGGCGATTGCGACCGACCGCATTTCAACCGTTGCCATCTACGTCACTGGCAGGCATTTCTGAACAGCCTGAAAGGCCGCTCGCGCAGCGAGCAACTTGATGCGGTAAACCGTTACGCCAACCAAAAGGCCTACATCCTGGATATCGATAATTACGGCGTCGAGGACTACTGGGCGGTAGTACGCGAATTCCTCTATAACAATGGCGACTGCGAAGACTACGCCATCACCAAGTTGTTTTCACTGCGTTGGCTGGGCTTCTCTATGGACGAGTTGCGTATCGTGGTACTGCAGGACACCAATCTGCGAATTCCGCACGCAGTGCTGGCTGTCGCCGACGCTGACGACATTTTGATTCTGGATAACCAAAGCCAGGAAGTTATTTCCCACCGCGACATCGTACACTATGCGCCCGTGTACTCAATAAATGAAAACCACTGGTGGATCCACCTGCCCAACTGAGCGGAAACTGCATGGCCTCCTCTACAAGTAGCAAACCTGTCATCGGCGGCATCATTGCCCTACTGGCGATTCTTGTCGGTGGCGCTCTGTTGATCGGCGCTTACGTCAACACCGAGCGCCAACGTGACCTGGACGACTGGGCTATCCGGCTTAGCCTGCAAGCGGAAACCCGTGTTAATGCCATTGATGCCCGGCTGGGTTCCCAGGCCACCAACCTCAGCGAACTGGCCAACAACGCTTCGCTACAACTTTACCTATGGCAACTGAGCCAGCGCGAAGAACCCAACCCGGAAATTGAACCAGCTCAGCTCAGCTATCTGCGCAATTTGCTTGTTGCCAGCGCCCAGCGTTACGGCATGGTCCCGGAGCACCAGCAGAGTATTCCTGCCAATCTGCCTAAGCACTACGATGCTGGCTTGGCGCTGATCGACGCGCGCCAACGGCATGTCGTTTCTACAACCGGTATGCCTGAAATCGGTGCCGCCTTTTCTGCGGCAATAGAAACCGCATTAGCTGATGGTAAGCCGAGCTACAGCCAGTTGGTGCTGGACTCCCACAACCGCGTGTTACTCGGCATTGCGGTACCGGTGCCGGTGGTGCTTGGTGCAGAAGACAACTGGGCCTATGGTGGTGTAGTGTTAGGTGTGGTCAATGCGGCCCGTGTGCTATATCCCCTGCTCAATGGTGGCGCCCCCATGACCGCAAGTGATCAATCTCTACTGATCGCCGGACGGGATGAGCAGGTGGTCTACCTGTCACCCACGCACGATGCTGCCACACCAACGCGCAAGACACTACCCATGGACCGCACCCGACTGGCAGCAGCCGCAGCGCTCGCCAACCCCGGCGGTTTTGGAGAATTTCGCAACTACCAAGGCATCGAAGTGCTGTCGACCAGCCGCGCACTACGCAGCACGGACTGGTTACTGCTCCAGCAAGTCAATGCCGATCAGGCACTACTGGAGTCCGATCGTCACCGGCGCTTCATGGTTACGTCGTTTTCGCTATTGCTGTTCTTCATCGGTGCCACACTGGTCGCTGCCTGGCGGCACGGTAGCAGCGTCCGCGCCACCCATAATGCCGACGAGCTGCGCAGCAAAACCCGCGAACTCGAAAAACAGACAGAACTGCTGCACGCTGTCACCGATAACACCGAAGCCTATGCCATATTAATGGACGCACAGCAGCAGGTGCTGTTTACCAATGCCCGCCTGGCAAACAAGCTCCACGCCTCACCCGATGAACTCACCGGCAGCTCGCTCTCCAGCGTACTCGGCCCGGCCACTGTACAACTTATGCAGAAATCCATTCAAACGTTGCAGGATAGCGGTGGCACACACCGTTGCATTCAACAGATGGCTATAGCCGATGAAGAACGCAGCTTCCAATGCTCATGGGTGCCGGTTGACCGCATTGGCGATCGCTGCAATGCTATCCTACTGGTCTTGCAGGATATTACCGAGCTGCAACAGGCGCAGCAGAAACACGCACTGCTGATGCGCAGGCTAGTCGATACTCTGATGCATGTAGTCGACCTGCACGACCCCAACTCTGCCCACCATTCATCGCGCATGGTAGAAGTGGCCAACATCATCGGCAGCGAACTGAAGCTCAATGAGGCCGACATGCGCACACTGGACCTGGCTGCCAGCCTCGCTAACCTGGGTAAAATTTTTGTGCCTAGAGAAGTGCTGACCAAAACATCCGAACTCACCGAAGCAGAGCAGGCATTGGTACGCCGTCACGTACAGTTCGGTACCGAATTGCTGCAAGACCTTGAATTCGACGGGCCAGTATTGGATACCATTACCCAAAAACAGGAACACCTTGACGGCAGTGGCTACCCTAATGGCCTGAAAGGCGGCGACATACTACTGACTGCACGCATTCTCGCGGTGAGCAATGCCTTTGTCGCACTGGTTAGTCCACGCGCTTACCGACAGGCTGTCAGCATTGAAGTTGCGCTGGATCAGCTGCTCAAGGAAAGCGGTAGCACATTTGACCGGCATGTGGTCGCCGCATTGTTCCATGCCGCTGAAAACCGTAGCGACTGGTCTGAGTGGCAACAGGCATAGAGATATTCGCCTTAGTGTGCTGCGTGTGACAACCACTCACCGAGGCTTTCGCTTGGTAATGGTTTGCTGATATGAAAGCCCTGCACTAGATCACAGCCCAGTGACTGCAGCAGGATATGTACAGCTTCATCTTCAACGCCTTCGGCAACCACTTTAAAGCTCAGATTGTGCCCAAGCTCGATAATGGAGCGCACAACGGCAGCATCGCGAGGGCTGCCAGCCATATCTTCGAGGAATGACTGGTCTATTTTCAGTGTATCTATCGGCAAGCGGCTCAGGCAAGACAGCGACAAACAACCTGTGCCAAAGTCGTCAATAGCAATGGCAACACCCAGTTCTTTCAGGCCAGCTAAAATGTGTGCGCCTTTATCGAGGTCAGCCATCAGCGCGCCTTCGGTAATCTCAATTTCCAGACTCTCGCCCTGCAAGCCCGCACGTTGCAGTGCCTCGCTGATAGCCTCAACCAGACCGGGAGACTGGAATGAGCGCGCTGACACATTCACCGATACGGGCATTATTTTACCATCCGCAACCCAGAGCTTGCTATGGGCGAGCGCTGTATCCAATACCCAGTCGGTGATCGGCATAATCATGCCCAACTGCTCGGCAAGCGGTATAAACTGCCTGGGCAATACCAATCCCTGCTGTGGATGTTGCCAACGCAACAGGGCTTCAACACCGCAGGTCTCACCACTCACCAGATCAATTTTCGGCTGGTAGTGCAGCTCAAATTCTTCTCGTTCGAGTGCACCGTGCAATTGACCGGAAAACTGTAAATGTTCGCTGGCCGATGACGGCACAGCATCCGGCTCATAAAATAAATACGGCACGGCATTCCACTTGGCACGGTACATGGCACTGTCTGCGTGGCTGGCCAATATGTGTGCATCTTCACCATGCTGGGGGAATACCGAAATACCGATTGCGCTGCTGATGCAGAGTTCACGTTGCTGATGCGAGAACGGCACGCTCAATGTGCTCACGACTTCACTGGCAACACGCTCTACCGCTCGCTCGGCATCCTGCAGGAATGGCAATACAATACCAAACTCATCGCCCCCCAGACGTGCCAGGGTATCGCTGTCCCGAACGACCTTTTGCAGGCGCCCAGCTATCTGCCGCAGTAATCCATCGCCAGCTCCATGGCTTAGCGAATCGTTATGCATTTTGAACTGATTGACATCCAGCATCATCACCGCAACGGATGAGCCTGGGTTACGACGCGCAACCGCGATCGCTGCACCTAAACGGTCAAACCACAGCGCACGATTTGCCAGGCCGGTAACATCATCCTGCGTTGACAACTGTTCCAGGCGCTCACGATCTGTGTGCTGATTGGTAATATCCTCCATCAGGCAATGCACGCGCAATACCCGGCCACGGCGGTTGGCCATAGGATAGAACGCCAGCCTGAACCAGCCTTCAGTCGTGCTGCCCGGGCTCATCAGGCGGACTTCCAGTTGCACCGATTTGCCGTCAATCACCTGTTGCCAGGCGGTCAGCACACGCTCGCGTTCGCTACCGTGGATCAGATAAAAACAGGGAATTGGCGCTTCCAGTTCGTGCTCGCAGAAAGCCCTGGTACCCGGACTGGCATAGCTGATGTTGTTACTCTCAATATCGACAGTCCACAACAGCTGTGGAATATTGCTGAGAATTTCGCTGGCCAGCGATTGCTCTTCATCAAGCACATCACGCTGGTCTGTCAACTGTTCGACCGTAGACCGCCAATACGCTTCGGTCGTGATCGCCAGATCGCGGAAAATCATTTTAATCAGCGCGGATTCAACCGCATCGCGCTCTGCGTGGTCAATCCGGGATTCAGTGGCCACCAGCTTTTGCAAGTGGTCAAGAAACAAGCGGTAAGCGCCCAATGTCCAGACCGGCTTTACACCACTCCTCTGGTGTCCCTGCCCAATACGCTCAGCGCATTGGGCCGCAGCTTCACCAATATCGCCACTCAACAGGCCGAGTTTATGCTCCAGCATACCACGGACCAGTTCACCTACATTGCCGCCATCACGCTCATACGCATACATAATGTCAGCAATATCCGGGTTGTCGAACAGATAGTTGTAGCTAGTTTCCGCAAAACCGGCGGCGCCCTGGGTGAGCACATCCTGGTATCGATGGAGAAGTTTCGTGTCGGCCGACGTCAACTGCAAGACGTAATTAAACTCCTTGCCGACTATCGCATTGACATTTTTTTTTCTTGCGCCCGACCGGCTGTCAGCCTTCGGTCGGCCACGCTTTTTCGCTGCTGCTGCCATCGTCCATCCGGCTGTTGTTATAATTGTGTTTTGAAGGTACCACAGCAGGTTCCCTAAACACAATCAGAAGGTACACGCCCAACCACGGCTCCATACTGAAAAACAGTGTAGCACAACCTGCATACCCTATTGATTATAATAGATTATGCGAATAAATCCAGGCGCCCCAACTGCACTATCGGCACTGGCTTTGATTCCAGCAGCTGTTCTGTGTCCGTGTCGGCATCGGCTCCCCCCCCACTCCAGGCGCCTCCCCCTGCGCCTTCACCTGCCGCCTTTTGCTCGGCAAACGATTGACCTGACACATCCACATTGGTCAGTTCCACGCCCGAGGCTTCGAACATATCACGCAGCCGCGGCAGAGCAGCTTCCAGCGCTTCCCGGACTGCGGCGTTGTGAGCGCTAAACTGTATGCTGGCCTGGTCATTCTGAATTTGAATCCTGACTTCCATCGGGCCCAGATTGGCCGGATTCAGCTTTACCTGAGCAGCCTGCATTTTCTGACCGACCATCCATTGGACGCGTTCACCCACAGACTGGTCCCAATCGGCTTGCCCAAACAGTGTCTGTACCGAGGTCGTAGGTAGCACTGAAGACGCGACCACACTGCCTGTGGTGACAGAGACCGCCGCATTGCCCGCAACAGACACTGGCTCAGAACCGGCTTGCCTGTCCACGCCCATGCGTTGAACCCCACCAGCCTGCTGGTGCTTGAGTGTAGACATCAATAAGGCCAGATCAAACTGGCGACCCTCGGGTGCCTGCGACTGCAGTTGTAATTGTTGCACGACCTTGTCCGCTCCCGTTCCAGCAGTCTGCAATACCGGCTGCTCGCTGACCAATGGTTCAGATAGCGCTAACTTGGCAGGGCTGGGCTGCTCCCGGAAGGCAAGCGCATCGGTTTTCAGATTCCCCAACAAAGTAGTCGTCTGCGTATTCAGCTGCTGAATCAGCCCGGATAACGACTGCACTATCGCTTCGGCCTCGGCTGGCTCCAGCATATCCAGCTTGGCTGACAACTGCTCCAGTAATTGCTGGCCATTCATTTCCGGCGTGATCGCCAGACCCAGAGTTTCCTGAAAGAACGGCAACAGCTTGCCACCTGGCGGCAAATCCTGCAGCCCAGATAACAATCCCTTTGTGTCGACTGTCGGCGCTGATATTGGCTCAGATAAGTGCGCATACTGATTATCGAAAATCACGGCGAACCCGCATGTCTTGACT
>UOFK01000111.1_pt1 | contig 10935 bp, 12 predicted proteins | sample 1990061 | NCBI WGS metagenome assembly UOFK01 (sample SAMEA4728526, study PRJEB27164) | hydrothermal vent metagenome | biome: marine basaltic hydrothermal vent biome; feature: marine hydrothermal vent; material: mineral | place: Pacific Ocean | collected 2011-06-14/2011-07-23 | depth 1741 m
GGCGTCTTCACCTCGTGTGCCGGTATCTTCGAGAGCTTTTAAAAGCCCTGTATCGCGCATGACCACGGTTGCTTGAAATACGAAGGGGCCAAACGCAATCCACTGTGCGTGCGATAGCGCCTCCAGTGCTGTTTTACTGTCAGCAACGGTTGAGGGGTTCACAGAGACTCTCCTGATAAAGCATCGCTGGCGCGCAGCATAGCCGTGCGCCAACTGATTTTTCTAGGATGATTGTAGGGTCGAATTTATTCGACCGATATGACCAGACTTGACGGAGTATTTGAATCACAGTTCTGGTGGAGTATCGGGACCAGGTGCGGCGCTGGCCTTTCCGGAGAAATTCTCAGTGAGACTAGGTAATGCCGTCGATTCCATTATCGCCAATGCTGTACAAATCCGTGTTTTGGTCGCTTCAGCAAGATTCGCAGCTGTCTGGCCCTCTTCTGGTAACAGTGGGTCCAGGTAGCGGATAGTGATATGAGAGGTCTGTCGGCAAAATGTTGACCAGCGCTGGCCCTTACCAAGGAGCAGGGGTCGGTAATAGATGGCAACTGGCTGCACCGCCACGCCGCTCTTAATCGCCACATGAAACCCTGTACTCCTGAATTTGCGTACCTCGGTGGCGCTCTGTGAACGGGTTCCCTCGGGGAATATGGCGATGTGGCGTCCCTCTTTGAGCCGCTCACAGCAGGCAGCTATAATGCGCTTGCTCGCGACAGTTGTACCATCCATGCCCTCGATATAACCCGCTATCTGCACGAAAGATGAGAGTACTGGATTATCCAGTGATTGCGATTTATACAGGCAGGCAGCATTGGGGAAATCTTTCAGGATAACAATAAAATCGAGCAAGCCTGGGTGATTGGCTGCCAGCACGCAAGGTTCTTGGGACGGTGTTCCTTCAAAGTGGAGCTTGACCAGACCGAGCACGTCCAATGTCTTGAGATAAAATTCGACATGCCTGTGGGCCGTGTACAGCGCCTGCTGTCGCTGCGTGGTTCGATCATCGCCTGCGCTGATCAGGCGGGGCATTTGCCACTTACCCAGCCATAATACCTGGATGCCGAACTGCAGGAAGCCAAAAGCGGTCAATACTATCCTGACAGGGAGTACAAACATATCCGTTACAGTCGGCATTATCAGACACTGCTCTGCGCATGGTTCAGGAGGGACAGCCCAGCGGCTTACATTTTAGTTTTCTTAAGAACCCCTTGTGGCGTATTATATACGATTGAATTTTGTGAGGCCAGCCTGAGGCTGGCAGTGCGCTACCGCGACCAGGGCACGATACGTGCAGTTAGCGGTTCAGACCACCTGAACCAGTATTAGGGTATGAAGTTTTCCATGATTGACGAGCTTAAGGCGTTGCTAATCGACGAACTGAATTTGGAAGGGTTGAAAAGCAGTGATATTGATGAGCATGCTCCAATGTTTGGTGAGGGTCTGGGTCTTGATTCCATCGACGCACTGGAGCTTGCTGTTATCCTTGACCGAAAATACGGTATTAAGATCAAGGCCAAGGACAGCCGTAATACTGAGATTTTCTCTTCTCTGACAGCCCTGGCTGGTTTCGTCTCCGAAAATCGCGCCCGCTAGAATGTCTACTTGGGTTGTCGGCAGATGGTTGCTCAGCCTGCTGTTTCTTGCCTATCCTTTTATTATTTATCTGCTGTTGACGCATAAGCTTTCCTGGCTGGGTTCCATCCTCGTACTCGGGGTCATAATCTGGAGAATACGCAATCGGCCCGACTGGCTTTGGTGGCTTGCCGCCATTGCGGGCGGCGCTTTGATGACCACCCACCTGTTTGGCACTGATAGCGTTTCCAAATTATCACCGGTGCCGATTCACGCAGGACTGCTGTTCCTGTTTCTGAACAGTCTCCGGGGTACCCCCCTCATCGAGCAGTTCGCCCGTCTTGACTTTCCGGAGCTGCCGCCGGAGATTAAATCGTATACCAGAAAATTGACGGCGGTGTGGGCCGGATTTTTTGCCTTTAATATCGTCGTCTGCCTGTGGCTGGCATTGTGGGGTGCTGACACGGCATGGACACTCTATAACGGGTTGATTGTCTATCTTCTGATTGGCGGGCTGGTAGCGGGCGAGTATGTATGGAGGCGCTTGCGCTTCCCCTATCTAAAAATCCCTTCACTGCTACAGACAAGCCAAAATATCATCCGCAACGGCCACAAAATATGGGGTGCGCAGCGCAATGAGAAGGGCGAGTGAACACCCTGTGGCAAGCCTTTCCTTTGCCTCATCCAACAGTCGGCCATTAGCCTACGGCGCGGATTGCCCCGTTTCCTTGCAGCATTTCCGTGCGGATGTCCTGCGCTTTACAGAGCAGATCCAAGGCGACGGCGATGTGTTGATCTGTTGCGATGGCCGCTATGGTTTCAGCGTTGCACTGTTGGCGGCCTGGCTGTCCACGCGCGCGGTCATCCTGCCCCCCAACCGGCTGGAATCATCACTGGCACATATCCGCAGCCACTTGCCCATCGCCATTGAATGCGACCGTCGCTGGGAAGAAACGTTGAAGATCTCGCCTGTTGACAGCGGACACGGGGAGTGGAGTATAGACCTACCCCTACAGAATACGGCAGTGCGGTTGTTTACCTCGGGATCAACTGGCACACCATGTATCATCCCCAAATCGCTTGGCAACCTGCTGCACGAGGCTGAAGCCTTGCGCCAGGGCTTCGTCTGGCCAGAGGCGCCCGTGGTTGCCACCGTGCCACCACACCACCTGTACGGGCTCACCTTCTCGCTGCTGTTGCCCTGGGTGCTCGGCGTACCCTGGACCGACCAGACTCCGTTCTATCCGCAGGATGTCATCAATCTGGTGACAGACACCGGCGCTGGCACGCTGATCAGTATTCCACTCCAGTACAAAGCCTTACTAAGAGAACAACCGGATTTTAGCCACCTTACCTGTGTTTCTGCGGCTGCCGTGCTGGATAGCGAAACAGCACGGCACTGGCAGCAACAGCAAACACGGGCAATTCTCGAGATTTATGGTTCTACCGAAACCGGTGTAGTCGCACACCGCTGCCAGGACTCGGACCCAGCCTGGCGCCGTTTCGACGCAGTCAGCCTGTCAGCAAACACAGGGCTGTTGCAGGTCACCTCACCTTTTGTCAGCGAGAAATGGAAGGGATCATTTCAGACTGCGGACCGGGTCAAGCAGCTCACTGAAGACCGCTTTCAGCTGCTGGGCCGGGCTGATTCGGTCGTCAAAATTGGCGGCAAGCGTGTTTGTCTGGCCGCTATTGAGCAGAAACTGACCACTTGCAGGGGGGTCATCGACGCCGCCGTCCTGGCTGTCTCTGCCGACGGGCCGCTACGGGACAAGATGATCTGGGCGGCACTGGTTGTCAGCGATGAAGCGGCGCTTACTACAGAACGGCTCCGCAAACAGTTGCAGGGTGTACTCGATGGCATCGAAATTCCAAAAAGGGTAATATTCGTCGATAAACTGCCACGCACCAGTAGCGGTAAACTGCCCCGCAAATGCCTGATAAATTTGTTTAAATAGGGAAGCTACGTGTTTGAATTTCATAACATCGCGCTGTCCGGTGACGGGGCCATCCTGACAGCCAGCTGCCTCATCGATCCTGCAAACCCCTGTTTCAACGGCCACTTCCCGGGCCATCCTCTACTACCTGCCGTCGCCCAGATAGGTCTGCTAGAGGCCCTGATGGCGTCCGCTACAGGCTGGAATAAAAAAATATGTGGTGGTAGTGCGCTCAAGTTCCTGCAACCAGTGCTGCCTGGAGAGCAGCTGGAGTTGCGGTTGGAGCGGCAGGGTGCTGACACGCTATACGTCTCGTTTACCTGCGATGGTAGTCTGAAATCGAAGGGCCAATTACATACCTGTGGAGTCGCGCTTGTTTAATCTCTGCGGCTTGATTCCTGTCTATAACAACCACATGACCATCGAGCGTGTGGCACGGGATTTGTTGCAACAGCTGCAGCAGATCACCATCGTCGACGATGGCAGCGACGACGGTACCGAGATCATCATCGACAGACTGGCTGCAGAACAACCCGAGCGCGTGTCTGTGGAGCACCTGCCGGTCAACCGCGGCAAAGGTGCTGCCGTACAGGCCGGATTGCGGGCAATCGAAGCGCGCGGTTGCGACCACGCTCTGCAGGTGGATGCCGACGGCCAACATGACCTGGGAGATATCCCGCGGTTCCTGCAAACCCTGAAGGAGAATCCCGGCAGTATGATCATGGGCGCCCCGGTGTTTGACCACAGTATTCCTGCCGTGCGCAAGTACGGTCGCAAACTGACCCACCTGATGATTGCGCTGGAAGCGGGAAGCACCCGCCTGCCCGATGCCATGTGTGGATTCCGCATCTACCCGGTCGCCGCCATCCGTAAACTTGGCGCGATGGGTTCGCGCATGTGCTTCGACCCGGAAGTGATGATCCGGGCCCACTGGGCAGGCATCCCTATCGTCACCGTCTCCACGCAGGTACGCTACTTGAGTGCAGAAGAGGGCGGAGTTTCCCACTTCCGCATGGTGCACGATAACCTGCTGCATGTCTGGACCCATTCCCGATTGCTCCTCCAGGCACCTCTACGCTGGTGGCTGCGAGGGTTGAGGGCGTAGCAAACATGAGTCAATGGCTATCTGAAAAAGAACGTGGCGCATTGTGGACCATCCGTTTCATGTCCCGACTCTGTAGCCGCCGCTATCGCTGGCTGGCAGAGTTGCTGTTATACCCCGTGGTGGGCTATTTTTTCCTGACCGCTGGCCGTCGCTTGCAGGCAAGCCGTCATTTCTTCGAGCGGGCTAGCGGGCATTTCTCGGCGATAGACCACTACCGCCAGCTAATGTGTTTTGCGCGCTCACTGCTCGACCGTATCGCTATACTCAGCGGTGGGGCGGCACACTTCCAGATTAATTCGAACGGGCGTGAACAGTTGGTTGAGGCGCAACGTCGCGGCAAAGGAGTCATTCTGCTCGGTTCTCATCTTGGCAACTTTGAAGCCAGCAAGGCATTAATCAAGGACCGGGCTGATATTAATGTGCACGTCGTTGCCTACTTTGGCGGTTCACAAAAAATTCGCAACGTCCTCGACGAACTGCAGCCGGAACTGGCCACGCAGGTGATCGACCCGACCGAAGCGGATGCTGTATTTCATATGCGCGACGTGATCGAGGCGGGCGGCATCCTCGCCATCCTCGGTGATCGTACCGGTTTCGGTGAGCGTACGCTGCAGGTAGACTTCCTCGGCGAACCCGCGCAGCTACCCGCTGGCCCCTATTTTCTGGCTGCCGCACTTCACTGTCCGGTGTATTGTTTCTTCGGCATGCGCGTTGGCACTGGCCGTTATGATACCTACATGGTTAAGCTCGCTGACCGCATCCGCCTGACGCGTGGTCAGCGCGCCGAACAGGCGCAGGTTTACGCTCAACGGTTTGCCGACCTGCTGGCTGATAAAGCCCGTAACTATCCTTACAACTGGTTTAATTTTTACGAGTTCTGGAATGCACCCGACTCCTGAACTTGTCCTGCCCCACCAGGGGCCAATGCGAATGATTTCCCAGGTGCTTACCCACAACAGTGAGCATATCCACTGCAACGCCTGTATCCGTGCGGACAATCCTCTGCTGGTCGGTGCATGCCTGCCAGCGTATGTTGGCATTGAACTGCTGGCACAGGCATCCGGCTTGCTGCTCGGTGCGCGCAGGCAGGATACTGACACGCCCGGCCCCGGTGCTATCGTGCAGATTAAGTCATTCCGGTTGCAAGAGGCGGATATTCCAGTGGGTACCACACTGCATGTACGAGCATACTTTGAGGCTGGAAACACTGAGGCCGCTCTGTTTACAGGCGAGGTTTTGCTCAACGATCAACAGATACTGGAGGGGTCGCTGATGATCGCCTTACTCGAAGAAAACGGCGCATGATGCACACAGCACTGATCACCGGCGCTAGTGGTGGCATTGGCCAGGCCATCGCACGACGCCTCGCCGACGACGGTGTGCATGTGTGGCTGCACTACCATGGCAATCAAGAGGGTGCTGAACAGGCCGCTGGCGCCATCCGTAAAAAGGGTGGCCAGGCAGATATTGTCGGCTTTGATGTGAGTGATTGGACACACAGCCGCGACACGCTGGAAGCGTTGCTGGACCGCGGCATTGTGTTTGACATGATTGTCCACAACGCGGGCATCGTGGATGACGCGCCTTTTCCGGGCATGGACGAGCCACAGTGGAAACGGGTGATCGACACCGACCTGAACGGCTTCTTCCACGTCACTCGCCCCCTGATTATGGCGATGATCCGCAGACGCTGGGGAAGAATTGTCGCGATTGCGTCGATTGCCGCCCTACATGGTAACTGCGGCCAGACCAATTACGCCGCAGCCAAGGCCGGGCTGATTGGCGCCAGCCGCTCCCTGGCGCGGGAACTGGCCAGCCGGGGTATTTGTGTCAACGTAGTCGCCCCCGGTTTTATAATGACCCCCATGATTGACTCCATTTCTGAACAGACGTTAAAAGAAAGCATACCCATGAAGCGGGCGGGCAAAGTAGAAGAAGTTGCCGAAGTGGTGGCCTTTCTATGCTCTGACGGAGCATCCTATATGACCGGTGAAGTGCTGAATGTATCCGGAGGTATCATCTGATGACCGTGCTGGATTTTGACGTGATCGTGCTGGGTTCCGGCCCGGCCGGCTCCACCGCCTCGACGCTGCTGGTGCGGCAGGGACACAAAGTCCTGATGATCGAGCGCAGCCGTCATCCAAAATTTCACATTGGTGAATCACTGCTGCCCATGAGCGCACCGATCTTCGCGCGACTCGGTATTCAATGGGATACGAGCGAGTATCTGCCCAAAGGGGGCGCCGAGTTTATCAACGAACAGTCCGGGCAACGGGTGCGCTTTTCGCTCGCCGATGAACACCAACCCTACCAGGTGGAACGGGCAAAATTCGACCATATGATGGTGCAAAATGCCGTCAATAAAGGTGCCGAACTGCGTCAGGAAGAGACCGCAAACCAGATCGATATACAGGATGACCGGGTGCATGTCACGACTGACAAAGGCGAATACGCGGCCCGCTATTTCATCGATGCCAGTGGTCGCAGCGCCTTCATGGGCCGCCAACAAACGGCTATCGAACGCATTAATAACCTCGGGCGCTTTGCCCTTTATACCCACTATCGCCACGCGTCCTCCGAGGCCGCCAGATGCATGTACGCCAGCGGCGACATCAAGGTACTTATGCTGGACATCGGCTGGGTGTGGATTATTCCATTGGTGAACCAACGTATCAGCGTCGGCATTGTGGTCAAAGAAGCGCATAGCTCATCCCTCAAAGGCGAGGCGCTCTTCCAGCACTATCGCCATGCCTCACCCACCCTGAATGCGGTGTTGGACGGTACCGAACAGGAAGCACCGATACGTTCTGAGGCCAACTTCAGTTTTACTAACCGCCAACGCCACGGTAAACGTTTTGCTTGCTGTGGAGATGCTGCGGGTTTTCTCGATCCGATCTTCTCCTCCGGTGTTTTTCTGGCGACCAATAGCGCCGAAAGAGTCGCTGACCGCGTTGACCGGGCATTGAAAGAAAATGACGAAGGTCGGCTCGACCTGCATGTGAACGACGACAAGGATCACATGCTGGGTTTTCGCTCCATGCAACTGTTCGTCGAACGCTTCTACCAGTACGACCTGGTCCATCACCTGTTCTTCGAAGCTGGCCGTGATGAACGCATAGAGAAGGACATCACCGGCCTGCTGTCCGGTAAGCTGTGGAGCGGTGATAACAGTTTCCAAAAAACGCTGATGAAAGGCCGTCAGGCACGCCGCACGCCTAGTTAGCTAATGGAGTCATTCAAAAGCCTGCTGGCTGCCCTGATTTTGCTTTGTAGCGCGGCCGAGAGCGTGGCTGCCGCGTTCCCGCTGGATCAGCTGATGCAACGCCTCAGCCGGATAGACACACTACAAGTGCATTTCCAGGAACAGAAAACGCTGGTCCTGCTCGAAGTACCGCTCACACAAAGCGGTACGCTCACTTACCGCGCCCCTGACTACTTGAAAAAACAGGTCGAAAAGCCACGCTATTCGTTGCTTGAAATCGAGGCCAATCGCCTGCATACGCTGGATGGAGAAGAAGAACGAAATTTTTCACTCGACCGTCACCCCGCACTTCGCGCCTTCACCGAAGCCTACCGCTCCACCCTGGCCGGAGACCGGGCTACACTGGAGCGCTATTATAAAATCCAGCCCAGCGGCACACTGGAAGACTGGCAGTTGCTACTGTTACCGAAAACCGATGCCGTACGAAAGTTTATTCGTCACATTCGGCTGAGCGGTACGAGCAGCAGCATTAATAGCGTAGAGACATTGAAAACCTCGGGTGATAGCAGTCTGATGACAATTTTTAATCGTGCCCAATAGCGTGCCTTACCGGCCACTACTTATCTGGATTGTGCTGATGGTAACCGCCCTGCTGAGTCTGCGCGGAACCCCGATCAGCTACGATCTTACCCAGTTTATGCCAACTGGGGTGACTGAACAGCAACAGCTAGCTGTAGAACTGCTACGCGAGGGACCGTCTACGCGGCTGATCATACTGGCCTTGGAGGGTGGAACGGTTACCCAACTGGCCAACACCAGCCGCCGGATGGCCGGGCGGCTGGCTGATAGCGATCTGTTTTTACAAGTCGTTAACGGTGACACGGCCAGGCTGGATGATGATATGGGCCTGCTGTTCCGTTACCGTTACCTGCTCGATCCGCGGCCACTCGAAACTCTGTTTAGCGTCAACGCGCTGCACACAGCGCTGCTGTCGCGTCTCGACGAACTCAACCGCGCGTTGCCACTAAGCAACCGCCGCTATCTGGCAAGTGATCCCACCGGTACATTCAATGTGCTACTAAAAAGTTGGATGCCAGCACACCAGCCGGTACTTGAACAGGGGGTGTGGTTTTCTCCTGACCGTAAGCGCGCCCTGTTAGTTGTGGTTACGGCCGGTTCAGGATTTGATCCGCTGATTCAGCAGCAGGCAATTACCGCCATCCATAGTATTTTTAGAAGTACCCAATCGGTGGCTAATAATAAACTTCTGCTCAGTGGTGCACCGGTTTTCACCGCAGCAGCCAGAGACTCGATTCGCACCCAGCTCACCCGGCTGACGACGATAGCCGGTGTACTGGTAAGCCTGTTTCTTCTATTTGCCTACCGTTCACCGCTACTGATGCTGCTCGGCGCGTTCCCTTTGCTGACAGCCATGCTGGCTGGCGCCACCGCCGTTGCTGCCTTATTTGGTGGTTTGCACGGTATCACCCTGGTCTTCGGTATCACTTTGCTGGGTGTTGCCATCGATTATCCGATTCACTTATTCAGCCATCTGACAGGCATACCTGATGGTCGCAAGGCTATCAAGGACATCTGGCCGACACTGAGGCTGGGTGTTATCACTACCTGTATTGGCTATCTGGCCTTTGCCCGGCCTGATTTTATCGGTCTCGCCCAACTGGGGGTGTTTACCACCGCCGGTCTGCTTGCCGCAGCTGCTGTCACCCGCTGGCTTTTGCCCGGTTTGATTCCAACATCTCCACGTAGGCAAGCCGGTGCTGTGATCAGCGCAGCAGCCGTAAAAATGCTGGGTTTGCCACCAGCATTTGCGCGGATGATTATCATACTCACCCTTCTGGCTATACCGGTGTTGCTGCTACTCTCGCCACCCCAGTGGGAAACCGATTTGCAGGCACTGAGTCCGCTGTCAAGCGAACAGCGCCAGCTGGCCAATGAATTAAGCGAGCAGCTGGGAGGGCCGCAGATGGGCCAGCTGATTGTTGTGCGGGGAAAGCGTCCACAACAGGTGCTGCGCAGCAGTGAACAACTTGCCGATCAACTCAAGCACGCCATAACACGGGGGCTGATCAACGATTTCGATATGGCGGCACGCTACCTGCCAAGTACAGCTATCCAGGAACAACGCCAGGCAGCGCTGCCGGATGACACCAGTCTGCGGCAACAGTTGCGTCAGGCCATGCAGGGGTTGCCGTTCAAGGACAATGCCTTTACGCCTTTTCTGGAAGCGGTAAGCGCCAGCCGCTCGTTACCCGCCATGGAACTGGATAGCGCCCTGACAACGCCCGTGGGGGCGCGCATTCGCCCACTGCTGTATCAGAACGATCAGGGCTGGTTTGGGCTGGTAACACTCAGCGGCATGGCATCGGCAGACGACTTCGAGCAGTGGTGGCAGCAGCAGAAGCTCACCTGCTGCGACTATCTGAATCTGAAGCGGGTATCCGTTGAGCTGTTAACCGACTTCCGCGACAGTACACTGGATCGCCTGCTGCTGGGTATTCTGGCTATTCTGTTGGTGGTCAGTATCGGGCTGCGCTCTCCGCTGGCGGCGTTGAAAACCCTGCTGCCGGTCTTGCTTGCTGTTGGTCTCAGCATTACCCTGCTCGGCGCTATGGGAGAGCGGCTGTCCCTGTTTCACCTGGTTTCCCTGCTGCTGACGGCGGGTATCGGCATCGACTACAGCCTGTTCTTTCAGCGCCGGGGATTGGGGCGGGATCGGCGGCTGGCCACACTGCACGCACTGACGATTTGTGCGGTGTCAACGGTTACCGTCTTTGCTATTCTTGCCAGCTCGCAGATCCCGGTGCTACGGGCCATCGGACTCACCGTTACACTGGGGATCCTGGCCAGCTTTGCACTGGCGCTGGCCGCATCGCGACTGAGCATACCGAAAGATGCTTGACTTAAGCGCCATTCATGCCTGAACCTGATGGCCCTACATTAAACCTGTAGGGCCGAATTTATTCGGCCAAAGGTTGCCAGTGGCTCCCCGTGTTGTGGTTGTAGCCGGGATGACAGATGGAATATCAACATAGTTGGTCGAATGAATTCGACCCTACAAAAGACCGCTGTTTTCCTGTAGGGCCGAATTTATTCGG
>UOFK01000205.1_pt1 | contig 10851 bp, 5 predicted proteins | sample 1990061 | NCBI WGS metagenome assembly UOFK01 (sample SAMEA4728526, study PRJEB27164) | hydrothermal vent metagenome | biome: marine basaltic hydrothermal vent biome; feature: marine hydrothermal vent; material: mineral | place: Pacific Ocean | collected 2011-06-14/2011-07-23 | depth 1741 m
ATGACAGACAGCGCTCATCAGCTCCGCTACGCTGGTACCCCATCAAGGTTGTATTGATGGATTCGCACCGATACGTGATTGTAGGGTCGAATTCATTCGACCGAGCCTGCCTGTCCAGGTGTTATTGGCCGAATGAATTCGGCCCTACACCTGACCTGGCCGGCCCAGCTCAAAAATGACAGGAGGCAAAGATGTCCACCCATATCAAGTGGTTCAACGAAACAGGGATTGATGATGTTCCAGAGGTCGGGGGGAAAAATGCCAGTCTCGGCGAGATGTACCGTAACCTTACTGATGAAGGTGTCCGGGTACCCAACGGCTTTGCTGTGACCGCCTCGGCCTATCGTCACGTCCTGGATACCAATAACGCCTGGAAAAAACTGCACGCGGCACTCGACGGGCTCGACCCGGATGATGTCAAAGACCTGCAGGCGCGTGGTGCAAAAGCCAGGGCAGTCATCAACGCATGCCACTTGCCGGAAGATCTCAAAACCGCAATCCTTACCCAATATACGCAGCTCAAGCAGGAATACGGCGATGATGTCTCTCTGGCGGTACGCTCATCGGCAACCGCAGAGGATTCCCCCGAAGCCTCGTTTGCCGGCCAGAACGATACCTACCTGAATATCACCAGCGAGGACGCCCTTCTCGATGCCTACCAGCGCTGCCTGGCGTCCAATTTCACCGATCGCTCCATTCACTATAAGTACGACAATCATTTCGACTACTACAAGGTTTACCTGTGCGTTGTCGTCATGAAGATGGTACGCAGTGATACAGGCGCCAGCGGCGTGATGTTCTCGCTGGATACCGAAACCGGGTTCAAGGATGTGGTGTTTATCAACGCCGCGCTTGGCCTGGGTGAAAACGTGGTGCAGGGTACTATCGACCCGGACAGCTTCTATGTGCATAAGCCCACCTTTGAAAAAGGCTACCGGGCGGTACTTAAACGTCGTCTCGGTAAAAAAGAAAAAAAGATGATCTTTACCGACACCATTAACACCGACAACATTGCCGTGGAATACACACGCAATATCGATACGCCCCACGGGGAGCAAAGCCGTTTCTGTATTTCAGACGAAGATGTCATGGTGCTGACCGACTATGCCATTAAAGTAGAAAACCATTACTCCAGAAAAGCGGGCTTTCACAAGCCCATGGATATGGAGTGGGCTAAAGACGGCCTCGATGGCCAGATCTATATGGTGCAGGCGCGGCCGGAGACAGTGGAGTCACAGAAAGAAGGCAATATTCTCAGAATCTACCACCTGAAATCGAAATCCAAGGTGCTCGCCCAAGGTCGGGCTGTAGGCACTAAAATCGGCGCAGGCCGTACCCACATCATCAACGATGTCAAACATCTGAGTGACTTCACGCCCGGCGAGGTGCTGGTGTCCGATACCACTACACCCGACTGGGAACCGGTAATGAAAACAGCCGCCGCGATTGTCACCAACCGGGGCGGTCGTACCTGCCATGCGGCCATCGTTGCGCGTGAACTCGGCATACCCGCGGTGGTCGGTACGGATAATGGGGTTGAGGTGATCGAAAACGGCCAGGAAATCACCGTCAGCTGCGCCGAGGGTGAGACCGGCAATGTTTACACAGGGCTTTTAGACTTCGCTATCGAAAAAACCGATCTCGGCAGCCTGGCACAGCCGAAGACCAAGATCATGATGAACCTGGGCAATCCCGATCAGGCCTTCAGCCTGGCATCGCTACCGGTAGACGGCATTGGCCTGGCGCGCATGGAATTCATCATCAACGAATACATCAAAGCCCATCCGATGGCGCTCATCCATCCAGACAAAGTGGACGCAAAGACACAAACGGCACTGGCCGCTCTTAGCGGCGCCTACGCGGACCCGGCCGATTTTTTTGTCAAGACCCTCGCCGAGGGTGTGGCTACCCTTGCGGCATCGGTCTACCCCAAACCCTGTGTCGTGCGCATGAGCGACTTCAAGACCAACGAATATGCCACCCTGCTCGGTGGCCAGGTTTTCGAACCGGTCGAAGACAACCCGATGATCGGTTTCCGTGGCGCGGCACGCTATACCCACCCGAATTACGCCGAAGGATTTGCCCTCGAATGCGCCGCCATGAAACGCGTCCGTGAGATAATCGGCATGGACAATGTCATCCTGATGATTCCTTTCTGCCGCCGCGTAGCAGAGGGACAGAGGGTACTCGATGCCATGGCTGAACAGGGTCTGAAACGTGGTGAGCACGGACTGAAGATCTACGTGATGTGTGAAATCCCCAACAACGTCGTCCAGATTGATGAATTCAGTGCGCTGTTCGACGGCTTCAGTATCGGCTCCAATGATCTGACCCAGCTCGCCCTGGGCGTGGATCGCGACAGCGAGATACTGGCCTTCGACTACGATGAGAAAGACCCGGGCGTATTGAGGATGATCAAGTGGGCCATTGAAGGTTGCCAGCGTAATCAACGCCACAGCGGCATCTGCGGGCAGGCGCCCTCGGACTATCCAGAGGTCGCCGAATATCTGGTTAAACTGGGCATCGATTCAATCAGCCTGAATCCGGACAGCGTATTGAAGACCATTCAGGCCATCAATACGCTCGAAACAAAACTTGGGCGTTAGCCCAATCACGCTTCAGGAGCATGCAAACCATGTCTGAAAACCAGAACCCGACAGGCCTGAGCACCCAGGAGGCCGAGCAGCGGCTACAACAATACGGCCCCAATGCGCTGCAAGTGCATAAAGTCTCTACCCTGCTGAAACTGCTGGGCTATTTCTGGGGCCCCATCCCGTGGATGATCGAAATAGCGGCACTGCTGTCGGCCCTGGTGCAGCACTGGGCCGACTTCGCAATTATCATGGTTCTGCTGATTTTCAATGCCGGGGTCGGGTTCTGGCAGGAATTCACCGCTGGCAATGCGGTGGAAGCGCTGAAAAAACAACTGGCTCTGAAAGCGCGGGTCCTGCGCGACGGAAAATGGCAGGAAATCGGCGCCGAACGGCTGGTGCCGGGTGACATTATCCGTATCCGGCTGGGAGATGTGGTACCGGCCGACGCCAAGCTGGTGGAAGGCGACTACCTCAGCGTAGACCAGTCCGCTCTGACCGGAGAGTCGCTGCCGGTGACCAAACGCGCTGGCGACGAAGCCTACTCGGGTACGGTAGCCAAGCAGGGTGAGGTGGTAGCGGAGGTAACGACTACTGGCAAGGACACCCGCTTCGGCAAAACTGCTGGGCTGGTCGAACAGGCGCAGACGGTTTCTCACTTCCAGAAGGCCGTACTCAGTATCGGTGACTATCTCATCTACGTCAGCCTTAGTCTGGTCGCCATTCTGGTGCTGGTACAACTACACCGTCATGCCCCCTGGCTGGACCTGGTGCAGTTCGCCCTCATCCTCATGGTGGCCTCCATCCCAGTGGCCATGCCCGCAGTACTGTCTATGACCATGGCGGTAGGCGCCGTGGCGCTGTCCCGGCTCAAGGCGATTATTACCCGCCTGGAGTCCATCGAGGAGATGGCGAGTATGGACGTGCTGTGCTCGGACAAAACCGGAACGCTAACCCAAAACCGTCTGACCCTGGGCGATATAGAACTCTTTGAGGCCGCCGACGCCCAGGAGGTCCTGCTGGCGGCTGCGCTGGCCTCGCGCGAGGAAAACCGGGATGCCATTGACGAAGCGGTGTTACAGGGATTGCAGGACAAAGATCATCTCGCGACCTACGCGCAGGTAAAATTTGTACCGTTCGATCCCGTCCGCAAGCGTACCGAGGCCAGCGTGCGTGATGCGGTAGGCCAAACTATCGAAATCACCAAAGGCGCACCCCAGGTCATCATCGAAATGGCTGAACTCACCGGTGCGGAGCAACAGCGCGCACAGCAGGTAGTGGATAGCTTCGCCGAACAAGGCTACCGTACCCTGGGGGTAGCGCGGAAGCGTGCCGGAGACAGCGCCTGGACCTTCCTCGGTATCCTGTCGATGTTCGACCCGCCCCGCGAAGATTCCGCCGCCACCATCGCCCGCGCCCGGGAATATGGCGTCAGCGTCAAGATGGTCACCGGCGATAACCGCTCCATCGCCAAACAGATCGCCGCCAAATTGGGGCTGGGTACGAACATCCTGCAAGCCGATGCCCTGCCCGCCAAAGAGGATCGCCATCCAGCGGAGAGTGCAGGCGCCGAAGTGGTGGAAAAAGCTGATGGTTTCGCCGAAGTCTTTCCCGAACACAAGTTTTCGATCGTCAGGATTCTGCAAGCCCGTAACCACATCACCGGCATGACCGGCGACGGCGTCAACGATGCCCCCGCCCTCAAGCAAGCCGACGTCGGCATCGCCGTCAGTGGCGCCACGGATGCCGCCCGCGCCGCAGCGGACCTGGTGCTGACCGCACCGGGCTTGTCGGTCATCAACGGCGCCATCGAAGAGGCGCGGCGCATCTTCGAGCGCATGAACAGCTATGCCATCTACCGTATCAGCGAGACCATCCGTATCATGGTCTTTGTCGTGCTGGCGATGGTGTTCTTCAATTTCTATCCCATCACCGCGATCATGATCATCCTGCTAGCCTTCTTCAATGATGTCCCCATAATGACCATCGCCTATGACCACACAGGCCTGGAGCAACAACCGGTACGCTGGAACATGCGCCAGGTCATTACCGTAGCCACGGCCATGGGCATCGTCGGCGTGATCGGCAGCTTCGGTATGCTGCTGCTGGCCATGGACTGGCTGCACCTGGACGTACCCCAGGTGCAAACTTATGTGTTCCTGAAAATGGCGGTTGCCGGTCACCTGGTGCTGTTCATCGCCCGTACCAAAGGCCACTTCTGGAAACGCCCCTGGCCGGCGCCCATTATGGTCTGGTCGGCGGTGATCACCAAGCTGGCCGCCACCCTGTTAGCCGCCTATGGCTTCGGACTCATTACCCCAATCAGTTGGCCGGAGATCGCTTTGATATGGGCCTATTCAATTACATCAGCGTTCATCACAGATGTGGTCAAGGTTGAGGTCTACCGTCATCTGGCGCACCAGGGGGTGGAGTAAGGTATGGAGTTCAAGAATTACTATGACATCATGGGTATCAAACGTGACGCCACCCAGGATGAAATCAAGCGCGCCTACCGCAAGTTGGCGCGCAAGTATCATCCAGATGTCAGTAAGGAAGCGGATGCAGAAGAGCGTTTCAAGGAAGTTGGTGAAGCTTACGAGGTACTCAAAGACCCGGAAAAACGCGTGGCCTATGACCAGCTAGGTGCTAACTGGAAAGCCGGTCAGGACTTCCGGCCACCGCCGGACTGGGATCAAGGCTTTGAATTCCACGGTGGTGGCTTCACGGGCGGCGACGCCGAGCAGTTCAGCGATTTTTTCGAAACACTGTTCGGGCGCGAAGGATTCGATGGTGGCTATGCACACCAAGAGCGGCGTGAGTTCCATGCGCGCGGTGAAGACACCCACGCCAAGGTGCTGATCGATCTGGAGGATGCCTATCAGGGTACGGCCCGCACGCTGACCTTAAAGCATACCGAACTCGGGCCTGACGGCCGACCGCGCATCAAGGAACACAGCCTCAATGTACGCATCCCTAAGGGTGTCCGCCAGGGGCAGCATATCCGCCTGGCCAAACAGGGTGGTGCCAGCGTTGGTAAAGGTGAAGCGGGTGATCTCTACCTGGAAGTTGAATTCCGACCACATCCGTTCTACCAGGTCGAGGGCAGGGATGTTTACCTCAACCTACCGGTGGCGCCCTGGGAAGTGGTCTGGGGCGCGAGCGTCAAGGCGCCAACGCCAACCGGCCCGGTTGACCTGAAGATTCCCGCCGACTCCTCGGGTGGCCGCAAGCTTCGCCTGAAAGGGCGTGGAATTCCTGCCAAGGAGCCGGGCGACCTTTACGTAGTGCTACAGATCGTACTGCCGAAGGCGGACAATGATGCGGCCAAACAGGCTTATAAGGATTTCGAGAAGGCCACCCAATTCAATCCACGCGCGCACCTGGGGGTTTAAGTTATGGCTGGAAATGATCTATTGAAACTGCTGTCTGGCGAGATTGTCGAGGAAGATATGAACCTGAGCCTGGCCGACTTGTGCCGGGTCTGTCAGCTGCCCGCCGACCGTGTTTTCGAACTGGTGGAAGAGGGAGTTGTCGAACCCGTTGGTCGGGAGTCCGAGCAGTGGCGTTTCCACGGCATCAGTGTACGCCGCGTGCGTTGCGCGCAGCGACTTGAGCAGGACCTCGGGGTTAACGTGGCAGGGGCGGCACTGGCGCTTGAACTGCTGGAGGAGCTTGAGCGCCTGCGTATGCGGCTACGCCGCTTGGAAGACCAAGCCGGATAACAGAGTTAAACTCACTATGACCCATAAAGACATGACATCGAGGCCGGATTTTACCCGGCATGGCCGGGGTACCGGCGCCCTGCGGACCCGGCGTCCTATCTATGTTGATTTCCTCCCGCCCTGCAACAATGCCTGCCCGGCTGGCGAGAATATCCAGGCCTGGCTGGCGCTTGCCCAGGCGGGGGACTATGAAGCGGCCTGGCAAAATCTAGTCGAAGACAATCCGCTACCGTCGGTACACGGCAGGGTCTGTTATCACCCCTGTGAAACTGCCTGCAACCGCAATGCGACCGACAGTACGGTAAGCATCCACGCGCTGGAACGCTTCCTCGGCGACCTGGCGCTGGAACAGGGCTGGAAGCCCAGGTTCACCGCCAGGCCGGGTGGCGGTCGGGTACTGGTCATCGGCGCCGGACCCAGCGGTCTTTCCGCCGCCTACCACCTGACCCGCCTGGGGCATGAGGTGGAAATCCGCGACGCAGGACCCGTGGCAGGCGGCATGATTCATTTCGGTATCCCGGCCTACCGCATGCCGAGGAAGGAACTCAACGCCGAGATCCGGCGTATCGAGGCGATGGGTGTCAGGATCACCCTGAACCACCGCGTGGAAAACGTGCTTGACGAAAAACAGGCGGGTAATTTCGATGCCGTTTTCATTGCCATTGGCGCGCATATCAGCAAGAAGGTCAATATACCGGCACGGGAAGCTGGCAAGATTCTCGATGCGGTCAGCTTCCTGCGCCAAACCGAAAGCGGTGACCCGCCGAAACTCGGGCGACGTGTCGCCATCTATGGCGGCGGCAATACCGCCATGGATGCCGCACGTACCGCCAAGCGCCTGGGCGTCGACGAGGCCATAATTATCTACCGGCGCGACCGGACCAGCATGCCGGCGCACGATTTCGAAGCCGACGAGGCGCTGGAAGAAGGTGTCAAAATCAAGTGGCTGCGTACCATCAAGGCGATCGACCAAACCCGCTTCCAGGTAGAGGTCATGGAACTGGACAAAAACGGCCGGCCCCAGCCTACCGGCGAGATCGAGGAACTGGAGGCGGATGCGCTGATATTAGCGGTCGGCCAGGAGGCAGATACCAGGTTTCTCAAGGATGTCCCCGGCGTTGAGTTCAACCCGGACGGCACGGTCATTGTGGGTGAAAATATGATGACAGGTTCACCTGGCATTTTCGCCGGTGGCGATATGGTACCCAGTGAGCGCTCCGTGACCATAGCGACCGGTCATGGCAAAAAAGCGGCCCGCTACATCAATGGCCATCTGCGTGGGGAGCCTTACCAGCCGGTGGAAAAAAATCCGGTGGTCGGTTATGAACGCCTGCACCTCTGGTATCGCACCGATGCCCCGCAACAGGACCAGCCTGAACTTCCGCTGGCCGATCGCCTACAAGGTTTCGACGAAATCCTCCAGGGCTTGTCGGAACCCGAGGCCTGTTTCGAGGCGCAACGCTGCCTCTCCTGCGGTAACTGTTTTGAATGCGACGGTTGCTATGGTGCGTGTCCGGAAAGTGCGATTATCAAGCTGGGTCCCGGCAAGCGTTATCGCTTCGACTACGATCTCTGTACCGGTTGTGCCGTCTGCTACGAGCAGTGTCCCTGCCACGCCATTGAGATGATTCCCGAACAATATACACTGAAGAAAAAAGTGCCGTCGGCGGATGAGGAGATAGAAACGAATATGCACCTGGTACAGGCCGAATTCAGTGGGGTCCAGCCGTCATGAAACAGGGCAACAAGGTAACCATCGATGGTAATGAGGCCGTCGCGCATATCGCCTATTATGTCAGCGAAATCTGTTCTATCTATCCCATCACGCCGGCGTCACCCATGGCGGAGCACGCGGATGTCTGGTCGGCCGGTAAGAGGCCCAACCTGTGGGGGCAGATACCCGACGTCATTGAAATGCAGAGCGAGGGCGGCGCTGCCGGTACCGCCCACGGCGCACTGCAGACCGGTGCGCTGACGACCACCTTTACCTCGTCGCAAGGTCTGATGCTGATGTTGCCCAATATGTACAAGATCGCCGGTGAGCTGACCGCCACGGTCTTTCACGTCGCATCCCGCTCACTGGCTGCACAGGCCTTATCGATTTTCGGCGACCACCAAGACGTCATGGCGGCACGCACCACCGGCTTCGCGATGCTGTCCTCGGCCTCGGTGCAGGAAGCGCACGACATGGCCCTGATCTGCCACGCGGCGACCCTGCAGGCACGGGTGCCGTTCCTGCATTTTTTCGATGGCTTCCGTACGTCTCACGAAATCAACAAGATCAGCCTGGTAGCGGACAAACAGATTGCCAGTATGATTGACGAGGAACTGGTGATTGCTCACCGTCGGCGCGGTTTGAATCCAGACCACCCTTTCATCCGCGGTACCGCCCAGAATCCCGACGTATATTTCCAGGGGCGCGAAAGTGTCAATATTTTCTACGACCAGGTTGCGGACATCGTTACCGAAAAAATGCGGCAGTTCGGCGAACTCACCGGTCGCCGTTACCAGCCTTACGAATACCACGGCGACCCGCAAGCCGAACACGTCATCGTCATTATGGGTTCCGGTAGCGAGACAGTCAGGGAGACCATCAGGATGCTGAACGCACAGGGCAGCAGGCTGGGTATGCTACAGGTGCGCCTGTTCCGCCCCTTCGCGGCAGACAAGCTCGTCAGTATTCTTCCGGTGTCAACCGTTTCCATTGCCGTGCTGGACCGCACCAAGGAGATCGGTGCCAGCGGCGAACCGCTCTACCAGGATATTGTTACTGCACTGACCGAAGCCTGGCACCAGGGCGACATCGAACGGCTGCCGCGCGTTGTCGGCGGCCGCTATGGGCTGTCCTCCAAGGAATTCACGCCGGCCATGGTCAAGGCTGTTTATGCCGAGCTGGCGCAGACCCGACCTAAAAACCATTTCACCATCGGTATCCACGACGATGTAACACACACTAGCCTGGACTTTGACCCGGCTTTCGACATCGAGCCTGCCGATGTCACCCGAGCGCTGTTCTACGGCCTGGGGTCAGATGGGACGGTGGGTGCCAACAAGAACAGCATCAAGATTATCGGCGAGAATACCGAGCTGCACGCGCAGGGTTATTTCGTCTATGACTCGCGCAAGTCGGGGTCGATCACGGTCTCGCACCTGCGTTTCGGACCTGAGCCGATCCACGCGCCCTACCTGGTGCAGTCGGCCAACTTTATCGCCTGCCACAAATTCGGTTTTATCTATAAGATGGATGTCCTCAGGGATGCAGCCGACGCGGCGGTATTCCTGCTCAACAGCCCTTATCCGGCCGAGCAGATATGGGAACAGCTACCGCGGCCGATGCAACAGAACCTTATCGACCGCAACATCAGCCTGCACGTTATTGATGCCACGGCCGTCGCCCGCGCAGCAGGCATGGGGCAGCGTATCAACACCGTGATGCAGACCTGCTTCTTTGCCCTGTCCGGCATACTGCCGCGCGAGCAGGCTATCGCACAGATCAAGCAGGCTATCGAAAAATCATACACCAGCAAGGGCAGAGCCATTGTCGAGATGAATTTCAAGGCGGTCGACAGCGCGCTGGATCATCTTCACCAGGTCAATATTCCCGGCCAAGTCAGTAGCCGCAGGGAGCTGGATGCCGTTGTCCCGGACAACGCGCCGGACTTCGTGCGCGATGTGACTGCCGTGATGCTGCGCGGCGAGGGCGACAGTCTGCCGGTCAGCAAACTGCCGGTGGATGGTACCTATCCGAGTGGTACCACGCAGTGGGAGAAGCGCAACATTGCTGATTCCGTTCCCGCCTGGGAGCCGGAGCTTTGTATCCAGTGCGGCAACTGCAGTTTTGTCTGTCCGCACAGCGTTATCCGTTCTAGGTTCTACCACGAGAAGGAGTTGCACAAAGCGCCGGCGTCTTTCCCTTCCGCGCCGATCAGTGCGCGTGGATTCCCGGAGACGCGCTTTACCTTGCAGATTTCCATTGAAGACTGCACCGGTTGTGGTCTGTGCGTTGAATCCTGTCCGGCACACGACCTGGAAGACCCTGATAAAAAGGCTATCAACATGGGGCCGAAAACTGAACTGCTGGAACAGGACCGGCAGAATCTTGAATTTTTTGCGCAGTTACCGGTCAACCGTCGTTCCCGGGTGGACTTTTCCTCGGTGCGCGGCGCGCAGTTCCTGGAGCCCCTGTTCGAATTCTCCGGGGCCTGTGCCGGCTGTGGTGAAACCCCCTATATCAAGCTGCTGTCGCAGTTGTTCGGTCCCCGCCTGTTGGTAGCCAATGCCACCGGTTGCTCGTCTATTTATGGTGGCAACCTGCCGACCACACCCTGGACACACAACCAGGAGGGACAGGGACCAGCCTGGTCCAATTCGCTGTTCGAGGACAATGCCGAGTTCGGCCTTGGCATGCGCATCAGCGCTGACCATCATAACCACGTCGCCCGGCAGCTGTTGCAGGAATTGGCGCCGCAGCTCGGCGAGGAACTGGTGGCGACCACGATCCAGGCGGAACAGGCCGAGGGCGCCCAGATCCGCGCCCA
>UOFK01000300.1_pt1 | contig 10843 bp, 10 predicted proteins | sample 1990061 | NCBI WGS metagenome assembly UOFK01 (sample SAMEA4728526, study PRJEB27164) | hydrothermal vent metagenome | biome: marine basaltic hydrothermal vent biome; feature: marine hydrothermal vent; material: mineral | place: Pacific Ocean | collected 2011-06-14/2011-07-23 | depth 1741 m
AATAAATTCGACCCTACAATCATGCATCGGTGCTTTATCACTGAATCCAGTGATACAACCTTGACGGAGCACTGGTATTTTGTCAAAGCCAATTGCGGTATCGAACGAAATACGTAGAATACACCGTTTTAGTTCGCGGAATAGAGCATGATTTTATCTATCTTCCTGCTGTTCGCCCTGATAGGCATGCCGGTCACACAAGCACATGCTGACGAACTGCTCATGCGCGATGGCTCCCGGCTGTTCGGCAAAGTGCTCAAGCGCGAGAACGGGACGCTCGAATTCAAGACATCCTATGCAGGCATCATCAAGGTCAATTGGGGCGAAATCAGTGAACTGCGTACAGACGAGCCAATGAAGCTGATGCTCAGAGACGAAAGCACACTGACCGCTCAGCGAATAAAAAATACCGAGACCGGTATTTTACTTGACGACAACATTGAGGCTGATCAATCCACGCAATCACTGGCCCAGGCCGAGCTGGAATACATTAACCCTCCTCCATGGCGAACCGGTGAGGGCTACAAACTGGACGGCCGCATCAATTTTGCACTGTCGAAAGAGCGCGGTAACACCGATAAGGATGAAATCGATACCGATGCCAGCCTGACCTGGCGTTTACGGGACAATCGTTTCAAAATGTTTGGCGAATTCGAACGCGACCGCACCAACAACAAGAAAACCAAGGACAAATGGAAATTAAACAACAGCTATGATCGTTTCCTTACCCGGAAATGGTACGGCGGTGCTTTTCTTTCACTCGAACACGACCAGTTTGCCGACTTGAAATTGCGTACCGTTGTGGGTCCAAAAACGGGTTATCAGTGGTTTGAAGGCAAGAAAATGAATCTCGCCACCGAGATCGGCCCAATGTATACCGACGAAGATTTCGAAACTGATGCGGACAACAGCTACGCTTCTCTGGGCTGGGGGATTAACTTTGACCGGTTTGTATTCGGCAATTTTATGCAGTTCTATCACCGTCAGACTGGCCTCTGGAACCTGGAAAACACGGCTGATCTGGTCTGGAATACCTGGACCGGTTTTCGCTTCCCCATGATTCTCGGTGTCGTTGCCAGCACCGAGATGAGGATAGCCTACAATAGCGGTGCCGCAAACAATGCCGATGAAATTGATACCGCCTATACACTCAAGCTTGGCTATGCTTGGTAGGCTGATACCATAAATGCCGACATCCACTTGGCAATGTCTGTTGTGTCGGTCGGTGATTGCAGTGACCGAATCCCCTGGTTGAATAACGGTTCCCCGAGCAACTGCTGGCGGTGCTGCATAAGTGCCTGCGCATAGGCTTTATTGAACTCCGGATGGCCCTGAATGGCCAGAATATTATCACCTCTTTGAAATAGGCTGATGGGGCAAAATTCACTACCGGCGAGAAGCTCGGCATCGTCCGGCAGCTTTGTCACCTGATCCTGATGGCTGACAATCAAACGATAACGATGCATTGGCGGTTTCATCCAACATTTATGTTTGCTGACCTGACAGGTGTGCACACCGACACCCCAGCCTTTATTCGATTTTTCGGTTTTACCACCAAATGTCTGGGCCACCAGTTGGTGACCAAAACACACCGCCACCAGTTTTTTCTGTTGCTGATCCAGAGTAATGATAAATTCCTGCAATACGCCAATCCATGGATCGGGCTGGTAGACACTGGTCCTGCTCCCCGTGATGAGATAAGCATCGCACTCGTGAATGTCATCAGGGTAAACATTGTGCCGCACATCATAAACGCTGAATTGCATGCGCGGCTCAATGTTTTGCAGCAGCGATTGGAACATCGAGGGGTATTCACCAAACAGCTGGCTAAATTCCGGTTTGACCAGATCGGTCTGTAATATTCCGATAATCATGCTATAACCAAGAGAAGCTCTGATTAATTTGCCGTTCCGACACATGCCGGGGTGATAGCAAGGGCATTAAGAGGTTTTTGAATGGAAGCAAGGCAGGTCAAAACTGTCGCCGACGCCAGAGAGATCGTCGTCGCCCGTAAATTGCCGCACGTTAAAGTCGGTGTATTCGATATGGATGGCATATTGCGCGGCAAATACATGTCTCGTGAAAAATTCTTATCCGCACTGGATAAGGGGTTTGGATTCTGTGATGTCATACTTGGCTGGGATTGCAATGACCGGTTGTACGATAACGTAAAATATACCGGATGGCACACCGGTTATCCAGATGCGCCGGTACGTATCCTGCCGACTTCCTGCCGTGAGATCCCGTTTGAAGCGGACACGCTGTTTTTTCTCGCTGAATTTTCCGGCTCTGCCGAGCAGGTCTGTCCACGCGGCGTGCTGCGGCGCGTCATCGAAAAAGCAAACACCATGGGTTTTTCCGCGCATGTCGGCTTCGAGTACGAATTTTTTGTATTTAACGAAACACGCGAATCCATACGCGAAAAGCACTACCACGATTTAAAACCACTGGCTCCCGGTAATTTTGGCTATTCGGTGTTACGCAACAGTGTTGATACCGGGATTTATCAACGCCTACTGGATACCACCGAGTCAATGGATTTTCCGCTTGAGGGCCTGCACGAAGAAACCGGAGCGGGCGTATTGGAAGCCGCCCTTGCGGTGGACTCTGCCCTCAATGCAGCCGACAAAGCGGCCTTATTCAAGACCTTCACTAAAATAATCGCACAGAGACAGGGTCTGCTAGCGACCTTCATGGCCAAGTGGTCGCCGGACTGGCCAGGGCAAAGCGGGCATATTCACATTTCTTTAAAAGACAACGAAAACAACCCTGTGTTTTTCAATGCTACTACCACCGATAATATGAGCGATGTCATGTGCCATTTTATCGCCGGGCAACAAAAGCTGATGCCGGAATTGTTGGCTATGATCGCTCCAACTGTCAATGCCTATTCACGGCTTGTTCCTGGCTTCTGGGCGCCTACGGTGGCAACCTGGGGGGTGGACAATCGTACCTGCGCACTACGCGTCATCGCGGGCAGTGAACAGACACAACGAGTTGAATACCGTGTAGGTGCAGCCGATGCCAACCCTTATCTTATCCTGGCGGCAGCACTGGCATCCGGGCTGTGGGGTATTGAGCAAGGGCTACACCCAGAAGCCAAAGTGCAAGGCAATGCCTACGACCAACACTTTCCTGAGCATCTGCATTTCCCTTCTACCTTGTGGGATGCAGCGCAACGTTTGAAGCAATCCAGCATAGCCAGGCGAGCGTTTGGCGATGCGTTTGTCGAGCATTTTGTAGCGAGCCGCGAATGGGAAGAACGTGAATTTCGTCAGCATATTACAGACTGGGAGCTGAATCGTTACCTGGAAATCATCTGACATGAAAATGACAGAGACACTACAAATTGTATCGCCGGTAGATGGGTGCATATACGCGGAGCGACCCTTTACCTCAGAACGGGACATTCGTCATGCGCTCGATTTGAGCGTTACAGCCCAGGCCAAATGGCGACAAACACCACTCGCACAACGCTTGTCTGTTTGTCTGGCGGCAGTCGACGCTCTACTGAAAAACAAACAGACGATTGGCGAAGAACTCAGCTGGCAAATGGGGCGTCCCATACAGTATGCGCCCGATGAGATAGACGGGTTTGCCGAAAGAGCCCGTTATATGATCAGCATCGCAGAACAACACTTGTCGGATATTCCGATCACAGACAGTGCTTCTGGTGTTACGCGGTACATTCAGCGCGAACCTGTTGGGGTGGTTTTTTCCATCGCGCCGTGGAACTATCCCTATCTTACTGCGGTGAATTCAATCATTCCTGCCATCGTGGCTGGTAACTCGGTATTGATGAAACCCTCATCGCAGACGGCGATTACCGCAGAGCGCATTGCTGAGGCTTTTCAGTCCGCTAATCTTCCTGAAGGTGTATTTCAACATCTGTTACTGACGCATGAAGCCACCGTAAACATTGTTGCCAAAGAAAAAATTGATTACGTTGCCTTTACCGGCTCCGTAGAAGGTGGACGAATCATTGAACGCGCTGCCGCCGGGCGTTTTATTGATGTCGGCCTGGAACTGGGGGGAAAAGATCCCGCCTATGTTCGTGCCGATGCTGACGTGGCCTTTGCGATAGAAAATATTGCCGACGGCGGATTTTTTAATTCCGGGCAATCCTGTTGCGCCATCGAACGAATTTATGTACATCGGGATGTTTATCGACCCTTCGTGGATGGACTGGTGGATCGGGTTAGCCAATACCGGCTGGGCGACCCCCTCGACCCGGAAACAAGCCTTGGCCCGATGGTGCGAACAAGTAACGCAGACCGGGTCAGACAACAGATTCAACAGGCACTGGCAAAAGGTGCACAGGCGTGCATTGATGACAAGCTGTTTGCAGTCAACCCGGAAAAGCAAGGCATGGCCTACCTGGCACCACAGGTATTGGTCAATGTCGACCACACCATGCCAGTGATGAGCGCAGAAACCTTTGGCCCGGTGGTCGGCATTATGCAAGTCGTATCGGATCAACAGGCGATTCAATTGATGAATGACAGCGCTTACGGTTTGACCGCGTCAGTGTGGACTCAGAATCAACAGGTTGCCGTTGACATTGGCAAACAGGTGCGGACCGGCACCTGGTTCATGAATCGCTGTGACTATCTTGACCCGGCACTGGCATGGACGGGCATCAAGCACTCCGGCAAGGGGTGCAGCTTGTCAGGGCTCGCTTATCAAAGGCTCACCAGGCCCAAATCATTTTACCTCAGAGTGGGACACTGAATGCAGTTACAAGGCAACTGGAATTACCCAACGGCCATCCGGTTTGGTAGCGGCCGAATATCAGAACTGGCCGACGCGTGCTCAAATCTGGGTATTTGCCAGCCTTTATTGGTCACCGACCCAGGGCTGGCAGCACTGCCCATGATTGCGAACGCCATGGCTGCCAACCAATCAGCAGGTCTCAATACGAGTCTGTTCAGCGACATTAAATCCAACCCCAACGGTGCAAACATCGAGGCCGGTGTAAAACACTACCACCATGGCCGACACGATGGCATTATTGCATTCGGCGGCGGCAGCGCTCTCGATGCCGGTAAAGCGATTGCGCTGATGGTTGGCCAGTCTCGCAGACTCTGGGATTTTGAGGATGTCGGCGATAACTGGACACGGGTGGACAACGATGGCATTGCACCTGTAATCGCAGTGCCCACCACAGCGGGTACCGGCTCTGAAGTAGGTCGCGCCGCAGTCATTACTGACGAAGCCAGCCATAGAAAAGTCATTATATTTCATCCCAAAATGTTACCCGGCATCGTTATTGCGGACCCTCAACTCAGCGTGGCCCTGCCCCCCAACATCACCGCCGCTACCGGCATGGATGCGCTGTCGCACAACCTTGAAGCCTATTGTGTGCCAGGCTATCACCCGCTGGCCGATGGCATTGCATTGGAGGGAATGCGTTTGATAAAACAGTGGCTGACGGTGGCTTACAGGGAACCGGAAAACCTGACAGCAAGAAGCCACATGCTTGCCGCATCCAGCATGGGCGCCACCGCGTTTCAAAAAGGCCTCGGGGCCATGCACGCGCTGGCCCATCCCCTGGGCGCTTTATACGATGTACATCATGGCTTGTTAAATGCGATTTTGATGCCCTATGTCGTTGCCTGTAATCGGACCGCGATAGAAAGCAAAATGCGCTGTCTCGCGCATCTCCTGGAGTTGGAACCGGCGCCGACGGGAGTCGATGCCGTATTGGCTTTCATCGTTGAGCTAAGACAACAGCTCGGCATTCCGCACGCCCTGGCGTTCATTGGCATTGATGCCGACAGGATACCGGCAATCGCGGAAATGGCGGTTCACGATCCCGCTGCTGGTGGGAACCCTCTATTGTTATCAATAGATAATTACGCAGACCTGTTAGCCAATGCAATGAATGGTGTGTTGCGCTGATTATAGGGTTAAACTTAAATCTAGACAAAAACCAAGGAAACACGTCGATATGAATCTGGAAAAAGTCCTGTTCGCCTTCTTCTCCATCCTGGCGCTGACCCTGAATTTTGGCTTTTTCGTTGGCGAACTGGACAATTATGCCCACCACAACGTTTTCGAGCTATTTGCCGCCCTGGTGGTCAGCCTGATCGCCACCATTATGAAATTCGGCGACCGTGCTCACATTGGTGCACTATTGTTGGCTACCAGTCTGGTTGCAGATCTTCAGCTCATCATGGCGGCGCTGGTATGGGGCTTTATCCTGTATGTCAGCGCGGTACCACTGTCAGATGCAGCCCTGGCCAGCATTGTTTCCCTGTCAGGTGGTGCACTGCTCGCCAACCTGATTTCGGTTATCCTGCTGGTGGTGGAAACGGTCACGTTCAGACGCTAACTACATCTATCCATGAAAAACGTCATCTACCTGATGCTGCGGCGCATGCGCCTGCCATTGATTATGCTGATCACGGTCTATGCCATCGCAGTACTGGGATTGACGCTGATTCCCGGACAAGACGACCAGGGTCAGCCCTGGCGTATGGATTTCTTTCATGCCATTTACTTTGTTAGTTTCCTGGGTTCAACCATTGGGCTGGGCGAAATCCCTTACCCGTTTACCGATGCCCAGCGCATGTGGACGACATTCATCATCTATTCATCTGTCATCGCCTGGCTATATGCCATCGGTGCGATTTTAACGCTGGTTCAGGACCAGGGCTTTCGCCGCGTACTGGCCTACAGTGCCTTTTCCCGCAAAGTGCGCCGTGTTCAGGAAGCATTTTATATTATTTGCGGTTATGGCGACGCCAGCAGCCTGCTGGTACGCGAACTCGTGGATCGCGGTATGCACTGCGTCGTGATCGAAAAAGATCAGAATAAAATTCTCGGGCTGGCGGTAGAGGACCTGCCCGATTATGTGCCAGGCTTGTGTGAGGACGCAACACTGTCTGAAAACCTGTTAGCAGCCGGGTTGAAACATACAAAATGTCGCGGTGTAATTGCCTTGACTGGCGACGATCACTGCAATCTGACCATTGCTATCTCCAGTAAATTACTGGCACCTGAACTACCTGTTATTTGCCAATCAGACAGTCAGGACTTCGCTGCCAATATGAGCTCATTTGGCACCGATCATATCGTCGACCCGTTCGAGATTTTTGCTTCTCGGTTTGCCATGATGTTTCACTCACCGAGCATGTACCTGGTGTATGAATGGATGACTACGGTGATGCATTCACCCCTCGCGGATCTCACTAAACTACCAACAGGCACCTGGCTGCTCTGTGGTTACGGCCGTTTTGGCAGAGCCATTAATCAGCATATCACCCAGGAAGGTGTGGAAACGCGAATCATTGAGGCTGACCCCGATGCTACCGATGCACCGGTAAGCGCCATTATTGGCCGTGGCACCGAGGCGCATACACTGGAAGCGGCTGGTATCCAGAATGTACAGGGGCTGATTGCTGGCACCGATAATGATGCCAACAATCTATCCATTATCGTGACCGCACGACACTTGAACCCTGATTTATTCACGGCGGCACGGCAAAATCAGCAGAACAAATCGGATATATTCAAGGCAGCGCCGATCGACCTCATCATGCAACCGAGCACCATCGTCGCCAAACATATTCTTGGCATTATTCTGGCCCCCCTGCTCGATGATTTTCTGCGCCTGACTCATGACAAGAATGAGGAGTGGGCCAATGTCCTGGTCAGCCGAGTGGCCGGTGTCGTTGAAGACGTGGCGCCGGATGTCTGGGACATGGAGATCTCCCCGCTAACAACACCAGCACTTTTCGACTGCCTGATACGCGGTGAAACCCTAACGCTCGAACAACTGTCTACACACCCACGCGACCCCGAGCAACAATTGTCGTGTGTGCCGCTACTGATCAAACGGGGGGAAGACTACCTGTTGCTACCGGAAATGAAGGAACCGCTGCAAGCTTGTGACCGTATACTTTTTTGCGGCCTGAGCAATGCCCACCGGGAAATCACCCAGCTCTCTTATGACCATCAGGCATTACGCTATGTCCGCACCGGTATCGACAAGCCGAGCGGATATTTCTGGCGCTGGGTAACGCGAGACCAGATAGGGATTCATTAGCAAGCGTGCGATAATTCCCTGCAGATGCCATTTCCCCGGATAAAATTAAAACAATATTTCATTATCCAGCTGATCAATATACTCAGCTATCTGCCTTTGCCCATTCTTTATCTATTGTCGGATGCCCTGTTTTTCACGCTCTATCGTATTATGCGATTTCAGCGTCGCCTGCTGACCAACAATCTTAAACTCGCTTTTCCAGCTCAGAATCTCGGCGAACGCAACCGCCTGGCTGCTGCCTGCTACCATAACGCACTCGATTTTCTGTTTGAAACACTCAAGACCTGGCGGCTTGATGAGTCCGAATTCAAACGGCGCGTTATCTTGAAGAACCCTGAGCTGATTGACCAACTCGGCACACAGCATAAGACACTACTGGCTCTGACTTCTCACTATGGGAACTGGGAATGGTTGCAGCTGGCTTGTGCTGCGCAGCTCAAATTGCCAGTCGCGGCGCTCTACAGCCCACTGAACCGGACGGATATCGATAGATTCCTGAAAGCCATGCGCAGTCGCTTCGGCAGCACCTTGATCGAGGCTAAAACAGCTTTGCCTGCACTGTTGGATTTTTCCAGGCAGGGCGGCATTATCGCGGTCAATGCCGACCAGGGGCCTCGACCTGAAGAAGATAAGTATTGGAGTCGTTTTCTGGGTCTCGATACAGCGTTTTATACCGGGCCTGACAAACTCGCCCGTCTGTTTAAAACCCCTGTCATTTTTGTACACATGCGACGCGTCAGACGCGGCTATTACGAAGTGGAGTTTGAGCTGCTCTGCGAACCACCCTATGCACGCGATCAAGACAACATCATGCCCGCCTACATCAAGGCAGCTGAACGCCAAATTCTGTCTGCACCACAACACTGGTTCTGGCTGTATAAGCGCTGGAAATATCGGCGCTCGTTGTATGATGGCTGAGCCGCCTAATGATAACTGGCAATAACGACAAAACAGTGACCGCAGTGATTCTCGCTGGCGGCATGGCACGCCGTATGGGCGGTGTGGACAAGGGGTTAATCGAGCTCAATGGTCGACCGATGATCGAATATATCATCGAGGCACTGAAACCCCAGGTCGATGACATCATAATCAATGCCAACCGCAACCTGGAGCGGTATCGACACTATGGCTATCCGGTGGTCGAAGATATTATGGGCGATTATTTTGGTCCGCTGGTTGGCATGGCCAGTGGCCTGCAGGCGTGCAGCAGCGAGCGCATTCTGGTCGTTCCCTGCGACTCACCCTTTATTCCGCCATTTCTAGCCAACAAACTGAATACGGCTCTACTTGAGCAGGATGCCGAGCTGAGCGTCGCTAACGACAGCGAACGCATGCAACCAGTATTTGCCATGCTGCGCAGCCATTTGTTGCCCAGCCTGCGAGCCTATCTTGATGCCGGTGGCCGCAAAATTGACACTTGGTATGCCGAACATAAAATAGCACTGGTTGACTTTTCCGACTGGCCAGACACCTTTATCAATATCAACACACCGGAAGACAAAACCTTGATTGAAGAAAAAATGTAACTGCTCAGATTGCCCCTGAAATTTGACAGACCGATGCTCATCTGTGATGTGTTTGGTACTGTACAAAAGCAGATGATGCCTTGTCGGTAAATCCTTTGTCCGTCTTCACAATAAAGAAAGCAGCAAGTCCTTCACGCTGCGCCAGGGCATAACCATCTTGCGGCCCTAAAACCATCAACGCTGTAGCGAGCGCATCTGCACGCATTGCCGAGGTTGCAATGACAGTAACGGACGCCAGTTTATGGGTAACAGGCCGACCGGTCAGAGGATTAAGCGTATGGGAGTAACGTTGCCCGTCCTGCTCAAAAAAATTCCGGTAATTACCCGATGTTGCCAGGCCTGTGCCGTCGAGTTTGAGGGCCGTATACACGGCACGATCTTCCGCAGAAGGCCGCTCAATGCCGATGCGCCAAGCCGTACCGCGTTCATTATGCCCTTTGCCGTATAATTCGCCACCGATCTCAACCAGATAATTCTCGATACCTTGCTCTTGCAGTAATCCGGCAACCCTATCGACAGCATACCCCTTGGCGATCGATGACAGATCAATGTAGAGTTTGGGCAGCCGCTTGCGGATTGCTGCGGGTGTTTGCCTGAGTTCCAGATTACGGTAACCAATACGCGCGCGCGCAGATTCAATGGCATCTCTGGTTGGGATTTCGTCGTGCCGATCTTGCGGGCCAAAGCCCCAGAGATTGACTAAAGGGCCAACGGTGACATCAAAGGCGCCAGCCGTCATTTTGCTCACATCATGTGCGGCGCCAAGCACTTCTATAAGTGCATCTGATGCCGCAAACCAACCCGTGTTGGAACTGCTATTGAAGCGTGAAAGCTCAGATTTTCTATCATAGGTCGACATACTCTGCGAAATTGCCGATAAGATTTTATTGATATCCGCGTCAATAGCCGACTGATCACTCGTTGTGAGGAAGCCAAGCACTTTAACGCTCCAGGTGGTCCCCATCGTGAGGCCGCTAAACTCGGTAAGCTGGTATTCATCAGCATTTGAATGGCAGGCAGACAGCATGAAAATCGCTGCCAGCAGCATAAAGACACGCTGAATATTGCAGATACACCTGAGCATAATTGTAGGGTCGAATTTATTCGACCGCGCACATCTCTCCAGGTGTTATTGGCCGAATGAATTCGGCCCTACAGGAGTACCCAAGCAACCCGATCGGTGAGGATATCACTCGGCAAGAGTTGCCCTGGCATCCTGCACAATGGCATCACCATCATCCTCATCATAGGCTGGCACTTCTACCGC
>UOFK01000279.1_pt1 | contig 10684 bp, 9 predicted proteins | sample 1990061 | NCBI WGS metagenome assembly UOFK01 (sample SAMEA4728526, study PRJEB27164) | hydrothermal vent metagenome | biome: marine basaltic hydrothermal vent biome; feature: marine hydrothermal vent; material: mineral | place: Pacific Ocean | collected 2011-06-14/2011-07-23 | depth 1741 m
ATCTGCTTCCCCTACGAAACTCGCCGTACCGGCATCTACACCTGTGGACCGGTACGCCGACCGATGGATACCCAGCAGGCGATTGAAGACGCTACCGGCGCGACCCTAAAGGCCATCCAGGAAATCGAAAACGCCAAGGTCGGCCGTGCCGCGCACCCGCGTTCGGGTGACCTGTCGTACCCGATCTTCCGCAAGGAAGGCTGCACCCAGTGCAAACGCTGCACCGTGGAATGTCCGTTCGGCGCCATCGACGAAGACGAAAAACGTTTCCCGGTGTTCAACGAAAGCCGTTGCCGCCGTTGCGGCACCTGCATGGGCGCCTGCCCGGTTCGCGTCATCTCCTTCGAGAACTACTCGTGCGATACCGTCGGCCAGCAGATCAAAAATGTCGATATACCCGACGAGTTCGATGAAAAACCACGCATCCTGGTGCTAGCCTGTGAAAACGATGCCTACCCAGCGCTCGACATGGCCGCCCAACAGGGCAATAGCTACAGCCAGTTTGCCCGCGTGATTCCGATACGCTGTTTAGGTTCGGTGAACACCATCTGGGTGACCGATGCACTCAACTCGGGTTATGACGGCATCATCCTCATGGGCTGCCAGAAAGGTGATGACTACCAGTGTCACTTCGTCAAAGGCTCGGAAATGGCGGCTACCCGCATGAGCAAGGTTGACGACACGTTGGAAACCCTGAGTCTCGAGAAAGAACGTGTAGAAACCTACGAGGTTGCCATCACCGATATCGAGCGTGCGCCAAGGCTGATCAATGATATGGCCGAAGCGATCGAGAAAATCGGCATGAGCCCATTCAAGTTCTAGGAGCGAGTCATGAGCTACAACAATGAAATGATCGAAAAGTATCGTGGCAACTTCCTCAAGGAAGTCCAGGATAACGTCGAAGAAGGCGACTGGGTGAAAATGTGCATGCAGTGTGGCGTGTGCTCTGGTTCCTGCCCGCTGGGCCCGCACTGGGATCACCCGCCGCAGGAAATCTTTATGATGATCCGCGCCGGTCAGCGTGAAGAAGTGCTGGGATCCAGCTCCATGTGGATGTGCACCTCCTGCTATAACTGTATCGCCCGTTGCCCGCGTGGGCTGCCGATTACGCATATCATGCACGGTCTGGCGACTTACTCGAAACGTCTGGGTATGGCACCGCAAGAGCAGCCAACGGCCAAGTTTGCCCAACTGTTCTGGAACAACCTGACCAAAAAAGGCCGCGTTAACGAACTGAGGCTGGGGCTGTCACTGTACTTTATGAATGGCATTGGCGAAGGCATCAAGAAATCCCTGAAGATGAAAGACATCGGTCTGGGTATGATGCTGGCCAAGCGACTCACACCGATGGAAATGCTCGGTGGCCACGGCATTAAAGACACTAAGGGCTTCCAGGCGATGATAAAAAAAGCGCAGGACATTGAAACCGCACGTATCGGCAAAAGCGGAGACTGAGGAGAACTAACATGGCTAAAAAATCTTATTCCTTTTACCCCGGTTGTTCCTCACAGAAGGCCGCGTCCTCGTCCAACTACCAGGTGTCGATTGACACTATGTGCAAGGAACTGGACATTGAACTCAACGAGATCCCGGACTGGAACTGTTGTTCTGCCTCCATTGGCTACGCCGGTGGCGGTGAACTGCCTCGCCTGGCGCTGTCGGCGCGTAATATTGCGCTGTCTGAACAGGCCCACGGCACCCAGGACATCGTTGCCACCTGCGCCGCCTGCTGGTTAGCCACCAAGGAAACCCAGGAGCGCCTGAACGACAACCCCGAGCTGATGGCAGAAACCAACACCGCGTTGGCTGAAGCTGGCCTTACGCTGAAGAATGACAAGAACATTCGCCATATGGCAGAAGTGCTGGTCGAAGACATCGGCTACGAAGAGCTCGGCAAACACGTCAAGAAGCCGCTGGAAGGCATCAAAATCGCCGGCTACGTCGGCTGCCAGACCAACCGCCCGTTCGGCATCGATGGCGAGTCGTTCGAGAACCCGATGTACCTCGACAAAATGATCGAGACCGTGGGGGCTGAAGCGTGCACCACCTACGAAAAGAAAGTCTCCTGCTGTGGCGGTGCACTAGCCTTCTCGGAACCCGAAAAGAGCCAGGTACTGATCAAGGAAATTATCGAGTCTGCCTACGACAACGGTGCCGACATGATCGTTACCCCCTGCCCGGTCTGTCAGATGAACACCGAAGTCTATCAGGACCAGATCAACGCCACCTACGGCACCAAGTTCAAAATGCCGGTGGTGTACTACAGCACATTGCTATCAGTCGCCTACGGCAGCTCGGCCAAGGATGCCGCGCTGAACGGACAGATTATCAAGGCGAAGCAGCTGGAAGATATTGCCAACAAGTAACCTCTGCGCAAATAGGGACAGATAGGCCGGTCGAATAAATTCGATCCTACAAAGACAGTTCCCCTGTAGGGCCGAATTCATTCGGCCAATAATGGTTAGAAACTACCGCATTAAGACCATATCCAGACCGCAGATTAAATAACAATCTACCCGGTCGAATAAATTCGACCCTACAAAGACAGTTCCCCTGTAGGGCCGAATTCATTCGGCCAATACTGGTAGAAACTACCACATTAAGCCCGTACCTGGGTGGTAGATGAAATAACAGCTTGATCGGAAGCTGGTGTCACTCGGGTCAAGCACTGGATTGACTCAACATTTTTTTGCCATAGGCGACTCGTGTAAGAAAGCTGAGCAGTACTGGCTTAAGAGACTTGGGTTCTGTGAAATAATGATATTCAACATCCGCAATTTCATCTAGTTCCTGTAACAAGGTAGTGCGTATTTCTCTACCTTCCATAACAGCAAAAAAGACTGGGACAGCATTGGCGGCATATATATTGTAACAGAGCTCAAATGCGCTACTCTCGCTCATACCGGTACGAACGACCACAATGGCATCACACGCGTTGATCAGTTCAAAACGCGTTCGGCGAAAGTTTGTCGGGCAAAAAGGTATGCCAGCTTCCTCTTCATAGGCCTGCTTGAAGTTTTCTTTACTATAGGCTTTGGCACCAGCGATTAATTCAATGTCAAGTTCGCCACTACTCATGTGTTTGAGTTGGTTGATTATAGTTTGAATAACACGCATTTCTTCTATACCGGCTTCAGTATAGGATTGGCGTATTAATATTTTGAGCTTTTGCATCAGCAACCTCCTTGTCAAAAGTGATCTGCCACCCAGGTTGAAAACATAGCCTACAGAACCCTGATTGTAGACTCTTTTCCCCACTTGGCAGCTTAACCCAGAAACCACAGTTGGGCGCGAAAAAGACGCGGAAGATAATTAGTGTGCATAGTGAATCAGAAAAATTTGTGGTCACCTTATTGGTGATGAGCCATTTTTCTGGTTTGCCAGCTGCGCCACCAAAAGTAGGCGCCCCGAGGCGAGAGCTTGCATGGACTTTCGTGAGCCAACTGATTTTTCTAGGTTTAACACCTATCTGCTTGATCACCACCGGATCTTCAATGCAGGGGAGTCTGCACCCTGACGAAACGTGTGCTGTTGAAATCGGTGGAAAAATTAGCGGGAGGGGCTGAAGATCCAGCGTTAAGCTGGCTTATGTGGGAAGCCGTTCAAGCGAAGATGTTGGGATGGATAGCGACAATGTTGCATTTATATTCTTAAGCAGCTTTTAGGAAAAAAATCGATGACGAATGAGAATGATTTTGTTTTGTCACCGACCCGAATGGCACTAAGTTAAGCTTGTAGGGCTGAATTCATTCGGCCAAAGGCTGCCAGCGACTGCCAGTGTTGTGGCTATAACCGGGATGACAGGTTGAATATCGGCGTGGCCGGTCGAATAAATTCGACCCTACAAAGGCAAAATTGGCTTAACTTAGTGCCATTCGTCACCGACCCCTTTTTACCATAGTAAGCAAGGCAAGATCTGCCCGCTCTCATTGATTATTTAAGCCCCATCATAATGGGTGGACTATCCTGACAGAGGGGCCTGATTATATACCATAAATGATTAATATTTAATTATTTCAATAGGTTAATCTTTTTATAGGCCAGAGCCGCAGGCTAAAATAGCTCTAACGATGGCCCGCTTTACATCGTATTTTTAATGATGGATATGAAAAATCAGCGCAATAGCCTGCATCCCCTTGTTTCTGGACTATAGTAATCCGTAGTTGCTGTGTTTTGATTTTCTCGGACAAAGGACCCGAATGAGCATAAAATGGAACTTACACATGCCCCCACTAAGCAGCAGCAAATTTCTTTTGTTACCCCGGAAACCGGTTCTTTCGAACCGCCTGCAGCCAAACAATACCTGTTATGACTAGTCCCACCGTATATTTGGATAGCGTAGAACATGCGTTCAATACCTTAAATCAACCGCATACCCTGAAATCAGGTAACGAGAACACACACTCTTTCCACTTTCCTTATACGGTATTGGGATTGACTTTATTGATATGTCTGCTGCCACTGCTGAACTTATGGGGATTCAGCCTGGCTAGTGAAGCAGGCCATTTTGATATTCAACAACTGGCGCTGCAGAATTTATCCACAACACACCTAACCGATGAAATGTTCTATGCGCTACGCGGAAACATTCACCATGCGCTATTGGAATGGAGCGCTATCATTATCGCCGTTGTTTGTGTCGGCATAGCCTTTGCTCATTACAGCATCAGTCACGATATTATCGCGCCGGTATTAGGCCTGACACTGGTCATGAGTGGCAGCATGGATGCCGTGCACACGCTGGCCGCCACGCGAATGGTCGATGCCATCGCAGAAAACAATACGCTTATCCCATTCACCTGGGCTGTTTCGCGAAGTTTCAACGCCATTGCATTATTGCTGGGCGTTGCGCTGGTTTTATTTAAAAAAAGCCAGCACAATAATACTCTGCATACGGCTAGCCTGCTGGCACTGGCATTGCTTCTATCGAGTGCCGTCTACGTCTTGGCCAGCTGGATGGCCGTAAGCGAAAATCTGCCCCAAACCCAATTTTCAAGTAACTTCATCAGCCGCCCCTACGATATACTGCCTATGGGCATATTTCTTGTTTGCCTGCCGCTGTTCATAAGACTTTATCAAGACAATCGAAATTACCTTACTGCTGCCATCGTGGTCAGTTTGTTCCCAAATATCTTTTCCGAAGCGTACATGGCATTTGGTTCAAAACACTTATTTGACCATTATTTTAATAGTGCACATGGGTTAAAAGTTTTAGGTTATGCCTTACCGCTAATGGGGTACATTCTTGATTACCAGACTATTTTCACCCGACAGGAAAAGCAAAAAGCACAGCTGCTCGTACTGAATAAATCCCTTAAGGAATCCGAACATCGCTTCAGAACAATGAATCAACTTTTACCGGTTGGCTTATTATTGGCCAACAGTAAAGGCATCATCGTCAGCATAAATCAATATGCCAAAGACCTGTTTGGCTACACTAAAGATGACCTGATCGGACATAAGATGGAAGAACTGGTCCCCAAAATCACAGGCATCTCCCACACTGCAGTACACAAAAACTATAAACAAAATAATAATCCCTATTTGCTAGATAATGTAACGGATTTTTTTACCGGCCACCATTGCGACGGCAGTGAAATCGCACTGGACATTGGCCTGGCTCACATACGCCTTGACGACCAGGATCATTCATTGGTATCACTGTTGAACATCAGCCAGTTAAAACGGCTGATGGATGAGCTGAAATTTCAAAACGAAAGAATGGACCAGGCCATGCTAAAACTCACCGAGTCAAATGAGCAATTGGAGCGTTTTGCCTTCGTCTGCTCACATGATTTACAGGAACCTGTACGCATGGTGCAGAGCTTTAGTCAACTGATAGAGCGCCGACTAAAAAATCGTTTGGATGAAAAAGACAAGGAGTATTTACATTATGTCATTGATGGTGCACACAGGGCACAGGAAATGATCCGAGACATCCTTTTATTCAGCCGACTTGACAAACCAGTCAATAGCCGTGAACCGGTATGCCTGAATGAGCTCTGCAAGAATGTACGAGATGCCTTACAGGAAACACTGGAAACAAAAGAAGCAAAATTTATTTGGACTGATAACTTACCAACCCTCAATGCGATACCATCGCAACTATTTCAACTCATTCTCAATCTAGTCAGCAATGGCCTGAAATTCAACCGTGATAAGACCCCCACCGTGTTATTGGATGCTGTTGAAAATCCACAGGGTTGGTCTATAGAAATTCGGGACAATGGTATTGGCATCAACCCATCACATCAACATAAAATATTCCAGATATTTGAGCGCTTGAACGCCAAGAGCGAATTTCCAGGCACCGGAATAGGTTTAGCTATTTGCAAAAAAATCGCTGCGCAGCACCATGCCGAATTAACACTGGAATCGTCAGAAGGGGAAGGGACAACGTTTTTTATTAGATGGCCTGAAGAAAATATTATATCGGTCCCTTTATCAATGGCAAATCAATCATGATTGCCCCAATCATCATTTTGCTCATTGAAGATAATCCCGGTGACATTGAATTAGTGAGGGTTGGATTTCACGAAGCACGTATAGCCAATCGGCTGGATGTTATCTCTGATGGTCAAGAAGCAATAGAGTTTTTTTGCAACGCCAATACGATGCCGGACCTGGTTCTATTGGATATAAACCTTCCTAAGGTCAAAGGTATAGAAATACTTAAGCAAATCCGCAGCATGGATGTTAGCAAAAATATTCCTGTCATTATGCTGACCTCATCTGATGCTGAGGCAGATGTTATTGGTAGTTACGCAGGACATGCCAACAGCTTTATCACCAAGCCGGTCGATGTCGATAAATTCCTGGACGTAGTGACCTCTATCGAGGAGTTCTGGCTCAGCGTTGTAAAACTACCACAGCGACAATCAGTACAGCAAAATCCTGAATATTCCCAAGCAGATATTACCCCTTAATACTGAATCAGGTATTTATGACATGAATCGTAGCGAAGATGTAGTGCAAAAATTGGCATATGGCATCTCTCACGATATGGGTGCTCAACTGAGATCCATAGTGCAATTCAGCAAGTTGCTCGAAGATCACCTGGATAAGCAACTGGATGACAAAACACGTTACTGGTTGCAATTGGTTCACCAGGGGGGTGAGAATGCTCAGGCAATGGTAGAGGCGATGCTGCGGTATTCTCGTCTTAACGCCGACATGGATACCGCTACCCACTTCTCTCTCAATAAACTGGTGAAGTCAGTCATTGACGAGCACGTCTGCCAATGGCATAGATCACCGTCCCACTCATTGCAGATACATTGCAATGTTAGCACTGATCTACCTGATATCTATGGCCTACGTGATCAATGGTATCTGTTTTTTACTTGTGTGCTCGAAAATGCCTTACTGTATCAACCCAAGGCACCGACAACCCACGAACCACGCATACACATCTATAGCGAGAAGAGTGCCGACACCAGGCAGATCACTATTGAAGACAACGGCATTGGCGTTTCTGAAAGCCGGATGGGTGAGTTAACCCGGCCTTTTATGCGCGACCAGAGTGGGCGTGATTATCCTGGCATTGGCATGGGGCTGAGCTATTGCGACAGAATCGCTCAATTACACGGCGGGACATTAGCTCTGCACAAATCTTCGCTCGGAGGTTTGGCTGTTACATACGCCTACCAGGACGACGGCGAACCGAATAAACTTACCGAGCAACTCAAGGATAAATAGCGCTAATGGATCATTCCTATCTCATGGCAGAGGATAACCCGGCAGATATTGAGTTGGTAACAGAAATGATGAACCAAGCCTATTGCAGGCAATACTCGCTTGTCTGTGTAGATCGCTATGCCTTAATCGATTACAAATTATCCACAGAAACATTCCAGGCGCTGATTTTGGATCTAAATTTACCGGATCATTCCGGTGTGGAAAATATTAATATTCTTAGCCAGCAGTACCCGCAGTTGCCTATTATTATACTCACCGGCCTGGATGATCAAACACTGGCCATTGAAGCACTCAAAAACGGTGTACAAGATTACCTTAATAAAGACAGCTTGACACCCGAACTGCTATCGAGAAGCTTACGTTATGCCCAGGAGAGAAAACGTATAGAAGTCCAATTAAAACAAGCTCTGGAAGACGCTGCCACCCGTAATACTCAACTGGAAGCACTGGCGCAGTACGACTTCATGACTTCGCTGCCTAATCGCGCCTATTTTCAGCATGCGGCGAATCAGCTTTTAAGCCGTGCCTTACGCTGTGGAAAATGGCTGGCATTACTGTATCTCGATCTCAATAGCTTCAAAAAAGTTAACGACAATTACGGCCATGCAGTAGGCGATGATCTATTGCGGCAGGTTGCCACACGCTTAAAAAAATCCATGCGCGAAACAGAATTTCTCGCCCGCATGGGTGGTGATGAATTTGTGATCGTTACCGACGTGTTGGATGAAAAACAAGCGGTTTACACACTGGTGAACCGCCTGTTAAGCGTTTTTGAACTCCCTTTTACCATCGGTGACCACAAAATACTGTGCAGTTCATCCATTGGTGTTTCCTTCTACCCTGATGCCGAAACACTGGATATACTGATGAGGCAGGGTGATTGCGCCATGTATGAGGCCAAGACCAACTGTAATACACCTGTGTGTTTTTATACCAAACAAATGGAACATTTGTATACGCGCAACATAGAGATCGAATCACGACTGAGTAACGCCATTGAGACAGAACAATTTGATACGCACTTCCAGGCCGTGTTCTCAATAAACCACCCAGATGAGTTACATGTCGAGGCACTGATTCGTTGGTATTCACCCGAGCAGGGTTATATTTCCCCTGACGAATTTATACCTCTGGCTGAAAGCAGCCCGATGATCAACGAGCTGACGCGCGTGGTAATCAAACATTGCAGCCAGCTATTCACATTGTGCGAAAAATTAAACCGCCCCAGCGACAAAATCTCCATTAATGTATGTGCCTCACAGCTCGCCAGTGCCCCCTTTTGCAGCCAACTTATCGCTTGGCTGGATGAATACCAAATACTGCCGGAAAAAATCTGCCTGGAATTAACAGAACGTCAAATGGTAAAAAATACACGCCAATGTTATGAGCAAATTCAACGACTGCGTTCCTTGGGCATTCAAATCGCGTTAGATGATTACGGCACAGGTTACTCTTCGGTAACACACTTACTGGAATTACCGCTGGATTATCTAAAATTGGATCGTATTTTAATTGACCATATCGATGAAAATCCTCGCAATCAGGCACTCACCGCCGGGATTATTGAAATGGCTCACCGCCTGGATATGAAAGTAATTGCCGAAGGCATTGAGCGCGAAGAAGAATTTAACATCTCCAAGGAGTTAGGCTGCGACTACACACAGGGCTATTTCGTCGCCAAACCCATGCCCATAAAAGCGTTCGCCTGCAGCCATTTAGACAACTACAACCCCAGCCAACAAACCGAGCATCAGGGGACGGTTTTCTGATATAAAATTTAGGTTTAACCGGCTATCATACGGCCAATGGACCGAACAAATACCCCCCCCTACGAACAACTCACGCCGAATACGGTATTGAGCAGCCTGGAATCGTGTGGCTTCTGCTGTGACGGTCGACTACTCGCACTCAACAGCTATGAAAACCGGGTCTACCAGGTAGGCATCGAAGAGCAGCAGCCGCTGATCGCGAAGTTTTACCGCCCCGGCCGCTGGTCAGAGCAATCCATCCTCGAAGAACACGCCTTTGCGCTGGAACTGGTCGAACATGAAATCCCGGTGGTGGCACCACTGGTCAATAATGAAGCGAAGACACTACACCAGCACAGCGGCTACCTGTTCGCCGTCTACCCACGCTGCGGCGGCCGCTGGCCGGACCTCGACACCGTGCAGCAACGCCAACAGATGGGCCGTTTTCTCGGCCGCATGCACGCCGTCAGCGCCACACAGCACTTTGAGCACCGCACCCAACTCGACATCAAAACCCTGGGGGATGAGCCGCGCGAATTTCTGCTCGAACAAAATATCCTGCCCGACTATCTGGTTGAATCCTACGCCACACTCACCAGCGACCTGCTGCACCAAATACATAATCTGTTTGATGCTGCTGGCCCAGTTTCACAGATCCGTCTGCACGGTGACTGCCACCCCGGTAACATCCTCTGGACCGATAATGGCCCACACTTCGTCGATCTCGACGACAGCCGCACCGGCCCCGCCATTCAGGATCTGTGGATGCTACTGTCCGGCGAACAGGAAGAAATGCGTAGTCAGCTCGAAGACCTGCTCGAAGGTTACCAGACCTTTTATGATTTTGACCGCAGTAGTGCCATCCTCATAGAAGCGCTACGCACCCTGCGCATCATGCACTACGCCGCCTGGATCGCCCGCCGCTGGCACGACCCCGCCTTCCCGCAAGCCTTCCCCTGGTTCGACTCACCGCGCTACTGGGAAGAGCATATTCTAAGCTTACGCGAGCAGGCAGCGGCGCTCGACAACCCACTGGTGCTTTAAGAGTAGTACTAACTAATCTGCGCATCCAGCTCGCCGGAGGTGTAACGGGCAGCCATGTCATCCAAGCTGATTATTTTGATCTTGGCGGCATGACCGGCACAACCGAAAGCTTCATAGCGTGCTTTACAGATACCCTTCATGGCAGCAGTTGAGGCCTTGAGGAATTTGCGCGGGTCGAAGTTGGACTTGTTCTC
>UOFK01000253.1_pt1 | contig 10589 bp, 10 predicted proteins | sample 1990061 | NCBI WGS metagenome assembly UOFK01 (sample SAMEA4728526, study PRJEB27164) | hydrothermal vent metagenome | biome: marine basaltic hydrothermal vent biome; feature: marine hydrothermal vent; material: mineral | place: Pacific Ocean | collected 2011-06-14/2011-07-23 | depth 1741 m
CTTGATGAACTCAATGAAAAAACCCATGACTGGATCGAAAATGAATACAATTATAAAAAGCACAGCAGCATTCAGATGACACCGATTGATCGCTTTACGCTTGATCACTCTCGTATCAAATTCTTATTAGAAAAAGAGCGTGATATAACCGTTGTTTCTTGCTCAAGAACGCTGCATACTTACATGAAGATTTTAAAGCAGATAGCCGAATCTTTTAAGATTGATGTACCCACCAAAGACATCGAAAAAGAATTGATTGCTTGTGCTTATAGTCATGTTAAAGAACGTAAAACACTTTATATTCTGATTGACGAAGCACATCTGTTAGACATGCATGTACTGAGAAAATTGCGGCTATTGTTCGAGAGTTTTCCAAAAAAACATAATTTAATACTCTTTGGTCAGCGGGATTTATTGCATTATTTATCGCTCAATGTGAATAAAGATATCAAAAGTAGAATCACTTATTCTGCTACTATTAAACGGCAAAATGATGCCGATATGGAACATTATATTATTTTCAATAAGCTTGGATTTCCCCAGACAGAGACCACTACCCTGGCTAAGACTTACACCACTTGCGTTACCATCCTGAGCAATTGTTTTTGGGCACCTGCGGATACTGGATAACCCATCGAGCGCCCAACCTATACCAAGAAGCCCGTTGCCTGACAAGCTATTGTACTTAAAGGAAAGATTAGGCGTCATACCACCAGCACCTGGCGGTAATTCTATTGGGATTGTGTATGCAGCGGCGCCAAAGGGGGTTACTGAAAATTTTCCAGGTAAATTACCAACACCGGCGCTTACGACAGCAGGTTGCACCAGGAGAAACAACAAAAGACGTACTAGGTGGAAAAATGTATTTTCAGTTAAGCGGTATATTCCACAACATTTTTTATAGTCAGTTTTTGTAGCCAACGCACACCCCCTGTGATTGTTTCTACTTCAAGCGCAGTAACAGGGCTTGGTTTTGCCGGTACTACAGCAGCACAACGATAGACTAAGGAACGTTCACGAAATAACTCATACAATTAGCTTGTCTCTTCACTCATAGTCTTCACCCTGAAAACAGTTATGTAGATCGACTACACGCCCGTTTTCAGGATAAAAACTATGAGCAAATATCCTGCGCTACTTGTATAAGTTATTTCATTCTCGTCCCTAAGTGGATAAAGAGTTTTTAACTGCCCCCAATTCGCATACTCAACCTACGCTGCAGATTACATATTGTCAACAGGAGATAAGCAGAGCACAATCAATGCTTATATGAGGTGTGGTTCAAAGAAGGGTTAGGGTAGTGCAGATCAGTCTGCACCTGTAGCCTCACATTTTTCGCCTTGAACTGACGAATTTCAGGGTCAATCTGAGCAGTTATCATACTGAACTGCGCTGTATCGCCTGCGCGCAGGCGATACCGCTGCGGACAGCACTTTCCAGCGTTGCGGGTAGTTCGGTATTGGTATAGTCGCCCGCCAGCCAGAGGCCTTGCACTGCGGTATGATTGGACGGGCGTAGCGCATCAATACCGACCCGACTGCAGAAGGTGGCGCGCTTTTCTCGCAGTAGTTTTGTCTGTATGGGTGCAGGCCAGTGGGGGAAGTTTGCGGTGAGTTCATCAACAACACGCTCAGTCAGTGCTTCAGTACTTAATGTTGTATGCTCGCCGCGTGCACTGATAACCACGGCCATCAAACCCGGTTGACCGCAGACACAACGGTCAAATACCCATTGGGCGAGGCCGTTCTCTAACCCTAGTATGGGTATGTCCAGTTTGATTTCTTCAGGGTATTGTAAATACAGCGTTGCTATCGGCTCAATTCCCAGTTCAGCCAGTTGTTGCGTCAGCGTGTCCAATACAGGGTGCTGGGATGCCAGGCGGTGACTGATCGTCGGTGGCGTTGCCAGAATAAGTTGTGAGCACTCAATGTGGCGCTTACCAATATGCACACCGCAAACCCGGTCATTTTCAATCACCAGTGCGGTGACCCGTTGTCCAAGTTCTATTTGTGCACCGTGTTGTTCGAGGTAGGCCATGCCTGGCCTGGGTAGCAGGTCACTGAGTTCCCGGCGCGCTATCAACAGATCCGCGTGATGGCTGTAGTTGCTAAATATGGTTTTCAGTACGTTTATAAATAGTCGAGCCGAAGCCATGTCGATGGGGGTATTCAGCGTGGCGATGCACAGCGGTTCCCAGAGTTTTTTAATCAGACCGGGTGACTGTGCACGGCTGTGCAGCAGCGCCAGCACGCTGATATCATTTTTGATAGGCAGTGATTGTTTCAGCACATAGTGGCTAAAGCGCAATGCCTTGATTTTTTCGGTGACTGACAGGCCATGGGCAGTCAACGAGGCGACCAGCAGATGCCAGGGGGCCGGTAATCGTGGTGCTTTCAGCAGCAGGCTGGTTTTGTCGCCGTTCAACACCTTCAGCGTCAACGGCAGGCGTTCAAAGGCTTGATCAATATCGACTCCGACCTGCTCGATTAAGCTCAACATGGCCTGGTATGCACCGATCATCAGGTGCTGACCATTATCCACAACCAGATCACCGCTACGCACTGTGCGGGCACGACCGCCAGGTTGGCGTGCGGCTTCGAGTAGATGCACCGGTTTTTGTTGTTGGGTGAGGGTGATGGCTGCCGCGAGCCCGGCCCAGCCACTGCCGACAATCACGACAGGGGCTTTTCCCTTGGAGGCTTCAGACATGGGCGAAATTTTTGCGGTATTGCCGACGTCGACGCCGTTCATGCTGCGCTGTTGTCCAGGCTATCCAGAGCTTGCGTAGCGGTGTCAGATGAATGCGGTGTTGCATGACCTGATAGCCATCCGTTTGTATTTCGCAGAGCAGTGCTCTGTATATGGCGGCCATGATCAGACCACTGCGTTGCACATAACGGTCCTGTTCGGGCAGATATCCCAGTGCCCGGTCGTAGTAGTCATTAGCACGCTCGGCTTGCTGATGCAGTAGTGCTGGTAAGGCATCATCGGTTTCACCTTTTAACAGGTCGTGAGGATTGATGCGGTGTTCCAGCAGTTCATCGAGTGGTAGATAGATGCGGCCACGTTCGGCATCTTCGCGCACATCGCGGATAATGTTGGTGAGCTGAAAGGCGGTACCGAGGGCCTCGGCGTACTTGAGGGTGTCACGCTGCTGATAGCCGAAAATCTCGGCTGACAGTAAGCCGACAACACCGGCGGCACGGTGACAGTAGAGTGCTAGTTCACTGAACGATTCATAGCGCTGTTGATCCAGGTCCATGTTCATGCCGTCAATGATTTCCTGGAAATACTCGGCTGGCAGGTTGTAGTTTAACAGGGCTGATTCCAGTGCCTGGGTGACCGGGTGTCTGGATTTTCCATCAAAGCAGGCAGCAACTTCTTCCCGCCACCAGTCAAGTTTTCGACGTGCGACATCGCGATCACTGCACTCGTCGACGACATCATCAACTTCCCGGCAGAAGGCGTATAGCGCAAGAATCGCCCGGCGCTGCTCGGCGGGCAGAAACAGGAAGCTGTAATAAAAGCTCGAACCGCTAGCGGCGGCTTTGTTCTGGCAGTATTCGTTTGGAGACATACGCTCTCTGGCGTTAAACCTATAGGTTAGTGTCGGTGTAAGTATTGTAGGGCCGAATTCATTCGGCCAAAGGCTGCTGGCGGCCCCCCATGTTGTGGCTGTAACCAGGGTGACAGATTGAATTCAGCATGATTGGCCGAATGAATTCGGCCCTACAACCGACAAAAAGCTTATTTAACTGCCATTCCTCTATCATGGGTATTTTGTTTTCCTTGGCGATCTTGGTGTCTTGGTGGCCCAAAGGCAAGTGCCATTGGGCCTGAATATTACAGCGCAGCGGCGCTTAATGGAAACTTTTGCTCAACGCGCCCCAGGCGATTTTCATGCGGTCAGTGCGATTCAATCGCGGACGGCTGAATAGATCCTCCTGGCAGGCGAGTTTTTCCAGTATTCGCGAGCCGCCGAGTATGATGGCGCGTATTTCCAGGCCGAAGCGCCCGGACAGGCTCGTTCCCAGCGGGCTACCGGAACGCAGCAGTTTGGCAGCACGCTGAATCTGGAACTGGATCAATGCCCGCACAGCCGGGTTGTTGCGTCGCTCGCTGAGTGTGCGTGCGTTTACACCGAAGCGCAACATCTCGTCCTGCGGCAGATAAATGCGATTATTTTCATCGCAGTCCTGGCCGATATCCTGTAGAAAATTAATCAGTTGCAGGGCGCTACAGACTGCATCCGACAAGGCGAGATGGCGTTCGCTGGCCTGGCCTTCAAGGTGCAGGAGCAGGCGGCCGACGGGGTTGGCCGAATACTGGCAATAGCCCATCAGTTGGCCAAAATTTTCATAGCGGTGTTGAGTGACATCCTGTCGAAAAGCGCTGAGCAGTTTTTCGAACAGGTCTATCGGTAGCTGATAGCGACGCACGGTGTCGGCCAGGGCCTGGTAGAGGGGTTCGTTGGGTGGCTGACCGGCTTCAATATGCCGCAGCGCGGTGCTCATATTATCGAGTATTTTAAGCCGTTCCGCTGCCGTTGCATTGCCTTCATCGGCAACATCATCTGCCGTGCGGGCAAAGGCGTAAACAGCGGCTATCGGGCCACGTAAGTGGCACGGTAACAGCAGCGAGGCAACCGGAAAATTTTCATAATGGCTATGTGCGAGTTGTCGACACCAGCGGTAGCCCTCGCTGATAGCCGGGTTTTGGTCAATGGACATCGCCAGGTTTTTCAGTTTCGCCCTGAACCGCGCGTGGCAGGCGTTCTACGGGTTGCGGTTCGGGCAGATCTTTTTTCCCCTGGATACCCATGTCGTTAAACTTGCGCGCGCCGGGTAACACCCGGCCGTCGAACGAGCCAACGGCCTTGTTGTAGCTGTCGACACTGCGGCTCAGGTGGCTGCCGACTTTGTCCAGGTGTTCGGTGAAGGTGATTAAGCGTTCATACAGATCCTGGCCAACAGTGCGAATCAGCTCTGCATTTTCGGCCAGTGTCTCCTGGCGCCAACCGTAGGCTACGGCACGTAACAGGGCCACCAGGCTGGATGGTGTGGACAGTATGACCTTATCAGTCATAGCATCTTCCAGCAGTTTCGCGTCGACCTCAAGGGCGGCACTCAGGAACTGATCCCCAGGGATGAACAGCACGACAAAATCCGGCGATTGTGGGAACTGCTGCCAGTAGGTCTTGCTCGACAGTTCGCGCACACGGTCGCGTACATTGCGCGCATGACGTTTGATTTCCAGTGTGCGAGTACTGTCATCCTGGGCTGCCACAGCGGCCAGGTAGGCATCCATAGGCGCTTTAGCGTCGACGATGATTTCTCGGCTACCAGGCAAGCGTACGATCATGTCAGGGCGTTGCTTGCCCTGGTCCGTATCGACACTGCACTGTTGGTCGAAGTCACAGTGTTCGACCATGCCCGCGAGTTCCGCCAACCGCTTGAGTGTCATCTCACCCCATTGGCCGCGAACTTCGGGTCGACTCAGGGCTTTTACCAGGTTACGGGTTTCGCCCTGTAACTGTTCCTGGGCTTGCGCCATGAATTGCAAATGCTGGTTCAAAGAGCCAAATGCCGTCTGGCGCTCCTTTTCCATTTTACGGATTTGCTGGTCAGTTTTATCCAGTGCCTCACGAATCGGTTTGACCAAACTCTCGACCGCCTTTTCGCGCTGTTCCAGGTTGCCACTGGCTTGGGTGTGCAGCGTCTTAAAATTGCTTTCGGCGAGTTTGAGAAATTCGCTGCTATTGGATCTCAGCACATCACCGGCGAGTGACTTAAAGGTGTTCTCGAATTGTTTACGTGTTTCTTCAAAGCCACGGGTTTTTTCTTCCATGGCAGTTTGCTGAGCTTCCAGTTGACTGCTCAGACGGGCTTTGTCTTCACGCAATTGGCCGATGTCACGTTGGGCGCGTTGATGCGCGAGTAACCAGCCGATCAAAGCTGCCAGCACCAAGCCTATGAGTGTGATCAGCCAGTATGAGGTATTCATGCCGAAATCCAGTCGAGTATTTCAGCCGGATGGCGAATTAGGGCGTTGGCGCCCCAGTCTTCGGGTTTGTCTTCGGTCATGAGGTAGCCAAATAGCGCTACCAGTGTCGCCATGCCAGCATTATGCCCTGCTTGAATGTCGCGTTCGGCATCGCCAACGTAAAGACACTGCTCCGGCTTACTGCCAATCAGCTTACAAGCGTGCAGCAAGGGAGCCGGGTGGGGTTTGCGTTCTGCTAACGTATCACCGCAGACGATGGCTGCGGCGCGTTGGTCAAGCTTCAGCGCGGCCAGCAGTGGATTGGTGAGCCAGCCTGGCTTATTGGTGACAATGCCCCAACTCAAGCCATGCGTTTCAATATACTCAAGCACCTCTTCCATGCCAGAAAAGAAACGCGTGTGTTGGGCGATATTGTTGAGGTAATAGTCGAGTAGCTGCAGGCGCCGTGGTTCAAAATCGGGGTGCCCGGGGGGCAGTTCAAAACCCAGCTCGATCAGCGCGCGGCCACCGTGTGAAACCGCTGGGCGGATAGCGTCAAATGGTAGTGGCGCATGGCCGTTGGCTTCGAGTACCGCATTTAGCGCATTAGCCAGATCAGGTGCGGTATCGAGCAAGGTGCCGTCGAGGTCAAACAGTACGGTTTGAATTGCTTGTTTATTCACTAAAAGTTGCCTGTGGTTTACCCCGAACGGTGCCCGTAGGATCGAATTCATTCGACCAGTAACAATGTGCTGGCCGAATAAATTCGGCCCTACAAAGGCTGGCCTGTCTCATAATTAGGGTTTTTTGAACCAGGCTAAGTAATTAACATCGACATCATTACCAAGCCGGTATTCTGCGGTCAGTGGGTTATAGGTCATACCGGTAAGGTCTTCTAGTTCCAAATCAGCTGCGCGTGCCCAGCGCTCCAGTTCCGAAGGGCGAATAAATTTGCGGTAATCATGAGTGCCTTTAGGCAGCATGCGTAACAGGTACTCTGCGCCGACAATGGCAAATACATAGGCCTTGGGGTTGCGATTGATAGTCGAGAAAAATACATCGCCACCGGGCTTGACCAGATCAGCGCAGGCCCGAATTACCGAGGCCGGGTCGGGTACGTGTTCCAGCATTTCCAGGCAGGTGCAGGTGTTAAATTGGCCAGGGCAGTCTGCGGCCATTTGTTCTGCAGTGATGCGCTGGTAGTCTACCTGCACACCCGATTCGTGCTGGTGCAGGCGCGCCACCGTCAGCGGTGCCTCACCCATATCGATACCGGTAACCTCGGCACCCAGCTGTGCCATGCCCTCAGACAACAGGCCACCGCCACAACCGACATCAACGACCTTGGCGTCGACAAGTGCAGCACGCTGGTTGATATAATCCAGGCGCAGGGGGTTGATATCATGTAATGGCTTGAATTCGCTGTGCGGATCCCACCAGCGCGAGGCAAGTTCTTCGAACTTGCTGATTTCGGCATCATCAACATTGTCCCCTGGCGCGCGCGCTCCCGCCTGGCGGCGACCCATCTTGTCACTCGTCTGATTCATAAGGTGCAAGATACCGGGGGATCACCCTGTAGACAAGGTGAATTGCGGAGCAAGAGAGGGTGCCCTGGGGTGCAAGGTGAATTGCGGAGCAAGAGAGGGTGCCCTGGGGTGCAAGGTGAATTGCGGAGCAAGAGAGGGTGCCCTGGGGTAAAATTCTGCCAACAATATACTAAAACAGCGTGATCGATTATGATGCACTTTCCATGAATCTGTTTGACAAGCTTCACATGCAGCTTCGTTTTCGCCGCTATCGTCGGCGTAAGGAGGCCGCAGAAATCCGTTTTATGCAGTCATTGCCTATCATCGGGCGGACAGTGATCGATGTTGGCGCCAACAAGGGCGTGTACAGTTATTGGTTGTCTCGGGCGGTGGGTCTGCAGGGGCGGGTGATCGCCTTCGAGCCACAGCCGGAGCTCGAAAAACACCTTTTGGATATCATTTGCAGCTTTGCATTAACCAATGTTGACATCATCCCCAGCGCATTGTCTGCACAGTCGGGTGATGCACAGCTTTATCGCTGTAGCGCAGGTGCAGGAGATGCCTCGTTCGAGGCCATGCCGGGCGGTGAGGCAGTCAAGGTATCCTGTACTACACTGGACGAGTATGCCACTGCATCGGGCCTTGATGATGTGGCGTACATTAAATGTGACGTCGAAGGGCACGAACTGGCTGTGATGCAAGGCGCTGAAAAAACACTGCAGCGCTGGATGCCGGTATTGCAGGTGGAATGCCATCATCGCGAAGCAGCGCAGGGTGGTTTATTCGCATTCCTGTCCGGTCTTGGGTATGAAGGCTTTTTTATTCAGGGTGAACACCGTATACCCTGCAGGGCATTCGATCGTTACCCCTGCCGCAAGGCCAGCACGGATCACCGCAATTACCTGTTTGTTCCCGCAAGTGCCACCGGATAGATTGAATGATAAGTGCTTCGACATGATTGTCCGACAACTGTTTTTTATAGCCTCATTATCAGCTGTGCTCGCGACCTTCGTGCTAGCGAAATTCTGGGCGCATGCCTACAGCCTGTTTTACTTCATTCTACCGTTGGTGGCCCTCGGGATTTATGACATGGTTCAGCGCAAACATACGATTTTGCGCCTTTACCCGGTTATTGGGCACCTCCGCTTTTTGTTTGAATCGATACGGCCTGAAATTCAGCAATATTTTGTAGAGTCCGATACCAATGGACAACCGGTCAGCCGGGAATTCCGTGCACTGGTCTATCAACGCGCCAAAGGGCAACGTGACACGCGTCCTTTTGGTACAGTGTTTGACGTTTACCGTGACGGTTATGAGTGGATGAATCATTCTCTTGCTCCCCAGCCGGTACAGGAAAAAAACCCATTAATCAGTTTTGGTGGCAAGGATTGCAGCCAACCCTACGCTGCTTCGCCGCTGAATATTTCCGCCATGAGCTTCGGTGCCTTGAGCCGTCACGCTATCATGGCCTTAAACAAGGGTGCCAGTGCAGGCGGATTTTTTCACAATACCGGCGAAGGTGGTATCACTCCTTACCATCTGAAATATGGTGGTGATCTGGTGTGGCAGATAGGCACTGGTTATTTTGGCTGTCGCAACCCAGCCGGGGATTTTGATGAAATCCTATTCGCAGAAAATGCTTGCCAGGATGCGGTGAAAATGATCGAGATCAAGCTTTCACAAGGTGCCAAGCCAGGTCACGGTGGTATCCTGCCAGCCGTTAAATTGACACAGGAAATTGCAGCTATCCGCCATGTACCAATGGGGCTGGATGTAGTCTCCCCACCTGCCCATACGATGTTTTCCACGCCGGTGGGCTTGCTTGAGTTTGTCGCCAGGCTGCGTGAACTGTCGGGTGGTAAACCGGTCGGGTTCAAACTCTGCATTGGCAGAAAAGTTGAGTTTCTGGCGATCTGTAAAGCTATGTTAAAAACAGGCATCACTCCAGATTTTATTACGGTGGACGGTGCGGAAGGTGGTACCGGTGCAGCACCGATTGAACTGACCAACTCGGTTGGAATGCCGCTGCGCGACGGCCTTGTGTTTGTGCATAATGCTTTGCTTGGCACGGGCTTGCGCAGTTCAATGCGCATCATCGCCTCGGGCAAGGCGCTGTCTGCGTTTCACCTCTTAAGGCTGATGGCACTCGGCGCGGATACAGTGAATGTGGCTCGCGCCATGCTGTTTGCGCTGGGTTGCATTCAGTCGCGGCACTGCAATCAGGATACCTGTCCGACTGGAATAGCCACTCAGAACCCGGCACGTTATAAGGCGCTGGATGTGGAGCTAAAGGCGAGCCGGGTGGCGAGCTATCATGCATCGATGATAGAAAATCTGACGGAGCTTATTGCGGTGGCCGGTCTCAATAGCCTTGAAGAGCTACGCCCCTGGCACATCAACCGACGTGTGGATGGCACCAATATCAGTGATTATGCCAAGCTTTACCCGTGTATCGCAGGCCAGTGTTTGCTCTCAGCCACCTGCATGCCCGAAGCCTGGAAACACGATTGGGAACAGGCGACACCAGACAGTTGGTGATATACCCAAAGCTGTTGCAGATCGATTAAAATCAAAAGCTTACACCACTCATTCAGGCTGCCTGGATAACGGGTGGGTAATAGCTACAGCGACGATAAGCGATTTATTGAGCAAGTCCGGCAAACACTGAACAACAGTGCTGAGGTGAATGGCACTAAGTTAAGCCGATTTTGCCTTTGTAGGGTCGAATTCATTCGACCGGCCACGCTGACATTCAACCTGTCACCCCGGTTATAACTACAACACTGGCAGTCTTTGGCCGAATGAATTCGGCCCTACAAGCTTAACTTAGTGCCATTCAGTGCTGAAACCAAACAGCGATTCAAACGCTGGAAGGCCATGCCCCCAGAGCGGCGCAAGGCATTGCGGGAGCGCCATGAACGTTTCCGAACATTGCCGCCGGAACAACAGCAGCGGTTACGCAAACGTCGCCAGTGGTTTCAGCAACTTCCACCGGAACGGCGTGAAGCCTTGCGTAATAAATGGCGCTCCATGCCGCCAGCAGAGCGTAAAGCATTTCGCCAGAAGCAGCAGCGCTGAACC
>UOFK01000164.1_pt1 | contig 10576 bp, 6 predicted proteins | sample 1990061 | NCBI WGS metagenome assembly UOFK01 (sample SAMEA4728526, study PRJEB27164) | hydrothermal vent metagenome | biome: marine basaltic hydrothermal vent biome; feature: marine hydrothermal vent; material: mineral | place: Pacific Ocean | collected 2011-06-14/2011-07-23 | depth 1741 m
CTGTATTTGAATAACCACGCATGCAAAACAATATTACGATTCTAAATCAAGCAACCATTGTTTTCTATGTAAACCTCCACCATAACCAGTTAAGCTACCATCAGAACCTATTACTCTATGGCACGGTATGAGGATACTGATACGATTATGACCATTGGCAGAAGCTACTGCTCTTATTGCGCCCGGATTATCTATTGAAATAGCCTGCTGTTTGTATGTTCGAGTTTCCCCATAGGGAATTTTTATCAATGCTTCCCAAACTGATTGCTGAAAATCTGTTCCTGGCGCATCTAAAGAAACATTAAATTGCGTTCTGTTTCCTGAGAAGTATTCTTTTAACTCAGATTGCAGATGATCTAAATGTATGTTGTTCCCCGGTAAAATCACCGATTTAAGTCTTTTACATAAGTCTTTAAATTCTGTTTCCAACATTCTTCTATCTGTAAATTCTAATAAACAAACTCCTTGTTCAGTCGCACAAGCAAACATCGGACCAATTAGTGTCGTAAATCGAACGATGTTTATTATATTTTGGTCCCCATTATGGCTCGCCGAATCTCCAAAAATAGAATAATAACTTTCATTAAAACCGCTTAGTGATTCGTAACCACTATCAAATGCTGACTTGATTATTGCTTTACCATTTTTTATATCATTGAAGGCAGAATTAATACGAAGCATTCTTCGGTATGCATGGAATGTCATATTGTGATGTAATTTAAACCATCTTCTAATTTTGTTTGGCTCCACTCCTCTTTGTTTTAAGCCGTAATCATTTATTCTTAAATATGGATTTTCGTGTAATTCTTTTACAATATTTTGTATGTATTCTGGCGTTTCATCCATTTTCTCCATAGGCTTGCAAATTTTACATGACCTAAAACCATTTTGAATGGCTTCTTGAGCAGTATTATAAAAAATGACATTTTCTGCCCTAGGCTTTCTTGCTCTGCAAGATGGACGACAAAAAATCCTTGTAGTTTTAACCGCAGTAATAAATACACCTTCATAATGGGCATCTTTCTTACCAATTGCGTCATATTTTTCTTTAAAGGTTAATTTGTTTTTCATCTAAAAAATATTAAACAATTCTCACAAATTAACTACCGGAAAATTAACAAGCATATTTTCAATAGTGAAATTGGACATGGTGTCACGCTGGCAATCAATCACATTCGAACGATTCACTCCCCGGTTTTATCGCCTTGCTTAATCGGCTATCCGCTGATGGTAAGCTTAAATTTGTACGCGGTGATATTGGCTGGTCAATTGCTTCCAGTTGGGCCATGGCATTTGGCAATTGTGGTTTCTGGGTTCATGCGCTCATATCAAGTGCACAACGGATGGCTGCGTACAGGCTGCCAGCATCGGCTTTACCGCTACCGGCTTTGTCCAGCGCAGTGCCATGGTCGACGGAGGTGCGCACAATTGGCAGCCCCAGGGTAATGTTGACCGACTGGCCGAAACCCAGATGTTTGAGCACAGGTAAGCCCTGGTCGTGGTACATGGCCAGAACCGCATCGGCACATGCCAGCCACGGCGGTGTAAACAGGGTATCGGCGGGTAACGGGCCGCTGAGTTGCATACCCTCATTTTTCAGACTGGCTATCACCGGTTCAATAATAGCAATTTCCTCGCGTCCAAGATGACCTCCTTCCCCGGCGTGCGGGTTCAGCCCGGCAACTAATATGTGTGGCTGGGGTATGGAAAATCGCTGCTGAAGCTCTTTGTGCAGACAGCGAATGACAGCCTCAAGGCCAGCTTTTGAAAGCGCGGCCGGGACCGCTGCTAATGGCAGGTGTGTCGTTGCCAGTGCCACGCGCAGGCCGGGGGCAACGAGCAGCATGACAACCTGTTGGGCTCCTGTTTTAGCGGCCAGGTATTCTGTGTGCCCGCTAAATGTGATGCCAGCGTCATTAATGACACCTTTATGTACAGGAGCGGTGACCATGGCCTGGAATTCGCCACTTTGGCAACCGGTAATAGCGCGGTCCAGGGTTTTTAAGACGTAGCTGGCGTTAGCCGCTTCCAGCGTGCCGGTTTGTACCGGGCGTTTGAGGCTGACAGCGGCCACGCTGATATGGTGGGCAACGGGCCTATTCTCTTGCCGGTAGGCAGGTGCTTCAAAGGGACACCCGAGTTCATGGGCGCGCCTATCCAGCAGGCCGGGGTCGCCAATGAGGACCAATTCGGCGTCGAATTCAGCCGCGTCGAGCGTCACACACAGATCAGGGCCGATACCTGCGGGTTCACCGCTGGTGATGGCAATGCGCGGAATCACTGTGCGCTGGTGTAGTACTCAACATAGGACTCGTCGCGTAGTCGGCGCAGCCAGATTTCGAGTTCTTCGTCGGTTTTGCGCTTGCGTATGGATTCACGCGCCTGGGCACGGCGATGGTCTTTAGTGTTGTCCTGTTCACGCCTATCGGTTACCTGAATCAGGTGGTAGCCAAAGCGGCTCTTTATCGGCTGACTGACTTCACCAACTTCAAGTTTGTTCATGGCTTTCTCAAATTCGGGTACCATTTGGCCGGGGGTTACCCAGCCGAGTTCACCGCCATCGCTACCTGATCCTGGGTCTTGTGAATGCGCCCGGGCCAACGTGTCAAAATCTTCACCCTGAACAATCCGGTCGTGTAACTGCGTGATACGGGTTTTAATCTCTTCATCTGAAACCAGCGTGTCTGGCCGCATCAATATATGTCTGGCTTTGGTTTGTTTGATGGTGTGGCGTTCATCGCCACGAATATCGAGAATCTTGATAATGTGGAAACCGCTGGGGCTACGAATGGCATCGCTGATCTGCCCGGCTTTAAGTTCTCCGACAACATCGGAAAAGAACGAAGGCAGTTGCCCGGTTTTACGCCAGCCCAGATTGCCACCGCTGAGAGCCTGCTGGCCATCGGATTCTGCAATGGCAATTTGTTCAAAATTGGTGCCGTTGCGTAGACGTTCCAATATATCATCTGCCCGTGCTTTACTCTGCTGGATTTCTTCTGGGCTCGCAGCTTCTGGCACTGAAATCAATATGTGCCCCAGATGATATTCACGGTTTTGGGTATCAAATGAAGCGGCGGTTGCCAGCAGGTTATCAATTTCCTGCTCGGTGACGTCCACGCGGTTGTCCACCATTTGTTGGCGAATACGCGTCATGGTCAGCTGGTTGCGGAACTGCTCGCGAAAAGCAACGTAGTTAAAGCCGTCTTTTTCCAGTACCTGGCGAAATTTATCCAGGGTCATATCATTTTGGTTCGCCATGGTTCGGAGGTTTTTATTTAGCGTTTCATCGTCGATTCTGATGCCGCTGCGGTCAGCCAGCTGTAGTTGCAGGTTTTCAATAATCAGGCGATCCAGCACCTGCTTTCTTAATGCATCCCTGGGTGGCAGCTGGGCGCCCTGTTGCTGCAATTGTTCAGTAATCATGGTTTCGCGGCTGTTCAGCTCACTTTCCAGTATGACATTATCGTTTACTGTGACAACAATGCGGTTCAGCGGTTCGGCCGCCAGCGTACCTGCTTGAAGTGCGAAGCTAAGTGCCAGATATCTAATCATTAGTTTAAATCTCAATTTATTGGTCGTTCGGTGTAGCCTAAAACACCTTTCCCTAATATTGACTCGATCTTACTGCCGAAAGTTGCAAGCCCCTTGAGGACAAATTGTGCCATATAGATGCGGTTATTGGCTCGGCTATCAATATTATTGGCCCGGCTGCCGCTGTCAATAAAGTCACGGGTGAGAAAGCGTATGCCCCAGCAGCAGTTGTCGTATTCGATGCCTGCCAGGGTTTCCAGTTTTTGTGAGTCGTTGATGTCATAGTACCACCGACCGACAACATGCCAGTTGGGTGAAAGTGGCCACAGGACAGAGGCGTCTATCTGGTTTTGCGAGTCTTTGAGGAAGCGATAGGATAGATTGATAATCTTACGGTAGCCGGGGCGGTACTGAATACGCGCATTGGCGCGCTGGGTGCTATCGGATTGAGGGTCCCAGATCAGGTCGATTTTGCCACTCCAGGCGCTCGACAGAGCTAATTCCAGCTCGGCGGCGATATCGGATGTGGAATCGGTTTCCGGGGCGCTGTTATTCAGCATTACATTGCGGTTGGCAAAGTAATACAGCTGGCCTACCGAGGCACGCAGCTTCTCGGCCCCGCTGTCGGGGTCGATAAAACGTGTAGTCAATGCCAGTGCGGCCTGGTTGGCGTCACCCATGCGATCAGCACCGTTGAAACGGTTTTCCTCGAACAGTTCCCGGTAGGTGAAGGTGGGCGCGCTGGTGTCAAACAGTGGTAGGTCTTTCTGGTTATCGCCCTTGACATAAAGATAGAACAGGCGCGGTTCCAGTGTTTGTGTATATTTGTTTGTGCCAAATGCAAAATTGCGCTCCAGATACAGGGTATTGTCCATGCTGAAGAAGGGCGTGCTACGGTCGGGGTTGTCTGGGTTGCCGCTGATTTGGTTCTCCAGTTTGTAGCTGGTATAGCGTAGGCCGATCTTAGGCGTAGAGTCGAAGGCGGCGCCACGTATCGGCAAGCTGGCGCTGGGCCACAGGTCGATGCGATTTGCCGTCACGCGTTGGCTGGCGTCAAAGCGTACGATTTCTGATGTCAGTTGAGTTTCGATTCCGCCGGGACGTATAGGAGAATCTGCCCGTAAGGCAATCCGCGGCAGGCGCTGGTAAGGCCGGTTTTGCTTGGTAATGGTCTTGTCTACGGTTTGGTAGTCATCGACTTGCAGGCCCAGTTGCCACCAACTGGTGGTGTAATTGATCTGGCCGGTGCGTTTGAGGTGGGTCACACTGGCCAGCTTCAGAGAATCGCCAAGATCAATGAGATAGTCTTTGTCCGATACGCGATCATAGTTAATATTGGCTGTCAGGTTGGGGCTGAAGCGCATGGCATTACGAACAATAATGCGGCTGCGCGTATCGTCGGTAATATCATCCTTGTCCAGGTATTCGACGTGCACCAGGCCTTTCTGGCCGGGCTGTAAGAAACGAAATTCGCTGTTCACCTGAGTGCCGCGATTCTGCAGATAGCGCGGTGTGATAGTGGCGTCATAGTTGGGCGCAATATTCCAGTAGAACGGTGTTTTCAGTTCGAAGCCTGACTTGTCCGATGAGCCGAAGCTGGCCATCAAAAAGCCGGTCTTGCGTCGATCATCGAGCGGAAATGAAATGTAGGGTGTGTAGAGTACGGGTACACCTTTCAGATTCAGGCGTGCATTACGGGCTACGCCGACGCCGGTATTTTTGTTCAATGTGACTCTGTTGGCGTGCATGCTCCAAGCATTGCTGTCCTGTGGACAGGTGGTATACAGCGCCTTTTTGAAGCGCGTAACGCCGGGCCGGACGATATAGGCCTTTTTGGCGTCGCCACGGCCGTGCTGACCATAGAGGTTGAAATGCGTAGTAAACAGCTCGCCGCGGTCTTCGTCGAGCCAGAATTTACCATTGATGCCACGGATATTGAGCAGCGGTTCGTCGTAAATGACGCCGCCTTCGGCTTCGACAGTCTTGTCCAGCTCATCGTAAATAAGCTTGTTTGCGCGCAGACGCTGGTAGCCTCGGGTAGCTTCGGCATCCCCAATCAAGGTGAGTTTGCCGTCACCGCTGCGCTCAGCAAGATTGCCCAGCAGGGCGGTTGTGGATACCTGTGGGTCGCCATTGTCGTGTAACTGGTAATCCCGGTCCGGTGGCGGCGGACATACGGCCCAGATTGAAGTTGGTGCATAGGGGCTTAGCGCAGCGGGCGCTGGTGGCAGTACGATTGGCGCCGGAGCTGGAACTGCCGTCGGAGCTAGAGCCGCCGTCGGTGAGTCCTCAGCACATAGGCCCGGAGGCGCTGAAAAAAAGGCGATTATAAGCAGTAAATATCTAATATTATTCATTAATTATCGAAATCAAAACAAAATGCCAGCGTTTCAGGAAGGCGCACTCGGAGCGCTGGTAGCTGGCGCGTAAAATCGCATAGAATGGCAGACTATTCAATAATTTCGTAGGTTCCTTGGTGAGAATAAAACGCTCCGGGCAGGCGCTGGTACTGCTGACGCTGGTAGCTGCCACGCTATTATTGCTTGTGATTCAACCAGATAAAGAGCCGGTGCTGCGAGTATTGGCGCCTTCCCCGGTCCTGGTGAGCCGTGCGACGCAGGCTGACTTGCGACCGACAAAGCTTGTTTCCGGCCATTTGCAGCCGGTGCGGCGCGCTTGGCTGCGCTTCGAGGTTGATGGTCGCGTTATTGAGCGGGATGTAGAACCCGGCCAGTGGGTGGAGCGGGGGCAAGTGCTACTGAAGCTGGAAGATGAAGATTATCACGATGCCGTCACCCAGGCACAGGCGGAGGTTGGTCAGGTAGAAGCCGGTCTGGCGCGTGACCGGTTGCTGCTCAAGCATGCCGAGCGCAGTCGTCAGTTGCAGGAAGAAGAGGTCACGCGCCTCAAGAGTCTGGGGGAGCGCTCGCTGGCATCGAAGACACACCTGGGCGATAGCGGTGTCTTGTTGGCCCAGCGCCAGTCGGAAGAGGCACGTTTGAAATCGAGCGTTGCGATAGGCCCACAGCAGGTGGCCGCACGCAAAGCGGCGTTGAGTCGCGCCGAGCGCAATCTGGATCGTGCCCGGTTACGCGCGCCATTTTCCGGGCAGATAAACCGAATTGAGCTGGAACTGGGTGACTATGCGATGCGTAACCTGCAAGCGCTGGAAATGATCAGTGATGATTTGGATTTTTATGCGCAGATTCGTGGCCCGCTGGCGCGTGCACTGCAGATCGGGCAGGCCGTTCGGGTGGACGTGCAGGGTAAAACTTATAGGGCAACGGTGGCTGCCATTCAACCAGACCCCGACCCGGAGACATTTACCCACGCCGTACGTTTGCACATGCCGGTTGAAGAAGTGCGCTCGGGCGCTGTGGCCGTAGCCCATTTACCACAGGCGCCGGTGGTGAATGCCCTGGTCATCCCGGTGACAGCCGTGTTAATGGATGATGGGCAGGCTTACGTGTTTCGTGTGCGTGATGAACGGTTGGAGCGTATCCCGGTTGAGCTGGGTATACGCGACAAACAACAGCAAGTGATCGCTGCGGGTCTGGTTTCCGGTGACCCGGTAGTGGTGCGCGATGTAGCCGCATTGGCGGATGGCCAGGCGGTTGTTACTGAGCCGTCTAATTTGCCGCAGCAGGACTGACCACCCGTGAATCTGATCCGATTTTCTATCGCTAACCCACTAATTACTAATTTGTTGCTGGTGTTGGTGCTGCTACTGGGCGTGATGTCCTGGTTTTCCATGCCCCAGGAAATGTTTCCAGTAGTGCAGCTGGATATGGCACGAGTCACCACGGTGTTTGAGGGTGCTTCGCCGGAGGAGGTCGAGCAGCAGGTGACGCTGACAATAGAAGAAGCGTTTGACGGTATGTCAGATCTTGACGTGGTGACATCGACCTCCAGCGAGGGACTCTCCAGCATTTTTCTGAAGTTGAAACCTGACAGCAACGTCGATCAGTTCATGCGCGATCTGCGCAGCAAACTGGATCAAATTATCGACCTGCCCGACACGGCCAAAGAGCCGGAAATAACACGCCTGGAAACACGTTTTCCGGTAATCAGTATGAGCCTCTACGGTAATGCCGCCCGTGGTTACCTCTACCAGACAGTAGACGAGGTTAAGCAGCGATTGTTGAGTCTGCCGGGTGTCGCCAGCGTTGGTATTGCCGGTGACCGCGAATGGGAGCTGTGGGTGGAGGTGGACCCACAGGTGCTGGCAGCGCGCGCTATTTCTTTACAACAGGTCATCAGCGCTGTGCGCGATAACCTCAAGGATTTGCCCGGCGGTTCGGTGAAGGCGCGTGAGGGTGATATTTTGCTGCGCGGAAAAGGCGTGGCGCCTGATCCTGAGTTGTTGCGCAATGTCGTTGTACACCGAAATGCGCAAGGTGGACGGCTACGTCTGGGTGATGTCGCCGAGGTCAAGCTGCGGCTGGAAGAAGCCAAAAGTCTTGGCCGCTTCAACGGCGAGCCTTCGGTGAACCTAACGGTGACTAAAACAGTCGACGCTTCAACCATTGATGTCTCCGAACTGGTCAGAGAAGAGGCGGAAAAGCTGCGTAGGGAGCTGCCACCCAGTATCCAAGTTGGGCTGTTCAGTGACCTGTCTGTCTACGTTAAAACCCGATTAAACACGGTTAAGTCGTCTGGCCTGGTGGGCTTGGCGCTGGTGTTGTTGTCGCTGTACTTGTTTCTTAATTTTCGTGTGGCATTGATTACGGCCATGGGCATTCCGGTATCTTTTATGGTGGCGGTGGTCATGATGCACTACTTGGGTTACAGCATTAATATGGTTTCGCTGTTTGCGTTTCTGATTGCACTGGGGCTGATTGTCGATGATGCAATCATTGTGACCGAAAATGTGTACCGGCACATGGAGCAAGGGATGCCCGCACCGCAGGCGGCTCAGGTCGGCGCGCAGGAAGTCGCGTGGCCGGTGCTGGCCGCGACCAGTACCACAGTAGCGGCTTTTCTGCCGATGTTTTCCATTGGCGGCACACTGGGCGAATTTATCAAAGTGATTCCAATCGTGGTGGCCGCGTCACTGCTGGGTTCATTGTGGGAAGCTTTTGCTGTGCTACCCTCGCACGCGGCACACATGCTGAAAGTTGATGCCAGGCGCAAACGGCAGGGCCGTATCAACTGGTCGGCGTTATTACATCGCTATGTTAATTTGCTGCGCTGGTCATTGGGTAACCGTTATTTTGTCAGCCTGTTGACCTGCGCGGTGTTGGCGCTTGCGGTGGTGTACGGTGTTACCCGTCTGCCGTTTCAATTGTTTGGTGAGGCCGAACTGGGCCAGTTCTTCGTCAATATCGAAGCGCCGAATACCTACAGCCTGGAAGATACGGAAGCGCTGGCGAAGCGTGCCGAGCAGGTTGTGCTCGCAGCGTTGCACGAAGGCGAGCTTGATACCATGCTGACCAATGTGGGCGTAACCTTTGTTGATTTTAATCGCTTTCGTTTTGGTAGCAATTATATTCAGCTGATTGTTGACCTCAAAAAACCGTTGCCACAGGGTTTTATAGAGCGTTTTGTAACGCCTGTCGTCAGTCTGAAATTCAGCTGGGAAGGCAGCCGTGAACGCCCGACCGAGGCCGTACTCAATGATGTCAGAAAAGGTTTGCAAACGCTGACGGGGATTCAGCGATTATCCATGCTGCGTCCACAGGGCGGCCCCGCGGGTGCAGATATTGAAGTCGGTGTTGTCGGTCAGGATATTAACCAGCTGTTGCAGCACGCACACGCCATACGCAACTATCTGCGCCAACTGCCGGGTGTTTACGATGTGCGCCAGGATCTGGATATTGGCAAACTGGAATACCGCTATAGCCTGAACGAACGTGGCCGCGAACTGGGGCTGGTACAGCAGCAACTGGCCGATGCAGTCCGTACCGGCTTCCTGGGTCTCGAAGCCGTGCACGTAACACGCGGCGATGAACGTATCCCGGTGCGTGTGATTTATACAGAGGCGGTGCGTCGCAACAGTTCATTGGGTGATTTGCCGTTGACGCTGGACGATGGGCGTATTGTCTATCTGGGTGACGTAGCTGATATAGAGCAAGGCCGTGGTCTGAATACTATTCGCCGCCGCGACGGTGAGCGGCTGGCCATTGTCACGGCTGAAGTCGACGATCAGGTTACTACTGCGCTTGAAGCTACCGCTTTGATAGAACAGAAATTCTCCGACCTGCCAGAGCGTACTCCAGGTTACCGGCTGTTGTTCCTTGGAGAGAAAAAAAATGCTTCGGATTCCATGAAGGATATGCTGCGCGCCACAGTCATTGCACTGGCCATCATTTTTTTCATTCTGGCTTCGCTATTCAAGTCCTTGCTTGACCCCCTGGTGGTGATGCTGGCTATTCCCTTCGGTTTTATCGGCGTGGTTTTCGGGCACATGTTGTTTGACTATCACCTGCAGTTTCTGTCGCTGACCGGTTTCCTGGCGTTAACGGGTATTGTCGTCAACGACTCGCTGATACTGATCGATTTTGCCAAGCGGTTACGTGCCGAAGGCTGGGAGCGGGTCGATGCCCTGGTCGAAGCCGGCAGAGTGCGGGTGCGACCCATTTTACTGACGACCATGACGACATTTTTAGGTATCTCGCCGTTAATTTTTTTCGCTACCGGGCAGACCGCCTTTCTGTCACCGATGGCGGTGAGTCTTGGTTTCGGTCTGATTTTTGCGACTGCTTTAATTCTGGTAGTGGTACCCTGTTTCTATTTAATCGCGGATGATTTGCGTCAGCGATCGTGTTCTCTGGTATCCGGCGCCAAGTCGAATGCCTGAGCATAACCACGGTTGTTCTGTTGAGGAGGAGTCAAAACCTATGGATGAGCGGTGTGCCAGTTTACAGCTTTGGGCAAGTAAGCAACTGGGCTGGTCGAATGTGGAGCTGATACCGGCGTCGACAGACGCCAGCTTTCGACGTTATTTTCGAGTGGAGCAGGGCAGCAGCAGCTATATATTGATGGACTCACCACCGGACAAAGAAGACTGTACCCCCTTTGTTCGCGTTAGCCATTTACTGTTAGG
>UOFK01000007.1_pt1 | contig 10502 bp, 8 predicted proteins | sample 1990061 | NCBI WGS metagenome assembly UOFK01 (sample SAMEA4728526, study PRJEB27164) | hydrothermal vent metagenome | biome: marine basaltic hydrothermal vent biome; feature: marine hydrothermal vent; material: mineral | place: Pacific Ocean | collected 2011-06-14/2011-07-23 | depth 1741 m
GACGCGAATTTATACAGATGCTGGCCGCCGCCAGCGCCTCTGGCATGTCCCTCAGCGCCTGTGAAAGCGATAAATCGGCCGCCCCCAGCAGCGGGGTGAAACCAGTCACCAAACCCAGCACACCTTACGAAATCCCCGCTTTTGGCAATGTATCACTATTACACTACACGGATTGCCACGCGCAGCTACTACCCATTTATTTTCGCGAGCCCAATATTAACCTCGGCATTGGGTCAATGAGAGGGAATCCTCCGCATCTGGTCGGTGATGCTTTCCTTAAGCACTATGGTATTTTGCCCGGCTCCCCTGAGGCGCATGCGTTCACCTATCTGAACTATGTAGAAGCAGCGCAACAGCTGGGTAAAGTGGGTGGCTTTGCGCATCTTTCGACTCTCATAAAGACCATCCGCTCGCAGCGCACGGATTCGCTGTTGCTCGACGGTGGTGATACCTGGCAAGGCTCCGGTACAGCTTACTGGACCAATGCACAGGATATGGTGGATGCTCAGAAGCTGTTGGGGATAGATGTGATGACCGCACACTGGGAAATGACCTATGGTGCCGACCGTGTCATGGAGATCATCAATAATGATTTCAAAGATAGCATCGATTTTGTCGCCCAGAATGTGATTGATAATGAGTGGGAAGAAGCGATCTTCAAACCTTATGTCATCAAAGAGATCAACGGTGTGCCAACGGCCATTATCGGACAGGCATTCCCGTATACGCCGATCGCCAATCCGCGCTTCCTGATCCCGGACTGGAGCTTTGGTATCCGCGAAGAGCACATGCAGAAGATGGTGGACCAGGCACGGGGCGAAGGCGCCCAGGTCATTATCCTGCTATCGCACAACGGCATGGACGTTGATCTTAAAATGGCATCGCGCGTCACCGGCATCCACGCCATTATGGGCGGCCATACTCACGATGCCGTACCGCGCCCGGTGGAAGTCAAAAATGCTGGTGGCGTTACTCTGGTCACCAACGCTGGCTCTAACAGCAAGTTCCTCAGCGTACTCGATCTGGATGTCCGCGATGGCAAGGTCCGCGATTACCGCTACAACCTGCTGCCGGTATTTTCCAACCTGCTGGAAGCCGACCCCCAAATGGCCACTCATATCGAAACGGTGCGCGCCCCTTACAAGGACAAGCTCAGCGAGGAGCTGGCTGTGACCGACGAACTACTCTACCGCCGCGGTAACTTCAACGGCACCTTTGATCAGATCATCTGCGATGCACTGATAGATGTTCAGGGCGCCGAGATCGCCTTTTCCCCAGGCTTCCGCTGGGGTGTTAGCGTGCTGCCTGGCGAAGCTATCACCTTCGATCACGTCATGACCCAGACGGCTATCACCTATCCTACCGTCAGCGTGAATAACCTGACCGGTGCACGTATCAAGGAAGTTCTCGAAGACGTTGCCGACAACCTATTCAACAAAGACCCTTATTACCAGCAGGGTGGCGACATGGTGCGTGTTGGCGGTCTGAAATACAGCATGGACCCCAACGCAGATATTGGCTCGCGCATCAGTGATATGGAACTTGGCGGTAAACCTCTCGATGCCGACAAGGAATACGCCGTTGCCGGTTGGGCCAGCGTCGGTCAGAAAATGGAGGGCACCCCGGTCTGGGATGTGGTGGCCGAGTATTTACGCGACAAGAAAACCATCAGTAATATTGCCCTCAATGAACCTACCCTCAAAGGTGTTGCAGGTAACCCTGGCTTAGGAACGTTCACGAAATAACTCATACAATTAGCTTGTCCCTTAGCCGGTTAGATCACCCAGAGGGGGCCGCTACTGCCCTGGCATTTGCCCCCAGACTCAATTAGCACTCATGCAGCAACGCCACCAACCTGACCAGAGCCGATGCGTCACTGCCTGTAACAAGAACCTCTGCACCGTCCACCGCTGTATTCAGCGGCTGGTAGTGCCGCAACTGGTTTTCCAGCACCTCGATACCGGCCTCGGAAGCATCGTGTTGCCGTGCTGTAATGCGCCTGCGCAGTTCGGATTCCGGTGCCTGACAGTCGATAATGAAACAACGCGCGGCACGGGTATGCGCCAGCTCGATGAACGGACCAAGCTGCGCCGACTGTAGGAAGGCAGCATCGACAATGACACTGTGACCGGCATCGAGTAGCGTAGCTGCCAGCTCGGCTAATCGCCGGTAAGTACATTCACCGGAGGCGCGGTCGTAGATACCCTGGTCAATGCCTCCACCCGTACGCGCCTCGCCTGCCAGACCGTGCAGGCGCTTGCGCTCAACATCGGAGCGTATGCGGATGGCCGGCAGGCTTTCCAGCAATGACTGGCTGACACGGCTCTTGCCGGAACCCGACAAACCGTGCATCAGCAGCAGCACGGGGAGGAGAGCTTGTGTGTAACGTCCGCCCAACGCGATATAGGCATGATAGTCACGCAAAATTGCCGTGCGTGCCACAGCATCGACATCTGCCTGCTGCGCACGCAGGCAATCGACCTTGGCGCGTACCATGGCGCGGTAGACTAGGTAATAACGCAATAGCGATACGCCAGCATAGTCCCCGCTGTGCTCCAGCCAGGCATTCAAAAACCGGCTGGCCAAGCCGGTTTGTCCACGCTGATCAAGATCCATGACCATGAAAGCCACTTCGCTGATGATATCGATCCAGCGTAGCTTGTCATTGAATTCGATGCAATCAAATGCGACCGGTACAGCATCCACCAGCGCGACATTGCACAGGTGCAAATCGCCGTGACATTCGCGGATAAAGCCTTCGTCCTTGCGCGCCTGCAACACTGGCTGCAACGTCTGAAATGCCGTTCTTGTCCAGTCCTGCAGTGGTATCAATCGGCTGTGTTCGTGTGGATCGGACATACATTCCAGGGCCTGCCTGAAATTTTCGTCGACGGGTATTTGTACGGTCGCAGGCTGACCGTATACCGATTCTGGCCCGGCTACCGCCACCATAGCGTGAAACTTCGCGATACGCAGCGCCAGTGTATCGATATACGTATGGCTCAGTTGGCCTGAGTCGAGCAAGCGGTCAAACTGCGCGGCCTGTTCAAATTCACGCATACGCACCGCATACTCGATCACCTCACCGTCAGCACCCCAACGTGGCCCCCTGCTGACCGGCATAACGTCGAGATACAACTGTGCTGCCAACCGACGATTGAGGCGTAATTCCTCTTCGCAAAAATACCGGCGTCTGGCCAGTGTAGAGAAATCCAGGAAACCAAAATTTACCGGTTTCTTAAACTTGTAAGCATATAGGCCGGTGAGCAGAATAATCGAAATATGTGTCTCGATCACCGCAAAGCGAGTCACCGGGTGAGAAAATAGTTCGGGCTGCTGCAGCGCCCTGACAAGATTATGCAGCGTATCGGTCATACTGATCTCCATCAATGACAGAGCGCCAGGCAAGATTGGATTAATGGGCTACATATTATAGGGTCGAAACAGACTCACTACCTCACCTGATATACTGACAGCTAATCAGGATATCGAGAGAGACACAAGGCAAGATTGGATTGATGGGCTACATATTGTAGGGTCGAATTTATTCGACCAGCCAGGCCGTTTTGGCCGAATAAATTCGGCCCTACAGATGGTCAGGCTCATCAATCCAATATTGAACCTGGAAACCCCGGCAGACGCTTCAGGTCAACCGTTCGATATCTGCACGCACCATATCAGCAGAGCTTTGGAAATCAGTCTGCTCAACATCGTCGAGTTTCAGCTCAATGATATCGACCAGCCCGTTCTCATCGAGTACAGCAGGTATCCCCATGGCAATATCCCGCTGCCCGTATTCACCGTCCAGAATGCTCACACAGGGCAGTATCCGTCGGCGGTTATGGCTGATGGCATCGACCATGGCGGCAACAGCAGCAGCGGGCGCGTCGTAAGCGCTGCTGTGTTTTTTAAGTGCGAGGATTTCTCCACCCCCCTGACGGGTACGCTCGGCAATATCATTGATTTCGTCCTCGCTGAGAAAGTGTTGTATGGGTATGCCCGCGATATTGGTAAAGCGTGCCAAAGGAACCATCGCGTCTCCATGACCACCCAGCACCATAGCTGAGATATCCTTGACCGAGTAGCCTGTTTGCATAGAGATAAAACTAGTCATCCGCGCCGTATCCAGCACGCCGGATTGACCAAATACACGCTGACGAGGCCAGCCACTCTTTTCCCAGGCGCGCCAAGTCAACACATCGACCGGGTTGGTAACCATCATCAGCATTGAATCCGGGGCATAACGCACTGCACTAGCAACGACACCGTCGATAATCGCGAGATTGGAATCCAGCACATCGGAGCGGGACATACCCGGTTTCCGCGGAAGACCCGCCGTTATGATAATCAGGTCAGATCCTGCCATGGCGGCAGAGTCTGTGCTACCCGTCACCCTGGTATCAAAGCGAAACATGGAAGCGGATTCCTGTATATCCAGAGCGACGCCTTCCGGTACCCCTTCATGAATATCCAGCAACAATATCTCCCGGCACAATTCTTCCTTAGCCAGAATTTGCGCAGTCGATTCACCTACCCGACCACAACCCACGATAGTAATTTTATTCATTGCTGATCTCCTGAACCGGCACCAAAAGCACCTTGTTTGGATACAATGCCGAATGACACTAAGGAACATTCACGAAATAACTCATACAATATGTAGATCGACTACACGCCTGTTTTCATGATAAAAACTATGAGCAAATAGCCTACGCTACTTGTATAAGTTATTTCATTCTCGTCCCTAAGTTAAGTTGTAGGGTCGAATTTATTCGACCGGCCACGCTAAACAGCCACAACATGGGTAGCCACCACCATCCTGGCCGAATAAATTCGGCCCTACAGCTTTCCTCCCAGAGTTTGTTATGAAGACTGGAAAGAGTTCGTATTATACTATTAAGGTCATCTATGTTTTTTGAAATTGCTGACATTATTGCACCGGTCTGGGTAATTGTAGCCTGGGGGATGCTGGTCGGCCTCGTGTTTTCCACGGTTGGTGCCGCCGGGGGTATTTTGGCATCAGTCGGGCTTATCTCAATTCTGGGCCTCCAGGATCCTAACCTTGTTAAACCCACGGCCCAGCTGCTAACGCTGGTAACACCGGTTATTGCGGTGCCTCATTACTACCGACAGTGCCGTGTCATTATCAGTCTAGCACTGCTATTCGGTGTCGGTGGAATTTTCGGCGCGCTGGTCGGCAGTAGTCTCTCGGTCAGCTACCTCGCCGACCTTGAAATCTTCAAGCCCGTATTCGGGGCATTCGTTCTGCTGATAGCGCTGCAACTGGCCTGGCATCTATTGCACTCAGGAAAGAGAGGGGTAACGGCGTCTGACCGAGCCGCAGCGGCATTTGAAGCTCTGGTGCTTTCCGGGAAAGACAGCGCCAGTATCGGTGTCCGCCACCAGCATAGATCCATCCGGCGTATCGTGTTTGAATTTGGAGGCGAACAATTCAGCTTCAGCCCATGGCTGCCATTCGTGACCGGGGCGGGTATAGCGGTGCTGGCTTCAGCATTCGGTGTCGGTGGCGGCTTCCTGCTGGTGCCGTTTATGACCGCGATCATGGGCTTACCCATGTTTATTGTCGCAGCAACAGCTGCGCTGGCCGTGGCGATCAGCTCTCTGGCCTCAGTGGCCAACTATGTCCGTCTCGGTGTTGAACTGGATCTACCTCTAGTAGGCTTCCTGCTGGCGGGCACGGTTGCAGGCGCCTGGCTGGGTCCTGTTCTGAGCCGCTATCTGCACGAAACTTGGCTTAAGAGTATTCTCATCGTTGTACTGACAGCCATCGGTTTGCGCTATCTGGGTGTGGTGTAATCCCCCCGGCTTTTTATGCTGCTTCACTGAGCTGGCAACGGCAGGCCACACCGCTTCATCGGCACAATGGAGTGGGGTTAGCCGTTTGCGATTACGAACCAAAGGCCTCGTGCAAATACTTGATGACGCTTTGTATATCGCCCTCGGTCAGGCTGGTATTACCGCCCTTCGGTGGCATGGCCATCGGTGATCCCGGACTTTGAAACCCATTCATGACATCTCTAAACAGCTCACTATCCGATTTTGACAGACGCCCGCCCTTGTCGGTGAAGTCCGGAACCCCAGGAAATGCGCCCTTGCCGTCGTCACTGTGACAGGCGATGCACGTCTGATCATAGATCTCCTTGCCGGACAACCCACTGCTGACCGTGGCCGGAGCGGCAGATGTTTTGAGCAGACGGGCTCCGCTGGTATCGTTTGATTTCTGCAAAAATGTCAGGATATTACGTGTCTCCTGACCGGTTAGCCCGGCACGCACCCGCATGTGGAACATGGTGGTAATCCACTGGTCGTCGCGTAGCTCGTTGGCAGCACGAATATTATGACAGCGGGCACAGTTATCCGCCCATTGCTGTGCACCTTTGGTAAAATCACCCGCTGGCGGATAGTCAAACGCCAATGCATTGATGGGCAGCAAGTTGCCCGCCAGGTAAATGACAGCGGCAGCCAGGCTGCTTTTAAGCGCAGTTTTATTAAACAGTTTCATATCGGCATCCTCTAGAATCCATAAGCCAGTTGGGCAAGGAAGCGGTTATCATCAGCTATCGATGCATTACCGTTACCATCGTTGAACTCATAGTTAACCTTGGCAACGAAGTTGCTGGTGAACAGATAGTTCAGCCCTACCCCCCACTGCTTCTGATCCTGGCTATCAGCCTCGGAATCAAAGTCGGTGTAACGTAGCACCGCTTCGAAACGGGTAGGCAGGAAACGGTAAGCGGCCTGGGTATACCAGGTTTCCCAGTTACCGCTGCCCGACGCGGTTATGCCTTTGTTAGTGGCGCCAACCTTGGTTTTTATGTACTCACCACGCACACCAAGGGAGCGATACTGGTAGTTAAAGTCAGCGCCATAGACATCGTAGTCACGCTTGTCTTCATTGCTGAGATCGGGCTGGGGGTCCAGCCCTTCAACATTCGAGACACTCGCCTCGCCGGTTGCGCCGGAGATTCCAATTTCCAGCCCCCGCACGGGCAATATACCCAGACGGCCACCAAAAACCTTGGAACCATCACTATCTTTGTTGAAACCTTCTGCATCAACACCTTCTAGCTCGAACTCACCGCCATCAGATTCAGCATTCAGCTCCGGCCCGTTGCTCACATATAATGCATAGTTGGTGCGTATTTTCCCGAAAGGATAGCCACCGCGAACCTGCAGACCAAGGTCAGATATCGGTGCTGCACCATCGTGGCCAAAACCGGGCGGTGGTGATGCCATTTTATTGATCCATGTCGGGTGCAGATTTTGCCGGAACTGACCGACCGGGCTGAGGAACTTACCGGCAACCAGCGCCATATAGTCGTTGAGGAACAAATCGATAGTCAGATATTCCAGGGCGGTATTCGTTGAGCCGTCATCTTCAACTTCAAATTCCAGCTCTGATTCGAGCATGACCAGATCGCGGTACTGAAAGTGGAAGATGGGCGCGAACTGACCGACGGTGAAACTGCCATCATCATCAGCGCCCTGCGATTTTTCATAGCCTACGCTGGAGTAACCTGCCAAATGCACCAGAGTGTTTGGTGAGCGCCATTCCGAGGCGGTAGCAATATCCTTACGCAGTTCATTCATTTCTTGACGGGTGACCGGTGCTTCTTCCGTAATCCGGGACGGTGCTGCGGTCACGGTTGAAGCCTTCTGTTCCTGCTTTCGCAGTTGCTTCTGCACCTGTTCAAGTTGCTTTTGCAGCAGATCAACGGTTTTTCGCAATTCATCCATTTCACTATCGGCAAAAGTGACTGTTGGGCTCAGCGCCAGCAGTGTCGCCAGCACGACGGGTTTCAATAGAAATTCTTGGTCTTTCATCGGTAGGTCTCCATAGTTTATTCCGTATCAGGGGTTACAAAAACAACCTGTCGCACCCAAACTAGTACTCCAACAAGTTTATATTGATGGATTCAGTGACGGAGCACCGATGCATGATTGTAGGGTCGAATTCATTCGACCAAACCTGTCTATCCAGCTTGTTATTGGCCGAATGAATTCGGCCCTACAGATGGCCAAGCCCATCAATATAAACTTGTTGGAGTACCAGTATCATTTACTGTATATCGACTTTGATCTGGCTCAATAATACCGCATGATTTCAGCACCAGCTAGCTTCGCCAGATTGTGCATCGCATTGTAGGGTCGAATTCATTCGACCGAACCTGTCTATCCAGCTTGTTATTGGCCGAATGAATTCGGCCCTACAGATGGCCAAGCCCATCAATATAAACTTGTTGGAGTACCAGTATCATTTACTGTATATCGACTTTGATCTGGCTCAATAATACCGCATGATTTCAGCACCAGCTAGCTTCGCCAGATTGTGCATCGCGTAGCAGTTCACGAATATTTACATCCATGATGCGATAACCCACATTCCCATACAGACGTTGTCGACCTTCGTTGAACACCAGTGTCGGGCTACCGGGCACCAGATAACGGTCTCGCACTTCGGTATCCAGATGCAGGGCTGCATGTGCTACACCGGTATCAATCTGCTGATGTATTTCAGACAAGGGTAAATCCATAGATTCGGCAAGGGCATCAAGTGTAGCCATTTCAGCAATGTTTCTGCCATCCTGGAAAAAGGCACAGCGAACCCGCCAGAGAAATTCTTCAAACAACGAGCGTCCCTGGTAATCACGGACTGCCTGCTCCGAAACAAGCCCCTGATCTTCGAGTGATTGCAAACCTTTAAGATAGAGATGAGCCACCAATGACGATGGTGGTGCATTGTGCAACCAGATATCAGGGTTCAGTGAGATATGATCCCAGGCCTCGGCAGCCTCGCGCAGGTGACGGTTGAAACCGGCATAGCCATCCTTGTCCTGCCACGCTTGCTCAATACGCTGGTGGGCCGCAGCAAATACCGGGATAAAGCGATAGTGCAGCTCGATCTGCTCTCCGTAGTCAACCTTGAGCTGATCGATACGCGCCTGCGCGGCATACGCCCAGATGCACAGGACATCCGAAAACAATTCGATGCTGACTTTTTTCATTTGCTACACTCCGGCACTCGCGAATGGATTATCAGGCAATGAACACGACAATGCACCAATCCTGGCGCATGGAGCACGTTGAGTGGCTGGAACTGGCAGTGTTTTTATCGGTAGCCGTCATGGCTATTGTGCTGCTGATTGCAAGCTACCGTTTATTTCAATCACGATGCCACAGACCCGAGACGGCGCCGGTATCTACGATGGCGTGGCAACGTATTCCTGAAATTCAGTTACTGGTACTGGGTCTGCCGCTGCATCTGCTGTGGGAAATCGCACAATTCCCGCTCTATACCGTTTGGCATGAAGGCACCTGGAGCTACATTCTCTACGGCCTGGCGCACTGTACACTCGGCGACCTGCTTATCCTGCTGGTGGCATACGAAATAGTGGCCATGCTGGCAGGCTCACGCTACTGGCCACAGCGGCCAAAACCGGTTTATGTGCTCGTGTTTACTCTACTCGGTATGGCCTACACGGTCTGGAGTGAAACCATCAATGTGCGTATCAAGGGCACCTGGGGTTATACCGACTTGATGCCGATCATTCCGGGCATCGAGATTGGCGCAATGCCCTTTCTGCAGTGGCTGTTGATTTCACCATTACTCGTCTGGTTTATGCGGCTGCTCTTTGCCGCGTCCAGCCAACGATAGAAAATCCGGGCGGGAGGGCAATGAGCCGGGGCCCAGAAAGAGTCCCTTAAGTCATTGATTTGGTGGGTCGTAGAGGATTTAAACCTATGACCAATTGGTTAAAAGCCTGCTCATTCACCCATATATTCAATAGGTTACATTTTATTCTGTGCGTTTCCATGTTAATGGAATCAATCGCTTGGCAAATCTCTTGGCACAAATCTGCCACACGACTCGCTACGCATTCCAGCAAAAGTGAGGGACGCAGTTATCCAACCCCCGCTATAGATTGGATACGCTTAACAACGATTGCAACCCGCCCTTGACCACCCATATCACCGGGCAGATGACCGGCTACAGCCTCGACAAACCGGGCGTCATCCAACAAAGCCTGGAATCGTTCAGCCAAATGACTTCGTAGTGCTTCAGGAGAGGCCTGCACCTCGTCAACCACCTCCGCCCGCCCATCCAGCACTGCCACAATATCTTCGATATCATGACTCATCAGGTAGTCACCTTTCCCTCGGCCATCAAAAGCGGAAAGCTTTGTGGCTAAAAAATAGGGCGCTGTCACCATACGAATCTTATTTCCCGACGGTAAATCGACATCTTCTGCACCATTGAGTGCAGGTTGGTACCACGCATTGCCAAAATCCAATATGTCCGGATTTGTTGGCATGACATCGAGCAAGATGCCCTTCACTGTCCAGCGGCAGATCGGCGCTTCCGGACTTTGGTCCTCAGTAAACCCTCTATCCCTGAGCTGTTCAGACAAACGGTAATAATCCGCCCGTGAGGCAACCTCGGCAATCACATCAACGTCCTGTGTCGCCCGGAGCGGAGGTGC
>UOFK01000188.1_pt1 | contig 10463 bp, 13 predicted proteins | sample 1990061 | NCBI WGS metagenome assembly UOFK01 (sample SAMEA4728526, study PRJEB27164) | hydrothermal vent metagenome | biome: marine basaltic hydrothermal vent biome; feature: marine hydrothermal vent; material: mineral | place: Pacific Ocean | collected 2011-06-14/2011-07-23 | depth 1741 m
ATATTCAGGCCAAGTATCACGGCTATATAGAGCGTCAGCAGGAAGAAATTGAGCGCCAGCAGCGTAATGAACACAAACACCTGCCCGCCGACCTGAATTACCAGCAGGTCAGGGGGCTTTCGGCGGAAGTCTGCGAAAAGCTGGCGGCTACCCGCCCGGAAACCATCGGCCAGGCGGCACGTATCCCCGGCATGACACCGGCAGCGGTGTCGTTGCTGCTGGTGTATCTGAAAAAAGCTGGCCAGGCGCGCCAGTCGGCTTGACTGCACCAGACGCCATACAGTCTGCGATTCGCAGCGGATGCCGTCATCTGGCGATTGAGCCGGACGACACGGTTCTCGACCAATGGGTGGCGTTTATCGAATTGCTGGTCAAATGGAACAAAAGCTATAATCTGACGGCCGTGCGCGATCCTGCAGAAATGGTGCCCCGGCACCTGCTCGACAGCCTTGCGTTAGTGGCTTTTATGGTCCCTGGTCGCCTGCTGGATGTGGGTACCGGTGCAGGGCTGCCGGGTTTGCCGTTGGCGATGTTGTTTCCCGAGCGGTCTTTCACCCTGCTGGATTCCAATGCCAAAAAACTGCGCTTTATCCGTCAGGTGGTAGCAGAGCTCGGCCTGAAAAACGTGGAAGTGGTGCATCAGCGCATGCAGGAGTACCGGCCGGCGCAGGCATTTGATATGGTGACAAGCCGGGCGGTGGCGAACCTTGAGGTGCTTTACCGGCAGGCCATCCACTTGCTGGCCCCAGGGGGGCGCATGTTGTTTATGAAGGGTACACTGCCCGAGGGCGAGATGGATGGCTTTACTCTGGGCCGGGACCGGTTGCATATCGAGCGATTGCAGGTGCCGGGGCTGGATGCGCAGCGGCATCTGTTATGGTTTGAACTTAAATCGTAACTACTCAGCGAGCAGTTGGAATTGGCAGTAACTTGAGTAGTTACCTTAAATCAGGATCAAAGACAAGCTGATGACACGCATCATAGCCGTAACCAATCAGAAAGGCGGTGTGGGTAAAACCACCACCTCTATCAATCTGGCCGCATCGCTGGCGGCGACCCGGCGCAAGGTGCTGATGATTGACCTCGACCCGCAGGGCAATGCCACCATGGGCAGCGGCGTGGACAAGCACACCATCGAACTGAGTGGCTACCACCTGCTGCTCGAAGATGCGCCCATCGACGATATTATTGTCGCTGCCGATGCCGCCGGTTATCACATGATACCGGGTAACGGCGATTTGACAGCGGCTGAGGTCCAGTTAATGCAGATGGTAGGGCGCGAAAGCCGCCTGGCCAACCGCTTGAAACCGATAGCCGGGCGCTATGATTACATTCTCATCGATTGCCCACCGGCGCTCAATCTGCTGACATTGAATGCCTTGACTGCTGCGGATGCGGTGTTTATTCCCATCCAGTGTGAGTATTATGCCCTGGAAGGCTTGACGGCATTACTGGAAACGGTTGAGCAGGTGCGTGAAATTGTGAATCCGCGCCTTGAAGTTGAGGGTTTGCTGCGCACCATGTTTGACGCGCGTAATAACCTCGCCAACGAAGTCTCAGAGCAACTGCTCGAACACTTCGGCGATAAGGTCTACCGGACGATTATTCCGCGCAATATCCGTCTGGCGGAAGCGCCCAGCTACGGTGTGCCGATTATCAAATACGACCAGGCGTCCCGTGGCGCCGTGGCTTATCTGGCTCTGGCGGCAGAAATGGTGCGGCGTCAGAAAGCCATTGAAGAAGACAGCAAACACCTATCCAGCGAGGCTAATAATATGCCCGTTCAGCATCCACCGGAAAATCCTGCCGCCTGATCGGCGCAGGTCAAGATAATTATGGTAGCCAAGAAAAGAAGTCTGGGGCGGGGTCTTGATGCTCTGCTGGGTTCACCCAAAGCGAGCACAAAACCCGCTACAAGGGCGGTTTCAGCGGTGTCTACAGGTGCGCGTGAGGCCAATATCTCACAGCAGATCGATGGCGAGATGCGCACCCTCGGCGTGGAGCGCCTACAGCGTGGCCAGTATCAGCCGCGTGTCGATATGCACGCCGACAGCCTGGAAGACCTGGCCGATTCGATCCGTGCCCAGGGCATCGTCCAGCCGATTGTGGTCAGACCGATTATGGATGGCGAGTATGAAATAATCGCTGGCGAACGCCGCTGGCGCGCTGCCCAGCTGGCGGGTTTGCGGGAAGTGCCGGTGGTGATCCGCGATATGGACGATCGTGCCGCTATCGCCGTGTCGCTGATCGAAAACATCCAGCGCGAAAATCTGAATCCGCTGGAAGAGGCGCGCGCGCTGGAACGTCTGATCCGTGAATTTGAAATGACCCACCAGCAGGCCGCTGAAGCTGTGGGCCGGTCGCGGGCTGCGGTGTCCAACCTGTTGCGACTGCTCGAATTAGGCGAGGTTGCCACGGCCATGGTGCAGCGCGGCGAGCTGGAAATGGGGCACGCCCGGGCGCTACTGGCGCTGGCAGCCGACCAGCAGGTGGAAGCGGCTCATCAGGTGGTCAAAAAGGGCTTGACGGTGCGTGCCACCGAGCGCTTAGTCAAGCAGCTGCTGGTGGACGGCCGGCGCCCCAAGGAGACGACAGCAGCGCGCCGTGACCCAAATCTGGTCAGCCTGGAGCAGGATCTGTCTGATAAAATCGGCGCACCGGTGCAGGTGCAGCAAGGTGGCCGCGGGCGCGGCAAGCTGGTGATCAGCTATACCAGCCTCGACGAGCTGGACGGCATCCTCGAACATATCCAATAGTCATAGCCAAATATCCTGACGGATATATAAAATGTTGACCCCACCTATCTGTGATCCTTATAATCGCGCCCGCTCCCCGGTATCGAGGAGCGTAATCGAGATGAAAATCCGCTGGCAACGGGATTCCGCAGGCTGTTACTGATTCAGCTGTAGCTGGTCGGTGTCATTACCGTTGTGTTTTTAGCCAACTTCGATTTTGCTCATGCCATTGCCGCAGGTTTCGGTATTGGCATAGCGGTTGTAAATGCATTGTTGCTGGCGCGCTGTGCGCGCCGCGATGCACAAGCACCGGAACGAACGCCGCCGCAGATTATGGCGGCGGTATATATATGTGTTATTCAGCGGTTTGTACTCGCCGCGCTGTTGTTTGCCTTCGGGCTGGGCGCGTTGCAACTCAAACCTTTTGCACTGTTGGCGGGTTTTATTATTGGCCAATTAGTGGCGGTTATTATTGGAATGCAACAACTCAAACAGAAGTAAATACATGTCAGCCGAAACCTCTGCAGGATATATCAAGCACCATCTGACCAACCTGACCTATGGCCAGTTCCCCGAAGGTCACGAGCACGCCGGGCAGTGGGGCTTTGCCCACAGCATGCAGGAAGCGGCCAGTTTTGGGTTCTGGTCGATCAACGTCGACAGCATGTTGTTTTCCATTGGTCTTGGTGCGCTGTTCCTGTGGGGCTTCCGCGCGACGGCAAAAACAGCCACCGCTGGCATCCCCGGCGGCTGGCAGAACTTCGTCGAATGGGTGGTGGAATTCATCGATGAAAGTGTACGTGGCTCTTTCAGTGGCAAGAACCCGCTGGTTGCCCCGCTGGCGCTGACCATCTTTGTCTGGGTTCTGCTGATGAATATCATGGATCTGGTGCCCATCGACTGGTTGCCCTGGCTGGCGGGTTCGCTGGGCGTTGGTAACCTCAAGGTGGTGCCTTCCACCGACCCCAATATTACCTTTGGCCTGTCGTTGTCAGTGTTTGTGCTGACGCTCTACTACAGCGTGAAATTTAAAGGTCTGGGCGGGTTTTTTGGTGAGTTGGCTTTCCAGCCTTTCCCGAAATTTCTGATGCCCGTCAACCTGCTGTTGGAAGGCGTTACCCTGATTGCCAGACCCATTTCACTGTCGTTGCGGTTGTTCGGCAATATGTATGCGGGTGAAATGATCTTTATTCTTATTGCGTTAATGTACAGCGGTGGCCTGGTTCTTGGCACGTTTGGCGGTTTTTTGCAGCTGGGCTGGGCCATTTTCCATATTCTGATTATTACCCTGCAGGCCTTTATCTTTATGACACTGACGATTGTGTATCTGGACATGGCCTGCCAGGAACACCACTGATTTGCGCTAACTTAAAACTATTGAACTTAAACATTTAGGAGACAAACAATGGAAAACGCACTGCTCTATATTGCCGGTAGCCTGATGATGGGCCTGGGTGCTCTCGGCGCTGCTGTCGGCATCGGTATCCTGGGTGGCCGCTTCCTCGAAGGTGCCGCGCGCCAACCTGAGCTGATCCCCATGTTGCGTACCCAGTTTTTCATCGTTATGGGCCTGGTCGACGCCGTGCCGATGATTGCAGTTGGTCTGGCGTTGTATGTCATGTTCGCGGTTGTCGGTGCCTGACGAGCGATAGATTGCACGAGGTGCACACATGAATTTTAACGCGACAATGATTGGCCAGAGCATCACGTTCCTTGTGTTCGTGTGGTTCTGCATGAAATATGTCTGGCCACCGATCATGACCGCGCTCGTTGAGCGTAAGGCAAAAATTGCCGAGGGCCTGGCAGCTGCGGATCGTGGCAAGCACGAACAGGAGCTGGCGCAGAAAAAGGCGACCGAAACCTTGCACGAAGTTAAGCAACAGGCGGCCGAAATTATCAGCCGTGCCGAGAAGCGCGCTGCCGAAATCGTCGAAGCTTCGAAAGACGAAGCTGTTGAGGAAGGCAACCGTTTGAAGGCGGCTGCAGAAACTGAAATTGAGCAGGAAGTGAATCGTGCCAAGGAAACTTTGCGCGGTCAGGTAGTGGATATCGCTACCGCGGGTGCCGGTCGCATTCTCAAGCGTGAACTGGATGCGACTGCCAACGACGAGTTGATCAAAGATCTGGTCGCCCGGATCTGAGGGAAGCAGTATGGTTGAATCAAGCACCCAGGGCACGGAAAACATAGGCGGTGAAGCGGCGCTGGCCCGCCCTTACGCGCGCGCTGTTTTCGAATTGGCCAAGTCGCAAGACGAGCTTCAAAAGTGGTCCGACACGCTGGCATTGATGGCGGCGGTGGTCAGCAATGACACCCTGGCCGGATTGCTGGATAACCCACAGCTCACACGCAGTGGCGCTGGTGACTTGGTGGTGCGCGCCTGTGGCGGAGATATCGCCGACGGCGGCAGTAATCTGCTCACTATGCTGGCCGAAAACGACCGGCTTTCCCAGTTGCCGATGATCGCTGCCCTGTACCACCAATTCCGCGATGAAGCGGAAGGCACTGTGGAAGCCGAAGTCATTTCTGCACAGCCTTTGAGCGAAGCGCAGAAAAATGCAATCGCTGGCGCGCTGAAGCAACGCCTTGGCCGCGACGTACAACTGAATTGTTCTGTGAACGAAGACCTGGTGGGCGGAGCAGTGATCCGTACAGGCGACCTGGTAATAGACGGGTCGGCTGTCGAGCATCTGCGCCAACTGTCCAGTGCTTTGGTTCACTAATAGAGGACGCAAGCAATGCAATTAAATCCATCTGAGATTAGTGATCTGATCAAAAAACGCATCGAGGGTTTTGAAGCTACCTCCGAAGCGCGTAGCGAAGGCACCATCGTCAGTCTGACTGACGGTATCTGCCGCATCCACGGTCTGGCCGATGTCATGCAGGGTGAAATGATCGATTTCGGCAATAACCTGTACGGTATGGCGCTGAACCTGGAGCGCGACTCTGTCGGTGCCGTGGTGCTGGGAGATTACAAGACCGCGTCGGAAGGCGACAAGGTCAAGTGTACCGGCCGTATTCTGGAAGTGCCTACCGGCGAAGCCTTGCTCGGTCGGGTGGTTGATTCACTCGGCGCGGCTATCGACGGTAAAGGGCCGATTGAATCACCGACCAGCTCACCTATCGAAAAGATTGCACCGGGTGTTATCGAGCGCAAATCGGTCGATGAACCCGTGCAGACGGGGTTGAAAGCTATCGATGCCATGGTGCCGGTGGGACGTGGTCAGCGTGAGCTGATTATCGGTGACCGCCAGACCGGCAAGACCGCTGTGGCTATCGACGCCATCATTAACCAGAAGGGCACGGGCGTTAAGTGTATCTACGTCGCCATCGGTCAGAAGAACTCTTCGGTGGCTTCGGTGGTACGCAAGCTTGAAGAGCACGGTGCCATGGAACACACCATTGTTGTGTCTGCGGGTGCATCTGACTCGGCGGCCATGCAGTACATTGCACCTTACGCCGGTTGCGCAATGGGTGAATATTTCCGCGACCGTGGTGAAGACGCTCTGATTATCTATGATGATTTGACCAAGCAGGCCTGGGCTTATCGTCAGGTGTCTTTGCTGCTGCGTCGTCCACCAGGCCGCGAAGCTTATCCAGGTGATGTTTTTTACCTGCACTCCCGTTTGTTGGAACGCGCCTCACGGGTTAATGCAGACTATGTTGAAAAATTCACCAACGGTGAAGTCAAAGGTAAAACCGGTTCGTTGACGGCACTGCCTATCATTGAGACTCAGGCCGGTGACGTATCGGCTTTCGTGCCGACCAATGTTATTTCGATTACCGATGGGCAGATCTTCCTCGAATCTGATTTGTTCAATGCCGGTATTCGTCCGGCCATCAATGCTGGCCTGTCGGTGTCGCGCGTCGGTGGTGCCGCACAGACCAACATTATCAAGAAGCTCGGTGGTGGTATACGCCTCGCACTAGCCCAATACCGTGAGCTGGCGGCATTCGCGCAGTTTGCCTCGGACCTCGACGAAGCTACGCGCAAGCAGCTGGAACGCGGCCAGCGTGTGACCGAACTGATGAAGCAGTCACAGTACGCACCGCTATCGGTGGCGGAGATGGCCCTGTCTTTGTTTGCGGCCAACGAAGGTTTCCTTGACGATGTAGACGCCAAGAAGGTGGTCGATTTTGAATCGGCACTGTTAGCGCATTTTAAATCTTCATTTGCGAGCGATCTCGAAGCTATCGACAACAATCCGGATTACAACGACGAGGTGGTGGCCAAGCTGCGCACAATAGTGGAAGACTTTAAGGCCAATGGCGCCTACTAACGGTTCTTCCCCACGACTATGACCAGGACTATCTAAATGGCTGCCGCAAAAGAAATACGCACCCAGATAAAGAGCATTATGAACACGCAGAAAATCACCAAGGCTATGGAAATGGTCGCGGCGAGTAAAATGCGTAAAGCTCAGGATCGCATGCGCGCATCGCGTCCCTATTCGGACAAGATGAAAAATGTAGTCGCACACATGGGTAAGGCGCACCCGGAATACAAGCACCCGTACCTGATCGAACGGGAAGCCAGGCGTGTGGGGCTGATTGTAATTTCCACTGATCGTGGTTTGTGCGGCGGTCTGAATATCAACCTGTTCAAGCAAGCGGTAAAGTCGATGGTGGAATGGAAGGGGCAGAACCTCGACATTGATGTCGCCGTGATCGGCACCAAGGCGATGGGGTTTTTCAAGCGCCTGGGCGGTAACGTGGTGTCAGAGAGTTCACACCTTGGCGATTCGCCGAAAGTCGAAGAGCTGATCGGCTCGGTCAAAGTCATGCTCGATGCCTTCAACGAAGGCAAGATCGACCGCCTGTATCTGGCGAATAACGTATTCGTCAATACCATGACCCAGCAGCCTGCGGTCGAACAATTGTTGCCGGTTGTTGGTGACGACGGTGATGAGCAGATTGCTCACCACTGGGACTACATTTACGAACCGGGCGCCAAGGAAGTGATGGATGCTCTGCTGATGCGTTATATCGAGTCGCTGGTTTACCAGGGCCTGGTCGAAAATATCGCCTGTGAAATGGCTGCGCGTATGGTTGCCATGAAAGCCGCAACCGATAACGCCGGTGATCTGATCGGAGAGTTGCAGCTGGTTTACAACAAGGCGCGCCAAGCGGCGATCACCCAGGAGCTATCGGAAATCGTCAGCGGCGCGGCTGCCGTTTAAGAAGTTAAGCCTGTAGGGCTGAGTTTGTTTACCTGTAAGGCCGAATTTATTTGCCTGTAGGGCCGAATTTATTCGGCCAGAACAGTTGGCAGCCGCCCTCAGCGTGGTCGGTCGAATAGGCTTAAAGTATTATTCACTTATGAATTTAAATTAAGAGGACTTGCGAATGAGTTCCGGAAATATTGTTGAAGTCATCGGTGCTGTTATCGACGTGGAATTTCCGCGTGATTCGGTACCTAAAATATACGACGCGCTGATGGTGGACGACGCGGGTCTGACGCTGGAAGTTCAGGGGCAGCTGGGTGATGGTGTAGTACGCACTATTGCCATGGGTACTTCGGACGGCATCAAGCGAGGTGTCAGTGTTTCTAACACGGGGGCACCGATCTCCGTACCTGTGGGTCAGGGCACCCTTGGCCGCGTCATGAACGTGCTGGGCGAGCCGGTAGACGAAGCTGGCGCAATTAACTCAGATAAAAGAATGCCGATTCACCGCAAGCCGCCGACCTATGAAGAGCAGGCTGCCAGCCTCGAAATTCTTGAAACCGGCATCAAGGTTATCGACCTCATTATGCCGATTGCCAAAGGTGGCAAGATCGGCCTGTTCGGTGGCGCTGGTGTAGGCAAGACAGTGACGCTGATGGAACTCATTAACAATATCGCGGTGCAGCAGGAGGGTCTTTCTGTATTCGCCGGTGTCGGTGAGCGCACGCGTGAGGGTAACGACTTCTATTATGAAATGAAGGAAGCCGGTGTACTCGACAAGGTGGCCATGGTGTATGGCCAGATGAACGAGCCACCGGGTAACCGCCTGCGTGTGGCGCTGTCCGGCTTGACCATGGCGGAACACTTCCGCGATGAAGGCCGTGATGTGCTGATGTTCATCGATAATATTTATCGTTACACCCTCGCCGGTACCGAAGTCTCGGCGCTGCTCGGGCGTATGCCGTCTGCGGTGGGTTATCAGCCGACTCTGGCCGAAGAAATGGGCGTCCTGCAAGAGCGTATCACTTCGACCAAAACCGGATCGATCACCTCGTTCCAGGCCGTCTATGTGCCAGCGGATGACTTGACCGATCCCTCGCCCGCGACGACATTCGCCCACCTTGATGCGACGCTGGTATTGTCGCGCCAGGTGGCCGAGCTGGGTATTTACCCGGCGGTGGACCCACTCGATTCGACTTCGCGCCAACTGGATCCACTGGTCGTCGGTAATGAGCACTATGAAACTGCACGCGCCGTGCAGGGTGCCCTGCAGCGTTACAAGGAGTTGCGCGATATTATCGCCATCCTGGGCATGGATGAGCTGTCTGAAGACGATAAACAGATGGTCTCCCGCGCACGTAAGATTCAGCGTTTTCTATCACAGCCGTTCTTCGTGGCGGAAACCTTCACCGGTGCTGCGGGTAAATACGTGACATTGAAAGATACCATAGCGGCCTTCAAGGGCATCGTTGGCGGTGATTATGACGACCTGCCAGAACAGGCGTTCTACATGGTGGGCACCATCGACGAAGTCGTGGAGAAAGCCAAGTCGCTGTAAGGCGGCAAGAGGGTTAAACTATGGCCATGACAATTCATGTCGATATCGTTAGCGCCGAAGCGGAAATCTTCTCCGGCACCGCCAATATGGTATTTGCACCGGCAGTGATGGGTGAGCTGGGTATTGCGCCGCGCCACACACCACTGCTGACACGCCTGAAGCCTGGCGAAGTGCGGGTACAGATGGAAGGTGAGGAAGAGCAATTTTTCTATGTATCCGGCGGTATGCTGGAAATACAGCCGCATGTGGTAACGGTACTGGCCGATACCGCCTTGCGCGCCAGGGATCTCGATGAAGCCGCGGCCCTCAAGGTCAAGGAACGCGCTGAAAAGGCGATGGTGGACAAGGCCAGTGACTTTGATTACGCCAAGGCTCAGGCTGAGCTGGCCGAAGCGGCAGCCCAGTTGCAGGCGATCCAGCGCTTGCGCAAGAAAAAACAAGGCTAACGAGGCACTCTATGTCTGCACCCGCCGTTAGCCAGCATAAGGTTGTCGCCATTACTTATTCGATTATTGATGAGTCTGGGGCGATCCTTGAACAATCGGATATCCCCGTGTACTACGTTCACGGCGGACCCAATGATATGTTTCCGGATGTGGAAGAAGCGCTTGATGGCTGTGAACTCGGTGAGTCGGTCGAGGTTGTGCTACCGCCGGAAAAAGCCTTCGGTCAGCACGACCCGGGCATGACGTTCACGGATAATATCAACAATGTGCCACCGCAGTTTCGTCAGATTGGTGCCGAAGTGCAGATGCAGAATGATAGCGGTGAAACGCGCGCCTTTATTGTTTCAAAAATCGACGGTGACCAGCTCACCGTAGACGGCAATCACCCCTTTGCTGGCAAAGTCCTGAGATACGCTGTCACAGTGGCGGATATTCGTGATGCGACGGAAGAAGAAAAGAAAAAAGGTGTCGCTAAACCGGTAATGCATTAGCCCGATATTGTAGGGTCGAATTTATTCGACCGAGCCTGTTTTCTGGGAATACTAGGAGCACACTGTCTGG
>UOFK01000131.1_pt1 | contig 10331 bp, 9 predicted proteins | sample 1990061 | NCBI WGS metagenome assembly UOFK01 (sample SAMEA4728526, study PRJEB27164) | hydrothermal vent metagenome | biome: marine basaltic hydrothermal vent biome; feature: marine hydrothermal vent; material: mineral | place: Pacific Ocean | collected 2011-06-14/2011-07-23 | depth 1741 m
TCTTGGCTTCCTGTAATTGCCACGTATTGTCTTTCATGCGTTGTTCCCCACAAAATAATCAGACTAGTGTGACTAGATTCTAGTTCTAGCGCTTGTCAAACCCGGGACGAATACCGCGCCCTTGTCGCGGCCTGGCTAAGATGACTTGCATAGGGTGAGGCTCAATTGGAGCTGGAAATTAAAGACAAGTAAACAGAATACCGATCAGATTTTCTTCATATTGCGTGACCCGTTCCGCATTATTAATGATAATGCCGAGTGGACACTGCCGCTCCCGAACAAAATCCCGCATCCCGCGCAAGGCTTTTGAAGAGAAAAGGGGTCGGTGACAAATCGCAATCATTCTCATTTGTCACCGACCCCTTTATACGGCTAAAGCCAACCGGGCTGGTCGAATAAATTCGACCCTACACGCCCTTGCGTGTAGTCAGGCCCAGGGATTGTGCAGCTCTACTATGCTTTGCTGCATATCTGAGGTATCTCGTGTCACTACAAGGCAATTGCTGACCAGGCCGGTGACGGCTATCAGTCCATCTATTGATGGGAGTGGCATACCCGCCATCTCTAATTTTCCCAAGTTCAATCAAGCAAATGACAACTATAATTGGTTTTATATCCAATAATGTGCTAAAAACAAAGCATGTTTTCCATTAACGATTCAGAGCGTACAGCGCTTGTCGAACTCGGAGAACGCCTGAAACGCCGGCGTCTTCAAGCCAGAGAGCCACAGGCCAGAACGGCCGCCCGACTGGGAGTTTCGCTGCCCACCTATCGGAAACTGGAAAAAGGTGACCCCAGCACCCAGATCGGCACCTGGATACGCGCCTTACGCCTCTACGGTAGCCTGGATCATCTGGAGACTCTGCTCCCCGAGTCCCTGTTCGATGAGGCTAACGGGCGGCGCCAACGCGCACCGAGGGCGGCGCGTTGACTCATCTCTACGTATGGCTGCGCCATCCTGACGGGGAAATATCACTGGCCGGCGAGCTGCGCGTTGCCGATCCCGATGCCCGCCGCGGCGGGCGTCTGCGTGGTGAATTTCGTTATACTGAAGCCTACCTGGGAGACCCACGCGCTATCGCACTGGATCCTGTCCACCTGCCGCTTTCAGCGCGCATCTTTGAAGCACAGCGCCCCCATGCGGGTATACACGGCATCTTCGAGGACTCGCTGCCCGATGACTGGGGGCGGGGTGTATTGGTTCGCCGCTTTGGCCTGTCCCGTCAACAACACACCCCACCCCACTTGCTTCGTGTGCTTGGTACAGAATGCCTGGGCGCGCTGGCCTATACGACAACACCCAGGTGGCCACAAGACAGAGATAGCGCTGACAGTTTCGATCTTGAATCGCTGATCAACGCGGCCGAACGCTACGATCTGAATCCGGAAATGCTTTCCGAACACGAACTGAACCACTTGTTCCAGGCTGCAAGCTCTCCGGGCGGCGCACGTCCCAAAGTCGTCGTTCGCTACCAAAGGGAGAGCTGGATCGCCAAGCTGCGATCGTCCCGCGATAGCGTCGACATGGTACGCATTGAAGCCGCCAGTCTGGCGCTGGCACGCCGGGCCAGCTTGAAGGTGCCGGATTTCAAACTCCAGATCATGGGCACGCACGCTGCCTTGCTGCTCAAACGTTTCGACCTGTCGCCGCAACAGGGGCATTATCACATAGCCAGTCTGCAAACCTTGATGGGGGAAGATGGCTACTATTTTACCGGCTACCCGGAACTTGCCGATACCGTCAGACAGGTTTCCAGCGCGCCGGAACAGGATCTTCCGGACTTGTACCGTCAAGCAGTCTTCAATGCTGCACTGGGTAACACCGACGACCATCTGAAAAACTTCAGTATGCGCAACGACGGTGGAGGCTGGCGCCTGACGCCTGCCTACGACCTGATACCGGATATTCCGCGGCGCGGAGAACATGTTCTGCACTTCGGCAGCAGTGGCAATCGCCCGACGGCGGCAAGCCTGCTTGCTTTAGCCAAAGCGTTTGGGCTGTCGCCACAGAAAACGCAGTCGGTTCTACGCGAGGTCGCCACCGCATTCAACCACTGGACAGCGGTATTCCGAAGTTATCAGATAGAAGAAAATGACATGCAGCGCATCATGCCTGACATCGAGCAACGCCAGCGGCTCCTTGCTTAAAAGGGCATTTACTACCGCAACGCCCTCGGCAGCGCAAAGGTAATTGTCTCTTCACGGCCAGCCTGCTCGTTCAGGCTGGTCGCGCCACGCGCTTTGAGGTGGTCAACGACCTGCTGTACCAGCACTTCCGGTGCCGACGCGCCAGCGGTCACACCTACTCGGGTGCAGCCTTCCAGCCAGGCATCCTGAATCTGTTGTGGGTCATCCAACAGGTAGGCTGGTACGCCTTGCTGGGCGGCCAACTCACACAACCGATTCGAATTGGAACTGTTGGCCGACCCTACCACCAGCACTACATCCGATTTTTTTGCCAACTCGCATACCGCGTCCTGTCGGTTCTGGGTGGCGTAGCAGATATCATCCTTCCGCGGCCCCTTAATGGTCGGGAATCGTGCGCGCAATGCAGCAATAACCCTAGCGGTATCGCCCACTGATAAGGTCGTTTGTGTGACATAGCTGAGTCGGCCGGGCTGACTAACCGGAAGTTTCTCGACGTCTTCCGAGTTTTCCACCAGATAGATAGCGCCATCTGCTGACGTATTATATTGTCCCATAGTACCTTCGACTTCAGGGTGACCCTGGTGCCCAATCAACACACACTCGCGTCCTTTCCGGCTAAGCTGGGACACCTCAAGATGCACCTTGGTTACTAACGGACAGGTTGCGTCAAATATCTTGAGGCCGCGCTGTTCCGCTTCTTTGCGCACTGCTTGTGAGACACCGTGCGCACTGAAAATAACCGTTCCGTCATCCGGCACCTGGTCCAACTCATCGACGAATACCGCACCTTTGTCGCGGAGATTATTGACGACATAACGGTTGTGCACGACTTCGTGACGCACGTAGATAGGCGCACCAAACAGCTCCAGTGCACGATCAACGATTTCAATGGCGCGGTCGACACCGGCACAGAATCCGCGGGGGTTGGCTAGGATGATTTGCATATTGTAACTGAGTAGTTACCCATCATTTTCCCTATTCAAACCTAACCCCCACCCTGTCAATATGCTCCACCAACTCAATATTATCAATCTGATGATAAATCGAAACATCTATCTGATAAGGTAAATCAAGCTCATCCAGTTCCTTTGTTATCTTGTTGAGCTCTTGCAGAGTTAAACCATCACCCTTCAAGCTAATATCAATATCCGAACCCGGCCTGTAATTCCCTTTAGCGCGCGAACCGTAAACAATAGCCTCATCAATACCATAATGTTGATTGAGCACCTGCAATATCTTGTGTCTCGTCGATCGATCAAGACCAAACAAGTCGTTACCCATTTTTCATCGTATTTAGTTTTGCAGCGAGAGATATGAACTGTTTGCAATAGTCAGTGATAATGGCCTCTATTATTTCCTGCATCACTTTTTGATTATAGGTATGTGATGACCGGTTCCGATTTTGAATCATCTGCATCCAGCTATCGCCGTCTTCGACGAGCCCCAGCTCAAATGCTTTTCGTGTGGTATCGCGAGAACCATAGAGCTCCGATTGGCCTTTGTATTCCAGAAAATTCTTGAGCGTGTTCCAGGCCAACTCATGGGTGAATTCAAACGCCTGAATCAAGCCCTGTTTTTCCAGATTGGATAATTCACGTTGCTGTGATAAATCGACAGCGTCCGTGAGCTGTAACAAAGCTTTTTCATAATTACTCAATCGCTGCTGCCAGCGGATATCCTGTGACATGACTAAACCCATACCTTTGCGTTGTCTAAAGAGCCTCATTCAGCCCATATCTTCTCCCCACTCCTCCAGACACTGTTGTGGTCGAATAAATTCAGCCTTACAGAAGGGCGTTTACATCGAGTATCTCGACCTCGAATTCAATCTCACGCCCGGCCAGAGGGTGATTGAAATCGACTTTGACCCGCTGCCCCTGTATCTCGACGATGGCAGCGGCTAATTCTTCGCCATTTTCACCGGTAAAACCTATGATTTGCCCCTGTTCTGGCTCAATGTCTGCCGGAAACTGATCCATAGGCAACCATTGCAGTGATGCTTTGTCACGCATCCCAAAAGCCTGCCCAGGCATCAACGTCAGCGTTTGCCGGTCACCCGGTTTGAGGCCGTACAGCGCCAGCTCCAGCCCCTTGTCCAGGGTTTCATCGCCCATCACGAAGGTGAGCGGCTCATTGTCAAAACTGTCCTCAACGACCATTCCGTCTGGCAGACGCAGCGCAAAGTGCATAGTGACGCTGGAACCGATGGTGATTTGCATATTAGCTTGCTTCAGGCTTGGTGGACAAAGCATCCCAGACCAGCATGACTGCACCTACCGAAATAGCAGCATCAGCGATATTAAACGCGGGCCAGTAAAAACTTTGATAATACAGCTGAATAAAATCGATCACATGGCCGAGCAAAAGCCGGTCGATCAGATTGCCGACGGCACCTCCCAACACCAACGCTAATGCCAGTGCCAGCCAGTATTGCTCCGGCTTGAGTTTACGTAACCAGCCAATAAGAAAAACCGAGGCCAGTAGCGAAATGACGGCGAAAACCCAGCGCTGCCAACCACCGGCATCGCTGAGAAAACTGAAGGCAGCACCGGGATTGTAGAGCAAGGTTAAGTTGAACGAAGGAAACACCGACATCGGCTGGGCATAAACCAGATTAGCCTCTGCCAGATATTTGGTGATCTGGTCGAGAACAATCACAGCAACAGACAGGCCCAACCACTTATGCATCGACAAAAACCCCTGTAGGGCCGAATTTATTCGGCCACCAGTGACAGAGTGGCTGGTCGAATGAATTCGACCCTACAGGTATCATCGGGTTCGCGGCAGTACATTTGTGCATCCACTTTTCAAGCATAGTTGCGCTGCTCGCCCACACCTTCAATATTAACTATACAACGCCCGCACAGTTCAGGATGATCAGAGCTGGCACCGACATCTTCACGGTGATGCCAGCAACGCACACACTTACTGTGCTCGCAAGCTGTCACTTTGATGCCCAGAATGCTTCCGTCGAGTTCCACGCTCTCGGCATCCGCAGGCTGATCGGCCAGAGGGTGCACGCGTGCGTGAGAGGTAATCAGCACGAAACGTAACTCGTCTTTAAGACTCGATAATTTATCCTGCCAGTGCCCGTCACAATAAATATCAATGTCCGCATCCAATGATGAACCAATGTCACCGGCAACGCGGAGTTTCTCAATTTCTTTTTTCACTGCATCACGAACATCAAGCACATCTTGCCAGTATTGCATACTGAATTCCTGTGCCACTTCTTCACCTGGCAGAAACATTTCCGGCAACTCAAACCAGGTTCCCAGAAACACCGACTCTTCCCGGTCACCCGGCAGATTCTTCCAGATTTCTTCGGCGGTAAAACTTAAGATGGGCGCCAACCAGCGCACCAGCGCCTCGGCAATGAAATACATGGCCGTCTGTGTAGAACGACGCGCAATGCTATCAGCCTGCGTGGTGTACTGCCGATCCTTGATGACATCCAGATAAAACCCGCCCAGGTCAGTAGCGCAGAAATTATGTACCTTCTGATAGATATGGTGAAACTCATAGCGGTCATACGCCTGAATCACTTCGGCCTGCAACTCACGCGCGCGCTCAACAACCCAACGATCCAGTACCAGCATCTGTTCCGGTGGCAATGCGTGTTCAACGGGATCGAAGCCGACCATATTGGACAGCAGGAAGCGTGCTGTATTACGCATACGCCGATAAGCATCGGCAGCACGTTTGAGTATTTCGTCCGATACTGTCATCTCGTTGCGGTAATCCGTCGCCGCCACCCATAAACGCAAGATATCTGCGCCCAGGCTGTTCACCACTTTCTGCGGTGCGACCACGTTGCCTTTGGACTTGGACATCTTCTGCCCCTTGGCATCCACGGTAAAACCATGTGTCAGCACCTGCCGATAAGGCGCTGTACTGTGCATGGCAACCGAGGTCAGCAGCGAAGACTGAAACCAGCCACGGTGTTGATCAGAACCTTCGAGGTACAGATCCGCAGGGAAACTCAGCTCGCCGCGGCGTTTTAGTACACTCTGGTGGGTGGTGCCCGAATCAAACCAGACATCTAAAGTATCGCTGACTTTTTCATACTGATCAGCCTCAGCACCCAACAGATCGTCGGCATCCATTTCAAACCAGGCATCGATACCGTGGCGTTCTACCCGTAGCGCAATCTCTTCAATCAAGCGAGCGGTATCGGCGTGCAGCTCGCCCGTTTTCCGGTGCACGAAAAGGGCTATCGGCGTGCCCCAGGTGCGCTGCCGTGAAATGCACCAGTCGGGTCGACCGGAAACCATACCCTCGATGCGCGCCTGTCCCCACTCGGGCAGCCATTCCACACAGCGAATAGCGTTTAATGCTGATTCGCGCAGGCCTTTATGCTCCATGCTGATAAACCACTGTGGCGTAGCGCGAAATATGATCGGTGTTTTATGCCGCCAGCAATGCGGGTAGCTATGCCGCAGAGCCTCATTGTGCACCAGCATCCCGTGTGCCTTGAGCACTTCAATCACATCATTGTTGGCAGAAAATACGTGTTTACCGGCAAACAGCTCGGTGCCTTCGACGAACACGCCGTTGGCGCCCACCGGGTTATCCACCGCGAGGTTGTAGCGTTGGCCGACGACATAGTCATCCTGACCGTGTCCCGGCGCTGTGTGTACTGCACCGGTACCCGCTTCCGTGGTGACGTGATCACCGAGAATGATAGGCACTTCACGCGGGTAGAAGGGGTGCGCCAGCTTAAGATTTTCCAGCGCCTCACCCTTACAGTAGGCGACCACCTGATAGTGGTCGCAGTCATAACGCAGCATGGTATCTTTTAGCAGTGCCTCAGCCAGCAGGATACGCTCCTGGCCACGGCCAAGATCAGCCTGCACCAGAGCATATTCAAAGTCCGGGTTGAGCGATACCGCGCGGTTGGCGGGCAGGGTCCAGGGCGTTGTTGTCCAGATAACAACCGATATCGGGCCTTCACCCTTATGGCCCTCGGGGTGGTGGCAACGCGCCAGCAGGCTTTCCTCGTCGAGCACACTGAAACGCACATCGATCGCCGCTGAAGTTTTATCTTCATATTCAACTTCGGCTTCGGCCAGGGCCGAACCGCAGTCGGTACACCAGTGCACCGGCTTGTAGCCTTTGGTCAGGTGTCCGTTGGCAATAATCTGTCCGAGTGCGCGAAGGGTATCGGCTTCAAAACGGTAGTCCATGGTCAGATAGGGTTTAAACCAGTCGCCCAACACTCCCAGGCGGATAAAATCCTTGCGCTGGCCCTCGACTTGTTTGCCAGCATAGTCACGGCATTTACTGCGAAATGTTGGCGCGTCCACTTTCTGCCCCACCTTGCCGACTTTCTTTTCGACATTCAGCTCAATCGGCAAACCGTGACAATCCCAGCCAGGCGTATAAGGCGCATCAAAACCGCTCAGGGTTTTACTTTTGACGATAATATCCTTGAGGATCTTGTTAACCGCGTGACCGATATGAATATCACCGTTGGCGTAGGGCGGGCCATCGTGCAGCACAAAACGAGGGCGCTCCTTGCCGAGTTCACGCAGCTTGGCGTAGAGATCAATATCATCCCAATATTTGAGCGTATCGGGCTCACGATTAGCCAGATTTGCCTTCATCGGGAAAGCCGTCTTCGGCAGGTTCAATGTATCTTTATAGTTACTCACGATAATTACTCACGTACTCACTCGCTGAAAAATGCGCGCGCCTCGAAGGCGTCCGCTTCAATCTGTTTCTTTAAATACTCAAACGACTCGAATTTCTTCTCGTCACGTAGTTTCCTGCACAATTCGACATCCAGGTAACGCCCATAGATATCAGCATCAAAATCGAACAGGTGTACCTCCAGAACAAAATAGCTGCCGTCCACCGTCGGTCGTGTTCCCAGGTTGGCCACGCCCGGTAACGGCGTATCACCCAACCCGGATACTTGTACTGCAAACACACCTTTGACCGGTGACACGGCTCTGTGCAGGCGGATATTAGCTGTATGAAAGCCCATTGTCCGGCCGCGCTGCTGCCCCGGCGCCACCCGTCCACAAATATGATACGGCCGACCCAGCATCTGTGTCGCGCCTTCCAGGTCACCGACAGCCAACGCCTGACGAATACGCGAACTGCTGATGCGCTTGTCACCATGGTCAAAGGTGCTGGTACTGACAACATCAAAACCGGCCTGCCGACCGGCTGCTTGCAGAAAACCAAAGTCGCCTGCGCGGTCACGCCCAAAACGAAAATCATCACCAACGACCAGGTAGCGCACACCGAGACCCTGCACCAGGATGCGCTCGACAAACGCTGCTGCGCTCAACTCGGCCAGTTCACAGTTAAAGCGCAGGCACAGCACCTGGTCGACACCCAGCTTGCGCAACCCCACCAGCTTATCCCGCAGGCGTTGCAGGCGCGCTGGCGCCGACTGCGGCGCAAAATATTCCTGCGGCGTCGGTTCAAATACCATCACCGTAGTGAGCAATTTGCGCTCAGTGGCGTGCTGCTGTAATTGTTCCAATACCGCACGATGGCCGAGGTGCAGGCCATCGAAATTACCGATTGTCAGGGCGCTGCCCTGGTGCCCGGAGTGCAGATTATGGAGTCCGCGTATCAGTTTCATCAGACAGGTCAAAGGTTCGAATTATAGCGAAGTCCGTCGCTGTGTCATGGTTTGTCGGCAGATTTTGTGACTGGCGCCCGTAATACCGACAAACGCATGCCGCTTAATCGCAAGGCGGCGAGGTAGACGGCCGTACCGGCAACCACCCAGAGGCTGATTTCCAGCACTCGCTGGCGGCCATTCATACCCGACCAGGCCGACGCCTCCGGCACCCCCCAGACCAGCACTGCACTCATCGCCACCACAGCAAACAGCATTTGCCACATCAGCTTGCGCCAACCGGCAACTGGCTGGTAGATAGCCTCTCGGCGTAAATGCCGGAATAACAAGCCCGCGTTGATATAGCTGGCGAGCGCTGTGGCCAGCGCCAGACCCGCGTGCGCGCCTGGGACTTGCAATAGCACCAGCGGCACCACAAACAGGACATTCATCACCATATTGGAGAGCATGGCGCGAATGGCGATGCGCACTGGTGTTTTGGTATCCTGGCGGGAATAAAACGCCGGGGCGAGTATCTTCACCAGCATAAAGCCCGGCAAACCAATGCCGTAGGCTACCAGCGCCAGGCCAGCCATCTCCACATCACTGCTCTGAAAACCACCGTACTCAAACAGCGTCGATAATGCCGCCTGGCTAAGAATAATCAGGCCCGCGGTAGCCGGTAGGCCGATAAGCAACACCCAGCGCAAACCCGCATCCAGCGTATGCGAAAACTCTTGTGGTGAACCACTGGCATGGGCACGGGATAGCACGGGTAAAATCACAGTTGCCAGGGCAATACCGAAAATACCCAACGGGAACTCCACCAACCGGTCAGCATAATACAACCAGCTGACACTGCCGGTAATCAGGAAAGAAGCCAGCAAGGTGTCGAACAACAGGTTGATCTGCGCTACCGATGAACCAATGATACCCGGTAGCATCAGCTTGAGAATTTTACCAACGCCTGCATCCCGCAGGCCCCAACGCGGCCGCGGTAACAACCGGATTCGCGCCAGCGCCGGCAACAAAAACAGCAGCTGTACAAAGCCCGCCAGAAGCACACCCCAGGACACGGCGACCATGGGCTGCTCCATCTGCGGCGCCACCCACAAAGCTGCGGCAATCAGCACTACGTTCAACCAGACCGGGGTAAACGCTGCGGCGGCAAAACGCCCGTAGCTATTCAATATCCCTGCGGCAAACGCCACCAGCGCCATAAACAACAAGTAGGGGAAGGTGAACCGCAGCATATGCGCGGCCAAGTCAAATTTTAACGGCTCGTCCCAGAAACCCGGCGCAAACACCAGCACCACCACCGGACTGGCGAGCACACCGACCAGCACCAACAGGCCCAGAACACCCAGTAGTGTCCCGGCCACCCGGTCCACCAGCGCCTTGACTTCGGCGTGCTCGCGCTGAGTCTTATACTCGCTGAGCACCGGCACAAACGCCTGGGAAAAGGCACCCTCGGCAAATAGGCGACGCATGAAATTCGGGATCTTGAAGGCCACAAAAAAAGCGTCCATCCCCGCATCAATGCCAAAACGGGCAAACACCATGTCGCGCAGCAAGCCCAAAATACGCGAAACCAGGGTCATTACCC
>UOFK01000226.1_pt1 | contig 10324 bp, 8 predicted proteins | sample 1990061 | NCBI WGS metagenome assembly UOFK01 (sample SAMEA4728526, study PRJEB27164) | hydrothermal vent metagenome | biome: marine basaltic hydrothermal vent biome; feature: marine hydrothermal vent; material: mineral | place: Pacific Ocean | collected 2011-06-14/2011-07-23 | depth 1741 m
CAGCGACGCCGTAGGCTCGTTTTGCGTTTATATAGCTATTGCCGATGGGTATGCGAATGCCAAGGGTTACACCCAGAGCATCGTCTTTTCGATCGGCGCGTTCGTACTGAACTTCCAGTAAGCTGAGCGCTATCCCTTGCCGAGCCCGGTCCAGACGGCGTTGCTGTTGAGCCATTTTAACGTCGAGTTCGGCGGCCAGAAGTTTTCCGCCTGTTGGCAGTTCTGGCGTGGTAGTGGCGACTGCTAACATGTCGTCGATCGTTAAAAAACTCTCAGTAAGATGACTGATTCGCAGTTGGTCGTGCAAGTCCTGCAAGCGTTTACGGTGTATCAGCGTCTGTTCTCGCAATTGTTCGGCGCGCAACTCAGTCTGGAGTAAAGCGTCTGGTCGAAAATCATCTGTGTAGGCAAGGTTGCGCTGCAACGCCTGCTCGCTTTCTGTCAACGCCAGTCTTTGCTCCAGCTTTTGCACCAGTGCTTGTTCAGAAAACAAGCCTAGTAGTTGGTCGTACCTGGCTTTCAGGGCCGCGTTAAAGGCGGTTTCGAAGGTCATACCACGCTGTTGTCGGTGCAGATCCAGGATCGCATTTTCGGCGGAGCCCTGACCGAATCCTTTTGGCTTGAAGCGTAAGGACAGAGCCTGTTTATTGTCGCTATTGTTGTCGCCAGATAATCTGATTTCGGCATTTTCTGTCCACGGGTTAACGTTATGTGGTTGGGAACTGGCAGCTGACGACCACCGTTGTCTTGCGTCGTTCCGCGCCTGTTGCAGAAAATCCCCCATCGTCATATTGGCTTTGACATCCAGGGCCAGTGTTAGCAGGGCAATTATCTGGATCCAGCATCGCCCATAATCCATTCCCGGCTTATCCATTTTCGGGCACCACTACGAGTCGGGAGTGTCGCTTGCCGTTGCCGTCAAATACTATGGCACGGCGGCCGTCGGCGAGGCGCCCGCTGATACCCTCTGCGCGTAAGCCTGGAATGGAATGTAACAGGATCAAGTTTGCTTTTTTTAGGTCGAGTTTCCACAGATGGCTGCTTGGGCGATTGTGGTTTTTGCTTATCCCCAATAACAATAACTGGTCACCTTCCATGTGCATGTCGGATAACGATACGGGCACCCCGGAGTCTGGATCAGACAACGCCAGACGCTGCCAGATCCGCCCCTGCGCAGGCTTGCCCGCAAACAGCCCATCCAGATTATCGATCTGCAGGATGACCGTATTGTTTCGATCATCCAGTGGTGCCTTAAATCCGAGATATAGTTTACCTTCGCTAATAGCGTGGCTCTCGACGTCTATCGTTCTGTTGGCGGTTGCCCTGATCAGGAACCGGCGGGTTTCCCGATCGATAGAAGTTTTGGCCAACTGCTCCAGCACACCACAAAGATTCAAATGTCCGCGTGCTACCAACTCGTCTTTTTCCGGCACCAGCCTAAGCAGCTGACAACGATTTTCTTTGCGGTTGCCCTTTTTAGTAGGTGAGAGTGAGGCGGAAACATAGATAGCCTCGCCTACCCGGCTGATGCTTTCCATGTCATCGATGTCAACATTAGTGATGATGGGTCGTGTGCTCGTGATTTCACCCCGGGCGTTCATGACAAGTAGCTGTGGTGTTTGAACACCAGCTTCATCACTGACTATAAAAAACTCGTCTGGGTTTGTGCCGACGACAATGCCTGACGCCTCGATGCTCGCGCTTGCAAGGTCTGGTATCTCCGAGCGGATAGCTAGTGTTTGTTGGGTCGGGCCTGACAGTGGGCTACTTTCGGCTGCCCTGGCGTTGCCTATGCCTCCCAGCATTAGCTGCCTGGCCGCCGTCAACCAACCCATATTTTTTTTTGGTGAGCGCATCGAGACAATAACTTTTTCTCCAAGCAATAGTGATGTGGCCGGTGGTAAACGAATTACGGCCTCGCGTCCCCAGGCGGAAACCAGTTGATTTACTTTCAGGCGCATTGGGTATTCGACTATGCGACTGCCCAGGCTCTCAACACTGGCCTGGATGGGGTTATCATGCTCAAGTGTCCCGAATCGCTGTACCCAGACCGTCTGGTCGATGCTCACCTGGTTATAGACATTTTCATGGATATAGCCCTTGACGAACTGTGGCGCCGTACTATGCACGGTCAAAATAGTCATGAATGGTGCGATTTGTTCGCCCGATTTATAGTTGACGCTACCGATGCGGCCACCGATTTTGGCGCGAACAACCAGATCGGTCAGCTGTCGTTCGAGGTCGATCTTTCTGTTTTGGGATTCGGCAATTTGTGTTTTGAATCGATCAGCTTCAGTCGCCAGCTGCAATTCCAGATTGGCGATGTGCGCAACAAAAGAGTCCTGCAGGTGCTCTCGTTGCGCCTTCAGACCGCGAACCTCTGTGGTCAATGGACTCGTATAGGGTTTTTGCGCCTCATTTCCCGAGATGTCTTCCAGTAGCTTGCCGTTGATTATGCGGCGCGCTTGCAAGGTTTCAATTTGTACATCCAGTTCTGCTATGTCGGTTGCACGCTGGGCGCGCAACTCCATAAGTTCGGCCCGTGTATTCACTACCATTTCTTCGTGCAGGGCGGTGGCTGCCCGAATCTGGTCTTCTATGAACGTTAATTTTGCACTCAGGTCTGGCCTGCGTACTTCGAGAATAGGCTGCCCTTGTTGTACCTCGATACCTTCGACTACGAGGTTTTGCACCAGCTCAACCGGGTAGCTGAAGCTAATAGTCTGTTCACTGTTATCAGTGATGCCGAAGAAGTGAGAGGACTCGCTCTGCAGCAAACTGGCCAGACCTGCTAATACGACGATTGATGCCAGCCATGCAATAGGTAATAATTTGTTCATTTAAGTATCCAAAAAATGTCTGGTTGGTAAAACGGATTACAGATCAACTGTTGCTTCTTGCATCATCAGGTTGATACCCTTCAAGTCGTCAAGTGCTCGAAGATCTGCAAGCAGATCATTGTGCTTCTTGCCGCGGCGTAGCTTGATGTGATAGGCATAATCGAGGCGGTTTCCCTGCTCAATTTCCCGCAGTGTTACCAGTGAAAACGCCTTGCAATAGGTTTTCATGACAGTCTCAAAATGGGTGCGTGAATTGCTGTGGTTAGCCAGATTGAAGCGCAACATCCCGTCGAAGAAGGAATTGGGGCCAAACGGTGAGTAATGCAGTAACAATGCCGCCGCTGCGAAGCCGACAGTCCCCAGAATGGCGACAGAAAATGCGTAGGCCCCGGATGCAATGCCAGCCGCCAGTGAGGCGAACAGAAACAGCGTATCGCGTGGATCTTTCAGATTGGTGCGGAATCGAATGATCGCCATCGCCGCCATGATGCCGAAGCCACGAGCCAGGCTATCCCCGACAGCTTGAATAATCATCGCTGAAATTATCGAAATCAGTACAATCGCTTGTACATAGTTGCGGGAATAGGAAAGTCCCCGGAAAGTTTTTTGGTATACATAGGCCAATGCTGTTGATAATACGAACGACAAAAACATAACGTAGAGCAGAGTGGCCAGGCCCGCTGCTTCAGTAGCAGTCTGTACAGTAATCGTGTCCATCATGGCAGAGTCCTCACAAAAGTTGCCTGATAATAGACGTGGGGTTCTTATCTGCAGGTTTCCCAGGCATTACCAAATGGTAATGTGTGGAGAGTCGCTAACCGTTATTATTAGGTGTATGCACATACTGCTGATTGAAGACGACTGTGAAGCTGCCGCTTATCTCCTCAAGGGATTGAATGAAAGCGGGCACACCACAGATCACGCTGCCAACGGAGACGACGGTTTACACCTCGCGCTCACCGGTACATATGACGTTCTGATTGTGGATCGCATGCTGCCGGGGCGGGATGGGCTGACGATTATTCGCATGTTACGCGCCGACGGCGAGCGCACGCCGGTGCTGGTGCTGTCGGCACTGGGCGAAGTGGACGACCGGGTGAAAGGCTTGCAGGCCGGCGGCGATGATTACCTGGTCAAGCCTTATGCTTTCAGTGAACTATTGGCCCGGCTGGTCGCGTTGGTGCGGCGTGGGCAGCCGGTGTTTGAAGATACGCGCATACAGGTGGCCGATCTCGTTCTGGATCAGAGTGCGCACCGGGTGACACGTAGTGACAAGCTAATTCGCTTGCAATCACGCGAATACCGCTTACTGGAATTTCTGATGTGTCACCGCGGTCAGGTTGTGACGCGCACCATGTTACTGGAACAGGTCTGGGACTATCACTTCGATCCACAGACCAATGTTATCGACGTTCACATAAGCAGGCTGCGCGCCAAGATTGACAAGGGGTTTGACCCGCCTCTGTTACACACGGTGCGCGGCTCGGGATACAAGTTGAGTGAATCGCCGTGAGTTGAGCAGGCTGTTTTCCACCAGCGCGGTACACATCGCGCTGTGGTATGTCTGTGTCTATGTCCTGCTGGTGGGTGCGGCGCTGCTGGTTTTTTACTGGGCCAGTAGCCGCTACGTGGATGCCCAACTTGAAGCGGGGCTGCAGCAGGAATTCGTGAGCTTGCGTGATCTGGGTGCCAACGAAGGCGTCGCTGCGCTGGCGGCGGCGATTGAAAAACGCAGTCAGGCCGGCAGTGAGCAAGGGCGATTCTATTTGCTGGTTGATGCGACCGGGGACAAGCTGGCGGGCAACTTCACCGGCTGGCCGGAAGAACTAGACGACCGGGTGTCGCTGGATGAATCTGTGCATACCGCCTGGATCGACGATGACATGAACCCGATTGCCGCTGCCGACGAGGATAGTTATTGGCCGGTGATTGGTAAACAGTACCAGGATGGCGGCGTTTTAGTGGTGGCGCGCAGTGTTGAGCAGTCTGAGGCATTGCAAATGTTCAGCATCTACGCGTTGTCGGGCCTGCTGCTGGTTATCGTGGCGTTAGCGCTGGCTATGGGGCTGTTTATCGGTCGCTCGATCCTTGGTCGTATCGACAAGATCATTGAGACAGCCGCGTCAATCATGTGCGGCGAATTCGCACAACGCATGCCCTTGAGCGACCGTGGCGACGAATTCGACGAGCTGTCCACCCGGCTGAATGACATGTTGAGCCGTATCGAACACCTTATGCAGGGTATGCGCGATGTCACTGACAATGTCGCCCACGATTTGCGTAGCCCGCTGACGCGCATGCGTAATCGGCTGGATGTTGTCCTGCTGGAACATCGTAGCCCTGAGGAATACCGGCAGGAAATTGAGCTGGCCATTACGGACTCCGAAGAGCTGATGCGCAGTTTTAACGCCATTCTGCAGATCGCCCAGACGGAGGCCGGTGCTATACGCTCGAGTATGGAAGCCGTTGACCTGGCCGGTCTGGCGACGACGGTCAGCGAATTCTATCGGCCGGTGGCGCAGCAGCACCAGCAGTGTCTGATTGTCGATGCCGCGAGTCCGGTGTCTGTTTCCGGGAATCGTGACCTGTTAAGCCAGGCGCTGGGTAATCTGCTGGATAACGCCATCAAATACACCCCGGACGGTGGGTTGATTACCGTCACTGCAATACACACCGGCGTTGCCGCTCAGTTTAGTATTGCCGACAATGGCCTGGGTATTCCTGCCGCCGAGCGTGACAGGGTCCTGCAACGTTTTGTGCGTCTCGATCAGGCGCGCAGCAGCCCGGGTAACGGGCTGGGGCTTAGCCTTGTCAGTGCGGTGGCCGGGTTGCATTCGGCAGCGTTGGAACTCGGCGATAACGGTCCCGGTTTGATTGTCACGCTCAGTTTTCCTGCAGAGCTCACCTAGCCTGTTTTAACCGCACAAAACGCAGTGAAGACCCAGTTCAGCAAATCGTGTATAATCGCGCCTCAATTTTTTCAGTATTATCAAGGCCAAGCGGCCTGAGACCGAGTTCAACGAGGAAATGACCATGGCAGACAAACGGCCAAGACCGGCGCGGTCACCCTGATTCAGCGCTTCGGCAGTGCGCTGAACCTCAACATACACTTTCACAGGCTGTTCCTTGATGGGGTGTATGTCGGTCAGCCTGATGGAGCAGCCCGGTTCCGTTGGGTCAAGGCGCTGACCAGCGCCGAACTCACCCGGTTGACGCACACCATCGCCCAACGCATTGGCCGCTTTCTGGAGCGCCAGGGCCTGTTGGAGCGGGATGCCGAAAACAGCTATCTGACTGGGGATACGGTGGACGACGACCCGATGAGTCAACTCCTGGGGCATTCGATCACCTACCGCATTGCCATCGGGCCGCAGGCAAGGCGCAAGGTGTTCACCCTGCAGACCTTGCCTGCGTGCGACCCAGAAGATCAGTTTAGTAACACGCTTGGTAAGGTTGCCGGTTTCTCGCTGCATGCCGGGGTAGCGGCCAAGGCCCATGAGCGCGGCAAACTCGAACGGCTGTGCCGTTACATCAGCCGACCGGCTCTATCGGAAAAGCGGCTGTCGTTAACACGAGGCGGCAACGTGCGCTACACCCACTCAAGACGCCTTACCGTGACGGCACTACCCACGTCATCTTCGAATGCCGAACATCGTGCATCCATGACCTGGGCGCAACGCCTCAAACGCGTGTTCACCAAAAGTAGGCGCCCTGAGGCGACATCGACATCGAGACCTGCCGTGAATGCGGTGGTGTCGTTAAAGTCATACCCAAAGCACTCGCTACGCTCGCGGGGCAGGCTCTCGCCTGTATCGAAGATCCGGTGATCATCAACAAGATCCTCGATTACGTGAAGAAGAAAGATGAGGTTAACGAGCCCAATACGTTACCTGAAAGCCGGGCGCCACCGGTTGGCCTGCCACGGGGCCTGTTTACCTAACCCCAAAAGTCATCGGTTCCGGTCATGATGCAGCGGTGATTCAGCCGCAGCAGGGATGCGTTATGCCGACGGGTCGGGTTGGCCCCGGCTGTTGGGAAAAACAGGTGAATTTTCGGCGGGATTGGTGGCAACACGGACCGGATTCAGGGCTACTCACTGGCAAAGAGGCGTGTCATTCGCGGTCTGCAGCGGCTGGACTTGGAGAAAAAGGGCGTTTATTCTTCCTATACTGTTTGCCGCCAGCGGGGTATTGGGTAGCGCCGTTAAAGAGGGTATCGATGGCATTCAAAACAGCATGCGGGATACCACTGATCTCGATCAGATCAAACAACTGGTTCAGTCTCACATTGATATCGTGCTGGACCATATGGAAAAACACCATGCAACGGAACAACAACGTTATGATGCAGCCAAGGCTGAAATTAGCCGCGTTACTGAACGCTTGCACGATGTGGAATCCGAAGCTGATGCCTTGCGCGCACGTGCTCATGAGGAACGCAATCAGGCGCAGACCGATGTATTAACCGGTATTCCTAACCGGCTTGCCTGGGAAGAGCGATTGGAACAGGAGATCGCCCGCTGGAAGCGTTTTTCTACGCCGCTGGTGTTACTGATCTGGGATGTGGACAAGTTTAAAAGGGTCAATGATACTTTCGGCCACAAGGCCGGTGATAAGGTGTTGCGTACCATCGCCCGTAGCCTGGCGGCGCCGATACATGAAACTGATTTTATTGCTCGTTACGATGGCGAAGAATTCGTCCATTTGATGACTGGCGCAGAGCTGGACGCCTGTCTCGTGGTGGAGGATAAATTGCGTAGTAAAATTGAATCGACCGGTTTTCATTTTCGGGACGGCGACAGCGCTGAATCCTGGTTCGAACGCGCTGACCGGGCGCTCTACAAGGCCAAGCAAAAGGGTCGGAATTGCTGCATTAGCGGTTAGTGCTGCTCATTATAAATAATGGGACATTCAGGAGACTCCTGTCAGGAACCGTTATGACTTCACTGCGAATCCAGTGATCGCCTATTTTGCTGTTCTGACCGGAATCCGGGATAGGCGAACGCGCCAGCAATCTGTTTGCAGTCGTGCTCAGAAACGCCTTCTCCGCGCGAAACCTCATACCACGTACCCACTATTTGATTCTCCATTTTCGCGATGATGGCGTAGGCGTGGTCTTGTTCAATCAAGAATCTCATGCTTTGAGAAACGAGATTTTCAGCATTGGCGTAGCGCCCGCTATCCCCGCAGATCAAAGCCAGGTCCCTGTGTTCCAGGCTAACAGGGTTGGTGGGTGTGAGGTCATAGGCCGGAGAGAGTTTCCAGTCGCGGTCTTTCGCGATAATCGCATGATTGCGCGGGTGATCGTCAATGTTTGATATCAAGGCATTAAAGCACATGCGCCGGAACAGTTCGACCGTGTTTTTGCCTGGCTCGGCACAAATACGGCGTAATTCTTCCGCAAGCAGTACATACGACCATTTATCCCTGGAACGGTGGCTATCTTGCGTGCGAAGCAGTGTCAGTGCGCTGACCATGCGTGAACGCAAATAACCTCGCGCCGTCTTTTCGCGATCAAAACGTTTCACCAGCAAAACATCGCGTCCGGCGACTTGAATGATTTTGCTTTGGGCCGTCGAGAGCCCGCAGTGTTGTGCCAGGACCAGCATGGCATGCTCAACCCGAGCGTTGTTCCATTTATCATCTGGTCTATTAAACTTGGCCAGCCAGAGCCCATCTTTATTTTCAATAATCGCTTTCGGTCGGGCACCGCCCATTGACGTGCCGATGAGCATGAGTTCCTCGATTTGCTCAGCGGTTGCGTTTGGGGGCAAGGCTTCATCCTTAGCAATGGCATCGGCTACTGTTTGCAGCTGTTCAAGGTCAAGGGTCTGGTTAAATTTTCGTCTTGGTGCTGGAGGGGTTTTCCCCAGGCCAAAGCCTAATGCGCCTGCACGATCGTCTGGTGCGTACAGAAGATAGTCCATCTCACTGATATCAGGCTTTCTGACATGGCGTTCGATGACTCGGCGTCCCCAGTAGTCGGGGCTGGCATCGCGCAATGCGCCAAAAACGCCTTTCAGGGTCGTTGTCTGGTAAGTCCGCTTGGCAAGCTTCAACTCGGTGGGGTCGATAGGCACACTGTCGGCTCTTTCAAGATAGCTTCGGCCATACACAAATCGGCCTATCGTCGTGCCATGAGCGTCCGTGGTCAATGCATAGCGCCCGGCAGTAACAGCGTCAGTTTTTCCTGGAAGCGTCATATAGACGTAGCATTCGGTTGGCCGTACTTCAGAAATCATTGTCCAATTCCCCGGTACTGCGCGCGCGTGACCGCTCGCTGGCAAATGACAAGGCTTGTCCTTCTTCATCTTTGCCTGGATCAGCGACATCTGCGAATTGATCCAGGAGATCAAAGGTCCATAATAAGGCGACATAAACAGCGATACCCGTCGAGGCTTTACCCTTCTCAGCGCCTGAGACGGCGCGGGGGCCTGCGCCTATCTTCTCTGCCACCTCCTGGATGGTCAGATTGCGTCGGAGACGGGCGGTTCGCAGATTGGCGCCGAGCTTCTTTAGCGCCTTTTCGACCGGATAGGGTGGTGCGGCCAGAAGTGGGTTACGGGCAGACATCGATACCTCAAGAGCTGTGTAAGGTGCTTAACAAGCGCTTGAGAGCATATCGGTACTATTTGCTTTTTGCAAGGTAAAATACTCTTAAGAGCAGACAAGGGTTAATAATATGCTCTTGAATGCGTTTGCTGACCTAGCTGTGGCATAAAGCTTTCCCTCTCCAAATCGGACGATGATCAATCACCGTGTCCCCGAGCTATTCCCCGGCGTTGGGCTCAGGCTTTCTATGACGCGTATCCTGAAGTGCAGGGTGTGAATTATCCATCGTCGATGTACGCTAATGCGCCAGCCTTAGTGCTAAATGAGCGGGCGGCTCAAAGGCGCCATGCCAAGTGTATCCAGTTTCCACAGGGCACTGGCAGACAATGCATTACATACAGTGGTTCGTAATGTCGCTCGTGAAATAGGGTAAAAGGTTGTTTGAAATAGGCATGATAATCCAGAGTGGCGTGATCTTTACGCGGAGGTCTGTGCCTGACGGAAATTGGCCGACTCTTGCCTTTTAGTGGATAGTAATTCACCCGTACTAAGTCTTGCTAAGGAATACCCAGATGATGCCTGCAAGCGGAATGGTTATGTCTACAATACCGATTGGCGAGGTCACTATTGCCGACATTGACATCAACCCACGCTCGCGTGATGACATCCCCGCCATTCTCAAAGGATTGCAATACCTCTACACTGACAACGAAGCACGCGAGAAAGTATTTTGCGCGCTTGAAAAGGTGCTTGATCCTGCGGTTAGCACAGACACTGGGCGCCCCGGCATGGAGCTGTGGAAGATCTTTGTGCTGGCGACATTAAAACTGGGATTAAACTGCGATTTTGATCGCTTACAAGAACTCGCGAATCAGCACAGCACCCTTCGGCAAATGCTAGGGCATCCCGATTGGGGGGATACAACCCACTATA
>UOFK01000295.1_pt1 | contig 10309 bp, 9 predicted proteins | sample 1990061 | NCBI WGS metagenome assembly UOFK01 (sample SAMEA4728526, study PRJEB27164) | hydrothermal vent metagenome | biome: marine basaltic hydrothermal vent biome; feature: marine hydrothermal vent; material: mineral | place: Pacific Ocean | collected 2011-06-14/2011-07-23 | depth 1741 m
TTACCAGGGGGCTTATAGTCAGCTGGTAGGACTGTTGGGTTCACAAACCCGTAGCGCTCAGATTACCGCCGAAGCACAGGCATCGTTACAGACACAGGCGCAGGCATCGCGGGATTCGATTTCCGGCGTCAATCTCGATGAAGAAGCCGCTAACCTGTTGCGCTTCCAGCAAGCCTACCAGGCAATTGCCCAGGTGATTTCGGCGGCCGATACCACCTTCCAGACGTTGCTCAGCGCAATAGGGAGATAAGTATGCGGATAGGCACACTACAGCTATTCCGGCAAGGGCTTGACTCAATGTTGTCGCAGCAATCGGCGCTGAGTAAAACACAGTTGCAGCTGTCTACAGGCAAACAAATAAATTCTCCTTCGGATGATCCGACCGGTGCAGCACAGCTGCTGAATTTGTCAGAGACTATCAAGATCACCGAACAGTATCAGCTGAATATTCAACAGTTGCAGGCCAATCTACCCCTGGAAGAAAATGTGCTGGGTTCAGTGGTTGATAATCTGCAACGTGCCAGAGAACTGGCTATTCAAGGGCTCAATGCGACCAATAATGCCGATGATCGTGCTGCAATCGCCCAGGAAATCAGACAGATAGGCGCCCAGGTGCTCGGCATAGCCAACTCAAAAAATGGTAACGGTGAATATTTGTTCAGTGGTTTTCAAGGTGATGTAATTCCTTTCAGTGTGGATAACGTTGGTGTATACAGCTATGCCGGTGATCAGGGTCAGCGGGAATTACAGATTGGCCCCACGCGCCGGGTAGCCGGTGGTGATTCCGGCTTGAATGTATTTATGAAAATCACGGATGCCAGTGGTGCCGGGCCTTACCAGGATGTGTTTACAACATTGGAAACATTAGCCGTCGATCTTGAAGCCAATGCACCCAATGGGGTAAGCCTGGATCAGTTGGATAATGCGCTGGAAAATATTGTCGGTTTTCAGGCATCAATCGGTGCTCGCTTGAATGCAATAGACAGTCAGGAAAATACCAATAGCGCCATTTTACTCCAGTTGATCGAATCAAAATCTAATATTGAAGACCTCGATCTAGTCAATGCTGCTGCACTTTTGAGTCAACAAACAGGGATTTTACAGGCAGCTCAGCAGGCCTTTGTACGGGTGCAGAGCCTAAATTTATTTAATTTTTTATAACTACTCAGATAATTTTTCTAGGTTGAATGGTGCTAAATTGAGAATTGTAGGGCCGAATTTATTCGGCCAAAGACTGCTGGCAGCTACCCGTGAGGCTTAATTTATCCATTTAGTCATAGACTAAAATCAAACCGGTGTAGCACTGGTTCTGCAGCCTGCCTGTTCCGTTGCGCTACAGCCATAGCCAAAATATGTTCTGCTCCGATCTGCCATAAACGTAGCATCCAGTTTTCACCTTGATCTTTAATCGATGCATCGAAACACAGTTCGATATCTGTATTGCTGTGCACGGTCAATTGAATTTTATTGGTAGGGAAGGACAAACCGATACCCCTGGCTTTGACATAAGCCTCGCGTAACGTCCAGTGACGATAGAAATACTGCAGTTGCTCGTTGTCTTCCAGCTTCATTAACGCGGCGTATTCCATTGGCGAAAACATGCGCTTGGCAACGCCGGTAGGGTTGTTGCGAGCATGCAGATGCTCAGCATCAATACCGCACTCCTGATCAAAGCTGATAACGCAAGCCACCAGACTGTGGGTATGAGTCAGATTGAACTGCAATGATGTCAGGCCAGGGTTGGCGATTTTGGGTTTACCCCGAGTGGTTGTTGAAAACAGCCACTCCGCCGGTTCAACAGGCGCATAGCGCGACAGTACATGACGCACCATAGCATGCGCTACCAGGTAACGATGTGCATCAGCGGGGAAATGGAAACGCCGATACTGAGCCAGTTCCGATGCCGATAAGCTATCGATCAACGTCCCATGATCAGCGCAGTCCGGGTCCAGGTACCATACCTGTGGGGCCAAGTTTTGCATGCCGCATTATCCCAGAAACCTGAGTAGTAGAGAAACGAGCGGGATCAAGTCGATGCCAAACAACGCGAACACTAAGGAACGTTCATGAAATAACTCATACAATTAGCTTGTCTCTTCACTCATAGTCTTCACCCTGAAAATAGTTATGTAGATCGACTACACGCCTGTTTTTAGGATAAAAACTATGAGCAAATAGCCTGCGCTACTTGTATAAGTTATTTCATTCTCGTCCCTAAGTTAGCCTATTAAGCCGTTGTAGGGTTGAATTAATTCGACCGGCCATGCTGATTTCAGCCTGATCTGAGGATTGTTCCGGCGTGAATATTCACATTGTACAGCGTGAATATGCCGCAGAGTTCAGGGCCGTTTTTTCCTATAGTCTCCTTGTAACAACAGAGGAGCCATGGGATGAAATGCGAAAATGTGAATAAGTCTCGGGGTGTGTTTATGCTGCTAGCCTTGATCCTATTGCTGGCAGCCAGTTTCCCGTCGCACGAAGTGCAGGCTGCTGGTCTATCTATGGCGGAATGCGGTCCCGGGGAAGTGCAGACCGAGGACGATGGTTGTTAGAAGTGGATATCAGTAGTGTTGCGGCAGGTGTTTGAGAATAGAGGTGTGCTTGTGGTCAACGGCAATATAGCCACCGCTGACCAGCTCCTTGAGGATGCGCGACACCATTTCCCGTGAGGAGCCGATGCGATTAGCGATGTCCTGTTGGGTCAGGTGTTCCGCCACGACCAGTACACCATCGCGTTCCACCGCCAAGCTCAGTAACAGCTTGGATAGGCGACCGTAGACATCAGATAGCGCCAGGGTTTTGACGTTGCCGGTCAGGTTGCGCACACGTTGGGCCAGATCCTCCAGTAAATGGATAGCGATATCGGGGTTTTCGGTAAGTACGCGACGAAAGGCGGATTTGGATATGATGGCGAAGGCGGATTTTTCAACAGTTACAACCGAGGCCGAGCGCTCGCTGTCGTCAATCAGGGACAGCTCTCCGAAGTATTCTCCGGCCGACTGGTGGTTGATGGTGACCTCTTTGCCATTTTCATCATCCAGGTAGATTTTTACCCGGCCACTGAGAATAACGTACAACGAGGCGCTGGTATCGCCTTCGCTCAGAACGATAGTGTTTTTTGGGTGCGTTCTGAATACCGCGTGCCGTTCGATCTCTGCGAGCTGCTGCGTATTCAGGCCTGAGAAGATGGAAACTGTTTTTAGCATGCTGCTTATTATAGCCATTGCACCGCCTTGTTCAATCATTGTTATTTAAACAGCCAAATCCCGACTCTATTCCTTCAGATTACACCGCAAACAGCCTCGGTTTGAACCGTTTCCCTCGTTGTGCGTACTCATGGGTTAGCGTTGTTCTTGACAGGGGCGTTCGGCAATAAATCACAAAATCGCAGTGCAGTCTCTCACAGACAGGACCGGTTCTAAAAAGAATACTGTGTTCGAATGGCACTAAGTCAAGTCTCTATAGCAGAGGTTTTTTGTTTAACTCAGTGCCATTCTACTATGCTCTATTTACCAATAGATTGGATGTATTACTCATAGGGGGTGAAAAGCTATGTCGGCTGTCATAGAAGAAGACAATCAGTATACCGGCGCCCAGGCAGCGTTGCCTGTTGTCGTTGTCGGCACAGGCCCTGTGGGCATCCATTTTGTCGAAGCATTACTGCAACGCAGCCCGGCCACGCCGGTGGTTGTCTTTGGTGATGAACCCTGGGAGCCTTATAACCGCGTCAAGTTAGCGGGTGTAATGACCGGTGAAGAGACTGTTACCGGTATCCAGAATCGACTCAAGCTCAAGACCAATCACCATGTTGTCCAACACCACAACTGTGAAATTGTTGCCATTGATCGCGAAAACAAGCAGGTCATTGATCGGCATGGGCATAGCCAAGCCTACAGCCAATTGGTTCTGGCAACCGGATCAAGCCCGAATATACCGAACATAGACGGTATTCACCAAGCTGGTATTTTTACCTTCCGCAACCTTGACGATGTCCAACAGCTGATTGCACGCCGTGTCCATAGTCGCCGCACCCTTGTACTGGGTGGTGGGCTGCTCGGGCTGGAGGCTGCCCGTGGCATGCAAAGCCACGACACCGAAGTTTTTATTATCGAATACGCGAACCACCTGATGGCTCAGCAACTGGATGACGAAGCAGCCAGCCTGTTGCAGCAAAATATAGGCTCCAGAGGTATACAAATTATTCTTGGGGATGCAGTTAAACGCATTACCGGTAACGGGGAAATAGACGGTGTTGAATTGAATTCGGGGCGTACCCTTAGCTGTGACACTCTGATAGTCGCCACTGGCGTGCATCCCAATCTCGAATTAGCGCGTGAAGCTGGCATGGCGGTGGATCATGGCATCTGTGTTAACGACCAAATGCAAACCAGTGATACAGATATATTGGCCATCGGTGAGTGTGCTGAACACCGTAATAAGCTTTATGGTCTGGTCGCACCCGGCCTGAGACAGGCCGATATCGCAGCGCGTTGCCTGAGTGGTGATGTTTCTCACTATACGGGTTCACAGATGGCCACTCGCCTCAAGGTAGTGGGTGTATCGGTGTTCAGTGCGGGCCGTACTGATGAGAACAATGCAAATTCACAGCTGCATACACTAATCTGGCGTAGCCATAGCAATAATCAGTATCGCAAACTGTTGTTATTACGCAACCGCTTGGTTGGCGTCATTGCCTATGGTGATTGGGATGAGGTCAATCGTATACAGACAGATATTCAGCAACCCTGTTATATCTGGCCATGGCAACGTCGGCGCTTCATCAGCTCGGGAAATTTGTGGTCTGAGCAGAAGGCCGCACGGGTACATGAATGGCCTGCCAACGCTGTAGTATGCCAGTGTACAGGCGTGACTCGCGGTACTCTCACACAAGCGATAGCAGGCGGCCATTCCTGTATGGATGCCTTGATCAAGCAGACGGGTGCTTCCAGCGTTTGCGGCAATTGCAAGCCGCTACTGGCCGACCTGCTGGGCGGAACTGTCACCGAGCCTGAAAAAAATCACCGTACACTGGTTTGTACGAGCTGCATCGCTCTATTAGCCGCGCTCACGCTATTGTTCATGCCTTCTATACCCTTTGCTGACAGCGTACAAACTGGTATGCAGTGGGACATACTTTGGCGCGACAGCCTGGTCAAGCAAATAACCGGGTTCAGCCTGCTCGGCCTGAGTATAGGTGCCAGTCTGATCAGTCTGCGTAAGCGTGCCAGGCCTGTACGTTTTGGCAGCTTCAGCGGCTGGCGTTGTGCCCACGCGTTGTGTGGTGTGCTGATAGTAGTTGTCCTGGTCGCGCATACAGGCTTACGTCTTGGCCATTATTTGAATTTCTACCTTATGTTGAGTTTTATCGGTTTGCTGCTGGCCGGTGGAATCGCCAGTGGCGCAATCGGCTTACAGCATGCCTTGCCACAGATGATGGTAAAAAAAACCCGGGAAATGTCACTGTGGGCGCACATCCTGTTGCTTTGGCCATTGCCAGCCTTGTTTGGTTTTCATGTATTCAAGACGTACTGGTTCTAACAGCCATGAAGATAAAACAGCAGCGTGCTCTTGTCATACTCTGGTTTGTATTGAGTATGGGGCTGCTGGGTGGGTTTGCTTACAGCATGCTTAAAGCGGAAGACAAAACCTTATTCATGCCCGGTCCGCTTACCGATGGTCACTATCAGATCGACGTTGCCTGTACCGCTTGCCATACAGATCCGTTAGGCGGAGGTGAGGTTATTCAAGATGCTTGTAACGCGTGTCATGGCGATGAGCGAGAAAAACCATTCGACTCACACCCGCGCAGCAAATTCACCGACCCCCGCAATGCCGATACCTTGGAAAATATCGATGCCCGCCAATGTATCAGTTGCCATACTGAGCATCAGCCTGACATGACGGGTAATAATGGGCTGACTCAGCCGAAGGATTTTTGCATCCACTGCCACCAAGATATTGGCGAAGATCGATCCAGCCACCAGGGCATGGCTTTTGATACCTGTAACAACGCAGGTTGTCATAATTTCCATAACAACAGAGCTTTGTATACCGACTTTCTGGTCAAGCATCTCGGTGAACCCAAGGTGCTTGAAAAGCCCTACTTGCCCAAACGGGAATTTGCCAATGTGCTCACAGAGCTTGTTAGTTATCCGGCTGACCGCTATCCGATCAGACCCCTGAACAGGGAAGAGGCCGATTCAGCAGCGGAAAACCGACTATCAAAACCCGAGAGTACTGATTGGTTGCAAACCGCACATGCACGCGCGGGCGTCAATTGTTCGGCTTGTCATGTCGTCGCTGAAAATGACAGCATGGAACCCCAATGGGCAGACACACCGGGGCACCTTGCCTGCGCACAGTGCCACGATCTGGAAGTGGAGCGCTTCACACGCGGCAAACACGGTATGCGAATCGCCTCCGACCTGCCACCCATGACACCGGCTGAAGCCCGCCTGCCAATGCAGGCGGATGCTGAACACCTGACGCTGGGGTGCAACAGCTGCCACAACGCTCATCGTTTCGATGTGACCGAGGCTGCCGTAGCGGCCTGCCTGGGTTGTCATAAAGACGATCACAGCCTTGCCTACAAGCAATCACCGCACTATGCCTTGTGGCAACAAGAAATCGCGGGCCAGGCTGAGCGCGGCAGCGGAGTGTCCTGTGCAAGCTGCCACATGCCGCGCATTAATGTCGATGTGAATGACTGGATGAGCCGCATTATGGTGGAGCACAACCAGAATGCCAGCCTGTCCCCGAATGAAAAAATGGTTCGACCAGCTTGCCTGCACTGCCATGGCCTGGGTTTCAGCCTCGATGCGCTGGCTGACCCGGTGCTGATTGACAACAATTTTACCGGACTGCCTAGCGTACACGTCGACAGTCTGAAGTTGGCAGAAGAAGACCACAGACGAGCGGAGGAGGCAAGGAATAAATAACAGTTCTAACGCATGAATAAGATTTTTCGATAGACTATAAACTAGGAGTGTATAAAATGAAGCAGTTACATATTACATTAATCGGCCTGGGTATTGTGGCATCGATTGCCAGTATTGGCACATCGATTGCGGACAATGAGGCATATAACCAGCCCAGTATTTCACTCAGGGCAATGACCGATGCACTGCATCTGGTGCTAGACTCGAATCGGACTATTTACACAAAAAAAATTGTCAATCGGCTGGCCAAAAAAGAGAAGGTGATCAAAGCAAGTGAACACTTTGAAGATGACAAGGCGCTGGCATTACCTGCGCAGATGTTCCGTTTCGGCGCTGAATTGGTAGCTAAACGCGCTGAAAATCTGGATGGCGTAAATTTTAGCTATTCGTTGCAATCACTGTGGCCCATTAATAAGCAAAATGCACCCAAAACCGCCGTCGAGAAAGAAGGGCTTAAATTTATCGCTGACAACAAAGGGAAAAATTTCTACCAGGAGGAGGTTTTGGGTGGCGTCAAATATTTTACCGCTATCTACCCGGATGTGAGTGTGGCTCCCGTATGTGCATCGTGTCATAACGATCACAAGGACACACCCAAACGAGACTTCAAGCTGGGTGATGTTATGGGTGGTGTGGTGATACGCATTCCGATGGATGGCTAATGGCATTCCTTTTTTATAATCACTGATGCCTCACTGGACTCAGTCACTGCTTGCGGGTCTTATGGTGGGTCTTTTGGGTGTGCTCGTGGCGGCACTGCCAGCGAGCTGGGCATGGGAGGAAGATATCGGGTTGGCAGCACTGTTCAAGCTGCGCGGATCACGTGTTGCACCCGATGAAGTCGTTATTGTGGCGATTGGTGGTCGTACCAGCCACCAGCTTAAGGTTGATGAGGAAGTACGTAACTGGCCACGCACACTACACGCGCAGCTTATTGATCAATTGGCTGCCGCAGGCGCCGTAGTTATCACTTTTGATATTTTTTTCAAAAAGCCTTCTGGTGATGAGCACGACCGGCGTCTGGCCAAGGCTATGCAAGATGCTGGCAATGTGGTGTTGTTCGCCTATCTGGAACGCAAAATTCTGCCGGCAGGTTCATCTAAAACACGCACGCCAGCCAACAAGCTGGTGCAGCTTGAGCACCTGCAGCCGCCGATACCACTACTCGCCGATACCGCTGTTGCTGTGGCACCCTTTATCTTGCCCAAAGTGCCTATAAAGGTTGGCCGGTTCTGGATTTACCACGATAACATAAGGCTGTTTTCTCTACCTGTGGTCGCTCAAGAACTCTATAGCGCGACCGCATTAAGCGATTACTTGCATATACTTGAGCAACAAGACCCCGTATTGAAACAGCGAATTAGCCACAGCTCCATCGAAAAGGGTGAGCGTCTGTCGATAGATACACTCATTGATTTAAGGAACGAACCCGAATTCGCCAATACCTTGCTGAAAACACTGGTATCACCAGCAATGGCGGTATTGTCAAGCGAGCACCGGCGTCAGATTGAGACCTTACTGGCAACGTACCGGGCACCCGTGCATCCATACTTTAACTTCTATGGCCCACCGCTCACAATAACCACCGTATCTTACGAAGACATCCTGGCAGGCGATTCACAAGCACTCGCCAGTATAAAAAACAAAGCGGTGTTTGTTGGCTACTCAGGACACTATCAGACCAACCAACAAGACAGTTTTATCAGTGTGTTTTCTCAATCCAGCGGACTCGATTTAAGTGGTGTTGAAATTGCTGCTACCGCATTTGCCAATTTAATTCATAAAGAAACACTTATCCCCTTGGGAGAGGCTGCGCAGGCCACACTCATAGTGTTTTATGGCCTGCTGATTTTTTTATTATTGCGTGTCTTACCACCGTACCTGAGCATCGCTGCCGGTTTGGTCGTTGCGATACTTTATTTTGCAGTCGTTTATGGCGTATTTAGCAAGGCCAATCTATGGCTTCCGTGGACTGTACCTCTATTTGTGCAAACACCACTGGCTATGTTGGTCACATTGGGTTGGCATTACCGCGAAGCGCGCCTGAGTCGCCACCGCCTGAAAGCCATTTTCGGTTATTATTTGCCCAGTGAAGTGGTGGATCGGCTGGCACACGATAGCGACGAGGCGCTTGGCCACGGAGAAGCCGCCTTTGGCGTCTGCCTTGCGACCGACGCCGAAAACTACACTCATCTTGCCGAGCATACCGATCCGGCGCAGTTGAAACTACTAATGAATCGTTACTATGAGCTGTTATTTACACCAGTGCGCGCCCGTGGAGGTATGATCTCCGATGTAGTTGGCGACGCCATGCTGGCCATTTGGTCCGCACCGCAAGACAGCACCAAATTACGCGCCAGCGCCTGTCATGCCGCGCTGGAAATTCATGCGGCGTTCAAGAATACACACCGCCCGCACCAAATTCCGACGCGGATAGGTTTGCACGCCGGAGACCTGGTATTCAGCCATATCGGCGCTATTGACCACTACGAATACCGAGCGGTTGGCGATATCGTCAATACCGCCTCACGGATTGAAAACTTCAACAAACAACTGGGTACACGAATCCTCATCTCACAGGAAACACTCAGTGATCTGGATGGCCTGGTGACACGCAATCTGGGTAGCTTTCACCTTAAAGGGAAGCAGCAGTCGGTCATTCTTCACGAACTGGTGGCCAACACTAAAACTGTAAGCGCTGAAATACTGGCGCTACATGCAGCCTTTGCCGAAGCCTTATCCGCCTACCAGGCCGATGAGCTAGCCACCGCTACGCGCTTGTTCCAGGCGATGGTACAACGTTACCCGGAGGACGGGCCCAGTCGCTATTATCTGAACGCTTGCCGGTAAGCTGCAAAGCGTCCCCCCAAGTTTAGCGCGCGCTGGCCACCCGGCGAAATTATGTGAATATTCACTACAATAGAACGAAAATTGCGACTATATTATGAATTGCTACTGGTAAACCCGTATAAAGTCATGCTTTACTTACCAGAAGCTAGTTGAAATAGGGCTAGGTTAAAGCGCTTCCTTTGAGTTTCAGGATGGAGTTAATAAAAATACTCGTGTTCAATAACACCCGTATACTTGGTCAATATTACCTCTTGGCGTGGTATAGCGCAGTACTGTTCTCGCTGGTCATTGTACCTGGCCAGGCGGCTGCATCATGCGAACCCTGGGCGGGCAGGGCGCTATCTGTACAGGGGGCAGTGGAACTCAACCGGGCGGGGGAAACAGCCTGGTCTGCGGTAAAACTTCAGGATGTTTTCTGTCCGGGAGAAGACAATATCTGTGTTTAACCGTATCTACATAGCTGATCGATATTACCTTTCTACATGGTGGTATGCCGTGTTGCTATTTTGGATGTCGCCAGT
>UOFK01000193.1_pt1 | contig 10292 bp, 7 predicted proteins | sample 1990061 | NCBI WGS metagenome assembly UOFK01 (sample SAMEA4728526, study PRJEB27164) | hydrothermal vent metagenome | biome: marine basaltic hydrothermal vent biome; feature: marine hydrothermal vent; material: mineral | place: Pacific Ocean | collected 2011-06-14/2011-07-23 | depth 1741 m
TGGGTTCGATTCTCGGCGGGCTGGCGACACCCACCGAAGCCGCGTCGGTGGGTGCTGTGGGCGCCATGTTACTGGCTGCCAGCCAGGGCCAATTGAGGGCATCCGTGCTCGGCGAAGTCGTCCGCAACACCTTGAAAGTATCCAGCATGGTCTTTCTGATTCTGATTGGCGCCTCGGTGTTTTCGCTGGTGTTTCGTGGATTTGGTGGGGATACCTTAATCGAACAGGCGCTGTTACAGCTGCCTGGTGGGGTCGTCAGCGCCATGCTGGTAGTGATGTTAGTAATGTTCCTACTGGGCTTCGTACTGGATTTTATCGAAATCACGTTTGTGGTGGTGCCGATTGTCGGCCCGATCCTGCTAGGCATGGGCCTGGACCCGGTCTGGCTGGGTATCATGATTGCGATTAATTTGCAGACTTCATTCCTGACGCCACCGTTCGGCTTTGCCCTTTTTTACCTGCGCGGCGTCGCCCCGGCAGAGGTCACCACCGCCAGTATCTACCGTGGCGTTGCCCCCTTCATCCTGATCCAACTGTTTATGCTGGGGCTATTATCGCTGTGGCCAGCCCTGGCCACCTGGTTACCTCGGCAGATTTATTCCGGGTAAGCTCAACCACGGGCATTCAAATAAGCCCGTTCAGAAATATTGTGCCAGGCGGTAACCTGCTGGCGAAAGTCTTGGAATGACGCGTAGACTCGCCGTGACAGATCATCCTTGCCAGCCACTTCGGACACCACTTCGTCAGATAACTGTTTCAAACGTGCCAGCACAGCCTCGGGTAGGGGGCGGACATCCACACGGTGTTCATTAACCAGCGTCTGCAAAGCCTGATTATTACGCGCGATATACTCCGCCAGCATATCCTGGTTGGCGACGCGTGACGCGCTAAGCACAATATCCTGGAGTTCTTGCGGTAAGGCTGCCAGGGCCTCTTGATTGACCATGCATTCCAGCGTCGTGCCGGGTTCGTGCCAGCCCGGATAATAATAATACTTGGCAGCCTTATACAGACCAAACGCCAGATCGTTATACGGGCCCACCCACTCGGTGGCATCAAGGGCACCGGTCTGCAGCGCGGTGAACAACTCACCACCGGGGAGGTTCACGGGGACGCCACCAGCGCGCGCCAGCACTTCACCACCAAGCCCAGGGATACGCATTTTTAGCCCGGCCAGATCGTCCAGTGAATTAATTTCCCGATTGAACCAGCCAGCCATCTGCACACCGGTATTACCCGCTGCCATCGGTATTAGCCCGAAAGGCGCGTAGGTTTCCTGCCAGAGTTCCATGCCACCGCCGTGGTACAGCCAGGCATTCATTTCGTCGGCTGTCAGCCCGAAAGGGACGGCCGAGAAAAACTGGGCGGCCTCACTTTTGCCTTTCCAGTAATAGGCGGAACCGTGACCCAGTTGGGCCACGCCCTGGCGAACGGCATCGAACACTTCAAAGGCAGGTACCAGTTCGCCAGCACCGTAGACCTTCACCTCAATACGCCCACCGCTCATACGGGTAATCAGCTCAGCGAGGTAGTTGGCGCCGGTTCCCAGTCCGGGGAAATTCTTGGGCCAGGTGGTTACCATTTTCCATTTCACCGGCTTGAAGGCTGCACCCTGCGGTGGCGCCGCTGTCTGCGCAGTTTGTTCAGCTGGCTGACAGGCGGCGGCCAGTCCCACCCCGGTAATTAATGCGCCCTTGCCAAGTTGCCCTAGAAATTGTCTTCTTTGCATAGCATCCCCCCCGATGGAACGAACATTGTACGGAATTGATCAACCGGGCGTTTGCAAAAAATACTTGTTGCAAATCTGTGATGTTATGCCATGATTCTTAGCAAGTTTTTCAGAAGATTCTGCCGTATGGTTGATGAGCTAGAGCGCACGGGTGCGCGTTTTTCTCTACTGTTATTCTCAGGATTTCTGCTGATCCCGGTGGCAGGCTATGCCGCCGCTATCTTGTTCGACATCCTCAGTATCAACCAATTTCAACAGATTCTCGCCGCCGGAATAGTACCGGCATTTTCAGTCTTTCTCGTGTTTCTGTCGCTGCTACAGATGCAACGGCTGATCATGCCGTTGACCACCTGGGCCATCCAACACCCGCAGGGCGGCAATGCGCCGAGCCACCTGCAGCGTCAGTTCCAACGGTTCAACTTTCAGTTTTGGTCCTTGTTGGCGGTCCACACGCTGCTCAGCCCATTCCTGGTATTCTGGAGCCTGGACGGGAGTATCTCCAGCGAAAACCATCTGGCAGTAGCACACTTCATGCTGCTGCAATTATTTACCACCATGCTGGTGGGAGTACCCGCCTTCCTGTTTGGCTTGCAGCAGCTCGGTAAATTTGCAGGCCACCTCGGCCTTGAGCGGGTTCATGTCAGCCTGAAAACCCGAACCCTGCTACTGGCTGGCCTGGTGCCGGTGCTGTCCTACTCACTGCTGATCTACTACCACTGGCTGCAAACCGGGCGCCTGGATAAAGGCTACCTGATCATCTGGGCCGCGCTGGCAACCATAACCGCTACCATCAGCTTGCTATCGATCAGCAGCAGTCGGCAAGCACTGGCGCCGTTCCAACGTTTGCTCAGCCGCAGTGGTGCCTCCACCCACAAAGAATTATCGCGCTTACGACCGGCTTCCACCGATGAAATCGGGCACCTGACGCAGACACTGGGTAAAGTGTTTCAACGCCTCGGTGACCAAGAGACACACATGCGTGCCATTGTGGACACCGCTGCAGAAGGCATCATCGTGGTTGATGAAGCCGGGCTCATTAACACCTTCAACCCGGCAGCAGAACGCCTGTTTGGCTACCCCGCCCAGGAAATTCGCGGCCGTCACCTGATCTCTCTGTTACCCGGCATTTTTGTGGTCAAACAACAAATCGACGAGCACCGTGAAGAACGTGATATTGAGGGCACACACCGCGATGGCTCATTATTTCAGTGTTCACTGCGTGTTTCTGCCATGGTGATCAGTGGCAAGCGCATGTTCACCTGTCTGGTCGCGGATATCAGTCAGCGTAAGCTGGCCGAAAGTGAACTGCTAGAGACTGAATCCCGCTACCGTGCGCTGGTGGAAACCGCCCATGACCTGGTCTGGAGTATGGATTCAGAAGGTTGCTGGAGCCACCTGAACTCGGCCACGCTGATGATTTATGGACTGCAACCTGAGGACATGCTTGGCCGACCTGCCATCGAATTTTGCGCGCCGGATAACCTGGAGGCTGACCGCAAAGCCCTTCAGACTCTGATGGCTGGCGAAGATCTCTACCAGTACGAGACCACCCACCTCGACCGGCAGGGCAATCGCCACCAGTTGAGCTTCAACGCCAAGATACAGCGCGGTGCTGACGGTTGCATTCACCGGATTAGTGGTACCGCCCGCGATATCAGTGATCGCAAAGCCTTACGCCAGCGACTGGCCCATCAGGCCGAACACGACTATGACTCGGCCAATGGTAGTAAGGCGAATAGCTACATCGGTAAGCCTCGTGAAACTTTGACGAATATTACCCGTCTAATTCGGTAAGACAATCTGAGCAGTTACAGACAACCAGTACTCCGCCAAGGTTATACTGATGGGTTTAACCTGGAAACCGCAGTTGCCAAAAGTAGGCGCTTTAGGCGACCGCTTCGAGGCTATATTAACTTGTTGATGAATAGAAACTTTCATGGCTTACCTGCATTCACCTGTTGGGTGAGTGCCGCTACAGGCCCACAGACCACCGTATTGCGCCACCTTGCAAGGTGAATTGCGGAGCAAGAGAGGGTGCCCTGGGGTATTACGACGATTTTTGGCTACGCAAATCGGTACAATACGGTGCTCTGTGAACTTGTTCAACTGCGGTTTCTAGGTTTAACGATGAGGCACCGGAGCATGATTGTAGGGTCGAATTTATTCGACCGAGCCTGTTTCCTGGGTTGTTATTGGCCGAATAAGTTCGGCCCTACCGCTGATCAAGCCCAGCATAATAAACCATGAACCACGCCATAAGTAATTTCCTCAAACTGGAAAGCGCTAGCGGCATATTGCTGATGCTGTCCGCCCTGGCCGCGCTTATCCTGGCCAACTCACTGCTGTCTGGCTACTACACCGCGCTGTTGGATATTCCTGTGCATATCCGTATTGGCGCGCTGACGATAGACAAACCGCTATTGTTGTGGATTAACGATGGTCTAATGGCAGTATTCTTTTTTGTTATCGGCCTGGAACTCAAGCGCGAATTCGTCGAAGGCGAATTGTCTGACCCACAGAAGATTATCTTGCCCGCACTGGGTGCGATCGGTGGCATGGCCATGCCTGCCATCATTTACCTTCTGGTCAACAAAGGCGACCCATTGGCCACTAGCGGCTGGGCTATTCCTGCAGCTACTGATATAGCCTTTGCCCTGGGTGTTCTGGCTCTGCTCGGTAGCCGGGTGCCTTCACAGTTAAAAATATTTCTGGTGTCGCTGGCTATCTTTGACGACGTCGGTGCCATTATCATTATCGCGCTGTTCTACACCAGTGATCTGTCGGCCATTGCGCTTGGCATATCATTGTCCTGTATTGGTGTACTAGCATTTCTGAACTGGCGTGGCAGTCTGAATATCAGCCTGTATTTACTGGTTGGCCTGATCATGTGGGTAGCTCTGCTCAAATCTGGTATTCATGCCACCCTTGCCGGTGTGGTGCTGGCCGCATTCATCCCCATGATAAAAAACCCGGAAACCGGCCAATCGCCACTGCATGCACTGGAACACGATCTGCATGGCAGTGTTTCCTATATCATTCTGCCAGTTTTTGCCTTCGTCAACGCGGGTGTTTCCCTACAGGGTATGACCCTGGACCAGATTCTTGGGCCGGTACCGGTGGGTATTGCGCTTGGCCTGGTTATCGGCAAACAAATAGGCGTATTTGGCATCTGCTGGCTGGGCATAAAACTGGGTATCGCAAAACTGCCTGACGAAGTGAGCTGGTCGATGCTCTACGGTGTGGCCATCCTCTGCGGTATCGGTTTCACCATGAGTATGTTCATAGGTTCGTTGGCCTTCGAGGAGGCCAACTCGCCTTATTTGTACCAGGATCGCATAGGCATTCTAGGTGGGTCGTTTATCGCCGCTCTATTGGGGTATTTCTGGTTGCGCCGCACGCTGCCCAGGGCTGCGTGACCTGCAACCGTCAAGTTGGCTTCAGGTTAGCGTAAGCGACCACCAACCATTTACTGCCAGCCGATTCAAAATTCACTTGCACCCGTGCGTGTGATCCCTGGCCTTCATAATTAAGAATAACGCCTTCGCCGAATTTACTGTGCTGCACGCGTTGTCCAAGACCGAGACCTGCGGCAGGCGCTTCTTTGAACCCGCTACTAACCTGGGGTTTGTACGGCCGACTGACCTGTATTCGCGGCCTCAACTCGTTCACCAACTCCGCCGGTATTTCATTGATAAAACGTGAAGGCATGCAGTAGGCATCGTTACCGTGCAAGCGCCGGTGTTCTGCATAAGAAAGGATCAACTGTTTACAGGCGCGTGTTATCCCCACGTAACATAACCGGCGTTCTTCTTCGAGTTTTCCAGGCTCTTCCACCGAGCGTTTGTGCGGGAACAGACCTTCTTCCAGCCCACAGAGAAACACCTGATCAAACTCGAGTCCCTTGGCTGAATGCAGCGTCATCAGTTGTACGCAATCCTGCCATTCATCCGCCTGGCCTTCACCGGCTTCCAACGCCGCGTGCGACAAAAAGGCAGCCAGCGGTTGCAGGTCTTCAGCTTCTTCGGCCTCATACTTAAACTCCCTGGCGGCATTGATCAACTCGTCCAGGTTCTCCAGACGTGCCTGACCTTTCTCGCCTTTTTCACGCGCATAGTGCTCCTTCAAACCCGCACACTGCACGCTGCGCTCTACCTGTTCGCCTAATTCCAGCGTATTGATATCCGCGGCCATGGCATTGAGTGATTGTATAAATACAGCCAGCGCATTGCGGGCTCGTGCATTTAGTGTGTCACCGGTTTGTACGGCCAATGCTGCTGCCCATAATGAGATTTTGTCCCGCTGTGCCCGCTCACGTACAACGTCCTGGGTGCGCGCACCGATGCCCCGCGGTGGATGATTAACGATACGATCAAATGATGCATCATCTTCACGATTGGCACACAGTCGCAGGTATGCCAATGCATCTTTGATCTCCTGGCGCTCAAAGAAACGCAGACCACCGTATACCCGGTAGGGAATGGCCGACTGTATAAAGCGCTCCTCGAACACGCGCGACTGGGCGTTAGAGCGGTAGAGAATAGCAATGTCACTACGCGCAGCGCCTTGTTCGATCATGCTCTGGATCTGTTCAATGACAAAGCGTGCCTCGTCCTGCTCGTTGAGCGCGGCGTATAACTGGATCGCATCGCCGTCGCTACCGTCGGTCCAGAGGTTTTTTCCCAGGCGACCGTCGTTATGGGAGATCAGCGCATTGGCCGCCTTGAGGATCACTCCTGTCGAGCGGTAATTCTGTTCCAGTCGCAGGGTTCTGGCGCCCGGAAAATCTTTCTCGAAGCGCTGCAGATTCTCGATACGCGCGCCGCGCCAACCATAAATTGACTGATCGTCGTCACCGACAATAGTAATGCGCGCACTGTTGCCCGCGAGTACCCGTAGCCAGGCGTACTGAATGGTGTTGGTGTCCTGAAATTCATCGACCAGAATATGCTGAAAACGTTGCTGGTAATGCGCTAACAACTGCGGCTGCTGCAGCCACAGCTCGTGGGCACGCAGCAACAGCTCGGCAAAATCAACCAGCCCGGAACGCTGGCACTGCTCTTCATAGGCCTGATAAACCGCGAGCTGCTGACGCAGGAAAGGTTCGCCCTTGTGTTCGATGTGCTGCGGCCTTTGGCCTTCGTCCTTGCGTGCGTTGATAAACCATTGCATCTGCCGGGGCGGAAACCGGCCCTCGTCCAGCTCCATCGCTTTGAGAATGCGCCGGATCACCCGGTACTGGTCGTCGGAATCCAATACCTGGAAAGTCTGCGGCAGACCGGCTTCCTGCCAGTGCGCGCGTAACAAGCGGTGTGCCAGGCCGTGAAAAGTGCCGACCCACATACCGCGTGTAGGCACAGCCACCAGCTGCTCGATACGCGAACGCATTTCGCCGGCCGCCTTGTTGGTAAAAGTCACCGAGAGAATACCGTAGGGTGAAATGCCTTCTACCTGAATCAGCCAGGCCACTCGATGCACCAGCACACGGGTTTTGCCGCTACCGGCTCCTGCCAGCACTAGCAAAGGATCTTGCGCAGCAGTTACCGCCTCGCGCTGAGCATCGTTCAAACTATCGATAATGTAAGATACGTCCATGGCGGACATTCTAACAACAAAAGCCCGGGGTTCGATCGCTAAAACCCGAGCAGGCTCTATTGATGAGATTCAACCTGTTAGACTGGGGCTGGTTTGCAACGACAATGCACTGAGTAGACAAGCTGGCTTGTATCAGCAGCAATTTGGTTTTGAGCGCTTGCGCATCCCGCCCGGTAGCGGCTTTTACCTGCTCTATTCCATTCAAGGCCTCGCTCTGTGTCAACACGGCGCCAGCCCGATCTGGGTTGACTTCGTCGCCGGCGCCATGGGACACCGGCGCCGGTTTGGCGGTGGGCGCGGTCAGCCACTGGCCAGAGCGATGGGCATGAAACCGGGGTTCAATCCGGCCATCTGTGATGCCACCGCCGGTCTTGGACGTGACGGTTTTGTGCTCGCCAGTCTCGGCAGCCGGGTCACTTTGTGCGAACGCTCGCCGGTGCTGGCGGCACTACTGGCGGACGGCCTGCAGCGTGCTGCTCTGGACGCCGAGATTAGTGATTGGGTGGCCCAAAACTTGAAATTGGAAAGCACTGATTCCAGCGACTGGCTGGATGCAGTGGATGAAGCGCAGCGACCCGATGTCGTCTACATGGACCCTATGTACCCGCCCGGCAAGAGCAAGGTGCTGGTAAAAAAAGAGATCCGCGCCCTGCAGCAACTCTTGGGGCCGGATCGGGATTCTTCGCGCTTGCTGGAGATTGCTCGCCAAACTGCACAGCGACGCGTTGTCGTTAAACGGCCTAAGCGCGCCGACTGGCTGGCCGGTGAGAAACCATCCACTTCTATCGAGAGCAAAAAGACCCGCTATGATGTGTACGTTACCCTGTAGACACACCGATGAACGCTGAATTCTGGCGGCACAAAGCCCTGGAGGAAATGGGCCAGGGCGAATGGGAAGCCCTCTGCGACGACTGCGGACGCTGCTGCCTGTTAAAAATCGAGGACCAGGACAGCGGCCAGCTGTTTTACACTAATGTGATCTGTGAATATTACGATAACACGCGTTGCCGCTGCACGCGCTACCAGGATCGCTCCTTGCTGGTACCTGCCTGTATTAAAGTCACAGCTGAGGTTGCACATACGCAAAAATGGTTGCCTGATACCTGCGCTTACCGCTTGCTTGCAGAGGGTAAGCCGCTGTTTGGCTGGCACCCGTTAGTCAGTGGCGACCGCAATTCCGTACACACCGCCGGTATCTCGGTGCGTGACAAGGTCATCGCTGAGCAATATGTACACCCGGATGAGTTACCGGAACACCTGGTGCACTGGCTGGATTAACCATGCAACGCGGTGTTATTGCACTATTAATCGCACAATTTCTCAGCGCCTTTGGTGACAATGCCATTTTGTTCGCCGCCATTGGCATGGTGCTGTCAGACCAGCAGACCCCCGGCTGGTATATCGCCGCGCTACAGGCCGTTTTTTTGGTCGCTTACGTGGTGGCCGCACCCTGGGTCGGGCCATTTGCCGACCGGTTTTCCAAACCCAGGGTGCTGCTGATTGGTAACCTGGTCAAAGCAACGGGCGTTGGTTTGATTTTGTTGGGCGTTGAACCTCTATTGGCTTATGCCCTGGTTGGCCTGGGTGCCGCCATCTACAGCCCGGCGAAATATGGCATCCTGCCGGAGATGCTGGGCGACCAGCAACTGGTTAAAGCAAATGCCTGGATCGAAGCTACGACTATTGCCGCCATTATTTTCGGCACTGTCGCTGGCGGCCAGCTGGCGGACTACAGTGTGCGCGCTGCCTTCTGGATGGTGGCGGTAAGTTATCTGATGTCTATGTTGGTGACGTTCGCGATTACCAAACTGACTCCTCGCGGCGGTGATTTGAAACGCGCACTCACGGATTTTCACCATACCCTGTACGCGTTCATGCAAACACCCCGGGCGCGGTTTGCCATGCTCGGCGGTAGCCTGTTTTGGGGTACTGCAGCTGTGCTCAGGGTACTGCTGGTCACCTGGGTGCCGCTGATACTGGCGACGCAGTCGGCTAGTGCGGTTTCCGAGCTGGTGTTGTTTCTGGGTGTCGGGGTCATCATTGGCTCTGGTATTGTGCCGAGGCTGATTCCGCTGCAACAGCTGCACCGCACTCGCCTGGCGGGTTACGCCATGGGCTTTTGTATCCTGCTGTTTGCCTTTGTGGATAGCGTCTGGGCTGCGCGGGGAGTGTTATTTCTTATCGGTATCGCCGGTGGCCTGTTCATCGTACCTATCAACGCGGCTTTGCAACAAATCGGTCACGTTGGCGTGGGTAGCGGCCGCGCTGTTGCGGTACAGAATTTCTATCAGAATCTGGCGATGTTGATCACTGTGGGTATCTACACCGGTGCTGTGGCTGCCGACGTTCACCCGGCAACGACTCTGCTGGTGCTGGGTATAAGCATACTCGCCGCTACACTGATGGTGGCACGCCGTCTTGCCACAAGCACAGCATAAGTACAAAAAAAGGGGCGGTAACATTACCCGCCCCTCTTCATTTGCTTTTTGCTTGAAGCTAGATTGAATTAACGATCTAATCAATCATCGCCTTCAGGCTGTGGTGCGAAGATCTGTCCACGCAGAATGCCGGGTGCGCCGGTAGCTGCTGTGTGGGAATTAGCATAGATTCTTCCGTCCAGCATAGCGTTAAGCAAAGAGGCAATGTTGTTAATGGTAGCTCCGCAGGCCGGGTGGTCCGTGGTCGGCAGAATATCAGCATTGGTCAGCGTGAACGTACCTACCTGAATATTAACAACAGGAGGTGCATTCAGACCAGCAAGTGCACAGTGCAGATGTGAAGCCGTGATAGGATCTGCCGGATCAACGTTGGCTACGTTGTAGGTGTACGTGAGGCTGCTGAGATCATCGGCATACGTAATATCAATATCGCCTGTCTGGGCTGTCTGCGTACCAATAACCGGGCTTGTGATTTGCTCGACGCTTAGGTCTGCCTTAAATTGAAAGCGTCCATCTTCTACGCCTTCAGGTGG
>UOFK01000257.1_pt1 | contig 10290 bp, 11 predicted proteins | sample 1990061 | NCBI WGS metagenome assembly UOFK01 (sample SAMEA4728526, study PRJEB27164) | hydrothermal vent metagenome | biome: marine basaltic hydrothermal vent biome; feature: marine hydrothermal vent; material: mineral | place: Pacific Ocean | collected 2011-06-14/2011-07-23 | depth 1741 m
CGGCTGAAATATCTTCGGCACTATAACCTTGATTACGGCGTACAGCCACGAGGTGTTCAGCTCGCGCCTGAGCCAGTTGTATGGCTGTCTGGATATTTTCGTTGTTAAGTACAGCAATGCCAGCCTGGCTGAAGAGACCGAACAATGGAACAGATATGATAGCTAATAAGGTAATCACCAGGATGATTTCGATCAGCGTGAAACCCTGTTGAGTGCTCATAGTGCCACTGCGATAAAACCAGTGAGGGGTTGAATGCTGACCCTGGCCGTATTGGATGTACCGCTGAGTACCCAGGCTTGAGCCTTGGTTATCAAGTTGCCGCCATCAATGGGTCGACCGAGGCTGTCGAACGCTATGTCTTTTCCTGCCAGCGTTACACCATCACTAAAAAAAAATAGCTGCTCATTTCCGCTTAGATCACGGATGGGTATCGAGGTGGCTCCATCGGTTATGCTATAGCGGGTTGTCGATTGAATATCCACAACCAGAGTACGACCCTGGCTCATGGCGAGCGCCTGGGCATGACGTAGAACGCGACCGAATTTATCCGCATGGGCGGGTATCGTGGTGTCATTGTGGCCGGAATTTGGTAGTGCAAACAGACTCAATGTCGCCACAATCACTATCACGGCAACCAGCTCGATGAGCGTGAACCCGGTAGTGATTTTCGGCAGGCGTGTTTGACTGTTAGATAGAACCCACACAGGCGACAATGTCATCAACGGCCGAAGTGGGTGAATCACAGGTTGAATTTGTAAAGGTTGGCACCACGAAATCGGAACCATTTATGGTGACCTGTACACCGGTTGCAACCGCCGTTGGGTTGGCGCCGTCACCACCAACGTGAGCGGCCAGCACAGTAATACTCGGCAACTGTTTCAGATTCGCGATAGCGATAGCATGGGCGCTTTTAACCGCATTACTGGAGCCATCCTGTGCGGCTTCAAGGGCATTATTCTGAATATTGGCAAAACGCGGAACTGCCATAGCGCCCAGCAGTGCCAGAATGACCAGCACCGCAACTAATTCTATGAGGGTAAAGCCTACTTGCTTCTTCATTAACGTTCTCTCCTGAAAGTGGGTTATGGCCGCACCTCTTCAATCTCTAGTATCGTCAATGGCGCGTTACTTCTTTAACTTGGTATTTCATCTGGGTTGTCTTGATGGGGCCAGGATGAAACACCTAGGCACGATCAAACCCATCAATCCAACATTGTTGGGGTGCCAAGGTCAAATGCCGAATTGGAAGCCATAACATAAAAAGTTAACAATATGTTATGCATAATATTTATACTATTCTATAAATATATATACTAGTCTATTTTAGAGCATCACAAGCCGAGCTGAATATATTCTATGACTGGGGTCATATTCTCGGTTTTTAATCTGCAGAAATCAGTGCAGCGCTGCACCAGCCATATCCCACATTGGCAGGAAGATACCTGTCGCCAGCAAAAACACCAGGCCAGCCAGTGTTACAGTCATCAAGGGTTCAATCGAGGTGCTGAGCTTCTCGATGGCGTATTCGACCTCAGCGTCGTAATAATCAGCGACTTCCAGGAGCAAATCGTCAGTGGCGCCGGATGCCTCGCCGATCTGTAGCATTTGCAGCACTAGATGATCGAAAACCCCGGTGTTTTCTGCTGTATTGCTGAGTGATTCTCCCCGCTCGATACCATCGCGCATAGATAATACACGGGCTTTGATAAAATCATTATCGAGGGCTTGCCCAACTACCGACAGACCTGTGACGATGGGAATACCTGCTTTTTGCAGCAGCGCAAATAAACGTGTAAACCGTGCCAGGCTTGCCTGGTAAAGTACGCTACCTACCACTGGTAGCCGTAATTTAGCTTTGTGCCATTTATAGCGCCCGGTTTCACTGCGTGTGTACATCCGTAAACCGGTAGTCAGTAGCACGCCCAAGATGAGCAGAGATTGCCAGTGATTGACGGTGATATCCGACATAGCGACCAGAATTTTGGTCGGTAGCGGTAATTCTGCTCCAAATTGGGCAAAGATGTTGGCGAATGCCGGTACGACAAATATATTAATGACGGCGATGGCGATGGCGATGGCGAACAGAACAAATATAGGGTAGCGCACGGTGGACTTGATCTGATCGCGCGTTTTCTTCTCGCGTTGCAGATAAGCGGATAGCTGCTGGAATATGGCTTCCAGTTGACCGCTGGTTTCGCCGATACGTATCAGGCTGACGTAGAAAACCGAGAATACTTTCGGGTGATGTGCCATGGAGCTCGACAGATCATGACCGGCTTCAAGGCTTTTTATAATGCCGACCAGTGTTTTTGTCAGCGTTCTATTGCCGCTATGCCTGGCGAGACCGCTGAGCGAGCTGAGTATCGGCACACCTGCTTTGAGCAGGCTGTGCATTTGTCGGCTGAACTGAATCAGATCTATCAACTCGACCTTGGGTGGAAAAATATCCGCCAGATCGGTATTCATGCCGACGGCTTGCCTGGCCGGTTGAATGTCAACGGGTGTCAACTTGCCCTCAATCAACCGGGAAGCCGCGTGGCTTGTGCTGGAGGCTTCGATAGTACCTTCGATAGCATCACCGTGCGGGCTGCGTGCTTTATATTGAAACGCTGGCATTACTCTTCCACCACGCCGCTGAGCCGCATGACTTCGGCCAGGCTGGTAATGCCTGCGAATGCATAGTCGAGAGCATTGTCGATCAATGGTCGGTACCCAACCTGCTGACGTGCGGCCTTTTCAAAATCAGCAGGATTATTGCGTCGCAGAGCATCGGTCAGGTTGTAATCCATCTCCAGTAACTCGTATACGCCGATACGCCCGTGATAACCGGTGTGGTTGCATTGGTTGCAGCCGCTACTTTCCTGGAAATTATCAAGATCGACAGTGTCGCCAAGAATATTTTGTATCCAGCTGCGTTCACAGGGGTCCACCCGTTTAGCTATCTTGCAGTTGGAGCAAAGTTTTCGGATCAGGCGCTGGGCAAGAATGGCCTGTGTCGATGCGGCGACCAGATGAGGTTCAAGCCCCATGTCGACCAGACGTATGGCGGTACTGACAGCATCATTAGTGTGCAGCGTGGACAGCACCAGGTGACCGGTGAGTGCAGCACGCAATGCAATTTCACCGGTTTCAAGATCACGTATTTCGCCGACCAACATGATGTCGGGGTCGAGACGTAATGCGGTACGTAATACACGCGCAAAGTCTAGAGCGATACGATGATTGATTTGTACCTGGGTGATTCGTGGTAAGCGATATTCCACTGGGTCTTCGACGGTAATGATTTTTTTTTGCGGTTTATTCAGCGCTATCAGTGCTGCGTATAGTGTCGTGGTTTTACCGCTACCTGTGGGGCCGGTCACCAGGACCAGGCCGTGAGGTTTGTGGATGATATGGCGCATACGTTCCAATACAGCATCCGGCATGCCGAGCTGATGTAGTTGGCGAGCGGCGGAGCTATGATCAAGCAGCCGCATGACGACCGATTCACCGGTTTGTGTCGGCATAGTAGCTAGACGAACATCAATATTTTTATCATGTACACGCAGTGAAAAGCTTCCGCTCTGAGGCAAGCGTTTCTCTGAAATATCCGCTTCGGCCATGAGTTTCAGCCGGGATATGACGGCTGCCGCAATGCGTGCATCGTCCATGACGGTTTCATGCAGGACACCATCGATGCGCCAGCGAATACGGAGTACGTCTTCATCGGGTTCAATATGGATATCGGAAGCATTAGCTTGTACAGCATCTTCGAATATAGTTTGAATCAGGCGTACAACGGGGGCATCTGATTGGCTGTCAGCGATACTCAAGTTGTGTAAGTCAAAGGCATTTTCGGTCAGATCCTGACCCACTTCACCAGCCAAGCTGCGCAGCTGATCGGCGTGTTGGTACAGCTGGTCGATGTTATGCAGAAGATCACTTTCTTTGACGCAGGCTATTTGTATGGGGGTTTTGAGAATACGTACCAGTTCGTCATAGGCAAAAATATCATTTGGATCACCCATGCCGATCAATAGTTCGCCAGCTATGTCTTTCAGAATAAGGGCACGATAACGTCGTGCATAAGTCTCTGGAAGTTGGTTCACTAAATCAGGATCGAAATCGAAATGTGATAAATCTATGTAGGGGATGTTCAGCTGTTCGGAGAGTAATTCAAGCAGTTTATCTTCGTCGATAAAGCCGTGTTCCACTAATACCCGGCCGAGCTTGCGGCCGCTTTTTTTTTGTTCAGTAAGCGCTTGTTGCAGCTGTGTGTCTGAAATGTATTTGTGTTCAAGCAGCAGGTCGCCAATACGAATGCATTTTCGTTGTGCATTGACAGTCATGAGTCAGGCAGCTACTACCGAATTTTTAGGCATCTTGTGTCCCGAGTATATATAACCGCAATCGAGTTTCAGCATAAGGATATTGTGTTGACTTAAAATCGATCTGCTGCCAGAAAAATTTCCACGGCATGGCTTCCAACCTCTTTAGGTAGCTCAAGACATCTTGATAGCCACCTTGAATCACCATGTCAAATTGATAGCGAATCAGACCGGGTATATCGGATGGTTGTTCCTTGCTCAGATCTGCAAGCGGTTCGATGCTGGTATTGAGGGATGCTAGTTTGAGACCGTGGTGTTTATGTAATATCTGCTCGAGTATTTGTGTGGCTTGCTCCGGTTCCACCAAGGCATCCAATTGCCCGATGATGCGATCATCCAGGTCACTTAATTCTGAGGTCAAACGGCCGCGTGATTGACGGTGAGATATCGCTGGATCATTATTTGACTTATAATTTAATAACAGGGCATGTTGTCGTAACCCGTTGAGTTTGACATCAAGATCCTCAATGTGCTGCCGGGTTGTTTGTTGCTGTGTAAGTAGCGGTTGTAGGATCAGAGTGTCTACAAGTAGAAACATAACCACAATGACGGCCGCGAGCAAGAGGATGCGTTCACGCAGTTCCATGCTGTCAATACGATCCAGCCACGGCAACACATTTTCTTTCAAGGTTATGGCCATGCGCTGTCACCGTCGTTGTTGCGCAGCACAAAGCGGATCTGTGGCTGAGTATTTTTCATACGCGCCATCGATACGGTTTCCAATGTCATACCGGCAAAGGTGCTGTGTTTTTTCAGCCGTTTCAAATAAACAGGAACCAGCTTTTGTTCCAAAGCAATGCCGCTGATTTTCAGCTGCTGGTCGCTGATAGTGACCCCATCAAGCCAGAGTCCGGGCGTTTGCAGCTGAGCGAGTACTTCAAAACGTGAAGCAAAGCCGACATGACTTTGTTGTGCCAATTGATCAAAGCGGTGCAGCAGGTGTTTGCGTTGGTCTATATGTTTACGCAGAGCATCGACCTGCAGGTCAATCGCTTTACTATCGGAGGGGGAAAAGTCTGCTTCGAGACTACCGAGGCGAATATTGAGATCGCGTAATTGGTATTCTAATTCCTGTGCTGTTGTTTTCATCCCGGCGAGTGCCCAGCGGGCATGACTAGCTACCAATAAGAGCAGTAAAAACGCGGTTGCACAGATCTGTAATAAAACCGGCGAAGAAAATACTTTGAGCGGTTTATTGAAAACGGGTTGATAGAGATTGATTTGCTGATGCATGGCAATCAGGCGACGTTGTCGTGGGCGTCGTCAGTTTCAATGGCAGTGAGATAAGCGTGTTCCAGATTATCAGCAGTGTAGTGTCGGCAGCAATCGGTCGGGCTGCCGACGAAGCGCATTTCGCCGTTGTGCAGAATGGCCAGACGGTCACACAATGATTCCACGTCATTGAGTAAATGGGTGGTGAAAAATAATGTTTGCCCACGGGTTTTTGCGTCTGCCAGGTAATCCTTGAACAGAGCGCGTGCTTTTGGGTCCAGGCCGCTCATGGGTTCGTCGAGAATCAACAAGTCACGTTGGCTGAGGAAGCAAGTGGCCAAGCCCAGCTTCTGTGCCATACCTTTGGAATAGGCGCGTACCGGGCGGGATAATGCCGCCATATCCAGGTCCAGGTGGTGAAAAATCCGCTCGACTTCGCCACGGTCGTAGGCAACACCGTGCAGTTCGGACATATAGCGCATGAACTCACGACCGGTGAGATAGAACGGCGGATTGAAACGCTCGGGCAAATAGGCCAGGCGCTGCCGGGCAGCGGTAAGCCGATGTTCTGTGTCAAAAATTTGGATTTTGCCTTTATCAATCTGACAAAAATCCAACAGTGATTTGATCAGCGTGGTTTTACCCGCACCGTTCATACCCACCAGCCCAAAATATTCGCCGCGTTTAACCGCCAGGCTGACGCCTTTAAGTACGTTTTGGCCTTTAAAACCTTTGTACAGGCAATTGATGTCAATAGCATTATTTTGCATGGCACCGATTAAAGAAGCAAGAAACAGGCCGACCGTTTGGGAATATAAAAAAGCCCGCCGAAGCGGGCTTTTATTGGGCTGAGATTAAATTATAAAATATGAACCCCGGCACAATCGGACTGAGGATTGTTCGCGACAATATCGTATGTGCTGGCAGCGCCAGCACCAGTACGGCAGCTGCCGGCATTTACATTTTGGTCCACCTGAAAGTTGCCTGTACGGGGGATGCCATCGTCAATTTTGCGGTCCAGTTCAGCCAGGACATCCACCGGGATGCTGCGTCCGGTTCGCAGCTCGTGGGCCAGTCGGTTTGTTCCGTCAGCGGCTGAATTGCGTGAAAATAGCATGGGTGCACCGTAGCTGTTATTCGGGCAACGTGTAGCGGGGCAGCCGAGATTGTTTCCTTGAGGTTGGCCATCATAACTGCCGGTAATAAAACCTGACGCACTCAGGTGCAGCCAGAATAAGCCAATATCATTGGCTGTGTCGATTAATCCATTACCGTTACCATTACCGTTGTTTACGCCGACGGTAACACCATTGATGTTAGTCGATGCAGCAATGTAGTCTCCAGGAACAGCCCGATAGCGATCCTGGAAAGCGAAGAAGGCCGTTTTGATGGCGCTGCCCTGGTCGGCCAGGTTACGTACTTTTGCACTGGTGACCATTTCCTGTCCCTTGAGCACACCACCCAGTAACAAGCCGATAATTACCAGAACAATGGCGATTTCGACCAAAGTAAAACCACGTTGTTGTTTGTTCATTTTTGAAACTCCAAGTTTAGTTGATTTCCTGGTTCTGTCCTGTGAGCACACTCAATCGATCGGACAGAAAGCTGAATTCGTGAGGGTCAGTAATCTGACCACTGTCCAGCAGGCCGCCTATAAGAATACTGGCAGCTTCTGCTTCGCCCATGTCTTCAAGCACAAATATGGACATCTGTTGCGCCCAGTGCGGTACCTGTGAACCTATAGCGTTATCGGCCAGTGCATTGGCGTACTTGAGAGCCAGTTCAAAGTCTTTTATCCGGTGGCGTGCTATGACTACTGCATGGGCCAGCCATGGCCAGCGTTCATTAGGGGCTTCCATAAATTTTTCATAAGCAAATTCAAGCATTTGCGTCTGTTTTTCGGGGTCGGGTATCTCACCGTAGAGGCGTACAGCGGCCAGCAGCGGATAGTGACCACGGGGGTCCAGAGAAAGGCTCGCCTGTAACCAGCTTTCAACGCGTGCATAGTCCAGATCCTGAAATGGAATGCTGATGCCAGGCTGATTGTCGTACATCTGCAGCCACAGGTTCAGAAATTTGGAGAGGGCCACATCGTCACCCAGACTGGCGATGCGTAACACCTCCAGCGGTAGTGCCGATGCCAGGGCAGAGGCGGCAGCGGTAGGTGCAGGCCGCAGGGCATGCCAGGTAACTTGTAACCCCAGGCCTACCAGTAACAGGATAATAACGGCTCTTGGCACCTGAGTGACAGGCCGTTCATTACCCGGCTTGAAAGGCAGATAGGCGATCAAAAGTTTTTCCGATACAGGTCGAACAGCGCAATGCCGGACAAGAGCGTGACGTAGACCAGCGTCTGCGCCAGCACCGGTGCCAGTTCCATCGCACTGACTGGGTACAGCAGCCAGGCACTGCGCGAAAATTCATTGAGGCTGGGCAACAGGAAGGCCAGAGTGTCAACTAAGCCGGTCATGAGCCGGGATGAGGGTTGCCCCTGATTGACCAGCGGGCCGTGTGCCATCAATTGGATGGCTGCGATGCTGCGTCCGAGCAGGTAGAAAAGCAGCGTAGCCGATATAGAGGCGGTGATTTGTGAGAAGGCAAACGCAAACAGCAGACTCAGCGCACACACCAGAATCAATTCCAGCAATAGTGAAAGCCCCCACATTACGCTGGCTTCAGCAGGAGTAAACAGCGCTAACAACAGGCACAGCGGAGCAGCTGTACCGGCAGCGACAAGTACATAGCCGCACAGTTTGCCCAAATAATATCCGCCGCGCGGTAGCGGTAATGACAGCATCAGTTCGACCGATTTATCGCTAAAATCCCGGTGTACACTGGTGGTGACGAAGAGTATTAATAGCAATACAGCGGCAAGCCGAAGTAGCGATGCGGTAATGGCGGACTGTGTCTGGCTGGTCTCGGTAATCGCCAGGTCACCTGTAAATGCGGCGATCGCCATGCCAGTGACGACCAACACGAGTATCAGCCAGGCATAACGTGTGCGTATAGCTTCCATAGCAGTGTAACGCGCGATGGTAAGTACCGGACTCAGTGGGATATTCATAGTGTTCCTGCAGTTATCATGCGATTAAACAGGACATTGGGTGACAGCCAGACGACTTGGTCGTCGAATTCCTGACCGGCAATGGTGTTGTACTCGCGGCTGACAAAACAATTGTCGAAGTCCGTGTTCTCGATTTCTTCAGCACTTAAAGTTGGTGCCATAAAATAAAGATTTTTCGCGCTGGTCCAGATAACAGCCGAGACATCCAGCGCGACTGGGCTTAAAAGAGAGCCGCAACCTGCGGCGGTGTCATAGATGTCTAGCTGGCCGGGTGGGAGGCTTGCGCTCGTTATTGAAAGGGTATTGCTTGCAAAGGCGCCGGTCACGGCATAATAAACGAAATGGTTTTCACCCCAGGGATCAAACTTGGCGTTAAGACCCAAAGTGACCCACGGCAGCCGACCCTGTACACCACTCGGGTAAAATTGGGCAGGGTTGGCTGTCGTTGGGCCACAGGCGCCGGGACCGCCAGCAGTGTCTTCACGGCCGTCGTTATTAGTATCTGGGCAAGGCAGGTAACCGTTGACGATGGCATAACCCAGCAATGCTTCCTTTGCTTCTTGCAGCAACTGTTGGTTTTCTTTGCGCCACTCCTGTTCTTTTTGTGCCGATAGCGGTGCCAGGGCACCGCCGATAAGCAGGGCGATAATGACCAATACAATGGACATTTCGATGAGAGTAAAGCCGGTTTGGGTTAGTCTATTCATTATTTCACTATGAGTAGCCAGTCATTGTTGGTGGCGCTGATCGGTATCGGTGGTGTTTCGAATGTGAGGTCGTTATCACTGTTTTCGATGGAATCCAGCAGATTAGCGAGTCCGCGCGGTGCAGCCGGGTTCTGTCCGTTGATGGCGGGGCCAGCGGTGATGAGCACTGCCTCTCTACCGCCCGTACCGTCTACGATGATAGACTTGGGGTTGTCATAGGCGTACCAGATTAAGGCTCGCCAGCCATTAGGGATGAACCAGCCAGGCCAAGCGACGACTGGTGTGGTACAGGTTTGCGGTAGAAAGCCTTGCGACACCCCTGTGGTGCAGGTGGTGTCACCACCTGCATTGAGCGTGGGGTTGGGCAATGCAGTGAAACTATTCAGGGTCGTTCTGAGTTCAGCCAGCACTCGGCGTTCCACTACCGGCATCAATTTATCGCGGGTGATGAGCAGAACCTGGTCAGTAAATTCAGTGGACACATTCGGCGCTATCACGGAAACATTGGTATCAGCAGTGGCATTGAAGGCTTCGAGATAACGACCGGGTGTCATCTGGGCAGTGAGATTCTGTGGCCGTGACTGTGTTGAAGTAGCCTTGCCGGGCGCAATAATAACCGCTGCAATCGGTTCAGCATTATTGCCGATTACTCGCAAGCTGGGGACTGTTTCACTGTTTATCATTATCGGGCCATTGCCGCCCAGCTCTATAGCCGGTGCGTACCATAGTGATTCCCCGCTGGCATCACGCAGGTCAGGTAAACCCAGCGTTTTCCAGGGTAGTCGGCCGATAGTGACAAAGTTTCCGTTTCCGGCACAGGCATCGCTTAAGCCATCCAGACCTCCGGCACCGATACCGTAATCAGGGCAGGGCAGTTCGCCGGGGCGGTTGGATGACAGTGCATATCCAACCAATGCCGCTTTGGCTTCCGCCAGCGCA
>UOFK01000152.1_pt1 | contig 10193 bp, 7 predicted proteins | sample 1990061 | NCBI WGS metagenome assembly UOFK01 (sample SAMEA4728526, study PRJEB27164) | hydrothermal vent metagenome | biome: marine basaltic hydrothermal vent biome; feature: marine hydrothermal vent; material: mineral | place: Pacific Ocean | collected 2011-06-14/2011-07-23 | depth 1741 m
CCGGCCTGAATTGCCCGCTGCCGATCCTGCGCGCCAAGAAGGCACTCGGAACACTGGACAGCGGTCAGGTGTTGCACATCATTGCGACCGACCCGGGTTCTGTGAAAGATTTTGAGGCATTTGCCAAACAGACTGGCAACGAGCTGATCGAATCCAAGGAAGCTGGCGGCAAATACGAGTTTCTGATCAAGAAAGCGTAAGCTGCGCCGGATCCAGAAAAAAGCGGCGTCGGGGTTGAAACCCGGCGCCGCTTTTTTTGTATCTTGAATTTGGAGTATGGAAGGGTTAATAAATTTCAAGGCAGCAACCATCCTCATTCTCAAGGAATGCGTTAATTCCATCCTGGTTGTTGAGCAGTAAGCTCAACACATACCATCTGGGCTTGTTGCCACACTTTAGCCAGAGGATTTTCGGTGGGTTGCCGTAGACCAGGCTGAACTCATGGAAATCAGAGTCCTTGGTGACAATGGCAAAGCCATTCTCCCTGGCGTAGTTCCAGACGGTGAGGTCGTCAGCTTGGTCCAGGTTAACGAATTTGACTTGCGTCGAGCCTGGATAAGTGGTCTCAAGTTTATCCAACAAGCGGAACGACAGATTCTGATCCAGTAACAGCTTCAAGCAGGGGTGATCGTTGATAACTGATGTTCCCGGTTAGCCGCAAAAGCCAGACAGGCACGTATATCATCTTGTGTCAGTTCGGGGTATTCCTTCAGAATTTCCGCTTCACTCATGCCGGAGGCTAGCCAGTCCAGCACATCATACACGGTGATCCGCATTGAGCGGATGCAGGGTTTACCACCACGTTTTCCAGGCTCGATGGTGATGCGTTCCTGATAGTTATTCATGCTGTGTGCTCCCTGAATTTTCAGTTTGGCTGCTCAGGTGGCGAGCGATATACTGTCCTCATCCCCCGATCACAAAAAACTGTGATGTTGCTTCTATTCATTATACTTTGTCTGAAATGAATACCTCATAGGCGTTAAAAAAGCAATAAATCTTGAAAGGCGTTCTGTTTAATTTAATTTCCGTTATTCTGGCGCATGTCAGAATCCAGCGATGACTCAGGATCAATAATGTTTTGTTTCAAATCAAATGGCTATTCGTATACTGGTATGATTTCCCTATGAATTCTGGTCTTGTTTTGGGTTTGCGTGAACATTTGACGCATTGCGCTGATTGACAATCCCCAGCAGGTTCCGTTAGTTTTTGTTTACCGACCAGAAGAACGCGCTAGTAGAAAACATATGAAGTGTCGGTCTGGCTAAAAAGCAATAGATATTATGATTGGTGTTTGGGAACTCCAGTTGCTCACTTGTGATTTCTGCGCATCCGCTCTCCCTCATACAGCCTTCTCTTTGGTTTTTCGTACACAGGGATCGTTACATGAAACATGGAATGCTGGGGCGTGGAGTTCTTTTATGTGCCATATTTACGCTTGCGAGTGTTATTGGTACGGCAATACAAGCAGCTTCGATTCAGGCAGGCGACCTCGCTCCCCTCAACCAACCCGATGGCGTACTCAATGCCGGTGATGTCGTCGTCATGGAACGTTTCGTTCTGGGTCAATTGCAACCTACCCAGGAACAGAGCCTCGCCGCCGATGTGGCGCCCCTGAATCAGCCGGATGGCCAGATTAATGCCGGAGATCTGGTGGTTTTGATGCGCGCAGTGACAGGTCAAGTGACCTTGCCCTCGATCAATCTGCCCTCTGGTGGTTTTGCGCCGCCCTACCTGATTCCACCGAACAACCAGACACGGCAATTGTCACTTACCGTGTATGGTGTTGCCTCCCCGCAACAAAGCATTAACCTTTACGTTAACGGTGCCCTGGCAGCCAGTTTAACAGCCGACAGTCTTGGGAACTTTCAATCTACGGTCAGTCTTCAGGAAGGTCCAAACAGTTTCTATGCGATTGGCCTGATTGGATCATTCAAGAGTGAGCCATCCAATCTGGTCAGTGTGTTTTATGATACAGCGTTGCCTCAAGTGGATTGGCAGCAAGTTACAGTGACAGACCTCGGCAGCGGACAACTTCAGCTTGTTGCGGAACCTGGCACAGTGGCGGCTGGCAACACGGTTACTCTGATATCGAAGTCGGGTGGCACGCAAACCGTTACCGCCAATGCCAATGGCAGTTTTTCAGCAACTCTGGCCGGTTCAGGGACAGGTGAGCCTGTCACAATCACGGTGGATGACGGTGGTGCAGGCCACCGTTCCCTGGTCTCAGCTAACCAGGCTGTTGGTGCGCTGTCAGGCACCTTTCTGGTCAACGAAAGCGGTGCGGCAACCTATACCATTCCAATCGAAGTGCCACCGGGTGCTGCAGGCATGCAGCCTGAGCTTTCACTCAATTATAACAGTCAGAGCGGCAACGGTCTTCTGGGTATTGGCTGGGGGCTGAGTGGTCTATCGGTTATTTCGCGGTGTCCCAAAACCTATGCGCAGGATGCCGTTTACGATGGCGTCAGTTACGACAGCAATGATCGTTTTTGTCTTGATGGCCAGCGGCTGGTCAATGTTTCAGGGAGCTACGGTGCAGATGGTACGGTGTATCGTACTGAAGTGGAAAGCTTTTCGCTGATCACGCAAAACGGTGTCAGCTGTGGTGGGCCGTGTGGATTTACCGTGCAAACCAAATCCGGCCAGACCATGGTGTACGGTAACTCGGATAATAGCAGGAGAAATGTATCGACAACTGCGGCTGCGCTGTCCTGGGCCGTCAGCAGTGTCACTGATATAGCAGGGAATTCGATCCAGTATACGTACTACAAAAATACTGCTGGCGATCACCGTATTCAAAAAATTACGTATGCGACTACAGGCCAGGTGCGGCAGATGGAGTTTGTGTATGAAAACCGGCCTGATATAGCGCGGGGGTATTTAGCAGGTACATTAGCAGTCTCGGATAAGCGCCTGAGTATCATACGAACAAAGGTGGGTTTGGATGTTGTAAAAGAGCACAGGCTTTCCTACGAGGCAGGTGCAGTATCCTACGCGAGCAGAGTGGATGCAATTACCGAATGTGGTTTCGACAGTTCAGGTGTCGAGTTATGTATACCGGCTACGAGATTCGTATGGCAAGAAGGAGCCTCGGGTTTTACGGATGGCGCGTCACTTCAGATTACAAATGCAGGATCACTGGGTACCGAGGATACCTGGCAAGGAGATTTCAAAGGAAATGGGAAGGCTGAGGTCGCCACGAAGTTTGGTGCTAGTTCTATTGGTGTTTACAGTTTTGAGATAAACGGTGGTGTGGCTGATGTGAGTAGCCAGATGTACACAGTTTCGAGTGACTGGGGTTTAAGTCAGAACACTTTTGCTTCGGATTTCAATGGTGACGGCATTACCGATATTGCGAGTGCAAGTGGCAATAGTGTGTATATGAAACTTGCACAAGTGGGAGGAGGATTTAGTAGCACAACCTGGAGTGTTACTGATGGTGTATGGACGGATGGATATACCTGGGCCGCTGATTTTAATGGAGATGGACTGACAGATCTAGCCAGTCAAAATGGTTGGTCTGTAAGAATGAAGTTGTCAACAGATCAGGGCTTTGTTTCCACAAGTTGGTCTGTTATGCCTGTTTCACAAATATGGGGCCCAAGTGATACAACTTGGGTGGCTGACTTTAACGGTGACGGCCTTGCGGACATTGCGTCAGTTCAAGGTGTAACAGCCTACATGAGATTATCCACCGGAACTGGATTTACTCTTGAAAACTGGAATATCTCTAACAATTGGGAAGGTGTTAAGTATCGGTGGGTTAAAGATTTCAATGGTGATGGCATGGCAGACATTGCCACTGGTAGAACATCGCCCTTGAGAGTGAAGCTGTCGAATGGCTCTGATTTTGTGGAAGCGGACTGGGCGATAGCAAATATTCCCGCTGGGTACGAAATTGTGCAAGTGGTAGATTACAATTCTGATGGGTATCCTGACCTGATATTTAACGACATCACAACGATCCTTAATTTTGAGCTGATCGCTTACGGAAATGGGAACGGTTTCGGGCCGCTGGTGAACGTTGGGTTATCAAAAAGCAACCTTGAGACCGGGAAGTCCATTTTCTTTGGTGACGTTGATGGTGATGGGAAGCTGGATAAAACGGCATGGAATTACGGTTTTCTCAGGATGCAGCCAACTTCGGTGCTACCCGAAAGTATTATCTCAATTACACCAAGTGTTGGCTCAACGATCTCAGTAATCTATAAACCGCTTTCTGATGGCTACTTTTCCGAGCTTTGTCCTGGATATCCGGTTCGTTGTGGTCCCGTTCCAATGCAGGTCGTGTCTGATCATTATGTAGATGATGGCGTCGGCGGCGTGGCGCAGTTTTCATATAGTTTCACTGGCGCGAGAGTGCATCTCCGTGGCCGTGGTTTCCTTGGCTTCGAGAGCAGGAGTATATACGACGTTCAGAATGCTGTGACGACGACAACCGATTTTGCTGTCAATACCTCACAAACCGTTGTTGATAGTTTTCCTGACCGCTATCCTTATGCTGGCATGGCTTCTTCCATGAAATCCACAACGATAGATGTGCTTTTTCAGGTATATGACTCGATGGATGTAACCGAGTTTAATCTGAAGCAAACGACGGCAAAGAGTTACTTCCCGTATGTAAGAGTAAAACGGGAAGTGCAACGCGAAGTCGATAGTCGGGTGCTGTCTACAACTACAACGACAACAGACTATGATACATCCGGAAACGTCATGCAGGTTGCCGCGCAGACGGTTGGTAATGGTGATACGTTCACTAAAACCACCACTAACCTTTATGATTTACTCAATCTTAGGCTCGGTCGCCTGACACGGTCGACAGTTACTAATACAACACCTGATGGTGTGGCTACCCGCACCTCCGGATTTGTCTACTATCCCGATGGTCTGTTGCGGAAGGAGATCATCGAACCAGACGAGCCTGATACGAGTCCGCTCAAACAGGTTACCGAGTACGAGTACGACAGTTTTGGTAACAAGACCAAAATGACAGTTACTGCGCTGGCCAGTGACAGTCCGGCATCCGGTCTGCAAACCAGAATTACAACGACTAAGTACGATGCCAATGGCTTGTTTCCCCTCTTCACCATCAATGCCCTGGGCCACAAGGAATCCTACCTGTACGATGCGCATTTCGGTGTTAAGACGCGTCTTGTTGGCCCGAATGATTTGCCAACATACTGGGAATATGATGCCCTTGGCCGATTGCTGCGTGAAATACGTGCCGATGGCGCTGTCACGACAAACGATTATGCCTGGTGTCCGTCTTCGGTTTGTCCTTATGGAGGAACCCAGGCTATCGGTAAGAGCTCCGGTAGCGCACGTACAGTGCTCTACCGCGATGCCCAGGATCGGGAGATTCGCGCCGAGACTGAAGGCTTGCAGCCAGGCGCCCTGATTTATCAGGACACGACATACGATCAGTTTGGCCGCATCGCGCGCAAATCACGCCCCTATTTCGCCGGCGACACGCCACAATGGGCGACGTTCACCTACGATCAAATGGATCGGATTAAAACCGAAAACCGTCCGGATGGGGGGCAAGTAGTTTACAACTATGCACCCTTCACCAAAACCACCACCAACTACATCGTCGGTGGTGATGTGGCGCAGATCGCCAAAACCGAAACTTTCGATGCTATGGGCCGTTTGCGCCAGGTCGTTGAAGAACTGGGTGTAACGACAACTTTCCAGTACGACCCTTACGATAACCTGGCAAGCGTGACCGACGGCGTGGGCAACATTACAACCACACAATACGACCGTCGCGAGCGGAAAATCCGCATGAACGACCCGGATATGGGGCAATGGGATTATCGCTACAACGGCTTCGGCGAGCTGACGTTCCAGCAGGACAACAAACTGCAACAGGTTGCCATGGCCTATGATGCGCTCGGCCGGATGGCCCGCCGGGACGAGCCAGAGGGAACCACCACCTGGACCTATGACACCGCCCCGCACGGCACAGGCAAGCTTGCACGGGTGAATGCGCCCAACGGCTTTACGCGCACACCGGGCTATGATGCATTGGGACGGGTGCTCACGGATGTCCGGGTAATCACCGGCCAGGCCTTCCAGACTGCCTATACCTATGACCGTTTCGGCCGGGTGACCGACACCACCTATCCCAGCGGTTTTTTATCACCCGCAACGTCTACGATACACGAGGATTCCTGACAGAAGCCCGTAATGCCGCCAATGATGCCCTCTACTGGCAGGCCAAAGCCGCTGACGCTGACGGCCAGATTACCCGCGAGACCTACGGCAACAACCTGACAACCCTCCGCAGCTACAATCCCGCCAGCGGCCGGATCGACTTGATCACCACGGGGATGGGGACGGGCAGCGGTATCCAGTTTCTCGATTATACCTTCGATACACTCGGCAACCTGCAACAGCGCTCACGCAGCGAAGGAACGACAAGCCTGTCAGAAAGCTTTAACTACGATGCACTGAACCGCCTCAAGCTTGTCTCGATCAGCGGTGTCGGCAACAAGACCTACAATTACGATAGCCTGGGCAATATCACCCAAAAAGGCACCGTCAGCGACTACCGCTACGCCGAGCGTGCCGCCGGGCCGCACGCCGTCAGCTACGCCAATGGCCAGAATTACGATTATGACGCCAACGGTAATATGCTGTCGGGTGCAGGCCGTACCCTCACCTGGAGTTCCTACAACAAACCCATACAGATCCAGAAAGGTCAGACCAGCGTCCAGTTCGACTATGGTCCGGATCGCGCCCGTTATCGCCAGGTCAAGACCACTGGCAGTGAAACCACTACCACGGTCTACATCGGGAAACTCTACGAACAAATCAGTAAGGCAGGGACGACCGAAAGGAAGCACTATATCATCGCTGGTGGCAGAACCATTGCCATATACTCGGACAAGGGCGCCGGGCAAACGACAACACAGTACCTGCACCACGATCACCTCGGCTCGGTGGACGTTATCACCGATGCATCGGGTGCGGCGGTAGAACGCCTCAGTTTTGCCGCCTTTGGCTCACGCCGGAATATTGACTGGACCGATGCCACCGGCCTGATCACGTCACAATTTACGACCCGTGGATTCACCGGCCAAGAACAGCTCGATGAAGTCGGTCTGGTACACATGAACGGCCGTGTTTACGACCCGGTATTGGGGCGATTCCTGAGTGCGGACCCGCAAGTGCAGTTCCCGAGTGCCTCACAGAGTTTCAACCGCTACAGCTACGTGCATAATAACCCCTTGTCGTATACCGACCCGAGCGGGTTTGGGTTGTTTAGCGGATTCAAGAAACTGTTTAAAGGCATCGGGAGTGCGATCAAGAAGGCATTCAAGAGTCCAGTGTTCCGTGCAATCGTCGGGATAGCGGCGGCCTATTTAACCTATGGAGCACTGAATGGAGCCTTTATCTGGGGTGGTAATTTCACGACGGCATTTGCCAGTGGATTCGTCGGTGGAGCCATTACAACAGGATCATTGAAAGGGGCTTTGGTTGGCGGAGCTACCGCGTTGGCGTTCTATGGCGTGGGGAGTACTTTCCCGTCTGCGAGTAAGCTAAGAGGTGCGGCACCATGGGAAAAAGGGCGGTTGTGGTTTGGCAAGATCGTAGCGCATGGTACTGTGGGTGGAGCATCGTCAGCCGCACAGGGTGGAAGTTTTCAGGATGGGTTCCGTAGTGCAGGGTTTACGCAGTTGGCAGCGCCAGTGATAGGCTCTGTGCCTGGTGCTGCTGCTGGTCGGACGGCGGCTGCAGCTATTGTGGGTGGGACGGCTTCCAGGCTGGGTGGGGGTAAATTCGCAAATGGGGCGGTGACGGGAGCATTTAGCTATTTGTTTACTGCAAGCACGGGGCAAAGACGTAATGCAAGTAGCTCTGAGGATCTGAGTGTCAACACAGCGGAACTTAATGATGGGTCATTGCTTGTGAATGTAAACGGTAATCTGATTTTGGGAGGTGCCGATGTTCAATTTAACGATAGCACCTTCATTGTGTTTGATAAACTTACAGTCAACTTCAATCCGTTTACAGCAACGTTTGAAGCAAGCGCTGTCTTAATTGACGGAACGGTTACGATAGCTGATGGTCAGTTCTCAGCCCAATTTTCTGAACTGGCGTTTGGCGGTAGTCTGGTAAACTTAATGCCGACCTCGTTTAGTGCCCAAGGGGCATTTACTCGGCAAGCTTTCGGATTGCCGGTACCGGGAATCAAACGCTTTAATTTTTCCCTAACCGGGCGTAATTTCAATATACCCACAATCAGAAATAGAATAGAAGATAAAGCATTTGAATTTCCATAGCACTTACAAAGCAATATTTATTTCTCTTGGCTTGGTATTTTCTTTATGTGCCTGTGCAACAGTGCAAAGTGATAATCAGGCCTACGAGAAAATCGTGAGCTCTTATTATGAGGCTAAGAACTTGGGTGAATATTTAGAGCTTTTGTCAAAGTCCTATCATGATGATGAAATGAAGCGATATGGAGAATCAAAAATATCACAACGGTATCTTAATGCTGAAAAGTTTTTTGAGGGCGCTCTGAAAGATATTGAGCTTGGTTCATTACAAATAATCAGAGTAGAGGTAATAAGTTCTACTAAAGTCATTGTCCATGTTAATGCCGAAATTGTGCGGAAAGGAGAAACCAATGTAAATTCGACACTATTTCCACTGATTTTTGAGCGTGGACATTGGTTGATTGCAATGGCGCCATTACCTGACTCGCCAAGTGCATTGTTAAATATAAGAAAACGTATGCAGGATATTGGTAACTAAATCCCTTTGGTATCCGTCGGTATTTTCGCAAATGGGGCACAGACCGGGGCGTTTAGTTATTTGTTTGGAAGTTTTGTGCGGGGAGCGCAGGCAGCACCTGCTCAACCTGCTGCAGGAGGGGTTTGTACAACACTGGTTTGTCGGCCGACTTCAGTGGTATTTAATCATTGCGGTACGTTCGTAGCAGAATGTGGAGCAACCTCTGCTGCGCAAATTGAGCAGCAATTCTCGCTTCCTGGGTTTGAAACTGGCTTTGATTTAGACGGCACTAGCGATACATTTGCTACAGATCGGAATGCTTTTCTTAATCCGGGTGGACGTAACTTGCGCTTCTCAATAGCACCACCGGCCGGTGTGTCAGCACGTCAGTTTGCTGACCAGGTAATTTTCTTTGGTAATAACTACCCTACGACGCCCTACAGACTATTTGGGCCAAACTCGAACAGTGCAGCTGCGTATCCCATTTATCAAAGTGGTGGAGTTGTGCCAAACGTGCCGCGAGCACCAGGGCTTAATGTTTTTGCTCCGTAGCGATGAGTGCGAGAATGATGAATCGATATATGAATTACATGTTAGCGGGTTTGGTTCTGTCCTTGGCTATAATAGGGGCATGTCGCGGCGAGAATCAGAGTAACGAAATGGATACTGAAATGAGAGAAGAATTGCTGGGTTTAGAGCGTTTGATTACTGATAAGACGATTACTGAAGGCGGATTTGAAGCGCTAAAGATTGGCCAGAAAAAGAGCGTCACGGTCTCTGCGTTGTTAGATATGGGCGTTATTGTAGTTAGCCCGAATGTGAAAAATGTTATCACTGTAACGAACCCTTCTGATCTGGAAAAAGTCCGGGGTTCGGAATCCATAACGTTAGACGGACCTCGTGTGGCACTCCGAATCAAGTTTGCTGGTGATGCTGTTGAGTACATAAATGCTCCCCCTCATACTGATTGGGAAGAGAAGGTCAAACCGATTAAAACCAAAGAAGGTGTATTTAAGTTGCTCGGCGATGTTTTGCGATCCGATCCAAAGATGTATGTCAGAAATCTTGCTACGGATACTCATCAGATAAGGCTTAGTGAAATGACGGATGATGATCGGCAGTTGCTGGAAAAGTACGATGCTTGGGGAATGAATCGCGATAATGATGCGGGCTATTGGCACTTTCATTTGGAGTTTGATAACGATGTGCTTACTAAAATCAACATGAAACACTCACCTGTTGAATTACCGTAGGAACCTAATCTCGCCGGACAGACCTGTCGGAGTTTATGGGCGAAATCGACTTGCATCTGCTGTGCTGAGTGACTAGTAGTTCTTCAACATGATAATACCGGATAAAGGCGCTTCAACTTGATGCGGGCATCCTCAGTCGTAAATCGCCAATCAATCGTCGCCGCAGCCTGGTTACGTGCCACAGTCCAGGCATTGACC
>UOFK01000215.1_pt1 | contig 10077 bp, 6 predicted proteins | sample 1990061 | NCBI WGS metagenome assembly UOFK01 (sample SAMEA4728526, study PRJEB27164) | hydrothermal vent metagenome | biome: marine basaltic hydrothermal vent biome; feature: marine hydrothermal vent; material: mineral | place: Pacific Ocean | collected 2011-06-14/2011-07-23 | depth 1741 m
ACTCATGCTATAGTTTCGCTGGTGTACAAGCCTCCTTTTCGTCGCAAACACTTACTCTTGGCTGTAGGTATTCTGTCGCTATCCGCCTGCAGCCGGGAACAACCACAGCTGCTTGTCACTATCGCTGATGCCCGCACCAGCAAAGCGCAACTCATTGATAGCGGCGAACCTGGCGATTCGCCGGGCGATATCCTGACATTTGATCAACCACTCCTTGATGAACAGCAACAGCAGATTGGCACTAACAGCGGCACCTGTATTCGAACCCGGATTGGGCACAGCTTTCAATGCCAATGGACATTGGCGCTGGAAGACGGCAGCATCCAGGTAGCCGGGCGTGAATTCGACCAGGGCGAATCAACAATCAGCATCGTGGGCGGCACAGGCCGTTACGTAGGGATCACCGGTGACATGGTATCGGTCAATAATGGTGATGGCAGCTTCAGACAAACCCTGCGCTATTGGCTTCGATGAGTATGTCCGAACGCCCACAGCGCTGGATCGCCCACATGGACCTGGACGCTTTCTTTGCCAGTTGCGAGCAACGACAGCAGCCTCAATATAAAGGCCTCCCCGTCGTCGTCGGCGCCCTGCCTGGCCGCCGGGGCGTAGTAGCGGCAGCCTCCTATGAAGCACGACGCTTTGGCATCCACTCGGCCATGCCGATTTCAGAAGCCTACCGCCGCTGTCCAAACGCTGTCTATCTGCGACCTGACATTGAAAAATACTATCGGGCCTCACAACAGGTCTTCAAGGTATTAGGCACTATCACGCCCAGCCTGGAAGCCGCTTCGATCGACGAGGCTTACCTGGATGTGAGTGGGCTCGACAAACTGCTGGGTACACCCGAGATGATCGGTGCCGAAATCAAACGCCGCATCCTTGCAGAAACGGGGCTTACCGCTTCGGTAGGCATTGGCCCCAACCGGCTGATTGCCAAACTCGGTTCGGAACACCGCAAACCGGACGGCTTGATGGTGATACCCCCAGACCAGGTGCTCGACTTTCTGGCACCCATGCCGGTTGCCAACCTCCGCGGACTGGGGTGCCAGACCCAGAAGATTTTCAAGCGCCTGGGCATCCGCACTGTTACGCAGCTGCGTACCATCCCGCTACAACAGCTGGAAAAACACCTCGGCAAAAATGCTGCCGGGCGCTTTTATCGGCAGGCACTTGGTATGGCTTCTGACGAAATTACACCGGGACGCACCCGCAAGAGCCTCTCCAAAGAAACCACCTTCGAAGAAGATGTACAGGAACACACCCTTCTGCGCGATACCCTGCGCGAACTGGCCGCTTATGTGGCAAAGAAGGCTCGCCGGGAAAGCTTATCCGGTTCGGTTATCACACTGAAAATTCGCTACAAGGGGTTCGAGACACGCACGCGACAACACAAACTGCCAGCACCGTGCAATGACGAACGTGACATTTTCAAAACAGCCTGGGGACTGTTCACCAACGGCGACTTACCGAAAAAACCGGTGCGACTCATTGGTGTGAGCCTCAGCAGCTGGCAGGATAATCAACCCGCCCAAACTGATCTTTTCGATATCCCCGGACAACACCAAGGCAGGCAGCAACTGTTGGAAACCCTGGATGCTGTCAGTGAAAAATTTGGCGACGGTCTGCTGCAAATAGGCATCTCGCGCAAGGCCACCAAGTAAATGTGCCTTAACTCAGCGCCACTCAAGTCAGGCAGTCATCGGAGAAGAGCATGTTTCGGTTTCTGGTTTTTTTTGCAAGCGTAACAGGCACTCGTCAACGGGGAGCGGCTTACTGAAAAAATAACCTTGCAGCAGGTCGCCACCGAGGTCACGCAGAACGCGTGCCTGGGCAGCTTGCTCAACACCCTCGGCGACAATCCGAAAGCCCAGGGCGTGCCCCATGCCAATGATACCGGCAAGCATGATGCGGCCTTTTTCCTCGTGGTAACGTCTGACAAACGACATATCGATTTTAAGCTCGTTAAACGGCAGTTCGTGGAGCTGCGAGAGTGAAGAAAACCCGGTACCGAAATCATCCAGTGACAGGTAAAACCCGGTCTCCTGAAGTTCCCTGAGCACCTTGCAGGCACTGCACGCACCCAACAGTGACAAGCTCTCCGTCATCTCCAGCTTGATACGATGTGGATCAATCTCGTGCGAGTCGACCCGTTCACAGAGCCATTTGGAAAAGTGACTGTCCGCCAGTAGCCGTGTCGATATATTCACCGATAAAAACAACGCCGGGTAGTGTTGTCTCAATTTTTTAAAATCCACTAACGACTGTTCGATAACCTGTCGGCTGACATCCTGGATCAAACCCAGGTTTTCCGCTATAGGAATAAAACTGGCCGGGCTGACCCAGCCGTGTCGTTCATCGTGCCAGCGTGCCAATGCCTCGATACCAGCTGGCGCATGTGTGACAGCATCGACAATAAGCTGGTAATGCACCTGCATCTGCCTTGCTTTGACGGCCTTACTGAATCGGGCGGTTATATCGAAATCATCGATACCGAGGTGGCTTTCCCGCATTTCGCCGTAGACCTGCACATTATTCCTGCCCTGTGACTTGGCGAAGTACAGAGCCTTATCAGCCCGGGCGAGCAGAACCTCGGCATTATCGGCATCGCCGGGGTAATTGGCGGCACCGATGCTCAAGGTCACCGCAGCTTCAATGCCATCATTCTGAAGTTCGTCCTCCAGCGCTGTCATCAAGTCGGTAGCCACAGCGCGCATACCAGCGGCACGATCTATTAGATCCGGCAGCAATACCACAAATTCATCACCACCCCAACGCGCCAGTGTATCGCTGCAACGCAGCCTCTGACCAAGAACGTGGCTGACGCGCACCAGCAACTGGTCACCGCTTTTATGCCCATTGGCATCATTCACCTGTTTGAAGTTATCCAGATCAATAAACAATACGCCAACGCGAAAGCCATAGCGCTTGGCGTGCGCCAGTGCCTGCGTCATGCGACCTTCGAGCAGACTGCGGTTGGGTAGCCCGGTGAGCGCATCGTGCATAGCCATGTGATGGATCTGGCGCTCCTGCTGGTGGGCCTCAGTAACATCTCTGAGCACGCCCTTGATACGCGCTCTGGCCGTATCGTGTTGGTCACGCATAAAATGGCCTTCAACCCAGCATTCATCTTTTGCGCTACCGATCAACCGGAAACGAATACGCAGAACGTGCTCCTGCGTGCTCATAATGCGCTCCAGCATACGCGTGATAATATCGGCGTCACGCTCCTCGACGCAGTCGACCAGTGGTTTCCGATCTGTTTCAGCAGCACTTATATCTTGTCCCAGAAGCCGGTTCCAGCCGTCGGAGAAACTGAGTATTTCTCCTTCCAGCGATAATTCCAGCACGGCTTCGTTGAGCATGTTCAGCGTGTCCATGTGCCCTGCCTGGCGCTCGGCAGATTCATGCAGGCGCTCGCCTAGTTGCCGAATTTCGTCCAGCTCGCTCCTGAGCCCCATGTATTTGAGCAACTTTTCCATCAGACACCAGCGGCTGAAACCCGACTGGAACAGGTTCAGGCTGATAAAAAACAGCATACCAAGCCAGAGCACGGTTTTTTCGTCGTGCAGATACAACAGCACGCCGATCATGCTGAGCAAAAACCCAGCAATCGTGCGGATTGTGGGTTCTATGTAGGGTAAGCGACGTTTCTTGTCCGTTTCGCAGTGCATAGACATCAATTCTCCTGGGCAAATTATCGGCCTGACACCGAATGACTTAAATTCCAGCCCCTATTTCTGCCTGCTTGGTGACTGAGTCACAAACTCCTGGAAACACTACACGGTAGAATCCCCTATCATCCTAGGAGGAGATCCCATGAAAATGAAAAGTAAAGGAAAGATGAAACACACGCTTCAGCTTACCGCACTGGTGACGGCGCTGGGTGTTCTGAGCACAGCCGCTGATGCGCAGAGCTTCAAACATGGCTGGAAAAAATTTCACCCCAAAAAATCTATTGCCATCAAGGCATTCGTCCCAGCCGCCACCGGTGGCGTCTTCACAGACGACCCGAATAACCCCAGCATTACTATCAGTATTCCGGCTGGCGCCCTGAGCGATAATGCAAAACTGATCGTCAAACGCAAAAAACACGCGCGTGCTCCTGGCGGCACACTGACAGCAGCCGGGGCGGTTTACAGCATCTGGCTGAAAAATGCGCACCATGGCTGGCAACCAGTGACCCTCGACCAGCCAATGGAAGTCGCACTGGCTACCGACAGTGCACCAGAACACCCGCAGCTTGGTGAGGTTGCTATTTACCGCGATGGCGGCTGGAACCGCATGATGGCCAATTTCAACCGCGCCTCAGATTCCTCTGTATTGACACGCACCAAAAATACACACCCACGCCTGCGCGCGGTATTCCGTACCCTACAAGCGCGCTCCGGGCCGGAAGTCGACCGCGGCCGCGAACTCTACACCGAAGAAACCTGGGGTGATGAAGACCTCTGGGGCGACTTCTTCCAACTACACCAGGTGCTCAATAATGTCTCGCCAAACGCGGCTGTTGGCATTGGTGCCCAGGTAGATATAACCAAAGTGCCGCAGCCTATTGTTGACGTCATGCTCAGCGATGATTTTGCCGCCAAACAGGCTGCCCTTGATGACCCGGCCGTTGCCCGGATCTTGCTGAAAGCAGACGCGATTGTTGGAGTGCGCGGTGTTTATGACGACCCTGACAACCCTGATCTAATGACCTCGGTAGGCCTGACCTGTGCTATCTGTCATGTGACCGTCAAACCGACACCCTTCCAGCTGGAAGCCGATGCTGACCCAGTACCACTACCCATTGGGCCGCTGGTGTTTGGACCGCCTAACACCAAGTTGGACACTGGCCTGCTGTTGTCCTTCACACCTCGGGTACAGCCTGGTGGTTCTGAAAATGTCAATATTGACCAATACACAGGTTGGGGACCAGGCCGTGTCGATCCACGCTTCTTCCCCAATAACCCGTTCAATGATAACGTCTTCAATCCCAGCAGCGTTCCGCCACACTGGAACTACCTGGATCTGGTTGAGCAGGGCTACGCCGCCACCTGGATTGGCGTGTTACAGACCCGCATCGACAACCACTCGCTGGCCAGCGGACCGGAGTGTGGTATTGATCTGGTACTGGACCGCAACGGTGCCTGGGGCACACCCAACGCCTCGATCCAGGACATCGAAATCGGCAACCCACTGCCGCAGGAATTCCTCGACAGACTGGAAGTGGCCGAAATCAACGAACCCGGCAACGAACTGGCCGAACAAGATCTTCTCGATATAGAAGCCTTCCTGCAGAGTATCGTCAGCCCAGCTCCGGGTCCATTTGACGAAGCCCAGGCTGAAGAAGGCTGGCGCTTGTTCTACGGCAAAGCTAACTGCGCCGCTTGTCATAGCTCGGGCGAAGGTACTGGCGCTGAAGGCAAGTACTTCACCAACATTGTGGAGAACCCGCCGCAGGGTCTGCTGTCGATCGGCATCAAGACACCGGGACTACGCGGCCTGGCCGTGACTGCTCCTTACTTCCACGACGGCAGTGCCGCCACGCTTGCGGATGTCGTAGCAAGGTACACCTCACCGGATATCCCTGAGGTGCCAAACCTTTCTGCTGATGAACAGGCAGCACTGGTTGAGTACATGAAGAGCCTATAAAAATAAGGCTTGGAGAGGCAATCCCCGGCTTTGTCGGGGGGTAATTTAAAGAGGCGGTGTTTTCACCGCCTCTTTTTTTATATTAGACTATTTTATCCCTGCCGCGAATTTATACTCATGACTATTCAGCATTGCTATAAACTATATATTATTTTCCTGCTTACTCTATTCGCAGCTTTTAATACCCAGGGTGCAACACCTTCGGCCAGACAACAACTCGAACCACTGTTTGATCTGGCCACCCGCCTGTCGGAACAGGCTCGATCTGGGAATGCAGCCGCAAGCCGATTTCGTATAGACACCGTGTTTTACCGAGAATCGCTGCGCGAACTGATGCTGGCCCAGGAAAACAGCGCTACACCGTTATCAAAAGACATACTCATGGAATTTGTGCGCATGTCAGCCTTACTTCAATCTGCTGCAGACTGCCGAACCGGGCGCTATATCGTCTGCCCTGCGGCACTGATGCAGCAGCTGAGTCGACAGCAAAAACTGCTCGCCGATACACTCCCAAGCCTATAAGTCATGGACCTGCCGGGCACTACATTTTTTGCGGCCGCCTGGGCGATTCTCAGCGAGTCATCCTTCTGGGTCGTCATCAGTCTGATCAGCGGTGGATTATTGCACGAGTTTTTGTCTGGCAGCCGGATCAAGCCATTACTCAACCGCTCTGGCCTGCGCGCCTATACTGGCGCTATAGCATTCGGCGCACTGTTACCTATTTGCTCGTGCGGTGTTATCCCGCTAGCGGTGAGCCTATATCGCAGCGGTGTGCGACTCGGCCCGGTTATGGCTTTTGCGGCGGCAACCCCCATCATTAATCCCGCTGCCGTAATCCTCAGCTTTGCATTGTTAGGGCCACAACTCAGCTTCGCTTATATTGCTCTGGGCCTGTGCCTGCCGTTAATACTGGGGTTCCTGGTCGAGCGCTTTGGCGACCCGGTAATAATAGATGACAGTATGGATGGTGATGCGCCAAATACCTGTTGTGCGAGCACGGCACCGGCAAAACCTTCAAGTATTATGCAACGCAGTCTGGCTGGCATTCGCTGGGGAATACTCGAACTGGGACCGAGCATCTGCTTTTATCTGGCGATTGGCGTACTGCTCGGCGCTGTGCTCAATACGTTTGTACCCGAAGCGTGGATACAGCAATACCTCAACAGCCCGACGGTCTGGAGCCTGCTGGCCGCTGCCTTATTGGGCGCTAGTATCTATGTATGCGCTGTCGCGCACATCCCTCTGGTCGCCAGCCTTATCGCCAGTGGCGCCGGGCCTGGGGTTGCTATTGTTTTTCTAGTGACCGGCACAGCCACCAATCTGCCGGAATTATTTACCCTATATAAAACCATAGGCCGACGTACAATTGTGTTATATGCCAGTACGCTGGTACTGGCTTCCCTGGTCGCCGGCTGGCTGGTTAATTGGTGGTTAATGCCAGGCTTTACAATTGAATTTGACCCGTTAAAAAGTCTGGAAATGACCGAGCTGAGCGAACATTTCTGGCTCTCGCCAGCCTGGACCATTAACGTCCTTTCGACCTATGGCGTGAGTCTACTGGCTATTATTGGGCTGGTCAGGCGATTGCGGGGCTTGTTTCGGCGGCAAGCCCAGCCCGGCTGTTGCGGCAGCGACTAAGGCTTCGCGTTCATCCAACGGTAATCGATCCGATAATAAATCACGCCATAACGGCAGTCGCTCACGAAAATCCCGGCGTTGCTCAGCGCTCAGCGTATACACAGTCATGCCTGCCTGCTGCAGGTTTTCCAGCGCCTGTGCCTCGCGTTGAAGTGCTTCCCGCCGTTGCCATTGCGTCAGCTCATTCGCCAGCGATTGCAACTGGCTCTGCCGCGCCGCAGGCAAACGTTGCCAACGCGCTTCGGGCACAATCAACACCCAGCCTTCGTAGCGGTGGCGGCTTAAACTCAAACTCAAATGCACCCGGTCCAGACGTTCCGACCAGAGTTCCTGCAAGCTGGTGGTTCGGCTACCAACGCGGCACTGTTGTAACAACTGCTGTTGCGACTGTGGCGAGATGGTCTCTGTCCAGGCATCGAACGCCAGAAATTGCTTTTTTGCCATCGGATCAGGACGTAACTCGATAAAGCGCATACCGGTCAGATTAATACGCTTGTCGTAACGCCGGTTACCTGACATCACCTGCATGCCTTCATCCAGGAAAGCCAGCACTTCCCAGCCAGATTGGCGCGCTTTCTGCTTCAGCATACGACCCAGCTCGCCATCCTGAACGCGCTGCACAGCGTTGATATCCGGGTAAAAGAAGGGTAACTCCAGGACGTCCAGTGCTGGCACCTGTGTCGCAAGGCTGCGCAGCGGCATTAACAACAGGTCGGGTTCCAGGCTTGCCTGTGGACTATCGGGTGTACTGGCGAGCACGGGTTCAACCGGCAGTGTTTGCCCTGCGTTCTGGGCGAACTGTTGGGCACTCGCCCAGGCAATATGATGGCTATCCGGCGCTATCACGAGCAAGCGCAGCTCAGGTGACCCCGCCTGTAACGGCGCAATGGCAAAAAAGAAAATAAAAGGCAGGCGGGTGAGAACACCCGCCGCCAGGAGGGACTTAACGTACGATAACACCGCGGGGTGTCGTACCACTGATAGCCACATTCTGTACTACTTCCCAGGATTTGTTACTGATCACCGCAACCGAATCAGAACCCGAGCAGTTAACAACAAAATAGCGCTTATCCTTGGTATGGTCACCTGCGTGCGGACGACAATTTTCCGGTAGGGCAATCTTCTTTACTAACTGTAGGGTTTCAAGCTCCAGCACATCGACGTCTCCAGGTACTTCAGGAGAACCATTATTGATAATGTAATGGTATTTGTCGTGCGAGGTAAACTCACCCGTCTGCGGGTTAAGGCCCAGGCCATCAGCCTGGGTGAGCTTCTTGATATGCTTGGGGTGCTCTGGATCGCTAACGTCCAGAATGTCCACCGTACCAAACGGTGCTTCAAAGTTCTGCAGCACAGCATACTTGTTATTGGTCGTCAACATAAACGGAATCACCCGTTCGTCGGGGTTCACACGGGGTATAACTAGCTGTGAAACCACTTCTTTCGCATGTATATCCACACCTGTTACCGTCTCGCCCCCGATATCCGGCTCCCACAGGTATTTTCCGCTCGGCGTGATACTCATATCACAAGGCCGCATTTTGCCCTTGGTATCGGAACCCGGACCTTCGAGGCCGGACAGCGGCACGGCAATATGTGTCAGGATCTGGCCAAAGGTAGCACTCTTGGGGTCGGTATCGATTTCCTGAATCTCGTCGATCTCACGGGCGGCATTCCAAACAGTCTTACCCCTGGGCGTCACACCAACAAAATTTGCACCCTTGGCTGGCTGACCCGGTGGCACACCGTCGTAGGTATAGGTGTTAACACGCACCGTATTAGCGCCATCCTGCAGTGGGTCGAGGCTGTTGCGCGCATGAATGCCGACAATTTCACCGCTCAGGCCGGACCACCACCACTGTGGGTTACCTCTATACTGGTTGGCTGGCCAAGCCGTTCCAAAATCCACAACCAAGTTATCCACTTCTTTGCAGACCGTACTTTCGTCAATCTGGTGATGACGACGTTTGCCCTTGGGCGATGTACACTGAACCAACGACATGGACTTGTCGCCGGTATTCGACACAAATACGTTAGAGACATGGTGGCGAGCATGGTGTTTTTTATACTTTTTATAGTGCTTTTTATCAGCATGACTGAGCGCAGGATGCAATAAAGCTGCGCTGATCAGTACCGCAATGATTTTTTTCATGGCTATCCCTGACTGAGTTGATGGCGTAATAACACTACGCATTTTAAACGAGCCAGGAGTATATCCATCTATCCCTTCGAGATCTGTATCCCAACATACATAACCAGAAAATCAGATACTCCACTACCCGTAGGGCCGAATTTATTCGGCCAATAACAATCCAGGAAGACAGGCCCGGTCGAATGAATTCGACCCTACAATCATCTCTCGGTACTCCGTCAAGTGTGTATTTTAAAGGGTCGGTTTCTTGTCGCCAGCCAGTCGATGAATGCCTCTGCCGCCAATGGCTTGCTAAGGTAAAAACCCTGGGCGATATCACAATCCAGCGCCTTGAGCGCGTGCCAGGTATCTGCATCCTTAACACCCTCGGCGACAACCCGCAACCCCATATTGTGGGCCAGATCGATGGTGGCCCGAACGATGGCGTTATCATCGCTGTCTTCTATCATTTCCATCACAAACGAGCGGTCGATCTTGATTTCATCGACAGGCAGTTGCTTGAGATAGCTCAGCGAAGAATAGCCGGTGCCGAAGTCATCAATGGACAAGGAAATCCCCATATCGCTGAGATCCTGCAAGGTTTTATGGGCGCGTATGGGGTCTGTCATAATGTCACTTTCGGTAAGTTCCAGTGTCAGACAGGAAACCGG
>UOFK01000082.1_pt1 | contig 10023 bp, 9 predicted proteins | sample 1990061 | NCBI WGS metagenome assembly UOFK01 (sample SAMEA4728526, study PRJEB27164) | hydrothermal vent metagenome | biome: marine basaltic hydrothermal vent biome; feature: marine hydrothermal vent; material: mineral | place: Pacific Ocean | collected 2011-06-14/2011-07-23 | depth 1741 m
AGATCTGACAATGTACGTGTTTCTTCCGCACTAAGATTGAAGCGCTCTTGTAAAATACGCTCCAGAGCCACACGTTCATCGGGATGCTCGCTATCGTCGGCGCGCAACATTTCAAATAATAAGGCCGTCGCCGCCAGGTGCAGACCGTGCTCATTCGGACCGGCCTGAACATCCGGTTCTATCCGGGACTGAAAGAATGCTTGAATGGCCTGCAGCATAACGAATCAGGTCGCGCGCTTAGCGTGACTTGCGCTGCGCCGACTCAGGCGGCCGACAAATACTGCGAGCATCAACCACCAGAGTGCATCAGTTTTACCGACACGGGCTGCCACTAGAGTGCAACCTCCGCCTCCGCCTCCGCCTCCGCCTCCGCCGGCTGTATTGGTCGTTTGTCCCCCACCATCAACGGTAGCAGTGGTAACGGCTATTGCCGATTCTTTCACACCATCACTCACGATCAGCAAGACTGTATTCGTACCTGCGGTACTGTAAGTATGACTGGGGGCCACCCCTGAACCGAAACTGCCGTCGCCAAAATCCCAGGCATAGGTGAGTGACCCACCGTCAGGATCAAACGACCCGAATCCGTCAAAGATAATGGGTACGCCGCTGTTGGCGATGTACGGCCCACCCACCGAGGCAAGCGGCGGTTGATCGGCCACAATGGTGCCGGGATTCAACGCCACCGACAATGCTGCCACTGCATCCAGCACCCCGGTTCCACACTGCGCCTGGTCACAACTCGCATCCGGGAAACCCCGGGTTGTTGCCTTAATTATTACTTCCACTTCTGCGGGAGTCAGGGTGCTGTCGAGCGCCAGTATGAGAGAGGACACGGCTGATACCTGGGGCGTGGTGAAACTGGTTCCTTGTACGACGTCCAGCGCATCTGCCCCCGGCACCGTCGTTCCGTCGTTGGATAATACCAGAATGCCGTTTGACGGGTTGGCGGGATCTCCCGGGACCGGGGTATCGCCGCCCGGTGCGGTCAGGTCTACGGCCAGCCCCACGTTGGCGTAGGCCGCAAGCTTACCGTCTTTGGCAATAGCGCCCACCACAATCACATTAGCGCAGTTAGCTGGGCTGATATTAACAATATTGGTACCGTCGTCGTTACCGGCGGCGACAACAATGACAGAACCTGCGGCCACCGCTGCGTTGATCGCGTCCTGCTCGACTGAGGAGCAGGCCCCGGTACCACTCAGGCTAAGATTAATCACATTGGCCGGATTCAGATTGGCGGGTACGTTAATCACCGGCAGACCCGCCGCCCAGCGAATGGCATCGGCCACATCCGAGAGTTCACCACCGCAGCGGCCGAGGACGCGGACAGGTAATAGCTGCGCAGAAAAATCGATACCGGCGATAACCATACTGTTATTCGAAGTCGCCACGGCCACACCGGCTACCGAAAGGCCGTGCCAGGAACTGTTTTTAGCGGGTTCGCCGGGGCCACAGTCACCTGCATTAACAGCATCACCCGGATCATCTGGATTATTATCGCGCCCCGGTATGCCGTCATTATCCTGCCCACTGTTACTAAAAAAATCATAGCCCGGCAAAACCCGGGCGGGGTCCAGATCACGGTGGTCAATGATGCCGGTATCCAGCACAGCTATAATAACGTTACTTGAACCTGTGGATATATCCCAGGCCGCTGGCATGCGAATACCGGCGATGGCGTCAAACAAATACCATTGCCCCAGACTGGGTAGCGGGCCGGAGCCTGCGGGATAGCTGGGATCATTGGGAGTCAGCGCTGGATAAAAACGCTTGTTTGGCTGTACCGAAATCACACCCGCACGTAATGCCATTTCAGTAGCAATCCGGTCAGCTTCTTCAAGACTGATTTCCTCTGGAAGCTCCACCACCAGGCTGTTATTGAAAAAGCTGCGCAATACCTTTACCTGTCGGCCATCGGGGAGATTCAGGTTGATTGCGGTTTGATTCGATCCCGTCGATTGCGCCTGACGCTGGCTGGTACTGCTATCGAGCTCAATGATCAACTGCTGGGTGCGCGTACGCGCAGTGCTCCCGCTGCCCCACGCGATACTGCTCGCACCAACGCTTGCCAAACAGGCGGCAATGACCACTAACCTTTTAAAATTTAACATTTATATTTCCTGCTTTAACCTTATTCCGGCTGCACTCTGAAGCGCTCTCCGCGAAACGAAAGAATCACGTCCTCCGGGGTTATTGCGTCCACTACCAAGCCTTCCTGAAGCTGTTCGCCTTCATTATATTTTCGCATATTGATCAATACGAAGCGCTCACCCGGTGAATCACTGTAAACGTGCACATCGAGATGCAAGCTGCTGTTGATCTGTTGAAGTAGTGATCCTGACACTTGCGGCCAGACGGGCAGGTTGTTAGCCGGAATTGACGCTACAGCTGCGGCTGTGACAGGCGGTGGCCCGGACAACGGCGGCAGTGGCCGCAATGCCGTCATCGGCCGGGTGCTGGTACCTGGCGCTGTCTCAACAGGCCTCGCTGTGACAACCGGCGGAGCCACTGGAACAGCAGGCGCCCTACGCTGAGGCACGGGCGGGGGCACCGGAACGATCGGCCGGGGCGCTGGCGGCGTCACTGCTGCGACTGGCGGCACAACAACAACCGGCTTGGTGTCCGGCTGCGGCCACAGCGCTATCACCAGCACAAACACGTTGACTACCAGCACCCCGGCCACCACCCACAGCCAGCGATTAGTGCCGCTGTGAGCGGCTTGTTCATGCCCGCTGGCGATACTCGGAACCTGCCCGATTTCACGCTCCTGCTCGGCTTTTTTTAATGCATCAAGAATGTATGACATAAGCTCAGCCAGCTAACTACGAGACACGCCGAGTCGCGGCACGCCTGTTTGTTTTTCCAGATTATTCAAATTTATCAGCGTGCGTGCACCGGCAACGCCGTCAGCCTTCAGTTCCTGGTCACGTTGGAAAGACTGTACCAGTGCCTTTAAACCCGCATCGTAGAAATTCGGATCGGCTGTTATCGATGTCATGCCAGTAACCGTCTGCAGGCGATCACGCAGCCAGGCAACATCCGTACTACGATCACCCGGACGCAATACTGGCATACCCTCAGGCGGAGTCCGCCACAATAACCGGTATTCACCGAACCAATAGCGCTCAACTTCGGTGACGGGCACAACCAATTCCCGGCCATCAAGCTGTATACGTGCTTCAGACCCGAGGACTTCCTGTAAAAGCATTGGCACATGCCGCCCGCCGCTGGCGACCAGCATCAACAAGGCCGGCCGATCGTAGTACGATAAAACGGTCCAGCTACCGCTGCCCTGGAGACAACGCAACCCCACACCTGGCGCCTGGGCACAGGCCTGCTCATCAGTGCGCACATTGGCCTGGATACCCCACAGGCGGTAAAGTTCAGCCCATGCGCGAGTAACTGCATCCGGACCTGCGTTCGCAAGAACCTGTCTCAATTCCAAAACCGGCGGGTCAACGCCCACCGACCCGACAGGCATCAAATCTGACAAAGCCACGGGTGTTGGTTCCTCATGCCCCGCCAGTGCAGCTGCTTCCGGCACATTATCAACGACAGGCGCTGGCACTACTGGCACGTCCAGAACGGCCACAGGTGGCGGCGCCGATTTCAGGTGGGTTTTATTCCAGAAGAGAAATAGAGACAACGCTATTGCCACGGCAGCAATAGCAGCAACAGCCCACAGCCATGCCCGGCTTATGGGTGCAGACAATCCCTCTTCGGGCAACACTTCGCCGGCAGCTCGGCGAACAATAGCCTCATCAATCCTGCGCCTACCTTCGACAAAGGCACCCAGCATGGCGCGGTCACAAAGCACGTTGATTAAGCGCGGGACTCCACCCGAAAGCTTCTGGATCAAATCAATAGCATCTTCGGTAAAGATCGGCTCGCTGGCACCACAAATCTGTAGCCGATGCCGGATATAGGCCGCAGTTTCCGCACGGCTGATCGGTTCCAGGTGATAGCGTGCGGTAATACGCTGCGATAACTGCCGCAAGTCCTCGCGCGCCAACAGGTCACGCAACTCAGGTTGGCCGACCAGAATAATCTGCAGCAGCTTCTCGCGCGTGGTCTCCAGGTTGGTCAGCAGACGCACCTGTTCAAGCGCATCGGCACTCAGATTCTGGGCTTCGTCAATCATTAGCACAGTGCGCTGTCCGTGAGAATGCCCCTCCAGCAGGTAGGTGCTCAGTACGTCCGTCAATGACTTGATACTGGTAGTGTCCCTGGCGTACTGAATCTGCAGCTCATCGCACAGACTCGCCAGTAGCTCCTGCGCACTCACGCGTGGATTTAAAATTAATGCCAGATTAACGTGTTCCGGGAGCTGTTCGAGAAGGCAGCGACAAATCGTTGTTTTACCCGTGCCCACCTCACCGGTCAGCTGCACAAAACCACCACCTTCACCCACACCATACAGCAGGTGTGCCAACGCCTCGCGGTGTTGCAGACTCATGTAGAGAAAGCGTGGGTCAGGTGCGATCGAAAATGGCCGCTGTGTCAGTCCGAAGTGTTTCTGATACATAGAAATTCTTGCCGCCTAACCGGCGAGGGACTCTCATTATGCATCTTCTGTCCGCTGACGTCCTCAATGGCATCTGCCAGAAGAAGTACGGCACAGGTCGACACGGGTTTAGCGCCTGCTTCAGGTCGCCCGGCTAACTGAAATATCGGCTAAAGTCCATATTTCTGCTGTTATTTTGTCACTTGACCATAGCATTAGCCTCTGTTTATATACGTGTCGAGGCTCTTTACCCTGGTCGTCAATAGCGGTTTACCACAGAACTCTTCTCTTTTCATAAGGTTAGAGTAAAACAGCTAAGCTCGCCAGACATAAGGCTGTGGTATTTTTTACGATTGGGTTACAGTAGCCGGGTAGGAATACAGCCATGTTTTAAGCATGTCGTTTACTTTCAATAGATTAGCTCGGCTGGCATAATGCTTGCTTGAGACTTTAAAAATAGAAAAACAGGAACCGGGGGACTAGCAATGAATGCTAAAGTAGAAAAAAAGATTAATGGTTTTGCCGTTAGCGCCAACCCGATCTTCAAGGAAGGTGGCATGCTACCCGCTTACTGGGCCTGCGCGATTAATGACCGTTTGATTCCAAAGACCTTCAGTTCAGCCCGTGAAGTATTCATTTTTGCTGAAAATATTAACATCCAGCATCACATGGGTGGGTAGTGGTCAATGGCAGCCTGTCGCAACTCATTCAGGCGCCCGTGAAAGAAATGGCTGGCGCCACTGATAAGCGTTAGCGCTGGCGGCGTCGACAGCCGTAGCACCCAAGCCTGCACCGCCGACCATGGGACGATATCATCGGCATCACCCTGTATCAGTAACCAATCTGTACTCGCCAGGGTCACCGGCTGATCGGGGAAATAGTTTACCGCAGGTGCCACAGTAACCAGCCGCTGCGGATTAAGCTCAGTTGCCGCCTGCACAGCGATAAAACCGCCAAAGGAAAAACCACCCAGCCAGAGCGGCAGCCCAGGCCAGTGCTGTGTCGCCCAAGCCACAACTGCGAGCAAATCCTGTAATTCTCCGTAGCCTTGGTCATAATTGCCCTTACTATCGCCGACACCACGAAAATTAAACCGTACACTAACCGCACCCATACCTCTAAAAGTACGTGCAAGCTGGTGCACAATTTTATTATTCAGGCTACCACCGTGTAGCGGGTGTGGATGGCAAATAACCGCAACTGCCTGCGGCTCGCCATCAGGCAATTCTGTCAGTACCTGCAAAGTGCCCGCTGGCCCTGCAATACTTTCAGGAAGTGCGCTAATCAGAATCGCCGCGGCGCTGCTGGCAGTACTCCACACCAGGAGAGTGCAAAGCAAGATCAAGCCGATACCAACCATCAAGATCGACCAGCTGGCGTTTGCCGTTGATATTTTCCAGCAAGACACAGCGCTGCTGCCCACCTTCGTACAAAACAACACGCACCTGCTGCAACTGACCGACAATATTACTGTACCAATAACCTGGCCTGGGGCACTGTATAAGTAGATTCATCTGCATTTTCTAAACCTGATTTCGAACCGTAAACCCAGCGAGTGAGCAGCAGGAGTCATGAGGGTTTACCGGCACCCATGGATATTAATTATTTTCTGCCCAGGCGCAGATAAACTCTATGGTTTCACAGTCCAATATGCAAGGCTGTTGATTGCCTTATCAGGGTTCCAGAAGTAGGCTCCAACCCTGCATCAGCAAGCGGATGCCGATACCCTGGTGGCGAGCCCAGTTCAAGCTTAACCCATTGTAGGGTCGAATTTATTCGACCAACCACGTCGCTATTCCATCTATCACCCCGAACCGGCCACAGTGTGGGGCTGCCAGCCATCCTGGCCGAATGAATTCGGCCCTACAATGTGATTCATACAACGCGATCCGGATTTAGTAGCAAACGATAATGATTGTGTTTTGTCACCGACCCCTTTAAGACCCTACCAGATCGGGCAACCGTTCAGTCAAATAGAGCGGTAATGAAACAAGCTTATAACGTATATCAATGAGCTTTAAATTCTTTTTTATTCGGGTTCTGACGAATTGTGTAGACGGTAGCCCGGCATCAAATCGAATGGCACATGAAACATTTTTCTCACCTACAAATTGATGAAGTGATTTCAAACTACCACTGCTCCCCGATTTCACTTCAATGGGAATAATTTTACCGCCTAAAGAAATAACATAATCCACTTCTGCATTAGATGACTTTCCTTCCCTCAGCCAGTAGTTGATTTCTCGGTTTGGCGAGTTTGATAGTAAGTCGAGTAAATGTTGGCCAATAAATTGTTCGGCTATCGCACCTTTATTAATCAAGCTCATGTTGTCAAATTGCGAAATAGTATTCCAGCCTAGTCCACAAATAGCATTCATTAGCCCTATATCCATGAATAGGATTTTGTAAATTTTTTCATCCATATCCGCCTGTAGCGGCAACCCCGAACAATGGCTATGCTTTACCTTTGAAATAACACGCGCCATACACAGCAGATCTAAATCTTTTTTTATCGTTTTGCTTTGATCGCGCCTAGAGATATTACTGTATTTCACCTTGACACCAACATTTCTCGCTGCAAAATTAAATACATTCAGCATGCGCGGTAAATTTCTAGAGCCACAATATTTCGGAAAATCTTCTCGGTAGGTTTCAATGATTGAATTATGTACTTCACTTACTTCTTTCAAACGACCTGTCTTCACAAAAACATCGACAGCCTCTGGCATGCCGCCTACGAAAAAATAGTCGCGCAGCCTCTCCAATAAACGTCCATGTGCGATAGTATTTATGTCCTTACCAATTTCGTAGCCTAATATTTCATTGATAAGTTTTGATTCGCCTAACGCCTCAAGAAACTCCATAAAAGTCATCGGCCCCATAGGTAAATATTGAACCCTACCCACCGGCATTGAAAAATTGTGGTCAGATAATACAAACTCCAGCAAAGAACCTGCTGCAAGCACAGGCGTATCACGCATATCTTCAAAAAAATACCGCAGCATAGGAATAGCATCAGGAATCGCTTGGATTTCATCAAAGAACAATATTGCATCCTGCGCGACACTGTTCACATTGGGCAATGCCTCCAGCGCGTTAAGTAGTTTCACAGGGTCCTTTCCGGCAAAAAAAGGCTGTAGCTCAACATGTCGGTCAAGATTGATGTCCACCAAAGGGATGTTGTGATCCTCTGCAAACAACTTAACCAACGTCGATTTTCCAACCTGCCTTGCGCCTCTTATCACCAGAGGTTTTCGTGCTCTTTTCGAATACCACTGATGGAGATCGTGAAGCTGCTTGCGGCGCATAAGAAACACCCTATATTAATATAGAGGCATTAAATCATACTGCAATTACTAAATAAAGGGTGTGTTTTAGTAATTTATGCTCATGCAAACAATTTGGGCAGCTTTTCCCCTGGCCAACCATCCTGGCCGAATGAATTCGGCCCTACAGTGTGATTCATACAACGCGATCCGGATTTAGTAGCAAACGATAATGATTGCGTTTTGGCACCGACCCCTTTCTCAGCTTTCTCAATAACCATCTGATATTAATAATATTATTTACCCCAATTTATTGTTAAATAGGCTGATTGCATTGAATAATCTGGGCAAAGGGGCTAAAATTTATCCATTCCTAAATTTTAGAGATTTGCTTCGTGCCTATCACCGACCAAAATGCAATAACCCAAGGTTTAGCTAATATCAAACTGGAGTCACTTAAGCTATCTGAAGAAATAATTGAATTAATTGAGAACGATTTGAGAGAGGGCACTATCGACAGTTCTGATATTTTAGAATTGCTACGTGGTTGATGTCGTCTATCCTGATAGTGTAGAGCCATCGTTTTACCCAAATACGACAACTTTCGTTAATCGCCTAGGAATAACTGATCGTAACGCACTTCGAGAGAAAGAAGCAGCGTTCACCGCTATCAGGTCTATCGAACCACTTCAACAAGTTGATTTAATTCAGCAAACCTTTGATTTCGCCCATCTGAAAGCTATTCATTATTATATGTTTCAGGATTTATACGATTGGGCGGGCATGCCTAGATCATATAATATGAAAAAGGAGGACAATGTTTTTACTCCTGCCTCTGAATTGCCCAAGCACGAAATTGAAGCTTTTTCTCAATCAATTAAATTCTCTCATCAAAACAAAAGACCATCTATTTCGAAGGCCGCGAACTCATTAGCCCGTTGCTCAGGAATCATCAATATATTTCATCCCTTTCCAGAAGGTAATGGAAGAACTCAACGTATCTTCATTATACTCACTGGCACAAATTTTCCAATATTCCCTAGACTGGGAGAGTGTTCATTCTTGGGAGATCATCGAGACATCTAAGGCTGTTCACAAGGGAAATTAGGAGCCTTTAGAAAACTTGATAGTTCGTGTAATACATGATCATAATCAGCCCTAACACATTAACCACTTAACCCATTGTAGGGTCGAATTTATTCGACCAACCACGCCGACCCAACCACGTCGCCATTCCATCTATCACCCCGAAATGGCCACAGCGTGAGGATTGCCAACCATCCTGGCCGAATGAATTCGGCCCTACAGTGTGATTCATACAACGCGATCCGGATTTAGTAGCAAACGATAATGATTGCGTTTTGTCACCGACCCCTTTAGGACCCTTTATATGTAAAGGCAGCAGCAAAATGCCTTATATGTCGGTCACTGCAGGCAGCGACCAGGCAGACCCGTTGTGATAGGCTTTTTATCAACTTTCAGGCAACCTCATGACAACGCTCACCTATAATGCCCACGATAAATTCTTCAAAAATGCCTGGTCACGTAAAGACTTTGCACACGATTACCGTAAATATTCGGCGAACCCATCGCCCAATAGCTTAGCTCGTTAACGCTCTTCTAAAATCACGTGCCAGAGGGTATAGCAAAATATCTTTAATCGGCACACTCTGTTTTCCTGCTGGGCCAAGCTTTCCACGACCTTGAGTCTTTCCAATCGTGATCCAATTTGCGGCTCGATAGGAGGTGCCAGCAAATCGCTCCCTTTCAATGAATGTTTCCATCAGTACAGGGCGAATGTTGTAGCGTTTGAACCAATCATCAGGGAGTTGGCGGGTCGCCATCGCAAGAATTTTCGAGGCCAAATTTTTTGACTGCACCCAGGGTAGAATTAAAAATCGTGCATTATTGACGATCAGAGGTAAGTGACGACGGCGTTGATCGTGGCTCCACCCAATGAAATTATCACGCGGCGCCACCTGCCAAGCGGCGGCACCAAATCCTAGTAAGGCAAGCACTTGATCATCCAGTGAGACAAAGTAACGCAGTTGAGCACCCGGTAGAGGTGTGAATCCCAGATAGTGATAACGTTCGATATACTCGTTCCACAAACGCGAATCGGCCGGTTCTGTGATGCGCAGTTGTAGCTCACCGAGTTGATGAACGGGTTCTTGTATGGGTGTTTGAGGGTCGGTGGCCGAGGTTGGACAGCATTTGCGCGCGCGCGGCTTTGTCCGGCGCGGTGGCGGA
>UOFK01000327.1_pt1 | contig 9980 bp, 5 predicted proteins | sample 1990061 | NCBI WGS metagenome assembly UOFK01 (sample SAMEA4728526, study PRJEB27164) | hydrothermal vent metagenome | biome: marine basaltic hydrothermal vent biome; feature: marine hydrothermal vent; material: mineral | place: Pacific Ocean | collected 2011-06-14/2011-07-23 | depth 1741 m
CTCGGTGGCAAGCGGTTCATTTACTGTTTATACGTGGCTTGAAAGAATCTGATGAGGCGGATCGGGGGCAAGCCACCCGAGATTCACGCTACGCGGTTGAAAACGGCTCCAATGTAAGAGAATACAATAATGGCTAACTATTGAAGGGAAGCTTGGAGTGCTCGGATTTCCACCCTCATTCGAGGATCAACGAATAGCTTGTGCTGCGTCCGCCGCCGGGATCTTTTTGTAATGCCCCATGCTCGACCAGATTAAGAATATCGCGGTAGGCCGTATCCTGTGAGCACTTGCCGAGCTTCGCCCATTTGGATGTTGTGAGCTTGCCCTCGAATCCATCCAGCAATCTGTTCAGCACTTTGATCTGGCGCTCATTCAGGGGCTCCTTGGCAAAACGTTCCCAGAAGCGCGCTTTACCGAAGACGGAGCCGAGTGTGTCCTGGGCTCCTTCGATAGCGCGCAGGAGGCAGTTCAGGAACCATTCCTGCCACCGGGTTACATCGAGGTCGCTTTTCTGCATCCATTCCAGCGTCGTGTAATAGTCATTACGTTCGCGGCGGATTTGTGCCGACATACTGTAAAAGCGTTGGTTGCCGTTTTCCGAACGCGCAAGCGCCATATCGGCAATTGCACGGGCGATGCGTCCGTTGCCGTCGTCAAACGGATGGATGGTCACAAACCACAAATGTGCAAGTCCTGCCTTGAGTAGCGGGTCCATCTCTCCCGAGCGCTCAAACCAGTGCAAAAACTTTGACATTTCTTCGGGCAGGTGCGAGGCGGGCGGTGCTTGATAATGCACTTTCTCACGGCCAATAGGGCCGGAGACAACCTGCATGGGGCCATCGCTATCATCGCGCCAGTCGCCGACGCGGATTTTACCCATGCCGCTGCGGCCCGTTGGAAACAGCGCCGCATGCCATGCAAACAGCCGCTCTTCGGTTAGCGGTTCGGCATAGTTGCCGGTCGCATCGAACATCATCTCAACCACGCCTTCCACATCGCGATCTGCCGGAATAATACCGGCGATATCCATGCCAAGCCGTCTTGCGATTGATGATCTGACCTGGTCGCGCTCTAATTTCTCGCCCTCTATCTCGCTTGATTTCATCACGTCCTCGGTGAGGGTGTGAAGATGAGCTTCACTACGCAGCTCAAAACCGAGCGCTTCCATTTTGCCGAGCAGCCGTCCTTGTTCACGCGATACCTGTGCGAGCAGTCTGGATAGGCCCTGTTCATCCCAGGTTAAAGCAGGCCATTCTGAATTTTCCCACAGATACATGCTATATACTCCGCACCATATGCGGATATTATGGCTGATATTCTCCGCATGGCAAGGGAAAACTCCGCATATTGTGCGGAGGTTAAGACCTTTATTCTCCGCACGGGTAAGAAAAGACCTCTGTAGCCGAGCGTGGGCATGATCTTCGGGGTGCAAATTAATCACATATAGATGATTATTTCAGGAATCGATTTTTGTCAGCCCCGGCTTATTTGTTGTTTGCTGGCCGTCCCTTTAGTCCCGCCCGGCGGGCTGTCACGGGCTTGGCATTTGAGTTTCCAGCATCTGGAGAAGAAAATTTATTGTTCTACACCGACAGCGAAACACGCAAGAAAGTATTTTGCACGCTTGAAAAGCGTGCTTGATCCTGCGGCATGGAGCTGTGGAAGATCTTTGTGCTGGCGACATTAAAACTGGGATTAAACTGCGATTTTGATCGCTTACAAGAACTCGCGAATCAGCACAGCACCCTTCGGCAAGGGCTAGGGCAGCACTCTAAATACTCTCAAGCAATCTTTTACGAAAATCATTCCGGAACATGACGGACGAACCAGGCTATCCCATTTGAATTTTGTCTCCGGCCTGAATGGCACTAAGTTAAGCCAATTTTCCCTTTGTAGGGTCGAATTCATTCGACCGGCTACGCTGATATTCAACCTGTCATCCAGGTTATAGCCACAATACGGGCAGTCGCCAGCGGCTTTTGGCCGAATGAATTCGGCCCTACAGGCTTAACTTAGTGCCATTCGTCTCTGGCCTTATTTTTTGCTTTCTAGGCGATGCAAAATCTTTTTCTATAGAAGCCATTAGACGGTTTATGATCGGTACATTTGAGACCCCTATCAGTAAGGGACGAGAATGAAATAACTTATACAAGCAGCGCAGGCTCTTTGCTAGATTCCAGCCTCGTGAAATATCGACAAGTCGTTTTAATAGCACTCATACTGGCCGGTTATGTCTACATGAACAATGTTGACCGCCTTTGACTCAGGTTCCTCCGGGCACGGCAAGGCGGGAGTCGGGTTTCAATAATCCGTATCTTCGCACCACAACAAGGACAAACCTGCTGCGGTCGTTTTCTCATCCGCGCTAATGCAGCAGGCCTCGCGACATTCGCCATAACAGGCACTTTGGTTTTAATCACAATCGGCGCGTCAGCATATATTACCATGTGCCCCAGCGTTTGATGTATTTGCACTTCACGGTAGTGCGCCGTATTTTTTTTGATCCTGTATAATTACGCCTTCATTTCATCCAGCAGCGAGTCACTATGGCACAGTATGTTTTCACTATGAACCAGGTTGGCAAGGTAGTGCCGCCCAAGCGCGAAATTCTGCGTGATATTTCCTTGTCATTTTTCCCAGGCGCCAAAATTGGCGTGCTCGGCCTGAACGGTTCGGGTAAATCGACACTGTTGCGGATTATGGCCGGTATCGATACCGATATTCACGGAGAAGCCCGGCCACAAGCTGGCATCAAGGTTGGCTATCTGTCGCAGGAACCACAGCTGGACGAATCCAAGGACGTACGTGGCAACGTCGAGGAAGCCCTGGCAGATATCAGCGATGCGCAGACCCAGCTCGATGCTGTGTACGCCGCCTACGCCGAACCTGATGCAGACTTTGACGCTCTGGCCAGCGAACAAGCGCGGCTAGAAAATATCCTCCAGGCCAGCGACGGTCATAATTTGGAGCGCACGCTGGAAATCGCCGCCGACGCTCTGCGCCTGCCCTCCTGGGATGCCGATGTCAGCAAGCTGTCCGGCGGCGAAAAACGTCGTGTCGCACTGTGCAAACTGCTGCTGTCAAAACCTGACATGCTGTTACTCGACGAACCCACCAACCACCTTGATGCCGAGAGCGTCGCCTGGCTCGAACGCTTCCTGCACGAATATGATGGTACCGTCGTTGCTGTCACCCACGACCGCTACTTCCTCGACAACGTCGCTGGCTGGATACTCGAACTCGACCGTGGCCACGGCATTCCCTGGGAGGGCAACTACTCTTCCTGGCTGGAGCAGAAGGAAAACCGGCTGCAGCGGGAGGAAAAAACTGAAAGTGCCCGCCAAAAAGCAATGAAGGCTGAACTGGAATGGGTGCGCAGCAACCCCAAGGGGCGCCACGCCAAGAGCAAGTCACGGCTGGCGCGCTTTGAGGAACTGTCTTCGCAGGAAAACCAGAAGCGCAACGAAACTAAGGAACTCTATATTCCACCCGGCCCGCGCCTGGGCGAGCTAGTAATTGAGGCCAATAACATCAACAAGGGCTTTGATGACCGTCTGCTGATTGAGGATCTCAATTTCAACCTACCACAGGGCGGCATTGTCGGCATCATTGGGCCCAATGGTGCCGGTAAAACCACGCTGTTCCGTATGCTTACCGGCACGGAACCCGTCGACAGTGGCGAGTTGCGCATTGGTGAAACCGTGGAGATTGCTTACGTCGACCAGAGCCGTGATGCACTCGACGACAATAAGACGGTGTGGGAGGAAATTGCCGATGGTCAGGATATGGTCACCGTCGGCAAGTACCAGGTCAACTCACGCGCTTATGTATCGCGCTTTAACTTCAACGGCACCGACCAGCAAAAACGTGTTGGCGATATGTCCGGCGGTGAACGCAACCGGGTGCACCTGGCCAAACTGCTGAAGAGTGGTGGCAATTTGTTATTACTCGATGAACCCACCAATGACCTCGACGTCGAAACCCTGCGCGCACTCGAAGAGGCCCTACTCGATTTCCCCGGTTGCGCTGTGGTGATTTCCCATGACCGCTGGTTCCTCGACCGCATCGCCACCCATATTCTTGCCTTTGAGGGCGATAGCCACATCGAATGGTTTGAAGGCAACTACGCTGACTATGAAGCCGACCGCAAACGCCGCCTGGGGGTAGATGCCGAGCAACCGCACCGCATCAAGTACAAACGGCTGAAGTGAGGGAACGCACCCCCTGTCAGGATTTTATGACATCGGCAACCGGGCGGGTTCGGTATCGCCCGGTCGTTTTTTTGAACGGCTGGCGAAACAGCAGCAAGACTACTAACAGCAGGCCGTAAATCAATGGCTCGAATACATCGGCCTTAACCAACCACCAGTAGTGCAGCACACCCAGCGCAGGAATCACATAGGCCAGACGGTGCAAGCGTCGCCATTGCTTGCCCAGCCGTTTAACCATAAATTTATTCGAACTCACGGCCAACGGTAACAGCAGCACAAATGCCAGCATACCGACGCTTATAAAGGGCCGATCGACAATATCCAGCCAGATTTCGCCCCACATAAAAAACTGGTCCAGCCAGAGATAAATCAGCAGGTGCAAACTGGCATAAAAAAAGGCGAACAGGCCCAGCATACGCCGTACACGCACGGGCCAAGCCCAACCGAATGCACGCCGCAGGGGTGTCATGAGTAACGTCAGCAACAACAGACGTAATACCCACTCACCGGTCGCATCGGCAATCTCATCAATCGGATTGGCCCCGAGCCGGTCGGCATATAACTGCCAACCCAACACCGCAGCAGGCAATAAGCCAAGGATAAAGACCAGCGGTTTAAGCCAAATGTTTTTCATTAGTAGTATTGTTTCAAGTCCATCCTGGCATACAGGGATGCTACCTGTTCTGCATAGCCATTGAACATCAGTGTCTTACGTTTTATTAACTCGCCGATACGTCGTTCGCGTTTCTGGCTCCAGCGCGGATGCGAGACGCTTGGATTGACGTTGGCATAAAAACCGTATTCCTTTGGCACCTTTTGCTGCCACGAACTGACCGGCTGTTGTTCTACAAAGCGTATACTGACGATGGATTTAATACTCTTGAAACCGTATTTCCATGGCACGACCAGGCGGATTGGCGCACCGTTCTGCCTGGGCAATACCTTGCCATACAAACCGACGGCAACCAATGTCAACGGGTGCATGGCTTCGTCCATACGTAAGCCTTCCGTATAGGGCCAGTCGAGTATGCGCCGACGCACACCCGGCATTTGCCGTCTGTCATTGAGCGTTTGGAATTCAACAAACCTGGCTTTGGAAGTAGGCTGAAAGCGCTTGATCAAATCGCCCAGCGGAAATCCGACCCAGGGAATCACCATCGACCAGCCTTCGACGCAGCGCAGGCGATAGATACGTTCTTCCAGCGCGTGCGGTTTCAGAATATCTTCCAGGCTTATGATGCCCGGTTTCTCACATTCGCCTTCCACACTCACCGACCAGGGGTCGGTTTTGAGCTTTTGGGCGCGAATCGCCGGTGCCGATTTACTGGTGCCGAACTCGTAAAAATTGTTATAAGTGGTCACGTCTTTATAAGGCGTCTGATCTTCATCGGTGCCAAACGGTCCTGGCGTCACTTTGCCGAGGGCAATCCCAGCCTGGCTCAACCAGGGGAAACCTATACCAGCCGCTGCTGCAATACCGGTTTTAAGGAAATGGCGCCGCTGTTGGTAAATTTCGTAGGGAGTAACATCAGCGTCGGTAAGATCACAGCTCTTTTTGATCAGCATCGTAAATCCTGTGTACTGCGAGGTTTTTCATGGGGCCGCGTGTGTGGTACTTGGTTCCTGCAGCTGATGCACTAGATCCCGGCATACGCCGGGATGACTAGCCCACCTCAACACGCGCATTACGAAACAGTCGCATCCAGGGGCCGTCTTCACCCCAGTCATCCGGGCACCAGGAATTCAGCACACTACGAAACACCCGCTCGGGGTGCGGCATCATAATCGTAAAGCGACCATCATCCGTGGTCAGCCCGGTGATACCCCGGGGTGAACCATTGGGATTCAGAGGATAAGCCTCTGTAGCTTCACCATAGTGGTCAGTATAACGCAGGACGACACCGCTGCCATTCACGACCGCATCAAGAGCAGCTTCAGAATCAAACTCGGCACAACCTTCGCCGTGTGCCGCGGCAACCGGCAGGTGTGAACCGGCCATACCCTGTAACAAAATAGACGCCGAAGGCATGACTTCAACCATGGAAAATCGTGCTTCGAACTGTTCTGACACATTGCGAACGAAACGTGGCCAGTGGGAAGCGCCGGGTATAATAGTTTTAAGCGCGGACATCATCTGACAACCGTTACAGACACCCAGCCCCCAGGTATCACCGCGATTAAAAAAGGCTTCAAACGCATCGCGGGCACGGGCGTTAAATAAAATAGACTTGGCCCAACCCTGACCAGCGCCCAGGACATCACCGTAGGAAAAACCACCGCAAGCGGCCAGCCCCGAAAATCTGGTCAAGTCATTACGTCCGCTAATAACATCACTCATGTGCACATCGACACAGGCAAAACCAGCGCGTTCGAAGGCAGCCGCCATTTCCACCTGGCCATTGACACCCTGCTCGCGCAATATCGCCACCCGCGGTTTTGCAGCGCTCGCCAGCATCGGCGCAACCGGGATATCTTCGGGGTCGAAGCTCAGGCGCGGTTGCATACCGGGGTCGCTGCTGTCCAGCAGGTGTTGGAATTCTTGTTCGGCGCAATCGGCATTATCGCGCAGTGCCTGCATCTGGTAACTGGTTTCCGCCCAGGCACGTTGCAGATCGATGCGTTTTTCTGCAATCACCGGCTTACCGCAAGCCTGTATAACTACACGGTCGTCGTCACACAGACTACCCAGCACATGGCTATGCCGACCCAAACCGGCTTCGCGCAAGGTTTCCATCACCGTATCCGTGTCGCAATGACGCACCTGTACAACAGCCCCTAACTCTTCACTGAACAAGGCGGCGCGCACATCGTCACCGAGATCATCGAGGCGTATATCGATACCGCAGTGTGCGGCGAAGCTCATTTCGCACAGGGTTGTAAACAGCCCTCCGTCGGAACGGTCATGGTAGGCGAGCAACAGACCCAACTGATTAAGATCCTGTATACACTCGAACAGGGCTTTGAGCGCATCCGGGTCATCGAGATCGGGGGCATGGTGGCCCAACTGCTTATACACCTGGGCCAGCGCCGACCCGGCCAGACGATTTTTACCTTTCCCCAGATCGACCAGGATCAAATCCGTGTCACCGACCGAGCACTGCAATTCTGGTGTGAGGGTCCGGCGTACATCTTCGACCGGTGCAAAAGCGCTGATAATTAACGACAGTGGCCCGGTGACCGATTTGTCTTCACCCTCCTCCTGCCAGACTGTTTTCATCGACAACGAATCTTTGCCTACCGGTATGGCAATACCCAGTCGCGGGCACAGCACCTCACCCACGGCTTTAACCGTGTCGAACAGTGCCGTATCTTCACCGGGGTGACCGGCCGGTGCCATCCAGTTGGCCGACAGGCTAACGTCAGACAATGCGCCGATACGCGCAGCGGCCAAGTTAGTAATAGCCTCACCCACGGCCAGGCGACCGGAAGCTGCTGGCTCTGTCAACGCGACTGGCGCGCGTTCGCCCATAGCCATGGCTTCACCGACATAACCGCTGTAATCGGCACAGGTCACCGCTACATCAGCCACTGGCACCTGCCAGGGGCCAACCATCTGGTCACGCGTTACTTGTCCGGTCACCGAACGGTCACCGATGGTGATCAGAAACTGTTTGCTCGCCACCGTGGGCAGCCGCAGGATGCGGTAAGCGATATCGGTCAAGTCATCGGGTAATTGTAATTCGGGTTTGGGGAAGGTTTTATGCTGCACATCACGCAACAGCTTCGGCGGTTTGCCCAATAACATCGACAGCGGCATATCAATGGGGAGGTTATCAAAATAGCCATCACCCAGCACCAGATCCTGTTCGGCGGTGGCCTCTCCCAGCACTTCGTAAGGACAGCGTTCGCGTTCGCAGATGGCCTCGAATAATGCTAGATTTTCCGCCGTTATCGCGAGCACGTAACGCTCCTGGGATTCATTACACCAGATCTGCATAGGCGACATGCCGGGCTCGTCGTTGGGCACGGTACGCAACTCAAAGCGGCCACCGCGACCGGAATCATTGACCAGCTCCGGCACGGCATTAGACAGACCGCCAGCACCGACATCGTGGATGGATATAATCGGGTTGTCACCACCCATTGACCAGCAACGGTCGATAACTTCCTGGCAGCGGCGTTCCATTTCCGGGTTGCCGCGTTGTACCGAGGCAAAGTCCAGATCCTCTGAACTGGTACCGCTGGACATGGACGAAGCCGCACCGCCCCCTAGACCGATAAGCATGGCCGGTCCGCCTAACACGATAATCTGCGCACCGACAGGTATGTCGTTTTTGTTAACGTGTTCAGCGCGAATGTTGCCGTATCCACCGGCAATCATAATTGGCTTATGGTAACCGCGCACCTCTTCGCCATTCGGTCCCGCCACTTTTTCTTCAAAGGTACGAAAGTAGCCACAGAGGTTGGGTCTACCAAATTCATTATTGAATGCCGCTGCCCCTAGAGGCCCATCCAGCATAATATCCAAGGCAGAGGCAATACGCGCCGGTTTGCCGTGGTCGGTCTCCCAGGGCTGGGTAAAGCCAGGAATACGTAAATTAGATACCGAAAAGCCACACAGACCGGCCTTGGGCTTGGAACCGCGTCCGGTCGCACCCTCGTCACGAATTTCACCACCGGACCCGGTAGCCGCACCGGGGAAGGGTGAAATCGCTGTTGGGTGATTGTGCGTTTCTACCTTGATCTGAATGTGGGTGTCTTCGTTGTCGGCCCGGTATTCGCCCGTCGACGTATCAATAATCAGGCGTTTGACGCTGTGCCCTTTAATGACCGCAGAATTATCGTGGTAAGCCGATAAAACGCGATCAGGACTGGCCGCGTGACTGGCACGAATCATGTTGAACAGGGTGGTGCTTTTTTTCTTACCGTCGATAATCCAGCTGGCATTGAATATTTTGTGTCGGCAGTGCTCTGAATTGGCCTGCGCAAACATCATCAGCTCGACATCGGTGGGGTTACGACCCAGACCGACAAAACTGTCCAGCAGATAGTCTATCTCATCTTCAGACAGCGCCAGGCCCATGTCACGATTAGCCAGCATCAGGGCATCGCGCCCGCCCTGCAGGATATCAACCTGATTCAATGGCGCCGGCTCGGCCTGACTGAACAGAGCCGCAGCATCCTCTGCATTTTCCAGTACCGACTCAGTCATGCGATCGTGTACCCGTGCGTGCAGCAAGCGGGTATGGCTATCATCGAGCGGACCTGCACCATCCAGCCAGAAATCAAAACGGATACCACGCTCAATGCGACGCACACGGTCGAGACCACAGTTGTGCATAATATCGCCAGCCTTGCTCGACCAGGGTGAAATTGTGCCCAGGCGCGGTACCACCCAACAACTGTGGGCGGCGCTGCTGTCGCTGGCGGCCACGTCTCCCAGCAACTGCTGCAAGGTCGCCAACCCGGTAACGTCGAGACTCGCTTCGAGATCAACAAAGTGGACGTACCGGGCAGCCAGTCGGCTTATCTGACTGACAGTCTGGCGGAGGGCCGACGTAAGCTTGTGTAGGCGAAAATCGGAATAGGCATTAGCGCCAGCTATTTGCAGCATGGGGTAGTCTCAATCGGGCTGAGCCGCCATGATACTGGATGGTCAGATAAGGGTACAGACGGGGTGGATAGCATTGGCCAACACCTATTCGATTTTCAACCAGGGCATACCGTCGGGCTGGTTCGCTACAAGAACTGCTGCGGCATTTTTACCTGCGGCCGATGTCAGGCAGTCAAACGCCAATTCCGGCCGATTATTTTTTTCGCTGATATGCG
>UOFK01000110.1_pt1 | contig 9907 bp, 10 predicted proteins | sample 1990061 | NCBI WGS metagenome assembly UOFK01 (sample SAMEA4728526, study PRJEB27164) | hydrothermal vent metagenome | biome: marine basaltic hydrothermal vent biome; feature: marine hydrothermal vent; material: mineral | place: Pacific Ocean | collected 2011-06-14/2011-07-23 | depth 1741 m
GGTCGAATAAATTCGACCCTACAGAGGCAGACCTACAATAACTACTGAATATGAATTAACGTTTCGTCAGGGCTGATTTTGTCACCTTTGGTGACATAAATGTGCTTTATTGTGCCTGCTGTCGGTGCCTGAATTTCGGTTTCCATTTTCATCGCTTCGGTAACGAGTACTGGGTCACCGGCGGCGACTGTCGCACCTTCTTCCACTAGCACGTCGATAATTGTGCCCGGCATGCTGGTGGTGACATCACCCGGACCCGAAGGTCTGGGACGCTGGCTGCCGTTGCCAGTTTGTTGCTGGGTTGCTGTGGTTTCATCCAATATCGACAGGGTTTCAACGAGAATTTCCTCAGGGATGCCGTCCACTGTCATATAGAAGGGGCGGTCATGCCGGGTCGGGTGGCCGGTGCCGGTGATCTGTATATGGTGGGTCTCTCCGTGCAAGGTGACATTGAATTCAGTGGGTTTGGGGCTGCTCTCGGGGCCGCTGCCGACAGGTTCCAGAGGTTCGGGTGTCAATGTACCCGCCGCGCGCTGTTCAAGGAATACGCGACCCAACTCGGGAAACATGGCGCAAGTGAGTATGTCTTCATCCGTCTGTGCCAATGAGCCTGCTTCTGTGCGCAGGTTGTCCATTTCATCTTTTAGTAAATCGGCGGGGCGCATATCAATAATGGTCTCGTTACCAATGGCCTGTTGGCGCAGCAATGAGTTGACTTCGCCCGGCGCACGCCCGTAACGCCCTTGCAGGTAGAGTTTAACTTCATTACTTATACTTTTATAACGTTCACCAGTGAGCACGTTGAGCACCGCTTGCGCGCCGACAATCTGAGATGTCGGTGTGACCAGGGGCGGGTAGCCGAGATCTTCACGCACACGCGGAATTTCCTTCAGGACTTCTTCAACCTGCTCCAGTGCGCCTTGTTCGCGTAACTGGGTATGCAGATTGGATATCATGCCGCCGGGTACCTGATAGACCTGGACGCGGGTATCCAGGCCGGTCATTTCACTCTCAAACTGGTGGTATTTTTTACGTACTTCTTTGAAGTAAGAGCTGATGTCCTGGAGTTGCTTTAGGTCCAACCCAGTCTCATAAGGTGTGTCATGGAGCGCTGCCACCATGCTTTCAGTCGGTGGGTGAGAGGCGCCACCCGATAGCGAGGAAATTGCAGTATCAATATGCCTGCAGCCATTCTCAATGGCCTTGAGCTGACACATTTCAGCGGTGCCTGCGGTCGCATGACAGTGCAGATGGATGGGCAGATCAACGGCGCTGGTCAGATTGCCAATCAGTTCAGCTGTGACCATGGGGGTCAGCAAGCCAGCCATATCCTTGACCGCGATACTGTCACAGCCCATACCTACCAGTTGTCGTGCCATATCGACGAACTGGTCAATGCTGTGTACCGGACTGGTGGTGTAGCAAATAGTGCCCTGGGCGTGTTTGCCTGTGGATTTTACGGCTTTGATTGCCATTTCCAGATTGCGAATATCGTTTAGAGCATCAAAGATGCGAAAAACGTCTATGCCATTCTCAGCCGAACGGTCGATAAAAGCACCAACCACATCGTCGGAATAGTGCCGGTAACCGAGCAGATTTTGTCCACGCAACAGCATTTGCAGGCGCGTTTTTGGTAGTGCAGTGCGCAGTTGGCGCAGGCGTTCCCAGGGGTCTTCCTTCAGATAGCGGATACAGGCGTCAAAGGTTGCTCCACCCCAAACCTCCAGCGACCAGTAACCTATGGTGTCCAGGCGGGTACAGACAGGCAGCATGTCTTCTGTGCGCATCCGTGTCGCAATCAACGACTGGTGGGCATCGCGCAAAATGACATCCGTTATGTGTACCTTGGACATGGTCTTCAGCCTATATGGGTGGGTTAGAAACCTGAATATGCCGCTATGGTTGCAGCGATGACTGCGGCGAGTTCACGCTCCGGTGGACTGGTTTTATATTTGACCAGTTGCGGGTGATCCTCAACGAAGTTGGTATCGAACTGACCGGAACGAAATGCTTCAACTTCGAGCACTTCAAGGTAATACGGTATGGTGGTCTTTACGCCATAAACGCCCGTATCTTGCAGGGCGCGACGAGCGCGGTTTAGAAGCTCTTCCCACTCCAGCGCCCAGATGGTGATTTTAGCGCACATGGAGTCATAGTACGGCGGTATCATATAACCCGTGTAAATGGCTGTATCAGTACGCACGCCGGGGCCACCCGGTGCATAGTAACGCGTAATTCTGCCGAAACTGGGCAGGAAATCATTTTTCGGATCCTCGGCATTGATGCGAAATTGCATGGCATAACCGCGCCGTTGAATATCGGCCTGACTGAACGACAAGGGTAAATCTGCGGCGATTCTAAACTGTTCTCTAACAATATCTATACCGGTAATCGTCTCGGTAACGGTGTGCTCGACCTGCAGACGAGTGTTCATCTCCATGAAATAAAAGTTGCTGTCTTTATCCATGAGAAACTCGACCGTGCCAGCATTCTGATAACCCACGAAACTCGCTGCGCGCACGGCATAGTCACCAAGCACTTCACGCTGGGCATCACTGAGCTGGGGGGAGGGCGCAATTTCAATCAGTTTCTGGTGGCGACGCTGTATGGAGCAGTCGCGCTCGAAAAGATGTACCACATTGCCGTGCATGTCGGCCAGTATCTGTACTTCGATATGACGTGGGCGATCGACACAGGCTTCCAGAAAAATATCGGCGCTACCGAACGCTTTTTTAGCCTCTGAGAGGACGCGCTCATAGTTGCGTTTGAGTTCGAGTTCGCTGTTACAGCGACGAATGCCGCGGCCGCCGCCACCGGAAGTCGCTTTCAGCATAATGGGGTAACCGATGCTTGCCGCCAGCGTAACAGCCTCTTGCAGGCTGTCCAAACTGGCATTGCTGCCGGGCACAACCGGCACGCCAGCCGCTATCATGCTCTTGCGGGCCTCGATTTTATTGCCCATTTTACGGATTATCTCAGCGTTTGGGCCAATAAATTTAATGCCGCGTCGTGCGCAGATTTCAGCCAGCGCAGGATTTTCAGAGAGGAAGCCGTAGCCTGGATGAAGCGCGTCACAGCCGGTGGCAACGGCAAGATTTACGATACGATGGGCGTTCAGATAGCCCGCTACCGGATCTGGCCCGATATTATAGGCCTCGTCAGCTTTGCGTACGTGCAAGGCGTGCTGGTCGGCATCGGCGTAGATCGCCACAGACTCGATCCGTGCCTCCTGGCAGGCGCGGACAATGCGGACGGCTATTTCACCGCGGTTGGCGATCAGTATCTTATTTATCAAGTGCTGCAGGCCTTTGTAGTAAATTTGACTACTCGCTGAGTAGTCATTGTTTTTCTACGCAAATATAGCCACGCTGTCAACTTTCTTCGGGCTGGCGGCAGTTGGCTAACACACAGAAATCTCAGCCTTTTAGCTTTGACACCCCGTATTGGTAGCATGTATTATTGCGCGCTTATGTTGGATTGTCTCCCGGAGCGTGTTGAACCTGTTGGGCTGGCTGATGCCGGGCGCTCGTTTCGGGGAGAGCTGGAAATCAGGAGTTTACGCCGGTTGGCGCCATTGTTGGCCGATCAGGATGGTAAATTGCACGCTCAAATCGAGTTTCGCTTGGACGAGCGGTGTATTCGCGTTCTGCAAGGCCAGGTTGAAGGACAAATACAGTTGACGTGTCAGCGTTGCCTGGAGCCGGTGAAATTTGCAGTCAATGTGGCTTTCGTGCTTGGCATTGTGGGCAGCGAAAACGAAATTGCCGGTTTGCCCGAGGGTTACGAGCCGCTCATGGTCGATGGTGAGCCACAGCTTACGTCTGCGCTGATTGAGGACGAGATATTATTGGCGGTGCCAGCGGTGCCTGTCCACACAGATAATCAGGCCTGTAATTCCGGCTACCGGAACCAACAACAGCAGGTTAGAGACAATCCATTTTCCATATTGGAAAAACTGAAACACTAGACGCTTTATTGCAGGAGAAACAGTCATGGCGGTCCAGAAAAGCCGGAAGACGCCCTCGAGAAGAGGCATGCGCCGTTCACACGATAGCTTGAATAGTTCTACGCTCTCTGTGGAGCAGACGACAGGTGAGACTCACCTGCGTCATCACATCAGCCCGGATGGCTATTATCGCGGCCGTAAGGTTATCAGCAAAGATATTGACTGATCTGCCTTGCGCTACAAGCGCCACTGCTATTCATACCAACGCACGCTGCTTCACACTCAAAGTGAAGCGGCGTGTGTTTTTATAGCGTAGCTAAAATGCTGACTATCGCACTGGATGTTATGGGCGGGGATCATGGTTCTTCCGTGGTGCTGCCGGCTGCGCTGCAGTTTCTTAAAAAACGGTCTGATTTTGGCTTGATGCTGGTTGGTGATCAACAAATTATTGAAACTGAGTTGGCGAAGCTGGGCGCGTCTGTCGGCGAGCGGCTTGTCATTCAGCACGCTTCACAGTGTGTGGAAATGGATGAACTGCCATCGAAGGCGCTACGCTTCAAGAAGGATTCTTCCATGCGCGTTGCTATCAACATGGTCAAGGAAGGCCGGGCGCAGGCTTGTGTCAGCGCTGGTAATACCGGTGCGTTAATGGCGACAGCGCGATTCGTGCTTAAAACACTGCCCGGTATTGACCGACCCGCGATATGTACTTCCCTGCCTTCCACCAAAGGACATACCTGGATGTTGGATCTGGGGGCAAATATTGACAGCACGCCAGAGCAACTTTTCCAGTTCGGCCTTATGGGGTCTGTACTCGCACAGGCAATCGATGGCAATCAAAGCCCTTCCGTCGGTTTGTTGAATATTGGCGAGGAAGAAATGAAAGGCAGTGATACCGTCAAGCAAGCCGCTATTTTGTTGGCTGACAGCCCGATCAATTATACGGGTTTCGTTGAAGGTGACGATGTTTACACCGGTAATGTCGATGTGGTCGCCTGCGATGGCATGGTGGGTAACATAGCGCTGAAAAGCAGCGAAGGTGTTGCTAAAATGATTTCGTACTTTATCAAACGCGAATTCACCAGAAATCTGTTAACGCGATTGGTAGCGCTTATAGCCATGCCGGTTCTAAAATCTTTCAGAAGGCAGATTGACCCGCGTCGGTATAATGGCGCAAGTTTGCTGGGTTTAAGAGGTTCCGTGATTAAAAGCCATGGCAGTGCAGACATCGTTTCCTACGGTAATGCCATAGAGGTTGCCGCAGCGGTGATAGACAGGGATATACCGGAGCTGATCAAATCCAGGCTGCAGGCAGTCATGACTACGAGGCAGACGATATGACGTACTCGCGAATTACCGGTACCGGGGGCTATTTACCAGAGAAAGTGCTCAGCAATCACGATCTGGAAAAAATAGTCGAAACCAGTGATCAATGGATTCGCGAACGCACCGGTATCAGTAAACGCCATGTTGCTATTGATGGACAGTTTACAGTCGACCTTGCTGAACAGGCTGCGCGCCATGCACTGGAGGCAGCTGGACGCAGCCCCCAGGATATTGACCTGATCATCGTCGCAACAACAACGCCCGACCGCATATTTCCCAGTACTGCCTGCCTGTTACAAAAACGACTGGATCGTCATGGTTGCGCCGCTTTTGACTTGCAGGCGGTCTGTACAGGGTTTGTTTATGCGCTGAGCGTGGCTGATAAGTTTGTGCGTACTGGCAGCGCAAAGTGTGCGCTGGTTGTCGGCGCTGAAACCCTTTCGCGTGTGCTCGACTGGACAGATCGCAGCACCTGCGTATTGTTTGGTGACGGTGCCGGCGCCGTCATTATTGAAGCTAGCGATGAGCCAGGCATTCTATCTACTCACCTACACGCCGATGGTGCCTATGAGCATTTGTTGTCTGTCAACGGAGGCGTGAGCCAGGGCTATGACAGTCTGAAAGATGGCAACGGCTTTGTGACAATGAAAGGTAATGAAGTATTCAAAGTTGCAGTGAATACCCTGGGCCGTATTGTTGATGAGACGCTCGCTGCCAATAATATGGGCAAGGGTGATATTGATTGGCTGATCCCCCACCAGGCTAATATACGTATCATCCAGGCAACCGCTAAGAAGCTGAAACTGCCCATGGAGCGTGTTGTCGTTACAGTGGGTGAGCATGGCAATACATCCAGCGCATCGGTACCGTTGGCGTTGGACGTGGCGGTACGCGACGGACGCATCAAGCGTGGTGAAACACTGCTCATGGAAGCCTTTGGCGGTGGTTTCACCTGGGGTTCCGTGCTGCTTAAATTTTAATTTAAAGTTAAATGGTACTAAGTTAAGCTTTGTGGGGCCGAATTCATTGGCCAAACGCCGCTGGCGGTTACCCCTGTTGTGGCTGTTAAACTTAAAACGTATAACTCAATGAGTGAATCAAATTTGTGTGCTGACTTCGCCATGGTTTTTCCCGGTCAGGGGTCGCAGTCGGTGGGTATGTTGGCAGCGCTTGCCAACGACTTCCCGGCCGTCACGGAAACATTTTCAGCAGCTTCTGCCGCGCTCGGTTACGACCTCTGGGAACGGGTGCAACAAGGGCCTGCCGAGCTGCTGAATCAGACTGCGTGCACTCAACCCGCCATGCTGGCCGCCGGCGTAGCGAGCTGGCGTTGCTGGCAGACAAAGACCGAGCGGTTACCGGCTATCATGGCTGGCCATAGCCTGGGTGAATACACCGCCCTGGTATGCGCTGGTGCACTAGATTTCGTCGATGCTGTCGGGCTGGTGGAGAAGCGCGGCCACTACATGCAGAATGCTGTTCCCGATGGCCAGGGTGCGATGGCAGCTATTCTTGGTCTCGATGACGATCAGGTTCGGCAGCTGTGTGTTGAAGCCGCAGAAGGTGAAGTTGTCAGTGCCGTAAATTTTAACTCTCCCGGCCAGGTTGTGATCGCCGGCCAGCTGGCTGCTGTAGAACGCGCAATGAAACTGGCGAAAACAGTTGGGGCCAAAAGAGCCTTGGCCTTACCCGTATCGGTACCATCACACTGTAGCTTGATGCAGCCAGCGGCTGAATTATTTGCACAGGATTTGGCCGAAGTGGTTGTAAATATGCCCTCTATACCCGTTTTGCATAATGTTGATGCTGGCAGGAAGGAGACGACAGATGCTATTCGTGCTGCTCTGGTCGCGCAGTTGTACCAGCCGGTGCGCTGGGTTGAAATTGTTCGGGCTATGCACGCAGCGGGGGCATTGAAAGTATTGGAAATGGGCCCGGGCAAGGTGCTGGCAGGATTGAATAAACGCATTGAAAAAACCATGCCCGGCATAGCTGTACAGACGGCCGCTGACATAGATAATATGCTGTCTGAATTTATGGAAGGAAGGTAACGATGTCGCTGGAAAATGAAGTCGCGCTGGTTACGGGTGCAAGTCGTGGCATTGGTCAGGCAATCGCTCTCAAGCTGGGCGAACAGGGGGCAAGAGTGGTGGGTACCGCCACGACAGATAAAGGTGCTGAAGCTATTCAATTGGTATTTACCGAGCACGGTATTGAAGGGCTGGGTCTGAATTTGAACGTCACCGATCAAAGCTCGATTGATAACGTGATGGCAAAGATGAAAGAAACATTTGGCACCCCGACAATACTCGTCAACAATGCTGGCATTGCGCGTGATAATCTGCTTATGCGGATGAAGTCTGAAGAGTGGGATGCGGTACTGGATACCAACCTGGGCTCAGTATTTCGCCTCAGCAAAGCCTGTCTGCGTGGCATGATGAAAGGCCGACACGGCCGCATTGTGAATATCGCATCGGTAGTAGGTTCTACGGGTAACCCCGGTCAGGCCAATTATTCTGCCGCCAAGGCCGGTATGCTGGGGTTCACCAAGTCACTGGCCCGGGAAGTGGGTTCTCGCAGCATTACGGTAAATGCGGTAGCGCCGGGCTTCATCGATACCGATATGACGCGGGAGTTATCGGAGCTTCAGCGGGAAACGTTAATCCAGCAAGTCCCGCTGGGTAGTCTGGGAAATGTGGAAGATATCGCCAATGCTGTCATGTTTTTGGTCTCGGACCAAGCGGGTTATATTACTGGTGAAACGTTGCACGTCAACGGCGGCATGCACATGAGTTAATGCAATAAAGTAAATTATATTTATATCTTATTGTTATTTAAGTAAAATGAAATTAATCGATTACTGATTCTGTAATATTTCAAGGCGTCCGGGATTGGCGTGCGGTGTTTCTGTTGACTAGCATGGTTAACCACTTTTAACTACACTACGCGCGCAGCCTGGACTGAATATTTATAACTGAGGATTTATCAGCGATGAGCAATGTTGAAGAACGCGTCAAAAAAATTGTGGTCGAGCAACTGGATGTCGGCGAAGAATCTGTGACCACGGAGGCATCTTTTGTCGATGACCTGGGCGCGGACTCTCTGGACACCGTGGAACTGGTTATGGCGCTTGAAGAGGAATTTGAGTGTGAAATACCTGACGAGGAAGCGGAAAAAATCACTACTGTTCAGCAGGCGATTAATTACGTTTCAGCACACCTTGGCTGATGGTTTTTCAGTAAATCTTCGGGCCGTCGGACAGCGGCGGCCCGGGCCTGTTCTTTACTCCGTTATACGTTGAGGATCAGAATTGTCTCCTGCCGCTGAACGCCGCGTTGTTATAACCGGTCTGGGTATTATTTGCCCGGTGGGTTTGTCGATTGATGAAGCCTGGTCAAACATACTGGCAGGTAATAGCGGTGTGCGCCCGGTTGCGGCGTTTGATGTCACTGATTTTTCCGTACGTTTTGGCGGCACGGTTGAGAATTTTGACATCACCGATTATGTATCTAGAAAAGATGCTCGCAAAATGGATACTTTTATCCATTACGGTGTGGCCGCTGGCGCACAGGCGATTCGAGATGCCGGACTCGACATTGACGAGACTAATGCAGAACGGATAGGTGTATCTGTCGGCGCAGGTATTGGCGGCTTGCCCGGTATAGAAAAAAACTACGCTGCCTATTTGAAAGGTGGCCCACGTAAAATCTCACCCTTTTTTGTGCCTGCTAATATTATTAATATGATATCGGGTAACCTATCGATTATGTTTGGACTGAAAGGGCCGAATATGGCGATGGTGACGGCCTGTACAACCGGAACACACAGTATTGGTGAGGCTGCCAGAATCATCAATTATGGCGATGCTGATGTCATGCTCGCCGGGGGTGCCGAAATGGCGACCACACATACCGGCCTGGGTGGCTTTGCCGCAGCCAAGGCCTTGTCAACGCGTAATGATGATCCGCAGACAGCCAGTCGTCCCTGGGACAAGGAACGCGATGGTTTTGTGTTGGGCGATGGCGCAGGTGTTTTGGTATTGGAAGAATACGAACACGCCAAAGCCCGTGGCGCACGCCTATATGCCGAGGTAAGAGGTTATGGTATGAGTGGCGATGCCTATCACATGACCCAGCCATCGCCGAATGGGGAAGGGGCAGCTCGTTGTATGAAAAATGCCTTGCGCGATGCGGGTATCAATGTCGATCAGGTCGACTACGTCAATGCTCATGGCACCTCCACGCCAGCCGGGGATGCGGCAGAAGTGAATGCGATTAAATCTGCACTCGGTGAACATGCCTACCGAGCAGCGATCAGTTCGACCAAATCAATGACCGGGCACCTGCTGGGGGCCGCCGGTGGTATTGAGGCCATATTTTCCGTGTTAGCTTTACGCGACCAGGTGGCGCCACCGACAATTAATCAGTTTACGCCGGACCCGGATTGTGATCTGGATTTTGTGCCCAACCAGGCACGCGAAATGCGTATCCAGGTTGCCATGTCAAATTCGTTTGGTTTTGGCGGCACCAATGGGTCTCTGGTTTTCACCAAACCCGATTGATCCACTGAGCACGAATAGCGAGGCTTTCTGTTGATTTTCCAGCAAGCCGTTGCGTCAGATTTCGATCTACTGGA
>UOFK01000306.1_pt1 | contig 9901 bp, 7 predicted proteins | sample 1990061 | NCBI WGS metagenome assembly UOFK01 (sample SAMEA4728526, study PRJEB27164) | hydrothermal vent metagenome | biome: marine basaltic hydrothermal vent biome; feature: marine hydrothermal vent; material: mineral | place: Pacific Ocean | collected 2011-06-14/2011-07-23 | depth 1741 m
GCGTGCCTGACGCCAAGAATAGATAAACAGATGGAACGCGCACGCCAAAAACTCCGCTCGGTATTCGGTTACGACGATTTTCGTCACCGTCAGAGTGATATTATCCAGACTCTGGTGAATGGGCAGGATGCCCTGGTACTGATGCCGACGGGTGGTGGAAAGTCACTCTGTTACCAGATACCGGCATTGGTGCGTGACGGGGTCGGGATTGTTGTATCGCCATTGATCGCCCTGATGCAGGATCAGGTCGATGCGCTGACCCAACTGGGGGTACGCGCGGCGTTCTTGAATTCCACACAGAATTCAAGAACGCAGTATGCCGTCGAGCGGGCGTTGCTCGAAGGTGGAATTGACCTGCTCTACGTGGCACCGGAACGGCTGCTTATGCCGCGCATGCTTGATTTGCTGGAGCAGAGTCGGATAGCCCTGTTTGCTATTGATGAGGCGCACTGTGTGTCGCAGTGGGGACACGACTTCAGACGTGAGTATCAGCAGCTCAGAGTGCTGCACCAACGCTTTCCGGGCGTACCGCGTATTGCGCTTACCGCCACGGCAGATCAGCGTACCCGCAAAGAAATTATCGCCCAACTGGACCTGGGTGAGGCCGCGTGTTTCATTCACAGCTTTGATCGGCCCAATATCCGCTATACCATCAGCGAAGGTAACAGCCCGCGTGATCGCCTGTGGCGTTTTATTGAGCGTGAACACACCGATGCGGCCGGAATTATTTATTGTCTTTCACGAAAAAAAGTCGAGCAGGTGGCCGACTGGCTGTGCAGCAAAGGGCGGGTGGCATTGCCGTACCACGCCGGGTTGCCAGAGCCTGTACGGCGTGAAAATCAGGCGCGTTTCTTACACGAAGACAGCATCATCATTGTTGCCACCATTGCCTTCGGCATGGGCATCGACAAGCCCGATGTGCGCTTTGTGGCGCACCTCAATGTACCCAAGAGCCTCGAGGCTTATTATCAGGAAACTGGCCGCGCTGGGCGCGATGGCCAGCCAGCCCACGCCTGGATGGCTTATAACCTCCAGGATGTTATCAGTTTGCGCCGCATGATGAATGAAAGCGACGCCGATGAGCAGTTCAAACGCATCGCCCACCATAAGCTGGAGACCCTGTTGAGCCTGTGTGAACAGACCACATGCCGCCGACAGTCGCTGTTAGCATATTTTGATGAAACCCTGGAAAATCCCTGTGGTAACTGCGATACCTGTTTGCAACCACCCGTGACCTGGGATGGGACTGAAGCTGCACAGAAGGTGTTGTCCTGTGTCTACCGCACCGGCCAGCGTTTTGGCGTGGCCTATGTGGTCGATGTGCTCACTGGTAAGGATGATGGGCGCATTCGATCCAATCGCCACGACCAGCTCAGTACTTTCGGTATCGGAACAGAGTTCAAAGCTACCCAGTGGCGCCATATTGTCCGCCAGCTGATCGCGCAGGGTTATCTTGACGTCGACGCCGATGGTCATGGTTCGATGTGCCTGACACAGACCGCGCGACCGTTGTTACGCGGTGAGATCAGCGTGCAAATGCGCGAACTGCCAGCACGCGAGAAAAGAGTGAAAAGCAGAGTGGCGCGCCAGCCGGTGGCTGATTTGAATGCAACCGACCGGGAATTGTTCGAGGCTTTGCGACTGCGCCGCCTGGAACTGGCGCGTGAACAGGCGGTACCACCCTATGTGATCTTTCACGACAGTACACTGCGCGAGCTGGCCAGCCGCAAGCCACTCAGTGAAGCCGATATGTGTGCTATCAGCGGTGTGGGAGAGAAAAAACTGGAACGCTTTGGCAAGGCATTTATCGAAGTGATACAGGCGCAATGTCAATGATACGGGCCTATACTTTTTAACGTGGGCGGTCGAATGAATTTGACCCTACGATAAGCTGTAGGGCCGAATTTATTCGGCCAGGATGGTTGGCAGTCACCCACATTCTAGAAGGAGGATAAGTGGCTCAAGACAGTTTTTATATTTGCCTGCTGAGTATTCATGGCCTGGTGCGAAGTCACGACCTCGAACTGGGTCGGGATGCTGATACCGGTGGACAGATCAAGTACGTCATAGAGCTGGCATCTGCGCTGGCGCAGCAATCTGCCGTGGGCAAGGTCGAACTGTTGACCCGCCTTATTGATGATCCCCAGGCGGGTGACGATTATCGCCTGCCGGTGGAACCCATCGCTGAGCACGCGCAGATTATCCGTATCCAGGCCGGTCCGCCGAATTATCTTCCCAAAGAACAGCTGTGGGATTATCTCGACAGTTTCGTTGATAACGCACTTGAATACCTTAAAAGTCACGCCCGCTTACCTGACTTACTGCATAGCCACTATGCCGATGCAGGCTACGTTGGTAGTCGTTTGTCCCATATCCTGGGGATACCGCTGATGCACACGGGGCACTCGCTGGGACGGGTGAAGCGCCGCCGCTTGTTGGCCGCCGGACTGGACGCCGAGGTTATCGAAGAACGTTACAGTATGGCGCGCCGTATCGAAGCCGAAGAGCAGACACTGGCCAGTGCCGAGCGCGTGATTGCCAGTACCCATCAGGAAATAGAAGGCCAGTACGGTTTGTATGATCACTACCAGCCGGAGCAGATGCGGGTGGTACCGCCGGGTACCGACCTGACGCGCTTTCATCCGCCTGACGGTGATGAGTGGCAGCAGCCTATCGCCGAGGTATTAAGGCGCTTTCTGCGGGAGCCTGAGAAACCCTTGATCCTGGCACTGTCGCGCCCGGATACGCGTAAGAATATTGGTGCGTTGGTGACCGCTTATGGCAAGTCGAAAGCGCTCAAGGCAGCGGCTAATCTGGTGATCATCGCCGGTAATCGTGAAGATATTCATGACCTCGATAGTGGCGCCAAGGAAGTCTGGTTTGAACTGTTGAATCTGATCGACCTCTATGATCTTTACGGTCAGGTGGCTTATCCCAAACACCACACAGCGCAACAGGTGGCACAGTTGTACCGGTTGGCAACGGCCTCTGGCGGTGTGTTCGTTAACCCGGCGCTGACCGAGCCATTTGGCCTGACTTTGATTGAAGCGGCTGCCAGCGGACTACCGATAGTCGCCACCGAAGACGGCGGGCCAAGCGATATTATTGGTAACTGTGAAAACGGTATTCTCGTTAATCCCCTGGATACCGAGCAAATTGCCGCAGCTGTGCTGCAGATTTTATCAAATTGGGAAGATTGGCAGCAGCGTTCGGTCAACGGTTTGAAGGGCGTGCGCGAATACTATTCCTGGCCGGCGCACGCTAAATGTTATCTGGATGTTATACGGCCTATTCTGGACAAAACAGATATTCGTGTTCGTCCACCCAGGTCACGTCGACCAATGTTGTATCACGATCGAGCGATATTTACCGACCTCGATCAGAACCTGCTGGGTGACCCCGGCTCGCTGGCGACGATGATTGCCCGGCTGCGCGAGAACCGTAAGTGTGCCACCTTCGGCATTGCCACGGGGCGCCGCCTTGATTCAGCTTTAAAGGTGATGAAACGGCACGGCATACCCGAACCGGATGTGCTCATTACCAGCGGTGGCAGCCAGATTCATTATGCGCCCAAGTTGACGGCGGATATTGGCTGGGTACAGCATATCGACCACCATTGGACACCCGCCCCCGTACAACGCATTCTCGGGGCACTGCCTGGTTTGAAGCTACAGAAAAAATCAGAACAATCGCGCTTCAAGATCAGTTATTATATCGATCCGCACAAGGCGCCCGGTGTGGATGAAATCAACAAGTTACTCCATCGGGAAGAACAGTCTGTTAATGTGATTCTGTCATTCGGTCAATTTCTCGATGTGTTGCCTATCCGGGCATCCAAGGGCTTGGCGTTGCGCTACTTTGCGGCGCGTTGGGGTATTCCGCTCGATCAGATTCTGGTGGCCGGTGGTTCCGGCGCCGACGAGGACATGATGCGCGGCAATACACTCGCGGTAGTCGTGGCCAACCGCCACCACGAGGAGTTATCGCAGCTAGTGGATGTTGAACATATCTATTTTTCCAGTCAGCCCTATGCTAATGGCATTATGGAAGCGATCGACCACTTTGATTTCTTTAGCAGTTGCACGGTGCCTGAGCAGGAAATGAATTAATGCCTGAACGCCTGCTGCTGTGTACTGACCTGGACAGAACCTTACTGCCGAATGGCACCCAGGCGGAGTCCCCTTTAGCGAGAGAGCTGTTTTCTCGATTTGTCGCACAGCCGAACGTGTCGCTGGTATACGTGACCGGGCGGCATAAGCCGCTGGTTGAGCTGGCGATTAAAAATTACGGACTGCCGCTGCCGGACTGTGTCATCAGTGACGTGGGTACACAAATATACGACCGGCATGACAACCACTGGGAGGACTGCGTCGACTGGGAAAATCAAATTTCCAGTGACTGGCAAGGTAAGTCACAGGCTGATATACACGCCTTGCTTCACGGTATCGGGGCACTGCGGAAGCAGGAAACCGAGAAGCAAAATACATATAAGCTCAGTTATTACGTGCCCTTGTTTGTCAATCAGGATGAATTGATGGCGACTATGTCCCGGCGTCTGCAAGACCACAAAATAAATACCAGCTTGGTCTGGAGTATTGATGAACCTGCCGGTATCGGTTTACTGGATGTACTGCCGCAGCAGGCCGGTAAATTGCGTGCGATTGAATTTCTAATGGCGCGCGGGGGCTATAGTGGTACAGAAACGGTTTTTTGCGGTGACAGCGGTAATGATCTGAGTGTGCTGTCCAGTTCTATCCCGGCGATACTGGTCGCTAATGCAGCTGATGAGGTGCGTACCTTGGCATTGGCCAGGGCGGTGGCAGCGGGTAACCGCTCAGCACTCTATTGTGCACAGGGTGGGTTTGCGAATATGAATGGAAATTACAGTGCCGGTATCCTGGAAGGTATTGTGCATTATCATGCGAAATACAAAAATAATATTCTTGCCGACGAGGAGACATTGCAGTGTCAGTTGTAAAACCCGGGCAGCCAGTAATATTTGGCGAGGTTTTATTCGACAGTTTTGCCGATGGCTCGCGCGTACTCGGTGGTGCACCTTTCAATGTCGCCTGGCATCTGCAGGCATGGGGGTGTACCCCGTTGCTTATCAGCTGTATTGGCGAAGATGATCCGGGTGAGCAGGTGCGTGCAGCGATGCAAGATTGGGGGATGCAGACTACAGGGCTACAATCAGATCCGCTGCGCCCAACCGGTCAGGTGTGCGTGCGTATCAAAAATGGTGAACCCGACTATGACATTGTCGCCGATCAGGCCTATGACGCTATCGATAGTGCGCACCTGCCGGACCCAGAGGCAGTGTCGCTTGTGTATCACGGTTCACTAGCGTTAAGAAATCATACCTCCAACGGTGCACTCGACACCCTGTTGGAGCGTTATCACCCCCCCGTGGTTCTGGATATTAATTTACGTCCTCCCTGGTGGGATTTGGTAGCGGCTGAAAAAATGATCGCCAGGGCAAGCTGGTTAAAGCTTAACGAATACGAACTCGCCGAGTTGCTACAAATGAGTGTTGCTGGCCAGGCTGACGTAGCCCGATTGCTACAGAAATACGATCTATCATCGATCATAATCACGCAGGGGGAGAAAGGCGCCTATGTGTATTCGAAATCCGCTGAAACTTTTTCTGTGAGGCCTGAAAGTGCTGGTGATATTGTCGATACTGTCGGTGCCGGTGATGCTTTTACCAGCGTGTGTATTCTAGGCTTGCTGCAAGGCTGGGATATACAACAAACTTTACCCCGCGCACAATGCTTTGCTTCTGCCATAGTGGGAGTGCGCGGTGCAACTGTCACCGACAGGACTTTTTATGCAGAATTTATCAGTAATTGGGGCTTGGGCTAGCTTATGTATGAACAAGTCGCACATTCACTGCTCAATGAAATTCTCGACGAGCTGAAACCCGAAGTCAGGCGCGAAGATCTGCGCCATTTCTACACCCGCCTCGGAGCAAATTTTTACGCTATTCACACGCTTTTTCAACATCTATACGGTGGGCGTGATGACGTTAAACAACAAATGCTCCGGTTGGTCGAGGTTATGGCTAACAAATATATAAACCGCTCAAGTTCGCGTGAACGGACCGACATGCAGCGCGAAAAAAACCACAACTGGTTTCTCAGCGAGGAATGGGTGGGCATGGCACTGTATACGGATGGTTTTGGCGGTACTATCGACGGTGTACGCCAGCACCTGCCCTACCTGCAGGAACTTGGGGCTAATCTAGTGCATGTGATGCCGATTATGCAATGTCCCGAGGGGGCTGATGATGGCGGGTATGCAGTCAGCGATTTCCTTAAGGTCGACAAACGCATAGGTACGCTGGAAGATATTGAAAAACTCGCAAACTCCCTGCACCAGCGAGATATGTTGCTGGTGCTTGACGTGGTTGTTAACCACACCTCCAATGAACATGAATGGGCGCAACGCGCCCGCAAGGGTGAAAGTAAATACCAGGATTATTTTTATATTTTCGATAACCGTGATTTACCCGACATGTTCGAGGAAACCCTGCCCGAAATTTTTCCCGAAACCTCACCCGGAAATTTCACTTGGGATAAGACGATGGGAAAATGGGTTATGACCGTTTTCCACGAATACCAGTGGGATTTGAACTACAGCAACCCGGCTATTCTCATCGAGATGATCGATATTATTCTCTTTTGGGCCAATCGGGGTGCTGATATCGTGCGCCTGGATGCGGTTGCTTTTTTGTGGAAAAAAATCGGTACAACATCGCAGAACGAGCGTGAAGCACATTTACTGCTTCAATTGATGAAAGATTGTTGTCAAGTGACTGCGCCTGGTGTGCTGTTTATCGCCGAGGCTATTGTTGCGCCGGTAGAAATCAATAAATATTTTGGCGAAGACGCCGTTATCGCCAAAGAGTGTGAGATTGCCTATAACGCTACCTTTATGGCTTTGTTATGGGATGCCTTCTGCACTCAAAACGTGGGTCTGTTGAATCAGGGTATTACCAGCCTGCCCCAGAAACTCGATCGTGCCACCTGGCTGAATTATATCCGCAGTCACGACGATATCGGGCTTGGGTTTGACGATAACGATATTGTTGCCGCCGGTTACAGCCCCGTCGCGCACCGGCGGTTTCTGGTGGAATACATGACCGGAACCTATGATAAATCTGATTCCAGGGGGCAGCCGTTTGGGCAAAATGAAAAAACCGGTGATGCGAGAATTTCCGGTTCATTGGCATCGCTAATCGGTCTGGAAGTAGCCATTGAAGAGAACGATGAAGCCAAAATAGACCGGGCTATTCAGAGAGTGCTGCTGATGTACGGTATGATCCTGTCGTTCGGTGGTATACCGCTGCTGTATTATGGCGATGAAATCGGCACGCTGAATGATGGAAGCTATCTACAGGATAAAAATAAATCAGAAGATAATCGCTGGGTACATCGGCCGCGTATCAACTGGGAAAAGGCGGAACGAAGAAAATTGCAGGGCAGTGTGGAACAAAGAATTTTCGACGGTTTGAGAAAGATGATTGAAGTGCGCAAGACGATCAGTGCTTTTGCGGATTTCAATAATAGGGAACTGATTAAACTGGATAACCAGCATCTGTTTGCCTTCTGGCGCAGCAATCCCTTTTCCATGGGTTCACATGTACTGGTGGCGGCAAACTTCGATGCTTCACCACAATATCTTGATCTTTCAGCGTTAGGTAACCGCGGCTTGTTCCAGGTTGGTGACCTCGTGGATTTATATTCTGGAGAATCGCCCGCCCGCTTCAAAGATCAACTGGTTGTCCCACCGTATCATTTTTACTGGCTGACCAGTGAGCGGCCAGACAGACGTGTGTGAACCGAAAGCCTGGTGCCATTCGGCCCCGGCTGGATGCGGTTATACCGGCTGAGCAGTTATTGCGATAAAGGTACAACACGCTCTTCAAGATGATGGATGATGGCGGCAGATTCGTACATCCAGGTGATATCGCCCTGCGCATCTTGAATTTTAAGACAGGGTACCTTTATTTTACCACCGCCTTCCAGCAACTGTTTGCGGCTGGCGCTATCTCTGAGCGCATCACGGGTCTCGATATTGAGGGAATGCTGTTTAATGGTGCGGCGCACGCGGATGCAGAAGGGACAACTCTTGAATTGGTACAGGGTCAAGTGCTGGGTTTTCTCGTCAATGCGTTGCTGCTGCTGTAGAGGCCGTTGTACACCCTTTGGGCTGGTCAGCCAATCCCACAGCAGTAGCATAGGCCCGACAACGATGCGTATGAGTTTAAAGAAGTATTTGAAGAAAATTCTCATAATGGCGAAACTGTATCAGGTAGTTGAAAAGCGCATTTTACCACCTTAGCACCAGCGCAGCCATTGTTGCTGGCCTACAAATTAGTCTCGCACAATACTGATCGCATGCTGCCGATCAGTTCCAATAAGGCTTCATTGCGTACGCGATAGTAGATGCGATTAGCTTCTTTTCTCGATGTCAAAATTCGTTTATTGCGTAGCTGATCCAGGTGCTGCGACATATTGCTCTGGGTTGTTCCAATCTGTTTGGCGAGTTCGCCGACGGTGATTTCCTGATCCCCCAGCGCACACAAAATACGCCAGCGTAAGGGGTGTCCCATGGCTTTGAGCGCATCGGCGGTCAGTACGGCATCTTCCGGCGATACGGATTTTTGCGGGTCTTCGTCTGTCATGCTGGTACCTGTTGCTTCATTTGTCGGTGTCTTCCATGTGGCGATAGCCGGTCATGTCTTTTGCAATGCAGAGTATATCTGTAATCGCGCCGGATTTATCCTGCATCGCTGTGCGAGAAAACAGAATAGGTACTCGGATCTTGTCCTTGGCGATAAAACGTGCTTCGATGCTGCTCAGTGTGCCGGTACGGATCAGTGCTTCCAACCAGGTGCCCATAAAAGCGGCAGCCTGCTCCTGTTCGGGTTCTTCGAAAACATCACCGATATTCATGCCGGTTAGATCTGTTTCCCGATAGTCGAGCATACGGCAGGCTGCCGGGTTGGCCGACTTGATATTGCCGTCTGCTCGTAATACCAGCAGCGCCTCACCCATGTTTTCGATAATACCCTGTAGATACTGGTTGGCCTGGTGCAGTTCAGCTGTGCGCGCGATCACCAGTTTTTCCAGTTGGCGATTCAGGTTGCGCTCTTTTTCAATCAGTTGGAAATAGGTGCTGATTTTATTTAACAGCTGGTTGTCATCGATAGGTTTGAGCAGGTAATCAGCAGCGCCAAGCGCATAGCCTTGCTGTTGAAATTCATCCGTCTTGAACGCAGCGGTCAGGAAAATAATGGGGATATCCTGGGTTTTTTTGCGAATTTTGAGCATAGATGCTGTTTGGAAACCGTCCATTTCCGGCATCTGGATATCAAGGATAATCAGGTCGATATCTGTAGTTGCCAGAGCGATATTCAGTGCTTGCTGGCCCGAGTCTGCTTCGAGCACTTCGACATCCATGTGGGTGGTTACTAAGGTGCGCAGGCTGAACAGATTATTGGCGTTATCGTCGACAATCAGCAGTTTGAAGCCTGGGTAGCGGTTCATGAAGGATCCTGTGAGGTGTTGTTTTGGAAATGCTGATCCAGCAGCGTTTTCAGGGTATCAGCACTGACCGGTTTGTTCATAAAGCCGTTGACGCCACATGCCAGCGCCCGCTGCTGCTCGTTATCATCGAGTTTTTCGGTGAGGGCAATAATGGCTATGTCCGATAGCCGGGCATCCCGTCGGATATGTTGGGTGGATTCAAAGCCATCCATGGATGGCATATCCAGATCCATGAGTATCAAGTCGAAGGCAGCATCGTCGGCCAGGGTTTCCAGCGCCTCCTGGCCATCACCAGCGGCGGTCACGAGGATAGACCAGCCTTCCAGAATGGGTGTCAGTTCGAGCAGAGT
>UOFK01000096.1_pt1 | contig 9713 bp, 9 predicted proteins | sample 1990061 | NCBI WGS metagenome assembly UOFK01 (sample SAMEA4728526, study PRJEB27164) | hydrothermal vent metagenome | biome: marine basaltic hydrothermal vent biome; feature: marine hydrothermal vent; material: mineral | place: Pacific Ocean | collected 2011-06-14/2011-07-23 | depth 1741 m
CCTGAATGCCACCTAAAAAACGAACCCCCCGCAAGCGTACACGCAAGAAAAAACGGCGGCGCAGCAAGCTTGGCCATTTCCCCTGGGGCAAGTTACTCATCAGCTCGCTGGTGCTGCTGGCCGCCTATGTGGCCTATCTTGATTTTCAGGTCTACCGCAAGTTTGAGGGCAACCGCTGGTCGCTGCCAGCGCGTGTCTATGCACGACCACTGGAATTGTACGCCGGGCAGTCGCTGAGCGCGGCACAGTTCGCCTCTGAGCTACGGGCGCTGGGTTACCGCTTTGTCAGTTCTCCAAGCCGGGCCGGTGAAGTCTCCCGCCAGGGTGGATATTTCCAGCTGATTTCCCGGCCATTCGATTTCTGGGACGGCCGCGAGACATCTTTACCGCTACGCGTCAGTTTTTCTGATAGCGCCATCGAACGCCTGCAGAATGACCGCAGTGGTGACGATATTGCCATTGCCCGTCTGGACCCGTTGGCGATCGGCAGTATTCACGCGGCCCGCCAGGAAGACCGTATTCTGCTGCAGCTCGACGAAGTGCCAAAGATCCTGGTGGCGGCGTTGATCGCCGTGGAAGATCGCAGTTTTTACGATCACATGGGGGTCTCACCGCGCTCGGTTGCACGCGCTTTCTGGGTGAATATTCAATCGGGTCGGGTTGTTCAGGGCGGCAGTACACTGACTCAGCAACTGGCAAAAAACTTTCTTCTCAGCAACCAACGCAGCTTTGTGCGCAAAGCCAATGAAGCTATTATGGCGTTGCTGATCGAGTGGCGTTATGACAAAGGCGAAATTCTCGAAGCCTACCTGAACGAAGTCTATCTGGCGCAAGATGGTCAGCGCGCTATACACGGTTTTGGCCTGGGCAGCCGCTTTCTGTTTCAACGACCGCTGGATGAATTGACGACAGCACAACTGGCCTTGCTGGTGGGTATGGTCAAAGGCCCCTCTTACTATAACCCGCGCCGCCATCCCGAACGTGCCCGTGAGCGGCGTAACCTGGTGTTGGGGGTTATGCACGAACAGGGTATTATCAGTCGTGCACAGTTACAGCAGTCCCGACAGGAATCTCTGGGGCTGTTAAAGCCTGCCAGTGGTACCAGCAAGCACTTCCCGGCCTTTCTCGATCTTGTCAGGCGCCAATTGCGGCGTGACTATGCAGAAAATGACTTGATCAGTGATGGTCTACGCATTTTCACCACGCTGGATCCGCAGGTACAATGGGCGCTGCAAAAAAGCCTCGATCAGCGCAGTCGGCCGTTGTTGGAGCAATACCCGGATCTTCAAGGTGCCGGGCTGGTGACACATTCGGCGAACGCTGAGGTGCTGGCACTGGTGGGCGGGCGTCAGGCCGGTTATGCGGGGTTTAACCGTGCCCTGGATGCACGTCGTCAAGTGGGTTCGTTGATCAAACCGGCAGTCTACCTGACAGCACTTGAACAACCGGATGTATTCAGTTTGGCCAGTCTGCTCGATGACGAACCGCTTGAATACGAAGACCACGGCCAGCTGTGGGCACCGAATAATTATGACCGCCGCTCACACGGCGAAGTGATGTTGTATACAGCGTTGGCGCATTCCTACAATATCGCCACAGCGCGCCTGGGTTTCAAACTGGGGGTCAATCGGGTAGTCGCGACTTTACGGCGCCTGGGTGTCGATGCGCCGCTTACCCCTTATCCGTCCCTGTTCCTCGGTGCAACTGATCTGAGTCCACTGGAAGTCACGCAATTATATATCAGCTTCGCCAGCGCTGGATTCCAGATTCCGCTACGCAGTATCCGTGCAGTATTGGATGCCAATGGCGAAGCCTTACAACGCTACGACCTCAATATCGAACGTATCATCGATCCGGCGCCAGCGTTCCTCATCAATCAGGCGCTGCAGAAAGTTGTCTCTGAGGGTACCGCTCGCGGCCTGAATCAGCGCTTTTCCCCAGCCTTGGGTCTGGCGGGTAAAACCGGCACAACCAATGGCCTGCGTGACAGTTGGTACGCCGGTTATGATGGTGAAAAACTCGCGGTTATCTGGATGGGGCGTGACAGCAATGAACCCATGGGGCTGACCGGCTCCAGCGGTGCCATGCAAGTCTGGGCTGATCTGTATGCCACCGCCGGGGTGATACCACAACAGGCACTCAAGCCTGAAAATGTAGTCTGGCACACGCTGGAGCGCAGCAGCGGAAAACTTGCCGACACGGATTGTGACGATACCGTACAATTACCCTTTATTGAGTCCGGCGTGCTGCCACTGGCGGCAGACTGTTCTACAAAGGATGTTGGTCCCGGCTGGTTACCTGGGTGGTTAAGATGAAACGACTGTTATTACCCCTGTTTTTATTACTGGGTGCTTGTAGTACTACGCCACAACGAGAAATGCCGCCAGTCATCGATGGAGATACCGGCGAACCGGTAGCGGAAACAACCAAACCGACCTTCCCTGAAACTGAAACCGACACAGCACTGATACCCGTGCCCGCCAAACCCACTCGTAGCGGTGGTGCGGTGGTGGCCTTATTAGGGCAGGCGGATCGATACCGAACTAACGGTGATAGCGGCAATGAGGCGGCAACTGTCGAACGGGCGCTGCGCATCGAACCAAACAATGCCCGCCTGTGGGGCCGCCTGGCAGATATTCGTTTGCAACAGGAGCGGCCACAGCAGGCCGAACAATTGGCCTTGAAATCGATTGCGCTGGCGAGCGGTGATCGGCAATTGCAGGCCGGTAACTGGCGGTTGATAGCGCGTGCCCGCTGGGCGTTGAATGATTCGGAAGGTGCCCGGCAGGCTGAGCGTAAGGCCGGTGATTTAGGCGGTTAGCCTTGAACTGTGTACAATTGGGGCAGCAATGTTGGCCCAAGTGGCACTTGCTTAAGCCTGTAGGGCCGAATTTATTCGGCCAGGGCGTTTGGCGGCTACCTACGCTGTGGCCGTGTGATCGGTCGAATGAATTCGACCCTACGATCTTAAAGTGATAACGGTATAACGTGGCTGTCTACTCCAAAAGCAAACTCATCGCTGAGGCGCGTCGGCTGGCGGCCGAGTTCCGGCGTACCACTGGTAAACCTCTGCCCGGTGTGAGCGGCGAAATTGCCGAGCACGATGCCGCTGAGCGGCTCAACCTGGAGCTCTGCGAAGACCGTAGCCAGGGTTACGACGCTATCGGCCGGGGACACCGTCAAGATAAACGTATTCAAATCAAGGCGCGCGTCATTTTTGACGAAGAAAAATCCGGTCAGCGTGTCGGCCAGCTCAAGCTGGAAAAAGACTGGGACAGCGTCGTCCTGGTGATTATGGATGAGAACTACGCAGCGGTGGAAATCTACGAAGCCGAACGTGCTGATATTATGGATATCATGGGCGAGGCAGCCAGTAGCAGCCGCAAAAAACGCGGTGCCATGAGCGTTGCCCGCTTTAAAATCATCGCTCACCTGGTATGGACTCCTGAAGAGGGCGAAATTGAGGACGAGATCTGGGATAACCGGTCCGGCGTTTGAATGAGCACCAGCACAAACGCCCTCGGCACCAATGGTGCTCTCGCCAGTGAAATTTCCGGTTTTGCACCACGCCCGCAACAACAGCAGATGGCCGCTGCGGTTGAGCAGGCACTGAGCCAGGGCGAAGCGTTAATCGTGGAGGCGGGTACGGGTACCGGTAAGACCTTTGCCTACCTTGTTCCAGCGCTGCTATCCGGCCGTAAAGTGATTGTGTCTACAGGTACCCGCCACCTGCAGGATCAACTCTTCCATCGTGACCTGCCGACGGTACGTTCGGCACTGGGCATACCGCTCAAGGCAGCGCTGTTGAAAGGTCGAGCCAACTACCTGTGCCAGCATCGTTTGCTAAACGTGCGCGCGGAAGGACGACTGCCAGCACCCGAGCAGATTCACCAGCTGGAAAGCATTCATGACTGGTCAGGCCGTACCGTCAGCGGTGATATTGCTGAGTTATCGAGTATTGCCGAAGACGCCGCTATCTGGTCCAAAGTGACATCGACAGCCGATAACTGCCTGGGTCAACAGTGTGAGTATTTGAAAGACTGCTGCGTCATCAAGGCACGCCGCGAAGCTCAGGATGCGGACCTGGTAGTGATCAACCACCATTTGCTGTGCGCCGATATGGTCCTCAAAGAAGCTGGCTTTGGCGAACTGTTACCCGGAGCCGAAGCTTTTATTATCGATGAAGCTCATCAATTACCCGAAACGGCTTCGCGCTTCTTTGGTGTGCAGCTATCCAGCCGACAACTGATCGAACTCGCCCAGGACAGCAGTAATGAATTCATCAGTGAAACCGCCAAGTTGGAAGGGTTGCCAGATGTCGCGCAACAGTTGGAACATGCCGTCGCCGAAGTGCGGCTGGTGATGGGCGAGGGCGAGCAGCGCACACCCTGGGCAGGTCTGGCAGATAAGAGCGGCCTGCAGACAAGCCTGGATGAGCTGGATACCGCATTGAACGCGCTCACCGATGCCCTGGTGGAGCTGGCCAAACATAGTCGTGGTCTGGATAATTGTCATCAACGCGCTGTAAAGTTGCAGTTATTGGTCAAGCAGACAACCCGTGAGCCGCCTGAGAATCATGTCCATTGGTTCGAGACCTGGCGCCAGTCGTTTCGCATCAATCTTACCCCGCTGGATGTAGCCGAGAACTTTAGTGCCCAGCGGCAGGAGTTGCCTAGCCGTTGGGTATTTACTTCCGCCACCCTGTCGGTCAACGGTGGCTTCGAACACTTCGCCCGCCAGTTGGGTCTGGAAGCGGCTACCCGTCTGCAGCTGGATAGCCCGTTCGACTACCAGAACAACGCACTGTTTTACCTGCCCAATGATTTGCCCGAACCCAATGCACCGGACTTCACCGAATCTATGCTGGACGAAGCTGAGCGCGTTATTAACGCAGCACGCGGACGCACTTTTCTATTGTTTACCAGTTATCGTGCCCTGCATATCGCCAGCCGACGTTTGCAAGCCAGCTGTGATTACCCGTTACTGGTGCAGGGTCGCGCGCCGCGCAATGAATTACTGGAACGTTTCCGTGAACTTGGTAATGCCGTATTGCTCGGCACCAGCAGTTTCTGGGAGGGTGTGGATGTGCGTGGCGAAGCCCTGTCCTGCGTGATTATCGACAAGCTGCCGTTCGCTTCACCCGGTGATCCGGTGTGGCAGGCACGCATAGACGCACTTAAAGAACGCGGCGGCAATCCCTTCATGGAAGAACAACTGCCACACGCCGTCATCACCCTCAAGCAAGGGGTAGGGCGCCTGATACGCGATATGACCGACCGCGGTGTGTTAATGCTCTGTGACCGACGCTTGGTTAAAAAAAGCTACGGTCGCGTGTTTCTCAATAGCTTGCCCGATATGCGTCGTACCCGCGAGTTCGAGGATGTAAAAGCCTTCTTTGAAGCTGGCGATGTAATGAAGCTGGCATGAGTATAATCCTCGCTATCGAAACGGCTACCGAAGCCTGCTCTGCTGCATTATTTATCGACGGTGATGTCAGACAACGCTACCAGCGGGCACCGCGCCAACACGTTGCACTGATCCTGCCTTTTATCGATGAACTAATAGCTGAAGCCGGAGTGACAGTGAAACAGCTCGACGCCGTCGCTTTTGGTCGCGGCCCTGGCTCTTTCACCGGCTTGCGTATCGCCGCTGGTATCACCCAGGGCATCGCCTTTGGCGCTGACCTGCCGGTGATCCCGGTATCAACATTGGCGGCCCTGGCGCAAGGTGCCGCACGGCAGGAAGGCACAGACCAGGTGCTAACGGCACTGGATGCGCGTATGCAGGAAGTCTACTGGGGTGTATACCAACTTGATACTACCGGCTTGATGCGCTTAACCGGCGAAGAGGCTGTGTGTGCACCCAGCGCGGTTGTTTGCCCCGAGGGTAGTGACTGGCAGGCTGCTGGAGATGGCTGGTCCAGTTACGCAGAAGCCTTAAGCGAACGATTAGGATTTCAGCCGGTTCAATGTTTCGGTGCACTTCGCCCACAGGCGATCGATGTCGCGCTGTTGGCAGTTGATTTACTCGCTGCCGGAAAAACCGTAGCGCCTGAACTGGCTTCCCCGATTTACCTGCGTAACCAAGTGGCCGACAAACCCAGAGCATGATGAAAATACCCGAATTATTAGCTCCTGCAGGCACTATGCGTAATCTCCGTTATGCCATCGCCTATGGCGCCGATGCCGTTTATGCTGGTATGCCGCGCTACAGTCTGCGAGTGCGCAATAATGATTTTAACAAAGTAGAAAATCTGGCTGCCGGTATCGAGCATGTGCACGTCCACGGCAAACAGTTTTTTATGGCCACCAATGTGCTGCCGCATAACAGCAAAGTAAAGACCTTCCTGGCCGATATGGAGCCGGTCATTGAGATGGGGCCGGATGCATTAATTATGGCCGACCCCGGCCTGATCATGTTGGTGCGTGAACGCTGGCCGGATATAGAAATCCATCTGTCGGTGCAGGCCAATACCATGAACTACGCCAGTGTAAAATTCTGGCAACAGCTAGGCATTAAGCGGATTATTCTGTCGCGTGAGCTATCGCTCGACCAGGTCGAGGAAATCCGCCAGGAATGCCCGGATATAGAGCTGGAGGTTTTTGTTCACGGGGCGCTGTGCATTGCCTATTCCGGGCGTTGCCTGCTTTCCGGTTATTTTAACCACCGCGATGCCAACCAGGGCAGTTGTACCAACGCCTGTCGCTGGGACTATAAGGTCAAGGATACCAAGGTTGGCTTGATCGAAGAGGCTAACCGACCCGGCGAGTTGATGCCGATCGAAGAAGACGAACACGGCACCTATATCATGAATTCAAAAGACCTGCGCGCTGTCGAGCACGTTGAACGCCTGGTTAACATGGGTATCGACAGCTTGAAAATAGAAGGGCGGACAAAATCCCACTATTACACAGCGCGCACGGCACAGGTCTACCGTAAAGCGATTGACGACGCCGTTGCCGGGCAGAGCTTTGATCCCACCTTACTGGGTAAACTGGAAAACCTGGCAAATCGTGGCTATACCGACGGTTTCTTCCAACGCCACCATGAGCAGGATTATCAGAACTATATTGATAACCACTCGAAGAGCAGCCAACAACGGTTTGTGGGTGAGCTGGTGGGCTATGACAGTGCTACCGGCTACGCCGAAGTAGATGTCAAAAATCATTTCGAGGTCGGTGATGAACTGGAACTGATTATGCCAACCGGTAACCGTACCTTTAAACTGGAAGACATGCGTGACATGCAAGGACAACCCACCGGGGTTGCCCCCGGTAGTGGTCACCGCGTTAAAATCCCGATGGCAGTGGAAGATTGCGATATGGCCTTGCTGGCTGTTAATTTAACCACTCAGTAGATGCACTGGTTTTTAATGTCCACCACCGTGTCCACCGCTATGGCCGCCTCGATGTCCGAAACTATGGCTGCGACTGTGCCCGCCACTGCTGCGATGGCCAATACTACGGTGGCCAATACTGCTGCTGCGATGGCCGAGGCCCCTACTGTGCCCGCCACCAGTATGTGCGAAATGCAGGGATGCTGGAGCATGTGTCCACCTGTGATGCCCTACGCCATAGTAGTGATGTCTATATAACGATGTCCCGCTATAATAAGGCCTGTAATAATAGCTTGGATATGGAACTACGTAGGTAACCGGGGCGTATGTAGGCAGTGGTGCACTTGCTGTTTTCTGTAACAGATAGCGAATGACCTCTTCACTTACGCCTGCCTCCAGCAAGCTGTCAACATCCTTAGCACCCAGAGTAAATCCGATCTCACGGTTCTGGAGCAATACCAGGATGGTCTCGTCAGACACATCGCGCTGGGATAGCAGCACGATATCCTCCAGGCTGACTATCATATTACCAGCCTGTACACCGCCAAAGGTGCCTATAATGACCAGACTTGCCAGCAGCTGCTTCATGGCGTTTCACTCGTATGCTCATCAGCGGCATTGAATCCATGGGGTACGGATATAGCAAGTTGTAACAGGTGGTCTCTTTCCTGTTTTGGCAGTGACTGAAATGCGCTAGCCAATCTGGCTGTATTATTATCGATAGATTTATCCAGACCATCGTACAATTTCTGCAAAGCATCACCTTCATGCAGCATAGCCAGTCGGTCTGGCGGTTGGCTACCAAGTGCAATCGACCAGTAGTCGGTCAACAGGTTGCTCCAGTAGGCGGCAAGCAGGTCTGGAGTGACTTGTCGACCGCTGCGTCGCTGATAGGCACTGGCATCCTGTGCTGATACCGAAACAACCAGGACTGTTTGAGTAGTTCCGCTAACTGCGAATATTACCACATCACTGCCTGCCACATGAGCCGGTCGAAACTGTCCATCTACCGCCGATGCAGTCCTTAGGCGCTCTGCCACCGTTTTGGCGCGTGCGGCTACAGATGGATAGCCACCCTCATCTCTGAGTACAAACAGCCGAATTCCAAAAAGTTTGATGATCTGATGGTGGTGCCCTCCTGAACCCTCTTCCAGCAACGATTCCGAATCAATTTTTGCGCGTGGGGCAAGGTTACCGGAGCTATTGCCAGAAGGGAGTGCAGTAAGCTGGCTTGCAACCGTATTGGGAGTGGACTTAACCGACGGCTCAGCAGGTATGGCGCTCAGCATGGCCTGAATGACCAGTTCGCTGACACCCAGCTCGGCTAGATGTGGAATATCCTCAGCCTTAAGCTCGAAGGCTGAGTCAGTGACCTCGATCAGTGTAATAATATCCTGATCACTATAGTTTTTTTTGCTAAGTTGAATGACGTCGTACACAGTCATCGCCGTAGCCTGGGCAGACACAGCCAGCAACAGCAACACAATAAAATTGAATCTAAGAACCGTAGTTGACCATTTTGAGGCCACATTAACCCGGTTGAAGCGCCTGTTAAAGAAAAACACACCAGACTCCACAAAAGCACCTATCTACAAGGATAGACACCTACTACAGGATTATGTTCAGTTAATCCATTGTTGGGCCACTTTAGCCAATATAACATGACAGACAGGAAAGCCGCCTGTGTGCTGCGGGAAATACCGGGTTCTGTGCAAGTGCTGTTTTGTAAGCATGTTGGGCATCGTTAAAGCGCCCTAGTTGTTCGAGCGCGATACCGCACAGGAAATGAACCCGAGGGTTATGGTAAGCGAGTCCAAGGCAGGCTGCTGCTGCCTCCAGTGCTTGTCTTTGTTGGCCTTTTTGTGCCAGATAACATCGACATAGGCCCATGTACGCACCCTGATTAACGGGGTCAAGCTCGAGCAATTGATGAAACATGCGTATGGCGTCACTCCATCGATGCATAGCCATGAGTATTTCGCCCCGGGTCTGGTACAGAGCAGGATGATTGCGAGTTTGAATCGGTTCTATTTTTTTTAACTCGGCTAGCGCCGCTTCGTTTTGTCCCTCGTTGCTCAATAATCGTGCGTGTAAATAGGTCATTATCGTCTTGTTGATAGAAACACTGCGTCGCACAAACTCCCCCCTGCGGTTTGCTTGATTCCCACTTGCAGAGATGATTGTCACTTGTCGACGTCTTACTGTAAATAAGACTTTAGTCGTAGTCCTTTCAGCCTGGGTCAGTAGGAGGAAGCGGGCAGTGCACCGGCTTCCTGGAGCAAGCGATAGACGGCCTCTGCCCAGGCTCGGTACCCGGCTGCATTCAAATGAATAGCGTCCGATTTCATTGCTGTATCACCTTCCAGTTCGGGCAGGG
>UOFK01000065.1_pt1 | contig 9559 bp, 5 predicted proteins | sample 1990061 | NCBI WGS metagenome assembly UOFK01 (sample SAMEA4728526, study PRJEB27164) | hydrothermal vent metagenome | biome: marine basaltic hydrothermal vent biome; feature: marine hydrothermal vent; material: mineral | place: Pacific Ocean | collected 2011-06-14/2011-07-23 | depth 1741 m
CTGGCGTCGAGCAAATGAGTGCAGTCTTCCAGTAAGCGAAAGCGTAGTGTTGTTATTTCTATATCGGTGTCGGTTAAAGTTTGCCAATAACCGCTGTCGCAGGCACTACTGTCACCAGCAAAGCGTGATTGAATAGTGAGGTTGCGCAGGCGAAAGCCAAATTGTTCAACGTTGTCTGTGTCGCTGTTGTCTGCACAGGTATCACTATCACAACGGCCAACACCGACACGTCCGTCTTTATCAAGATCATAGGCGAATAGGATGCAGGAGTCGTCATCTTCATCAGGAAAAGCCTGTGAGCGCAAGTGATTTTCGCCCTGTACAAACGGGTTGCCAGCTACTGTTTCTGTTGCTACATCAAACTGTCGGTAACCAGCGCGACGTATATCAGTGCTCATCAGGTGAAGTAAGCCAAAAAGCTGCTGGTGCAGATGTGCTGTGGCCAGTTGTGCGCTGCCGTGATGGACGCTGGCAGCATATACACTGAGCACGGCAGCTACGGCGATCAGCCCGAGAGTCGTGGCCAGCATAAGTTCAACCAGCGTGATGCCGCGCTGAAATGTAGCTGTTAACACGAGGGATAGCCACGCAGTGAAACCGAACACACACGTATACGCCCCAGCGGGCTGACAATGACGCGCAGTTCACCGGCCCTGTTATTCAGGACTAGCGTGTCCGCGCTGGCGGTGCCGCGTACCGGGTTGAATGTCAGGTATCGAGCCGACACCAACCGGGTCAACGATAAGGTAACCGAGGGGTAGGCGCTCGAAGTCTGGCGCTGCAGACGCGCCGAATCAGCATCCCCACGGGTGCAGGCATCCGCCTCCCTCAGCGGGGCCTGGCAGCGGCATCTTTCACGCTCACTCCAGCCGTAACACCACGTCTGCGTCGCCTGCACGGCTGCCGTGAAATGGATGCTGGTCTGGTAAGTTAAAGCATGATTGCGCGCGTGCCGGAGTGTCTGGGCGAGTGCTTCAGCCGCGCCGCGTAACCGGTGGGCTTCCAAAAATTGGGCCATGGAAGGCATCGCCAGCCCGGCCAGCAGCGCCATAATGGTGACGCTTAGCAGCAGCTCGATCAGCGTAAAACCAGAAGGCCGTTTATCATCCATGATAAGGCTCCGAAGTCACTTGTTCCCTGTTGTCGGGGCAAGTATAGTCTTTTGCGTACGGCGCGCAAGGAGTGCGTGCCGGGAAAAGACAAAGGAGTTGTATTATGGACAGAAACCGAGTCCAGGGGTTTTCACTACTTGAGTTATTAACTGCGCTGGCTATTGTTGCGATTCTTGCCACCATTACTGTTCCTTCCTTCAGCGGGCTGCTCGACAAGTCGCGGCGCAGCGATGCGATGTCTGCGTTATGGCAAGTGCAGCTCGCTCAGGCACGTTGGCGCTCAAACAACGCCCGCTATGCGCCCAGCCTTGCTGCGTTGGGCTGGGCGTCTGCGCTATCACCCGAAGGTTACTATCAACTGCGTATCAGTGAGGCCGGTGCTGCCGATTACATCATCCTGGCACAGCCACAGGCCGCGCAACAAAATGATAGCTGTGGGGTTTTTGCCATGGATGCGAATGGCCCGGATTACAGCGAAGGCTATGCCAGCGCTGTTTGCTGGAACCGATAATTGCGCGCATGCCCCCTGTAGGGTCGAATTCATTCGCCCAATGGCCATTGCTGACTGCTCACGCCGAGGCCGTAACCGGGGTGGCGGGGTGCATAGCAACGTGGCTGGTCGAATGAATTCGACCCTACAATACTAGCCATGGCCGATTGCATTATTATCGGCGCCGGTTTAATCGGCATGTTAACCGCACACGAGTTGGTAAACGCCGGGTTGCAGGTAACTGTTCTTGACCGGCAGCGGCCAGGGCGTGAATCTTCATGGGCTGGCGGCGGTATTCTCTCACCCCTGTACCCCTGGAACTATCCCAATGCAGTAAATGAACTGGCGAGTTGGGGCCAACAGCGCTATGCCGATTACTGCCAGCAACTGATGGATGCATCCGGTATTGACCCACAGTGGACGCAGACCGGTTTGCTGATTGCCGATATTGAAAGCCCCGATCTTTTGAACAGCTGGCAGAACCGATTCAACGCCAAACTGGAACGGGTAAGCTCAAATCAGATTCAGGCCATTGAACCTGGATTGGGCATCGATGTGGCAGACGCTGTCTGGTTACCGCAGGTCGCACAGGTGCGTAATCCACGCCTGGTACAAGCCTTACGTACCAGCCTTGAACGTGCCGGTGTCGAGTTTCGTAGCGATTGCCCGGCACAGGCATGGGTTACCAATGGCGACTGGGTTAGCGCAGTAAAAACCCCCGAGGGCGAGCTGTCGGCTGGTGCCTACATTGTGGCTGGCGGTGCCTGGAGCGGTGAGCTGTTGTCTACGACCGGCCTACAACTACCGATTGAACCCATACGTGGGCAGATGCTGTTATTCAAGGGGCCACCGGGTCTGGTCAGGACGATTACTTTATATCAGTCACGCTACGTGATTCCCCGCCGCGATGGCCATGTGCTGGTCGGCAGCACACTTGAACAAGTAGGCTTCGACAAGCAGACCACCGCCGAGGCGCGCGCTGACCTAGAAGCATCGGCCTACCAACTGATACCGGCGCTGGCCCGCCATACTATAGAACAGCATTGGTCGGGTTTGCGCCCAGGCAGCCCGGCGGGTATCCCAGCGATTGGCCCCCACCCTGAGTTGGGTAACCTGTTTATCAATACAGGACATTTCCGCAACGGTGTGGTCTTGGGCCCGGCCTCGGCGCGACTGCTCGCGGATCATGTTCTGGTGCGTATACCTGAGTTTGCTGCAGAATCTTATTTACCTGAGAATATTGTAAAAACCGACTAGCTTGCCGACCCCTATAGTATAGGCGTTATTGCATGCAAAGAGGAAGAAGCATGAATGAACATGAGAAAGTAAATTATGTTGAGTTGCCAGCAAAAAATTTACAGGCAACAACAAAATTTTTTGGCCAAGTTTTTGGATGGTCATTCCAAGAATTTGGCCCAGAGTATTCTGCATTCTCAAACCAAGGAATTGATGGCGGATTTTTTAAATCTGATTTATCATCGTCAACAAGTAATGGCGCTGCATTAATTGTATTTTACAGCATTAACCTTGAGGGGACTCAAGAAAAAATAAAACAAGCTAATGGCATTATCGTAAAACCAATTTTCGCATTTCCAGGTGGTCGCCGTTTTCACTTTACCGAGCCAAGCGGCAATGAATTTGCGGTCTGGTCAGACAAAAACGCAAACAAACAACGTTGAAAAAATAAGCCAAAAGGACATTTACCTAAGGCAGGAACCTACATTACATTTAGATATGTTTTAGGGACGAGAATGAAATAACTTCACATTCCTGGCTGCCGATGCATCCCGCCTGGTAGCGTTGCGAAAGCTTGAAGTATCGACATATTCCTGCACTTTCGCGCCTTACCAGACGAACGCCTTGAACCGGAGACTCATGAGTTTAGCGCGGCAGTTCCGAACTGCCCATTAAAAATTCATCAATCGAACGCGCACACTGGCGGCCTTCACGGATGGCCCAAACCACCAATGACTGGCCACGGCGCATATCGCCCGCAGCAAATACCTTGTCAACGGATGTTTTATAAGCGCCGTCACCTTCTGTATCACCCCGAACGTTACCACGGCTATCGTAGGCCACGCCTAGATCATTGAGCAGGCCTTCCTGAACCGGATGCACGAAGCCCATTGCCAGCAGTACCAAGTCAGCATCAAGCTCGAATTCGCTGCCTTCGATTTCGCTCATTTGCCAGGCGCCATTGTCATCTTTATTCCATTCGACACGGATACAGCAGATTTTTTTGAGCACGCCATTCTCACCAATGAATGCTTTGGTAGCCACACACCAGTCACGCTTGGCACCCTCTTCCTGCGAAGACGAAGTGCGCATTTTGTTCGGCCACAGCGGCCAAGTCAGGCTCTTGTCTTCTTTCTCCGGTGGACGTGGCAGGATCTCCAGTTGGGTGACCGACTTGCAACCCTGGCGGATCGAGGTACCAATACAGTCAGAACCCGTGTCGCCCCCACCGATGACAATGACGTGCTTGCCGGTAGCTTCCAGTGAAATATCAATGGCTATGGTATCGCCAGCGTCGCGCTTATTCTGCTGAGGCAGAAAATGCATGGCGAAATGGACACCATCGAGATCACGTCCCGGCACCGGCAGGGCACGCGGTTGTTCGGAACCGCCGGTCAGGGCAACGGCGTCGAACTTATCCAACAACTGCTGACTGCTGATGTCGACACCGACATGGGTGTCGGGCTTAAAAGTGACGCCTTCGGCAGACATCTGTTCGATACGGCGGTCAATGTAACGTTTGTCCATTTTGAAATCAGGGATGCCATAACGCAACAGACCACCGATACGGTCAGATTTTTCAAACAGCGTAACGTCGTGACCGGCGCGTGCCAGTTGTTGGGCGCAGGCCATACCGGAGGGACCGGCACCAACCACGGCGACCTGCTTGCCGGTTTTGTGCGCGGCAATGTGCGGTTTGATCCAGCCGTTGTCCCAAGCCTTGTCGACAATAGCGCACTCAATGGTTTTAATCGTGACCGGCTCGTCGGTTAGATTCAGCGTACAGGCTTCCTGGCAGGGTGCCGGGCAGATACGACCGGTGAACTCGGGAAAGTTATTAGTCGAGTGCAGCACATCGCTGGCGCGTTGCCACTCACCCTTCCAGACCAGGTCGTTCCAGTCTGGGATGATGTTGTTCACCGGGCAGCCTTCGTGGCAAAACGGAATACCACAATCCATGCAGCGTGCACCCTGGGTCGAAAGGTTGCCGTCGCTTAGCGGGATAACAAATTCGTCGTAGTGCTTAACGCGTTCTTCGACAGGTTTGTAGGCACGGTCTTCGCGTGCGTACTCCATGAATCCGGTTGGTTTGCCCATAGTTTACTCAGTCTTCTAGCAAATTATTCTAGTAAATTTTTGACGATCCTGCATTCAATCAGGCGTTCGGTGCCGTCGATAATCCGACTCGCTGCGCCTGCTTCATCTGTTCCAGTGCGCGGCGGTAATCAACTGGCATAACCTTGACGAATTTCGGCAGGTAGTCACTCCAGTTGTTGAGTATGTTTTGTGCGACGCCGCTGTTGGTGTAGCGTGCTTGTTTTTCAATCAGCCGGTGCAGACGCAGAGCGTCGTTACGTGTCATATCGGAACGGATATCTACTTTGCCGTGGGTCTCCAGATCGCCACCCTGGTGACCCAATGTTTCCAGTGCTTCGTCTTCTTCGGGAATAGGCTCCAGCTCCACCATTGCCAAGTTGCAGTGTTCTTTGAAGTCACCATTTTCGTCGAGCACATAGGCGATACCGCCGCTCATACCAGCGGCGAAGTTACGCCCGGTTTTACCCAGCACAACGACAATACCGCCAGTCATATACTCACAGCCATGATCGCCTACGCCCTCGACGACGGCACTGGCACCGGAGTTGCGCACAGCAAACCGCTCGCCGACGACACCCCGCAGGAAGCACTCACCGGAAATCGCGCCATAGAGCACGGTGTTGCCAGCGATAATATTATCTTCTGCCGTAATCGGACAATCCTTCGGTGGATAAATAACCAGCCGACCACCCGAAAGGCCTTTGCCGACGTAGTCATTGCCTTCACCTTCCAGTTCCAGCGTCACACCGTGGGTGGCCCAGGCACCGAAACTCTGGCCAGCAACACCGTTGAACTTGACATGTATGGTGTCTTCCGGCAGACCATCGAGGCCGTAGCGTTCGGCGATACGCCCGGACAACATAGTGCCAACGGTGCGGTTGACGTTACTGATCGGTGTTTCTATTTTTACCGCTTCGCCGCGTTCCAGTGCCGGCTTGGCTTGCTCCATGAGCTTGTTATCCAGCGCCTTGTCGAGACCGTGGTCCTGGGCTTCGGTATGCAAGATCGAAATATCCGGGCTTGTTTTGGGCCTATGCAGAATACGCGAGTAGTCCAGTCCCCTGGCCTTCCAGTGGTCAATGGCAGTACGCATATTGAGCCTGTCCACCTGACCGATCATGTCGGTAAATTTACGAAAACCCAGTCTGGCCATCAACTGGCGGATTTCCTCGGCGACGAAGAAGAAGTAATTGACTACGTGCTCAGGCTTGCCGGTAAAGCGCTTGCGCAGTTCCGGATCCTGGGTAGCAACGCCAACTGGGCAGGTGTTGAGGTGGCACTTACGCATCATGACGCAACCTTCAACAATCAACGGCGCGGTTGCGAAGCCAAATTCGTCTGCACCCAGCAACGCGCCAATGACAACGTCGCGGCCAGTGCGCATACCACCGTCAACCTGCACTGCGATACGGCTGCGCAGCGCGTTGAGCACCAGTGTCTGCTGGGTTTCAGCCAAGCCTATTTCCCAGGGGCTACCAGCGTGACGGATGGATGTCAGCGGCGAGGCACCGGTACCACCATCGTAGCCGGAAATAGTGACGTGGTCGGCGTGCGCTTTGGAGACACCCGCAGCGACCGTACCAACGCCGACTTCCGAAACCAATTTGACACTGATACGGGCCTTCGGGTTGACATTCTTCAGGTCGTGGATCAGCTGCGCCAGATCCTCGATGGAATAGATGTCGTGGTGGGGTGGCGGTGAAATCAGTCCGACGCCGGGCGTTGAATGGCGCACCTTGGCGATAACACTGTCGACCTTGTGGCCGGGCAGCTGACCACCTTCACCGGGCTTGGCACCCTGAGCCATCTTAATCTGGATATCGTCGGCGTTGACCAGATATTCAGTGGTAACGCCAAAGCGCCCTGAAGCCACCTGCTTGATGGCGGAACGTTCCGAGTCGCCATTTTCCATCGGCTTGAAGCGTTCGCGTTCCTCACCACCTTCACCGGTATTGGATTTGGCGCCGATACGATTCATGGCGATGGCCAGCGTGGTATGTGCCTCGCGCGAAATCGAACCGTAGGACATGGCGCCGGTGGCAAAACGTTTGACGATATCCTTAGCCGGTTCAACTTCGTCCAGCGGGATGGCGGTATCGGCAAAATTGAACTCGAACAAGCCACGCAACGTTTTCAGATGCGCATTTTGTTCGTCGACCAGGCGTGAAAACTCGGCGAAAGTCTGGGCATTGTTGGCGCGTGTGGCGTGCTGCAGCTTGGTGATGGTTTCAGGCGTCCACATGTGGTCTTCACCACGAATGCGGAAGGCATAGTCACCGCCCACGTCCAGTGCATTGGCGTAGATCGGGTTGTTACCATAGGCATCACAGTGCCAGCGAACGGATTCTGTTGCCACTTCTTCAATACCAACGCCTTCGATCATACTGGCAGTACCGGTGAAATAGCGGTCGATGAAGGTGGTTTTCAGGCCCACAGCGTCGAATATCTGCGCGCCGCAGTAAGACTGGTAGGTAGAGATACCCATTTTTGAAAAAACTTTCAGCAGACCCTTACCAATGGCCTTGATATAACGCTTGTTGATCTCGGCGCTATCGATGTCATCCGGCAGGTCGTTGTGCATGGCCGACAGGGTTTCGAAAGCCAGGTAAGGGTTGATGGCTTCGGCACCATAACCGGCCAGCACGGCAAACTGGTGGACTTCTCGCGCGGCACCGGTTTCTACTACCAGGCCGGTTTCGGTACGCAGACCCTGGCGTACCAGATGGTGGTGCACGGCCGAAGTGGCCAGCAGAGCCGGGATCGGCAGCCGCTCGGCGCTGACACCACGGTCCGAGAGGATGAGGATATTATGGTTTTCGGCAACCGCCTGTTCAGCCGCGGCACACAAGGCCTCCACGGCGGCTTGCATAGCGTCGGCACCCTGTTCGGCTGCATAACAAATATCCAGCGTACAGGTGTGAAAGGCACCGTCGGTGGTTTTGCCGATATTGCGGATACGCTCCAGATCCTTGTTGGTCAGGATCGGCTGGCTGACTTCCAGGCGCATGTGTTCACCGCCGCTGTGGAGCCCCAGCAAATTGGGACGCGGCCCGATCAGGGAAACCAGCGACATCACCAGTTCTTCACGGATCGGGTCAATCGGTGGGTTGGTCACTTGGGCAAAATTCTGCTGGAAGTAGTTGGACAGAGGCTTGGCCTTGCTCGACAATACCGCAACCGGGTTATCGGCACCCATGGAACCGATGCCTTCCTGTCCGGTCACGGCCATGGGCGTCATCAGTATTTTCAAATCTTCCTGGGTGTAGCCGAAGGCCTGCTGACGGTCGAGCAGCGTACCTGGGTCTCCATTGCTGCGGTCAGTGCCAACTGGCAAATTTTTCAGATGAATCTGGCTCTTGTCCAGCCAGTCCTGGTAGGGGTGGCTACCCGACAGTTCAGCTTTGAGCTCGGCGTCATCGATGATGCGACCTTGCTGCATGTCGATGAGGAGCATCTTGCCGGGTTGCAGGCGCCATTTTTTCACGATTTTGCTGGACGGAATGGGCAGCACACCCATTTCTGAGGCCATCACCACCAGGTCATCGTCGGTGATCAAGTAGCGTGCCGGGCGTAGGCCGTTGCGGTCCAGGGTTGCACCGATCTGGCGACCATCGGTAAAGGCTACAGCAGCAGGACCATCCCATGGTTCCATCAGGGCGGCGTGGTATTCGTAGAAGGCTTTGCGCTGGTCGTCCATCAGCGGGTTACCAGCCCAGGCTTCGGGGATCAGCATCATCATGGCTTGTGACATGCTGTAACCACCAGCAACCAGCAGTTCCAGAGCATTATCGAAACAGGCTGAGTCGGACTGACCCTCTGGAATCAGCGGCCAGACCTTGGACAGGTCGTCGCCAAACAGTTCTGAGGCCATCGAGTGGCGGCGCGCGCGCATCCAGTTGACGTTACCGCGCAGGGTGTTGATCTCGCCGTTGTGGGCGATCATGCGGAACGGGTGCGCCAGATCCCAGGAGGGGAAGGTATTGGTCGAGAAGCGTTGGTGTACCAACGCCAGCGCCGAAACCATGCGCTCATCTCTCAGATCGTGGTAGTAGGTATCGACCTGGTTGGCCAGCAACATGCCCTTATACAATAGAGTGCGGCTGGAAAATGAGGGGATATAGAAATTCTCGTGGCCCGGCCAGTTAGCATCACGCACCGCATTTTCGATCAGTTTGCGGATAACAAACAGCTTGCGCTCGAAATCGTCCTGCACCGGGCAATTTTCGCCGCAGCTGACAAATAGCTGGCGTACAACCGGCTCAACATCTTTGACGCTCTGGCCGAGACCAGCACTATCAGTGGGCACATCGCGCCAACCGAGCAGCACCTGACCTTCTTCTTCGAGGGTTCGCTCAATCAATGCCTCGCATTCGGTGCGGGTCTGATTCTCTTGTGGCAGAAACAGCATGCCCACGGCGTACTGTCCGCTGGCAGGCAGTTCAATACCGACACCAGCACATTCTTCGCGCAAGAAACGGTCGGGGATCTGAATCAGGATACCGGCGCCATCACCCGCCAGCGGATCAGCACCCACGGCGCCGCGGTGGGTCAGGTTTTCCAGAACCTGCAAACCCTCGCGGATAATGGCGTGGCTTTGCTTACCCTTGATATGAGCAACAAAACC
>UOFK01000214.1_pt1 | contig 9513 bp, 11 predicted proteins | sample 1990061 | NCBI WGS metagenome assembly UOFK01 (sample SAMEA4728526, study PRJEB27164) | hydrothermal vent metagenome | biome: marine basaltic hydrothermal vent biome; feature: marine hydrothermal vent; material: mineral | place: Pacific Ocean | collected 2011-06-14/2011-07-23 | depth 1741 m
TTAAGCTGCATGTGCGCTTCTATAGTCGAGCGACCCTGGGTCGAACGCGCAAACAGGTAGTCGATGCCATTGGCTTCGGCGATGGCCTGTTGCAAGGGTGTGGTGATAAAGCCCTTAACCAGTTCGCTGTTGGCACCCGGGTAGCTGGTAGTAACCGTGACGACGGTGTTTTGAGTTTCCGGATACTGACGCACTTCTAGCGAAAACATCGCCCGCAAACCGACCAGTACAATCAATAGACTGATGACCGTGGCAAGTACCGGACGCCGTATAAATAGATCGGTAAATTTCATCCGCCGTTGACTTTGCCATCAAGCTCGACGCTGTTATCGATACTCACCGCCTGACCGTTGCGTAACTTATTGTGCCCGGCAGACACCACTCGTTCACCTGCCTTGAGGCCCTTGACGACTTCTACACGGCCGTCACGCACCTCACCGGTATCCACCGGCCGACTCTGCACCACCAGTTTGCCTTCTTTCTCCACCACCACGAACACGGTCTCGCCGTAAGGATTATAGGTAATAGCCGTGCGTGGTAGCGTGAGAATGCCTTCGCGCTGCGGTAACACGGTACGCACTTGGGCGAACATGCCGGGGCGCAGCAACAACGCCGGATTAGCAAGCGTAGCCCGCAGCTTGACACTGCGCGTACCAATATCGATACCAGGGTCGATAGCACTGACCACACCGTCAAATTGTTGCTCCGCCCAGGCCTGTACCGTGACTTGAATCGCCTGCCCCACTGCAACATCGCCGAGATAGCGTTCTGGCAGTGTGTAGTCCACGTACACCGGGTCCAGGGACTCCAGTGGCACAATCGCGGTGCCGGGCGACAGGTACTGACCGAGATTGATATCGGCAATACCCAACTGACCGGTAAACGGTGCACGGATGGTTTTCTTGTCGATAGTGGCCTGTTTCGCCGCCACAGCAGCTTCGGCCGCGTCGAGCTTGGCACGCGCAACATCAAGCTCAGAGCGTGAAGTGGACTTGGTCTTGAGCAGTTTCTGGATCCGCTCAAGCTGTAATCGCGCCAGGGTGCGCTGTGATTTCAGGCCCTTGAGATCGGCCTGATCGACACTGTCATTCAGTCTCAGCAGCACCTCACCGACCTCGACCCGCTGGCCGGATTTTGCAAAAATTTCAGCCACCTGACCAGCAATCTCGGTAGTCACCGAAATACCCTGAATGGCTGTAACACTGCCGATGGCATTCAAATAAGGCTGCCAGCGATCCACTTCAACCTCGGCGGCAGCAATCACAGCTGGCGGCTGCGGTACCGACATTTTGACCATCATTTGCTGGCCAGCGTAGTATTTCCAGCCGAAAATGGCCCCAAACATCGCCACCAGTAGTAGCATAACTAATCCGAAACGCCTGATCACTTTATTATTTTCCTTAAACAGCAGTGGAAGCACAGACAACAAACTTTAGTAAAAATTCATTGAAATTAAGGGTCCAACCTTGACGGAGTACTAGAATCCTGTCGCGTCAGGAGTCAGGCCTTCTTCACCAAACCAGAAGCGGGCATCCTTATCGAGAAACTCTGAATACGGCATATAGTGTGAGCCGTCGCAGGAGAATGTCAGGCTGATGAGGCCGTTAAAAATATTCAGTGAAGCTGAACGCAGATAAATCGTATCATCGGCAAAACGCAATGCCCGTAAACCGCGCAGTAAAGACCCTATGCGCTCAGCTGGAATTTCTGCATCCGCCGGGTAACCACGTCGCGGATAGGCCAGACAAACATCGGGGTCGGTCAGCGCGTCGCTTTGCAGGATTCGGTAGCGATAGGGGTCGTCGACCACCCAGATCGTAGCCCGGCTGCTGGAAAAATGCAGCACAAATTGGAACAGGCCGCGTTCGACAATCAACTCCTCAAGTATCGACATCGCCTGGTCGATCTCCTTGTCCAAAGCACTATCCACGCGAGTTTGTTGGAATACCGTACCACGGATAGCCGGGTCACCTTTGATCTGCTGCCAGACGCCGGGTTCGACATACAAGTCTTCCGTGGCTGGCAGATCACGAAGGTCAAAGTCTGCACCCAGATAACCGACCAGCTTGTCGTATTGGTAAAGGGTTTGCAAGGCCGTTACCGAAGGCCGATGGGCCGAGAGGCTGATATAAGCTTCGGACAACACGAAATCCCGGTCTTCCCTGGCTTCCTTCATATAGGGTCGCGCGGACCGATCCCGGCCGTACTGCTGCTCATCCAGGTGTCCACCACGACCCATATTGTCCGACAATTGAACACCGGCCAGATCGGTCACGTACAGGTACATACAGTTGGGAATCCGTTCAAATTCCGCTTCCAATATCCGGTTAATGGCATCGCGCTGTGGAAACACGGTTTCGCACAGTCGGGCCAGGCTGAGCAAGGGGGAGACCAGTTGCTCCAGCAGTGCTGCCCTTTGCTCTCGAATACTTTCTTTCCATGATGTTTGCATAGCGGATATTATATCCCACTTGCCGACAGATACTCATCCGACGTAATATTTCCCCATGGAAGCACCGAGTTTTTGGGAAAGTATTTTGGTGGGCGGACTGGCTATTCTGCTCATCTTCTGGTTTCGGCCGGGCATTAAAGCCATGTTTAAAGAACGCCGCGAAGCCAGCCAATCTGAATGGATGGGTATCCTGATCCCTATCGGGCTGGTTGCCGTATTCGTCACCCTGCTCATTGCCCTGACCTGAACGCGCGTTGTGCTAGACTGGCACGCTTATGGCGCACGCTCTATCAATAGACAACCTGACCAAGACCTATGCCAACGGGTTCGAGGCACTCAAAGGCGTCAGTCTGGCAGTTGAAGAAGGCGATTTCTATGCTCTGCTCGGCCCCAACGGCGCCGGCAAATCCACCACTATCGGCGTCATCTGCTCGCTGATCACTAAATCCGGAGGCAAAGTCAAGATATTCGGAAAAGATATTGATCAGGACTTTTCCAGTGCAAAATGCTCGCTTGGCCTGGTGCCACAAGAGTTCAATTTCAATGTGTTTGAACCGGTAGAGGAAATTCTGGTTAACCAGGCCGGCTACTTCGGCATCGAACGCAAAATCGCTTTCCAACGTGCTGAACGCTACCTAAAGCAACTGGGCCTATGGGAAAAACGCCGCAATCAGGCACGCGAGCTGTCCGGTGGCATGAAGCGGCGGCTGATGATCGCCCGCGCCCTGGTACACCAGCCACGGCTACTAATTCTGGATGAACCCACAGCTGGCGTAGATATCGAAATCAGGCGTTCCATGTGGCATTTCCTGCGTGAACTGAACGAAAGTGGGACCACCATTATTCTGACTACACACTATCTGGAAGAGGCCGAAAGCCTGTGCCGGAATATCGGAATTATTGACGAAGGCCAGCTGATTGAGAACACCAGCATGAAACAACTGCTCAGCCAACTGGATATGGAAACCTTTATTCTCGATACCCGCGACCCGGTCGACGATGCCCCCGCGCTGTGCCCGGATTGTGTACGCCGCATTGATGCAACCACCCTTGAAGTGGACATACTGCGGGAACACAGTATCAATTTTGTCTTTGACGAGTTATCAAAACACGGTATTGAAATACTCAGTATGCGCAATAAAACCAACCGCCTGGAACAACTGTTTGTACATATGCTGGAAGCCAACGGCGAGGGGACAACGCAATGACACTGCGCGAACAATACATTGCCCTGAAAACCATTATCATCAAGGAAATACTACGCTTCGCGCGAATCTGGATACAAACCATCATCCCGCCAGCAATCACCATGTCGCTCTATTTCGTGATTTTTGGCAACCTGATTGGCTCACAGATCGGCGCTATGGAAGGTTATCGCTACATGGACTATATCGTGCCGGGACTGATCATGATGTCGGTCATTACCAACTCCTATGCCAACGTGGTTTCCTCATTTTTCGCTTCCAAATTTCACCGCCACATAGAAGAAATGCTGGTCTCGCCATTACCAAATTACCTTATTGTATTGGGCTTTATCAGCGGCGGTGTCGCTCGTGGTCTGGCCGTTGGCCTAACGGTAACGCTGGTCTCCATGTTTTTTACCACCCTGCCGTTACACAGCCTCGCGGTGATTATCAGCACCGTTATTCTGACATCGGTCCTGTTTTCACTGGCGGGGCTGATCAACGCCGTATTCGCTAAAAGTTTTGACGATATTTCCATCGTCCCGACATTTGTGCTGACACCACTGACGTACCTGGGTGGTGTTTTCTACACTATCCAGATGCTGCCGGAGTTCTGGCAAAACATATCTCATATCAACCCGGTTTTGTACATGGTGAATACGTTCCGCTACGGGTTTTTAGGCATCTCGGATATCAATATCGGTTTTTCTTATCTGATTATCGTCGGCTTTATCCTTCTACTGTACGGCTATGCCCTGTACCTGTTGCGGACAGGATATGGAATCCGGCTTTAATCTTTCATCCAGTCTTCAAGTGCTTCAATAATAGAACGCGCCTGATCCTTGCTGGAAATATTAAATTTTGACTTCTGCGAATACTGACCATTGCGTTTCTGATAACGGCGGATAGTAAACTTGTCAGCCCCGTAGACTTCCTTGCGACGATCCCAATCCTGGTAGCGATAGATGATGGTGGACCAGGCACCCTTGGTGAGCACCTTCTTGTCCAGTTCTTTAACAGTAACCAATCCGTCTTCTTCATATTGGACGGTCAGTTCATCAATTTCCTCAGACATGGTTGTTCTCCTCTAGTTTAATCTATACCCGAACGCCACTTAAATAAGCCTTTTTATCGGCTGTAGGGCCGAATTCATTCGGCCAATCATGCTGAACTCAATCAGTCACCCCGGTTATAACTGCAACATGGGAGTTGCCAGTAGCCTTTGTCCGAATGAATTCGGCCCTACAACGCTTATTTAAGTGCCATCCATCTATACCCTAATTTTGACCTGCGAATCCTCGACCGAAACGCTGCGCCGTCCATCACGCAAAGCTACCAGCTCTTCGCCAGCCAGCTTCTTGCGCCAGCCCTTCATCAACACGGATTCTTCGCCACGCACCAGGGCTAACAAATCCTTGCGGCTGGCAACTGTAGCACTGTTAATGCCCTGCGCATCAGACAGCAAGCGTAGCTGGGCACTCAAGATATCGGTTAAGGCATCTTCCTGCACAGAGGCCTTAACACCACGACTGCGCTTCGGCAGCGGTAGCGGGTCTTCTGTCCGGGCTTGCTGCGCCATGTCGATCAATAATTGCCCGTAACGCTCAATCGTCTTTGGCTGCAAGCCGCGAATAGTATCCAGGTCAGCTGTTTTTCCGGGCGCCAAGCGGGCAATGTCGAAAATAACCTCGTCTTTAATAATCCAGTTGCGCGGCAAATCCCGGTCTCTGGCTCGAACCTCGCGCCAGGCAGCCAATTTCTGAACCACAGACAGCGCCTTAGGTTTCAATTTTTCCAGACCGCGAATACGCCGCCAGGCATTTTCTGGGTGTGGTTGATAACGCTCCAGTTTCCCGTAGGGTTCAAATTCAGCATCGAGCCAATCCAGGCGCCCCAGTTTATCCAGACGCTTACACATCAACGGATACATTTTTGCCAGATATATGACATCATCAGCTGCGTACTCCAGTTGTGCACTGGAAAGGGGGCGCTTCGACCAGTCTGTACGCGATTGGGCCTTGTCCAACTGGACGCCTAACAACTCCCGCACCGCGTTGCCATAACCGATCTGTTCTGCCAAACCGAGCAGCGGCGCTGCCAGTTGCGTATCGAAGATCGGGCCGGGTACCTCACCTTTCTGGTGAACAAAAATTTCCAGGTCTTGAGAACAGGCATGCAGTACTTTAGTTATAGCAGGGTTCATGAGTAGCTCATAGACCGGATCCAGTGACTGTAGTGCCAAAGGGTCAATACAGGCAGCACGGTCAGGAACACCGATCTGAATCAGACACAGCCTTGGGTAATAGGTTTTTTCACGGATGAATTCAGTATCGAGTGCTATCCAATCCGACTCTTTAATCGCATCGCAAAATGTTGTCAGCGCTTCCGCCGTATCAATAAATTCCACGCCTAGTACTCCAACAACATTGGATTGATCATCTGTAGGGCTGAATTTATTCGGCCAATAACACCCCAGGGAGACAGGCTCGGTCGAATGAATTCGACCCTACAATCATGCCTCGGCACTCCATTGCTGAATCCATCAATACAGCCTTGACGGAACATTAGTTAACCGGCAACTTTGAGCGCAGTTCATCTCGGTCAAACCACCAGTTATCACCAACCATGATATCGACAATGACACCCAGGCGCTTCAGCAACTCGGGAATATCGTTGAGTTTATACATTTCGATCCAGGTATCGAGTGTTGCCTGGTCTTCAATACCACGGTGACGCTTGGCAACGCGCGCAATCAGCTGTGTCGTCAGAAATGTGAGGCTGGTTTTTTCTTCACCACGGGTACGCAAACCAGCGATATAGTGGGCAGCCATAGCGGCTACTGCAGCACCGTCGGAGTCATCTGGTGTTTCATCGATAACGTGATCTAATAGCGTAACCGTACTTTGAGCCCTTACAGGATACGTGACACCCAGCCATATCCCCTGCCCCAGCGCCACAATGGAATCTGCGTGGCCACATTGGTAGAGGATGTCTGTCGCTTCGACGGCATCCTGCCAGTGTTCGTAGTCGATGAATACAGAGAAGGCTTCACGGGCATATTGCCAGGCCTTCACGTCCTGCGCCAAACCCAACAGCGGTTCGGCAACGTTTAATAAGGCGCGGCCTCGCTCGACGGGATTACTACCATCGGGCATGGATTTAAGATGTTTTTGCGCTGTTTTCAGAGCCTCACGGATCTCCTTGAGAGATTCGTCTTGATCAATAGTCTGAATAGCGTCGCGGATACCCGCATCACTAGGCTGGTTGCTCATAGTTTGAATATAACCAAGGTGGTCGGTGCTCTTTTTACAATGCGTGGCATTGTACGGCAATTTTGCTCGAATCTGGAAATTCTCTGTCCAAATATCAGATCCGTCAATCCAATATTGACGGAGCGCCAGGATAATCTACTCGCGGACACCAAAATTCATCCCGACGGACAAGCGCAGCTGCTGACTGCGATTTTCGCTGACTTCATGGACAATATCCGGCGGAAAAAACACAAATTCACCCTCAACGGGCGCTACCCGAGTATGGATCAAACCCTGTTGCAGTATTAACTCACCGGAATCCGGCGGTACGCTGATATAATACACGCCGGAGACCAATTCATCGTCCTCATCGTGGCTGTGTGGGAGCGTGACATGGCCCGGCCCCATGGCATTCATCCAAAAACTGGCCGATAACGCAAGACCCGGTTGGCCCAGATATTCAGCTGCACCCTTGCGCCCGGCGGCCAGCACCGGCGCCAACGAGGGCAGACGCTGCTCGGGCACATACAGATTTTCGTAACGCCCGGCGAAATAGTGGCTGCGTTTCAGCCCCGGGTCGTCCCACAATGCTGTGAATTCGCTACCGATGGCCTGGTTAATGCGTGTCGAATCGGGTAACACCACAACACGGCACTGGATTCTATCGTCATTCATAAGCATCATATTACTATGCAAAACGATGAATTTGACCCCGAAGACTTACCGCCCAGCAAATCGCAATTGAAACGCGATGCCAGCGCACTGCAACAGCTCGGCAAAGACCTGATCGAGGTGCCCGAAGCCGACTGGACAATGCTGAAGCTACCCGATGGGCTGGTCGCCGCGCTGGGCGATGCCAAACGCATGCCTCAGCGCGGAGCACGCAAACGCCAATTGCAGTACATCGGCAAATTAATGCGGGGGATCGACCCAGAACCCGTCCAGCAATATTTTGAACAGCGTCAGCTTGAGGCGCGCTACCAGGCGCGCAAGCACCACGAAAGGGAAGACTGGCGAGACCGCATGATTGCAGAAGGCGATACGGCAATTGAGCATTACCTTGAGGCACACCCCGGTGCCGACCGCCAACATTTACGGCAGTTGGTGCGACAGGCCAATAAAGAACAGGCTGCGAGCAAACCACCGAAATCCAGCCGGGCATTATTTCGGTATATTCGTGATTACAGCTAACACGCTGAGGCTGCCCTAGTCGGCTTGGCGCTGGCCTTCCGAATTCCGCTGCTATTCCGTTGTTACCAGCTCAGGACGACTCTGTAACGAATATCCCCGCTGCGCAGTTTTTCCATCGCTTCGTTGACCTGATCAAAACGGTATTCCTCTACAACAGGCTTGATGTTATGCCGGACGGAGAACTCCAGCATTCTGGCGATGTTTGCCGGGCTACCAACAGGCGAGCCCGAAACCGAGCGCTGTCCCATGAGCAGCGGGAAAACACCAAGGTCCAGTGGTTCCAGCGTTGCCCCGAGAAAATGTAGCCGACCTTTAGGCTGCAGAGCCATCATATAGGCGTTCCAGTCAAGCTTGACGTTGACAGTGGAGAGGATCAGATCGAGCTGCCCGGCCATCGCTTCTATGTCCTCCGGGTTGCGTGAGTTAATCGCCTGATGAGCACCGAGCTTCAAGGCCTCTTCTTTTTTAGCCTCACTCGAAGTAAAAGCAGTCACTTCGCATCCCCAGGCATTGAGGAACTGCAAGGCGATGTGCCCCAGTCCACCGATACCAATGACACCTACCTTGTCCGTTGGTTTGACGCCATATTGCACCAGCGGGTTGAATACGGTAATACCGCCGCAAAAAAGTGGCCCGGCACTTTGCAGATCAATGTCTTGCGGCAAGGCAACCACACTGGCCGCACGGGCGCGGACCTTGTCGGCAAAGCCACCATGGTGATCAACAATGGTTCCTTGCGACTGAGCGCACAGATTATGGTCACCGCTAAGACAGCTCTGACAAGACATGCAATAGCCTGAGTGCCAGCCCAACCCAACCTGCTGATCAACCTGCAAGCTGGTTACATTCTCACCAATGGCCGAAACGGTGCCGACTATCTCATGACCAGGAACAAGGGGAAACTGTGAGAAACCCCACTCATTGTCGACCATGCTCAAATCGCTATGACATATGCCGCAGTGTTTAACGTCAATTTCTACATCATCCTTGTTGAGCGGGCCTGGATCGTATTCAAACGGTTCGAGTTTTCCACCGGCCTTGAGCGCCGCGTATGCTTTTATCATGTTGTCACCTGGTTGATCGGGTTTGGACGCCCGTTGGCGGATTAATATAAATATATACGGGCCACAGCGGAACATCTGATCCTCTCAAAAACTTGCCTATTACTATTAGGCCTAGAAAAATCAGTTGGATCACGAAAGTCCACGCAAGCTTTCGCCTCGGGGCGCCTATTTTTGGTGGCGCACCTGGTAAACCAGAAAAACTGCTCATCACCAATATCTGATGTGGCTTATAGCGGCCATACCCACGGTGTAAGGGTGACTGTCACTATACCGACCAGCACTGTCAATGGTGTACCGAACATCAGGTAATCCTTGAATTGATAACCGCCCGCACCATAGACCATGAGATTGGTCTGGTAACCAATGGGAGT
>UOFK01000203.1_pt1 | contig 9464 bp, 9 predicted proteins | sample 1990061 | NCBI WGS metagenome assembly UOFK01 (sample SAMEA4728526, study PRJEB27164) | hydrothermal vent metagenome | biome: marine basaltic hydrothermal vent biome; feature: marine hydrothermal vent; material: mineral | place: Pacific Ocean | collected 2011-06-14/2011-07-23 | depth 1741 m
ACGCGAATACTGATGGGTAATTCGGCATAAAATTCTTTGGGTGCTTCTGCCTGCGGCTTGAAAAGTTCAAATTCCAGACCGCTGGCCAAACCTGTTTGAGAGATATCCACCAGCAATTCAGCGACCTCTGTTTTATTGGGCAGCTGACGCAGCATGGCGCCGAAAGACTCTTTCATCTCTTCCAATTGCTGCTCGTAGGCCGCCAGATTAGCCGCCTTCTTGGCCCTGGCCTCGAACGTTTTCCGCAGTTCCACTTCCTTGGCTTCAACTTTTTCCAGGTTGATGCGCTGGTCTTGAATATCCAGCCAGTAGCCCAGTCCCAGCACACCGACAAAGGCCAGAGCGATAATGAAAATACGCGCTGGCAGTGGCCAGCCAGCAATATTGTTAATATCGAGTTCGTTGAGATCAGAAAGATCCATTAGCTTTTCCCCTCGCCTGTCTTATTTGTCTTAGCTGGACCTGACTGGCTGGCGCGCAAGACAAATTCGGCTGAGCGTCGGTTTTCGTCATCCTTGGTTTTGATAACCTCCAACCTCGGCTTAGCCATCCATTCAGAACTATCAATATTGCGCATATACGCAGATACACGCGCATTGGACTGGGCGGAGCCACTGAGCGTCAGGGCATTGCCTTTCTGGGTAATCTTTTTCAGATAGAGCCCGTCGGGCAGTGTCAGCACCAGTTGATCCATCAAGTGAACACTTTGTGGACGACTGTGTTGAAGCTGCTGAATGATATTCATGCGCGCAAGCAAGGCCGTCTTGGTTTTTTCAAGATCTTTGATTTTTTTGATTTTCTCATCAAGAGCAGCAATTTCGCCGTCGAGAAACTGATTGCGCTGGCTCTGTTTTTCGATCAGTCCGGAGAACTGCATATGCGTCAGCAAAACCAACAGGGCGCCCACAACAGCCACACCAGCTGTGACTACGGCAAACTGTTGCTGCTTCTGTTTGCGCAGCTCCTCGCGCCAGGGTAGAAGATTGATGCGGGCCATTAGTCGAAACTCCTCAAGGCCAGTCCACAGGCGATTAACAGTGCCGGTGCATCATTGCTCAGTGACTGTGGTTTCACCCGTGACGACAAGGCCATGGAGCCAAACGGGTTGGCGACCAGCGCCTCCATGCCAAGGCGTTCCTGAATCATTTCGGCAATCCCAGGTACCGAAGCACTGCCACCGGCAAGGATGACTTGATCAACACTGTTGTACTGACTGGAGCCAAAGAAAAACTGCAGTGAGCGGCCGACTTGCTGACTCATGGCCTCCTTGAAAGGTTCCAGCACTTCGGGTTCGTAATTCTCTGGCAAGCCTCCCTGGCGTTTCGCCATACCAGCTTCTTCGTAGGACAAACCGTAACGCCGCATAATTTCCTCGGTCAGCTGCTTGCCGCCAAAAACCTGGTCGCGCGTATAGATCAATTTGGTGTCGTGGAGGACATTAAGAGTAGTCATAGTGGCACCGACATCGATGACAGCAATCGTTTTTTCCATACCCTGGTCCGGTACCTGGTCGAGTAGTAACTGGAAGGCATTCTCAGTAGCATAGGCTTCGACGTCGACCACCTTGGTATCGAGACCGCCGCTTTCCACTGCTGCGGTACGCATGTCAACGGTTTCGGTGCGGCAGGCTGCCAGTAATACGTCAACGGTATCCGGGTTATTGTCGGTGGGCCCCAGGACTTCAAAGTCGAGACTCACCTCTTCAAGCGGGTAAGGAACGTACTGGTCGGCTTCAAGTTCTATCTGATTATTCATTTCGTCGTCAGACAGGCTGTTTGGCATCGGTACCACTTTGGTGATCACCGAGGAACCAGCGACAGCGACAGCGGCCCCTCTGATGCGAGCCCCGGAGCGCTTTACCGCTCGCCGGACCGCCTCACCCACCGCTTCGACATCGGTAATGTTCTTTTCGACGACGGAATTTGGCGGTAGAGGCTCTACGGCGTAACTTTCTACGCGATAGCGGTTCCCATTGCGACTGAGTTCGAGTAGCTTCACTGCCGAGGAACTGATGTCCAGTCCCACAACCGGCGGTGTTTTCCGTGTAAACAGCTGCGCGATTTGCACCGTAAATTTTCCCTTTAATTCACTGCTATTGCAGTGGATTTATACTAATATGGATTAGAGAACACCAAAAAATGCTTGTCAACAAGGGTCTCTTTATCCCCATGGCTCGATTCGAGTTATCGGACGCTTTACACTGAAGTTTAGAAATCGTTAAGATTTTTATTTTGAACAGGGTCTCAATCCGCCAAATTTATGTCATTGTTACTCAGATCTTTACGCTACCTCCTGGCGACAGGATTCGCATTTTTCACCGCAGGGCTGATCGTGCTGGTTGCTGCCTATTTCTATATCGCCCCCCAGCTGCCCCCTATTGATCGGCTGAAAGATGTACAACTTCAGGTGCCATTGCGTATTTTTAGCGCAGATGGCAAGCTGATTGCAGAGTTTGGCGAGCAACGGCGTAAACCCATAGGCTACGCGGCGCTGCCACAGACGGTTATCGACGCCATACTGGCAACCGAAGATGACCGCTTTTTCCAGCACCCTGGGGTCGATTACCAGGGCTTATTGCGTGCCGCAGTAGCGCTGATTCGCACCGGGCAGAAACGCCAGGGTGGCAGCACCATCACTATGCAAGTGGCGCGCAATTTCTTCCTCAGCGCTGAAAAAACGTATCTGCGCAAGTTGACGGAGATCTTCCTGGCGCTGAAAATTGAACATTTTCTCAGCAAACAGGAAATTCTGGAGCTGTATCTGAACAAAATCTACTTTGGGCAGCGGGCCTATGGTGTCGGCGCGGCTGCAGAGGTTTACTACGGCTTGCCCATCGATGAACTGAGTCTGGCGCAGATAGCGACAATTGCCGGTTTACCCAAAGCGCCGTCAACAAACAATCCCGTCAGCAACCCCAAGCGTGCTTTGCAGCGGCGCAACTACATCCTTGGTCGAATGCATACACTGGGCATGATTGATGATGAACAATATCAGCAGGCACTGAAAGAAGTCGATAATGCGCGTCTGCATACTGCAACTATTGGCGTAAAGGCACCGTATGTTGCTGAAATGGTGCGTGCCTATATGATCGAACACTACAGTGACGACGCCTATACGGCTGGATACCATGTGACAACGACGCTCAATAGCCAGCGCCAGCTGGCGGCCAATGCCGCCGTACACAAGGCGTTGCTCGCGTACGACCGGCGCCACGGTTATCGTGGTGTCGAAGGCCGTGTCGATTTGCCCGTTGACGCGAGTGACGACGATTATCGGACTGCACTTAAGGGCCACCGGCCCGTGGGTGGGCTTGATGCTGCTCTGGTCGTCGAGGTGGCCGATCAATCAGCGCGTGTGTATATCGCTGGACAGGGCTTTGCAGACATCCATTGGGACGGCCTGTCGTGGGCAAAGAAATATATCAGCAACAATCACCGAGGTTCGCAGCCCAAGCATGCCAATGATATCCTCGCGCCGGGCGATTTAATCTGGGTGGAGCCCGTGCCAGACACTGGCTGGATACTGGCGCAGGTGCCGCGCGTGTCCGGCGCACTGGTGTCGCTACTGCCGGAAAACGGCGCCCTACAGGCACTAGTGGGCGGATTCGATTTCTATAACAGCAAATTTAACCGCGCCACACAGGCCGAGCGCCAACCCGGCTCGAGTTTTAAGCCATTCGTATATTCAGCAGCGCTAGCCAAGGGTTACACGCTGGCCAGCGTCTTCAACGATGCCCCCGTAGTATTTGATGATCCTTCCCTGGAAACCACCTGGCGCCCGGAAAACTACAGTGGTAAATTTTATGGCCCGACGCGGATGCGCGAGGCGCTAACACGTTCGCGCAACCTGGTATCTATTCGCTTGTTGCAGGCAATTGGGGCGCGTTATGCCGCGCGTTACGCACAGCGCTTCGGCTTCCGCGAGGATCAGATGCCGAACGACCTGTCACTGGCGCTCGGCAGCGGTAGCGCTACACCGATGGAGATGGCGCGTGCCTATAGCATGCTGGCCAATGGCGGTTTCTATGTCGAGCCCTACTTTATTACACAGATACAGGACTCCCACGGTGAAGTGTTGATGCAGGCCAATCCCGCCATCGCCTGTATCGATTGTGAGCCGTTGGAGACTAGTGACGAAATTTCCGTGCCCACCAACCAAGTGGCACCAATTTATGCCGAGCAGGCCGCTGACTACGATAATATGTACCTGATAAATGCCATGATGAAAGATGTTGTCAAGCGCGGCACTGGCCGTCGTGCCATGGCGCTGGGCCGACAGGATCTGGCGGGGAAGACCGGTACGACCAATGATCAGCGTGACGCCTGGTTTTGCGGCTTTAATGCGCAACTGGTCACTACGGTTTGGGTCGGTTTCGACTGGCCACAACCTTTGGGCAATGGTGAAACGGGCAGCCGGGCTGCGCTACCCATGTGGGTGGACTATATGGGACAAGCGCTTAAAGGCACACCAGAGTCCAGCTTACCCCCTCCCCCAGGGCTGGTCACCGTGCGTATTGATAAGAAAACTGGTTTACGCTTACCGTCCGGGCAGGCCGGTGGGCTGTTCGAGATTTTCCGCCCGGAGCATGTACCAGAACGCTACAGCGAGCCCAGCCAGGATGTCGATACCGGTGCACCTGGAGAAGGCACAGGTGAGCCTTTGTTTTAGACCGGTCGCCAAGAAGAGAATAATCGTTTGAGTCACAATCAAAACATGCGTGTACGTATTGCCCAGGAAGCTGCACGGCTGATGTCCGAGGGAGGTATGCAGGATTTTTATGCCGCCAAGCGCAAGGCAGCGCAGCACCTCGGCGCGCCTGATACCCGTAATATGCCGCGCAACCAGGAAGTCGAGGTAGCATTACAGGAGCATCAGCGTCTGTTTCTAGGCGAACAGCAAATCGATTATTTACGTGCGCTACGCGAAGCAGCGGTACAGGCTATGCGTTTTCTCGCTGGTTTTAATCCCAGGCTGGTTGGCTCGGTGCTAAGTGGCACCGCCAGTCGCCACGCCGACATCAATCTGCACCTGTTCGCCGATACGCCGGAACAGGTCAACCTGTTCCTGATAGATAATAATATTCCATTCGAGGCATCGATGAAACGGCAGCGGGTGGGGCGCGAGAGCTGGGAGGAATACCCAGCCTATCAGTTTATGGCGGGGGAGTATGCCGTTGATCTACTGGTATTCCCGAGCGAATGTCGGCGCGAAGCGCCACGCAGCCCGGTCGACGGCAAGCCGATGCAGCGCGCGCGCATTGAAGAAATTGAATTGCTGATAAGAGAGACAGAAAGCCAATGAAACTGGGTACACCGTTATCGGCATCGGCTACACGCATCATGTTGCTGGGTGCTGGCGAACTTGGTAAAGAAGTGATTATTGCGCTACAGCGCCTGGGCGTAGAGGTCATTGCAGTTGATCGTTATGCTAATGCCCCGGGACATCAAGTGGCCCACCGTGCACATGTTATCAATATGGCCGATGCGGAAGCACTGCGAGCACTGGTCGAGCAGGAGCGGCCAGATATTATTGTTCCCGAGATTGAAGCCATTGCCACAGATGCTCTAGCGGATATCGAGCGCGACGGTCTGGCCATGGTGGTGCCCGCAGCACGCGCTACACAGCTCACCATGAACCGTGAAGGCATACGCCGTCTGGCGGCGGAAGAACTGGGATTACCGACCTCAGCCTATGCTTTCGCAGCAAGCCTGCAAGAGCTGCAGGCAGCAATTGATAGCGACATCGGCTATCCCTGTATTATTAAACCAGTGATGTCCTCGTCCGGCAAAGGTCAATCATTACTCGAATCATCGGCTGACCTGGCATCGGCCTGGGCGTATGCAAAAAGTGGTGGTCGGGTAGACCAGGGCCGGGTTATCGTTGAGGCACTGGTTCAATTCGATTACGAAATCACCTTGCTCAGTGTGCGGGCACGGGGTGTCGATGGCAAAATTGAAACACGATTCTGTGCACCTATTGGGCATATTCAGAAACAGGGCGACTACGTGGAAAGCTGGCAACCACAAGCGATGAGCGCTGTTGCACTACAAAAATCTGAGGACATAGCACGCAGGGTGACTGACAACCTCGGCGGCTGCGGCCTGTTTGGTGTCGAGTTGTTTGTAGCTGGTGAACAGGTGTGGTTCAGCGAAGTTAGCCCCAGGCCGCACGATACGGGCATGGTTACCATGGTGACACAGCGGCAAAACGAGTTTGAACTGCACGCACGCGCCATCTTAGGCTTGCCGGTATGCACAGATTTACGCAATCCTGGAGCCAGTGCGGTTATCTATGGCGGTCACGACGCTGTGGGCATCAGCTATAACAACCTTGAGCAGGCACTCGCGGTAGCGGGTACTGAACTGCGCTTGTTTGGCAAGCCGGAGGCGTTTCAACAACGCCGCATGGGGGTAGTGCTGGCGGAAGCAGAGACTGTTGACGTGGCACGCGAAAGAGCAAAACGAGCTGCCTCATTGGTACAGACTTCGATCTAAAGCCATAGGGCCGAATGCCAGATATTGCAGCTTGTAAGCTTTGAGGATATCGGGTTTGGCGTAATGCTATTAATTTTTTACGCAACGCATATGCTGGAGATAGAGATTGATACTCCTTATTAACCGCTGGCTTAGGGACGAGAATGAAATAACTTATACAAGTAGCGCAGGCTATTTGCTCATAGTTTTTATCATGAAAACAGGCGTGTAGTCGATCTACATAACTGTTTTCAGGGTGAAGACTATGGGTGAAGAGACAAGCTAATTGTATGAGTTATTTCGTGAACGTTCCTTAGAAAGTGCTTTTTTCTTAAATTCTGTTAGTGTTGATCTGCTTATCTTGAACCTAGAAAGATCAGTTGGGCGCGAAAAAGACATGCAAGATATTGGTGTGCATGGTGAATCAGAAAAATTCGTGGTCACATTATTGATGATAAGACATTTTTCTGGTTTGCCAAGTGCGCCACCCCTTCAAAAATAACGGGCTCGTCCAACAAACGGCTCAGATCGTGGCTCGCTTCGCTCTCACGATCTAACCTTATTCGTTATGTGCAGTTTTTTTCCACGCATATGTTAATGCCACGAAGAATATTGCCCACATGACTATAAATGTGAGTGTTATTTGATACAGATGTTGTGCATTTCCGATTTTTGCGCTCGGATATTTATAGGTGTTATGTCAATGGGGATAAGTTAAGGTGGTTTTTTTGTAGGGTCGAATTCATTCGACCGGCCATGCTGATATTCATCCTATCATCCAGGTTATAGCCGCAAGATGGGTAGCCACCGGTGGCCTTTGGCCGAATAAATTCGGCCCTACAGGCTTAACTTGGTGCTACCTAATTCTAAAACGCTACGGGTATATACCGAGAATAAGCTCTACAACATTTCTACTGCTATAAAAAATCACTTGTTTGTTTTCAATAGTAAAGACGATTTCCATTTCAATTGAATCTTCTTGTGCAGAGCTAAATGGTTTTTTATTGAACGATTTAATTTCCCCGATTAGTTTGGAGCCATTTGATACAAATCCGTGCTCGTAAAAGATAGCGCCACCTGTAGTTAATATTGATAAAATCACCATTAATCTGAATGCCCTCTTAATAGTAGATTGCACTGTCATTCAATGATCCTCTTGCACATAACATCTGAGCTCTGCTGCCGGCGAGCTCGCGCAGCGAGTGAGACGGTCAGACAGCATCGACTTGTTATAAGCGCTGTTCTTTATGCTGCCATATCCGCAATATATAGACTTCATTTGAGTGCACAAGATATCGAGCTATATAACCACCTATGATTAAATCACGAATCATCTCTGGGGCAGGAGCTTCTTCAACTTCTACACCCATTAAAGGGAAGCTTTTTAATTGCTTTATTCCCCTTATTAATTCTTTAGCTATCCGCTGCGCTGCTTGAGGGTTTTTATCTTCTATAAATTCCCGCAAACGAATTAAGTCATTTACGGCTTCGAGGGTATAAGTGAGTTTCATATTTTGGGTGGCTTCAACTCATTATTACTACCCCAACTTTTAAGCCACTCATGCACCTCTGTTTCATCAATGATTTTTCCTGATTTCACTGAGTCAATGGCTTCAAGCGTTTCAGTCCACCGCTGCTCAGCTGTACCTTTACGCTCTAAATATTCTTTAATTGCTTGATTTATAATGTAGTTTTTGCTTCTGTCTAGCTTTGTGGCTAGGTTTTCTAAAGGGCGTTCTATTTCTGGTTGAAGTCTTATGCTAGTTACACCCATGATTTCACCTACACTGTATTAACATGTATTACAGTGTAGCTGATTACTGGAGAAAACTCAAAATCGAGGGAAACTTAACCGGGGGGACCGGGCGGTGTCACCACCGCCAAGTTCCCTCGGAACCGAGCAAGCCTGTCTCCAAGCCGACGGCTCAAACAGTACAAACGCCCCTATCGAGGGACGCACCTGATACGTACTGACTCCTGATGAAATCGACTTCTTATCTGCCAATGCTCTGGTAGAAAAAGAGTGGGCAAAAGATAGCAGAGACGTTTGGCTTTGCGCCACTCTCCGTTACGTACAGATTTGACAATCCGATTTTGCAGGGACGTCACCACCTCATGACAGCGCTTCTAATCAAGGTTTAGCCATCATTCACTTTGCGGTGTCAATGGCCAAAATAATTGCCCCCCTAGCGGACAATAATTTTGACCCCCCTACGGATCAAAAAACTACGGATTGGTTTTGTGTTTCAAACGATAACTCTCACCTCCCAGCATAAAGATTTTTGAATGATGGATGAGCCGGTCAATGATCGGTACAGCGACGACCAAGAGAAAGGCCGGGAAGAGGGCCGGGAAGAAGGCGAGCGCAATTTATTCAAACAGATCATTCAGCGCCGTTATGATGTTGATGTTTTACCTGCCTGGGCAGAACAAGCAGTCAATGCCGCCTCTAAAGCTCAAATTGAGTCGTGGACTAGAAAGTCATTTGACACATCCTCGCTTGAAGATTTACTAAAATAACCCAGGAGCCACCAACAACTTAACCTGTAGGGTCGAATTTATTCGACCAACCACGCCGACCCAACCACGTCGCCATTCCATCTATCACCCCGAAATGGCCACAGCGTGAGGATTGCCAACCATCCTGGCCGAATGAATTCGGCCCTACAGTGTGATTCATACAACGCGATCCGGATTTAGTAGCAAACGATAATGATTGCGTTTTGTCACCGACCCCTTTTAATTCCGACACAGGAGATCAACTCATGGCAACACTGGCAGAAAAATGGTACAGCGACGGCCAAGAGAAAGGCCTGGAGAAAGGCCTGGAGAAAGGCCGGGAAGAGGGCCGGGAAGAAGGCGAACGCAATTTATTCAAACAGATCATTCAGCGCCGTTATGATGTTGATGTTTTACCTGCCTGGGCAGAACAAGCAGTCAATGCCGCCTCTAAAGCTCAAATTGAGTCGTGGACTAGAAAGTCATTTGACA
>UOFK01000050.1_pt1 | contig 9451 bp, 8 predicted proteins | sample 1990061 | NCBI WGS metagenome assembly UOFK01 (sample SAMEA4728526, study PRJEB27164) | hydrothermal vent metagenome | biome: marine basaltic hydrothermal vent biome; feature: marine hydrothermal vent; material: mineral | place: Pacific Ocean | collected 2011-06-14/2011-07-23 | depth 1741 m
ATATCATGCGTCAGCGCCAGCCATTCGCCAGTGTTGATGTACACAATAATACCGGTATCAACCCTCACTACGCCTGCATCAATCGTATTGACCATCGCTTTATGCATTTGGGTAGCCTGTTCAGTCGCACGCTGGTGTATTTCATTCGTCCTGCGGGTGTGCAGTCGATGGCATTTGCCGAGTTGTGCCCTGCCTTGACGGTCGAATGTGGCAAGGTCGGGCAGAGTGTCGGCGAGGAACACGCGTGCGAATTTTTCGATGCCTGTCTGCACCTGAGCGAAATCCCCGATCATCCCGTCGCACAGCACGACGTTGATCTGTTTCATACAGTCGCTATTGTGCGTGTGCCGAAAGCCTATAGTTTTAGTTTTGGTGATAAATCTGCAGATATACGTTTCATCGGTGATCTAGACCACCTTAACTTCCGCGAGTTACCAGCAGGTACAATCCTGGCAACTATTGATGGTACCGATGGGTTGCCGTTAGAGGTTACCGATGAACAGGGTGATGAAGTCTCGGCACGGTTTTTTAAGATGGCAGGTTCTGAGTTGCGTACCGCACGAGCGCTGATGCCGTCAATGCTCACCCTCGACGAGCGGGTAATACGGCAGGATTGCCTGGGGTATCTGATGGAACGTTATCCTTTGCCCGATCAATAACCGCGAGTGCTTTGGTCGATGTTGCCGGGGATATTGGGCAGACGCTCCACACCCGTGTTGAAATGACCGTCAGCGTAGAGTTCCAGCCAGCGGTAGCCGGGTGGAATGTGTTCAACGGCAAAATCTTTGCTGCCGGGAAGAAACTGAATACAGCTTGAGGGTGTGGACAGCAGTTGCACGTTGTTACGCCGCTGTTCAAACACCTGGTGTACATGCCCCCAGATAATCCCACGTACCTGCGGATGACGGTCGATAATAGCAAAGAAATCGTCGGGGTTATCGACAGCCATGGTGTCCAGCCAGCAACTGCCGATATTGATCGGTTGATGGTGTAGCCAAACCAGAGTCGGGCTGTCACTGGCCTGTTTTAGTCTATTTTCCAGGCCTTGCAATTCGTCATCAGACAGGTGGCCCCCTTCACTGCCAGTGATAGTTGAATCCAGAAATATCAGTTGCCAGCCGTTACTCTGAAAGCCCGTGTGGCAGTGGTAACCATTACCGCTCATACGGGTTTTCAGCATGGCTGCTTCGTCATGGTTGCCCGGTAGACAGTGTACTGGGATGCGCATTGGGTCGAAGCAGGCTTGCATGAGTGTATAGGCCTGTTCCGAACCATCGTGGCTCAAGTCGCCGCTGGCGACGATCAGATCGGGGTTGCGCCCACGCGCGAGATTAACAACCTGCTGCAAACAATGGCGGGTATTGAGCCCCAGCAGTTGGGCGTCTGGATCAGCGTACAAATGCGTGTCTGTTATCTGCGCAATCCGTAGCACAGGGTCAGTGGTCACTATTCTATCACCTTAACGTAGGCCTTTGAGTTACGTTGATAGTTATACAGCCCACGTTTTTTCAGCGGAAGACGGGACAGGTCTGAGTTTTTAAAGCCGCGCTCGCGGAACCAGTGAGCGGTTTGCGTGGTGAGTACAAACAGTTGCCTGATATCCATGTTACGACTGCGTTGTTCAATAGCGCTGAGCAGGTGGTCACCATGATGACGGCCCCTGTAATCAGGGTGCACCGCGACGCAGGCAAGTTCTGCAAGGCCGCCAGAATAAGGGTACAGTGCTGCGCAGGCGATGATCATACCATCGCGCTTGACTACTTGAAAATGGTCTATTTCCATTTCCAGCAGTTCACGCGAGCGTTTCACCAGAACGCCTTTTTCCTCCAGTGGCGCAATCAGTTTCATGATGCCACCGACGTCATCAATAGTCGCCGTACGCAGGCCTTCGTAGATTTGAGCGCTGATCAGGGTACCGATACCATCGCGTGTGAACAGTTCCAGCAACAGGCCGCCGTCGGCTGTTCTTGATACCAGGTGGGTGCGTTTGACACCGCGTCGACAGCTATCAATAGCGTTGTTCAGGTGGCGAACCCAGCCATCACTGAGCTTGCGCTGCGAACGCAGCATCTGTTCGGCTTGCAGTAGTGATAGTTGATGGACCAAGCGTCGCCGGCTGTCGCGCAGGCCCTCGCCTTCAAGCAGTAGTATCAATTTATCGGCACGCAGGGCAACGGCAGTGGCAGTGGCAACCTCTTCGGCACTGAGGTTGAAGATTTCGCCGGTGGGCGAGTAGCCCAGCGATGACAGCAGCACGATGCGACCAGCCTCCAGTTGCTGCTGTATACCGGTGGCATCGATACGCCGGACTTCGCCGGTGTGGCCGTAATCCACGCCATCGCGTATACCCAGTGGCCGCGCGGTGACGAAGTTACCACTGGCCACGCCGATACCGGTTGTGGCCATGGGTGCATTCACCAGCCCCATCGACAGCTTGGCTTCAATGTCTACGCGCAGACTGCCGACAGCATTTTTGACGGCGACCAGTGCCTGATCATCGGTAATGCGCAGGCCGTTGGCATAGCGGATTTCAGCGGCGCTTTGTTTGAGGTGCTGTTCGATTTGCGGGCGGGCACCGTGCACCAGCACCAGACGGATGCCGAGGGTGTTGAGCAAGGCAATGTCGTTGACCAGCGCCTCGAAATTTTCATCGACAGCCTCACCGCCAAAGGTCAGTACCACGGTGCTGCCGCAGTGTAGCTGGATGTAAGGCGCGGCCTGACGAATATTATCGACAAAGGCTTGCTGTGGTTGTTTTTGGTTTTGCTTTTTCGGCATGGGGTCTAGGTTAACGTCGATTGGGCGAGTATGCCAGCACACCGTTAAGGCGGCTTCCTGTGGGGCCGAATTCATTCGGCCAATGTGCTCTGGTGATTGTAAGCGGGGTGGCTGGTCGAATGAATTCGACCCTACAAAGATTGAGTGTCAGTTGTAGCATAAATTAGAGGTTATTCTGGCGGGATAACGCAAAAATGCAATATTAATTTATGCAGCAGTTCAAGCATCGGTTTGATACGTGCTTCGTCGAGATATTCATCCGGCTGGTGGGCCTGGTCGATATCACCGGGACCCAGTACCACAGTGTCGATCCCCATCTGGTTGAAATAGGGCGCTTCGGTAGCATAGGCGGCAGTAGTAGCGCTGTAACCGGTTAGAGCTTCGGCGCAGCGAACAATTTCGCTGGACGCTGGGGTATCCATGGCTGGTGTCCCTTCCGCCAGCGCAGTGAAGTTGATCTTCAGGCCGCTGTCATTCAGCACTTTTTGCACGCGAGTGTGGAGCGTTTGTCTCAATTCGGCCAGTTCCATGCCGGGCAGGGGGCGCAGGTCTACCTGTAATTCGCACTCGGCACAGATACGGTTGGGGTTGTCACCGCCGTGGATGTGGCCAAGATTGAGGGTCGTAACCGGCACCTGGAACAGCGGATTAACATTCTCGGCCTGCAGTTCGTTACGCCAGCCCACAAGCTCATTAAGCACTTGGCGCATGCCCTCAAGCGCACTGTTGCCGAGAGCCGGGTCGCTGGAATGGCCGGAGCGGCCGCGCAGGTGAATACTCTCCATGAGTATGCCTTTGTGCATACGTATCGGGCGCAGGCCGGTCGGTTCGCCGATAATGGCATAGCGTGCCTGTGGGCGTTTGGCAGCAACCAGTGCGCGTGCGCCGGACATGGAGGTTTCTTCGTCGGCGGTAGCGACCAGCATCAGTGGTTCTTTGAACTGTGCTGGTGAGAAGCCGCAGGCGGCTTCGATGGCCAGTGCCAGAAAAGACTTCATATCAGCGGTGCCCAGGCCATACAGGCGACCGTCGGCCTGGGTTATTTTGAAAGGATCGTATTGCCAGCGGCCTTCATCCCAGGGGACGGTATCGGTATGGCCAGCGAGTACCAGCCCACCGGGGCCGCTCCCCAGGGTGGCGATCAGATTGGCCTTGTTGGGGTGGCCCTCTATGGGCAGAATTTCCGTCTGCCAACCGAGGTCATTCAACCAATTGGCCAGCAGATTGATCACCTCGCGGTTGCCCTGATCGAGTGCGGGGCTGGCGCTGCTCACCGAGGCTGTCGAAATCAGTGCTTTTATCATGGCCAGTAAGTCGGGTGATTTTGACATGGGTTTTATGATTACATAACAGAGTTATCATTGATGCTACCTCTCAACTGGCGTAATAGCGAAAATTATTCTAAGCATTGTAGGGCCGAATTCATTCGGCCAAAGGCTACTGGTGGCTACCCGTGTTGTGGCCGTATTCGGTCGAATAAATTCGACCCTACGAGCTTAATTTAATTCTATCTTGCTGTATAAGATGAGTATTTTTCAGTAATGCCATTGCTATGAGGCGTACTGCTCAAGATCATGGCCTGCCGAGTCGAAACACCCACTATGAAGGTCTCACGCATTAAGATTCTGCTGGCAGCAGTTGGCTGCATAGCCCCATTGCTTAACCAGCCAGCTTTTGGGTATGTGCAAAAATTCCAGGCCAGCTGGGAGCATTCCAGTTGGAAGGTGGATTCCGGTTCGCAGCGCTGTGCGCTGACACACGATATCCCCAGGTTTGGTCAGGCGCGCTTCGAGCAGCAGTCAGGTCAGCGGCTGAATTTTTCACTGCATGTCCTACAGCCACCAGTTCGTGACCAGAGTGCTAGGGTTTATGCCGAAGCGCCGCCGTGGAAGCTCCCGCAGGCATCACATTTGCTGGGTGACTTCCAGTTGCAACAGGGTAAGACGCCGTTACGTTTACCACGCGATCAGGCGCTGAGAATTTACTATGAATTGGAGCAGGGCATGCAGCCGGTAATCACCTTTGCCGACTGGGGTGATGCTAAGGATCAGGTGCAGGTAGCACTGTTACCAGTGCGTTTTCGCGAAGTATTGCCCGAGTTTCTTGCCTGTACAGCGGGTCTTATCTACCTTGATTTTGAGCCGATTTCTGAACAGGCGGTATTTTTTGCGACAGACAGTGACCGCTTGAGTCGTGCTACCCGACGTGTGTTGGAAGACGTGGCACGGGGTTATCGCAAGCAGAAGAAAGTGCGGATTGTACTGGGTGGCCATGCCGATGAACGTGGTGCTTCTGCATACAATATGCAGCTATCGAAGCGCCGGACAAATATGGTGGCCCGCTACCTGCGCTCACGCGGCGTGCCTGCCAAGGCGATTGGTACACACGTTTACGGTGAAACCGAGCCGACAGACACGAGCAGCACTCAAGCCGCATGGGCGCTCAATCGCCGTGTCACGATCTGGTTGGCGGAGAAAAGCTGAATAACCTCATTCCCATCATTTCGAGCGCAGCCAGGCCGTGCTCGAAATGACGGGAATAGGTAGGGTTTACTGTGGCTTCGCTGGCACCTTTTCTTCAATCAGTTTGACACTGGTAATCTCAATCGTTTCCAGTGGCACATCGCTGCGAAATGGCCCGCGTGGACCTGTGCGGGTCGTCGCAATCTTATCTACGACATCCATACCGTCAGTGACCTTCCCGAATACAGTGTAACCCCAGCCGCGGTCGCTGCGGCCGGTGTGGTCGAGAAAAGCATTATCAGCCGTGTTGAAAAAGAACTGGTTAGTCGCCGAATTGGGTTCCATGGTACGCGCCATGGCAATAGTGCCGCGCTTGTTCTTCAGGCCGTTGTCCGCCTCATTTTTGATCGGCGGGTACTTGGCTGATTTCTTCTGTAGATCGGGTGTAAAACCGCCTCCCTGATTCATGAACCCTTTGATAACGCGGTGAAAAATAGTACCGTTATAGGCGCCGTCATTAACATAGTGCAGGAAATTTTCGACCGATATTGGGGCTTTGTCGGGGTAGAGCTCGATGACGATAGTGCCCTTGGTCGTTTCCATGCTGACTTTGGGCTTGTCTGCCGCAATGGTCTGGAAAGACAGAGTGAGCAGCAGGGCTGCGAGTAGTTGCTTCATTGATATTTCCTTTTGCTTTTGTCGTATTTACCGGCGCAGATATTAATCTTTTACCGGCCGTTTGGCGAGCTTGCGCTGCAATGTTCGGCGGTGCATGCGCAGTTTACGGGCGGCGGCCGAAATGTTTCCGTCACACTCACCGAGTACTTTCTGTAAATGTTCCCATTCCAGGCGTCTTACGGACAGGGGGTTGCCAGACACCGGTATGTTGATATCGCCTTCATCCCTGAACAGTGCGGCAAGAATTTCGTCTGCGTTGGCGGGCTTGGTGAGGTAGTGTACAGCGCCGAGTTTAATGGCTTCAACGGCAGTAGCGACGCTGGCATACCCCGTTAGCATGACGATGCGGGTATTCTCATCCAGTGTATGCAGGATATCAACCATGTTCAGGCCGGATTCCTGGCCGATGCGCAGATCTATGATGGCATATTCCGGTTCTTGTTCGTGAGCACGGGTGATAGCAGCGTTTATATCGTGTGCGACCATGACAGCGTAACCACGGTCGCTGAGCGCGTCTGCGAGCACTTCACAGAAGATTTCGTCGTCATCGACAATCAGCAATGAGGGGCGCATGTCGCGCGGTTCATTCATGCGTGGTTCTGGCGTTTAGTGAATAATGGAATACGGATATTTGTGCAAGTACCCCCGCCTTTCCGGTCAGTGAGGGTGATTTCCCCGTTAAGGCGCTGAATGGTAGCGTGCGCGAGAAACAGCCCCAGTCCCATACCGAATGCTTTTTCGCTGCTCTTGGGTTGGTCCAGGCACTCTATCACTTGAGTTTGCAGGCCGGGTCCACGGTCCAGGATAGTAATAGTCACGGCACAATCATTCCAGCGGGCGCTCATGGCAAGGGGGGAGCGGGATGCATCAGCGGCATTGTTGAGCAGATTAATCAGCGCCTGGGTTAGCGTGGGTTCATTGATAATGGTGGCTTCGGCATTGCTACCGCTGAAGTCGCAGTCGATAGGTACATGGCCGCGCTGCTGTTGCCAGGTGGTGATGAGATCCGGTAGGAAATATTTCACGGTTACCAATCTTCCGTTCTCTGCGCGTGCCTCACCTGCTGATGCGGACAGCGCTGACAGGGCAGTTTTGCAGCGGTTGATCTGATCGGTGAGTATATGCAGCTTGCGGTGCATTTTATCAGGCACATCGGTGCGTTCCAGTTCGCGGACAACGACCGCCATGGTGGCGAGTGGTGTACCCAGTTCATGTGCCGTACCTGTGGCGAGCGTGCCCAGGGCAACCAGTTTTTCATCACGCAGGGTGTTTTCTCTCGCCTGTGACAGCGCTTGGTCACGGTTGCGTAGTGTGCCGGCCATACCAACGATAATCCAGGCGATCATGGTAGCGCTCATGACGAAGCCGAACCACATGCCGAGGACGTGCTGGCTGAAACTGTCATTTTGGTGTGTGTACGTGTGCTCGCCGAGCGGAATATAAAAGCGCATCAGCAAGCTGTAACACAGTATCGACAGCGCAGCGATGCTCCAGGTTGCACGGGCGGAAAGCACAGTTGCGGAAATGATGAGAGGAATGAGAAACAGCCAGGCAAAAGGGTTGGTTGCGCCGCCAGCGTAGTAGAGTAATCCGGCGATGACGAAAACATCAATGCACAAGTGGCAGAAAAATGCCAGGTCGCTGACGAGCACCCCGCGATGTACCTGTACCCAGGTCCAGATATTAACCAATGCCAGTAGGCTGATGATACCAAGCATGCTGGCAAGAGGCAGCTTGATGTCCAGTAAAAAATGAATGCCGAGAATAGCCGACAGCTCACCGCTGATCATCAGGCTGCGCAGGGTAAACAACCGCTTTAAATTATGCGTGCTGCTGAGTTCTGTAGGGGTGGGCTGTGACACGATAACCATTATAACCGAGCAAGGCCTGTTGACGGCTGCGGCAAATTGTCGCGCGACACTGTGCCACATTCCGCTAGGTAATCAAGTGCCTTAAAATCCTTCTTACGGATGGTGAGCAGGTAGATGGTAGTCGCAGTCTGAATGCTGTCGGCTTGAATAGCTATCCATAAACGAATGGCGTCAACTTAAGCCGATTTTTTCTTCGTAGGGTCGAATTCATTCGACCGGCCGCGCTGATGGTCGGTCTGTCATCCCAGCTACAGAGACAACACGGATGTGGCGTTTGGCCGAATGAATTCGGCCCTGCAAGGCTTAACTTAGTGCCGTTCATTCGTAAGATTTGAAAAATTTTCAGGGGGAGGTGATACATGAAAATCAGTCGATTGGCGCTAAATCTATCGGCAGGCTTGTTGGCGCCGGCGTTCCATGTCGCGGCAGATTCCGACCGACACTATCACGACAACTATATACCGGCCCCGATCGGGGTGATGGGAGACCATATGCACGGTAAAGGTGAATGGATGCTGTCCTACCGTTACATGCGCATGGAAATGGACGGTATGCGCGAGGGTGGTGATAAGCTGAATAGTTCTGAGGTATTGGCGGATTTCAGAGTGACGCCGACGAAAATGACCACAGATATGCACATGTTTGGCGCTATGTACGCGGTGACTGATGATTTTACGCTGCTGGCAATGATGCCCTGGGTGAAGAAGCGCATGGATCTTGTTACTCGCACGGGCGTCAATTTTACCACGGGTAGCGAAGGTATCGGCGATCTGAAGGTTGGCAGCCTCTATTCGTTAAAACGCTGGAAGCATCAGCAGATACACCTGAATCTGGGATTGAGCGTGCCTACCGGTGATATTGATGCTGCTGACGATACACCCGCCGCACAGGATGCCCGATTGCCTTATCCCATGCAGCTGGGTTCAGGTACCTGGGATGCCTTGCCCGGCATTACTTACGCCGGGCAGATGGAGAACTATGCCTGGGGTGGACAGGCTTTGGCAACGCTGCGCCTTGATGAAAATGGCAATGACTATTCCCTGGGTGACCGTTTGGAATTGACGGGGTGGGGTGCATACAGGCTTTCCCGCGAATGGAGCACTTCAGCCCGCCTGCGCTGGCAGACCTGGGGGAATGTTGACGGCGGTGATGACAAGTTGAACCCCCGCGTGGTACCGACGGCCGACCCGGGTCTGCAGGGAGGTACCCGCGTGGATGTACTGTTCGGGTTGAGTTATTCTGTGCTCAGCGGCTTTATGAAGGATAACCGCTTTGCGCTGGAGGGCGGTGCCCCGCTATACGAAAACCTGGATGGGCCGCAGATGAGTGCCGATTGGGTGTTAACCGCAGGCTGGCAGCTCGTGCTTCATTAAACCTCAGAAACCGCAGTTGAACAGGTTCACAGGGCACCGTATTGTACCGATTTGCGTAGCCAAAAATTGTCGTAATACCCCAGGGCACCCTCTCTTGCTCCGCAATTCACCTTGCAAGGTGGTGCAATACGGTGGTCTGTGGACCTGTAGCGGCACTCACCCAACAGGTGAATGCAGGTAAGCCATGAAAGTTTCTATACCCGTAGCGTTTTAGAATTAGGTAGCACCAAGTTAAGCCTGTAGGGCCGAATTTATTCGGCCAAAGGCCACCGGTGGCTACCCATCTTGC
>UOFK01000304.1_pt1 | contig 9424 bp, 6 predicted proteins | sample 1990061 | NCBI WGS metagenome assembly UOFK01 (sample SAMEA4728526, study PRJEB27164) | hydrothermal vent metagenome | biome: marine basaltic hydrothermal vent biome; feature: marine hydrothermal vent; material: mineral | place: Pacific Ocean | collected 2011-06-14/2011-07-23 | depth 1741 m
AACAGGTGAATGCAGGTAAGCCATGAAAGTTTCTATACCCGTAGCGTTTTAGAATTAGGTAGCACCAAGTTAAGCCTGTAGGGCCGAATTTATTCGGCCAAAGGCCACCGGTGGCTACCCATCTTGCGGCTATAACCTGGATGATAGGATGAATATCAGCATGGCCGGTCGAATGAATTCGACCCTACAAAAAAACCACCTTAACTTATCCCCATTGACATAACACCTAAATCTAAAACGCTACGGGTATATTCATCAACAAGTTAATATAGCCTCGAAGCGGTCGCCTAAAGCGCCTACTTTTGGCAACTGCGGTTTCTAGGTTCAACCTGGGTCGGAATGATGGCTGGTTGAGGCCCCCAGGTTCACAGGTGGTGCACAAATCGAAGGTTGACTGGCGCGAGTTCTAAAAGGCGCAACCCGATGGAAGAGGAGAGACGTTAACCAAATCTGTCGCAAAGCTTTGTTCCGTTTCCACGGCAGTGAATCCGTCAACAATTGAACCTCTGAACACCTGGGTGCCGTAGCCGGAATTAACCAATGCATGTGCGTTAAGGTGAGCGCGAACAATGACAATTTGATCGTCAGCAATAGGAACCGGGGTGCCGGGGCGTACAAAAGGTTGTTCGTCAATATGGCTATGAACAAGAATTCTACGATAAATCAATCCACCTTCTGGGGAAATAACCTCCCACCAATCGGCGTATTGATTGCAACCTGTATCCTGGCTGAGGACTCCAACGTTAAAGGTGTAATTGAATTCGCTTCCAGAGAAATCGACTGATACGACTTCCGCAAGCCGATCATGCTTTATTGCGCTAGCCGTGGCTTGTAATTGATTGGGTCTTTTTTCGTTGCTTGAGCCGTCGGTTTGAAGTTGACTGATATTGCCGGTGTAGAGCTCAGAAATAGCGCCGTTTTTGATGGCGACTAAGTCAAAAAAAGGAAAAGGTAAACCTATGTCTGTTGATTCGTAGTCGATTTGTGTTGCAACGGGTATATCAGCAATTGAAACATCAAGTGAAATATCGTTGCCAAGCGTATAGGAGGCACTGACACTTTCCATCAAACTGATTATGGTGCATAAATTATCTGAATAGTTGGTTTTATTAGAATTGAGAGTGCCGTCAAGATAGACATGGGAGAGGGTGAACGAACTGTTTTCATCATTCGCGTCAATTAAACAACCGGTTTCCCAAGTACCGTTTAATAAAGCATGAGTTACGGCTTGCGCGGCACTCTGTGGTTCGTTATTGGTATTATTGGAGTTGCCTGAACTTCCACCACAAGCACTGATTAAAACTAAGTTTACAATCAAATAAATCTGTATAAGGCATGTTTTTGCTCTGGGGAAAATCATTTGTTATTGACCTCAAACTGTAGTATCAAGTAACTTGAAGATTAGAGACAGACATAAGCCGCAAGTATTTCCTACGCTTCGCTACAGTCGCAGTAGCGCGGTAATCTCGCGACATTATACTCCATCGTTCAGGGATTGCCGCCGGATCAGGTGGATCGATCAGGATATTCAGGCGAAAGGATCGGTCACGCCAGGCATAGGGTGGAAATCAATATTTGGTGTGCGCAGGCGGTATCGCTACAATGGCCTTCCGCAGACTCCTTAATGTTGAATAACCGGATACTCTATATGAGCAAAAAACTCAACCAATTCAGTGCCCGTATCACCGAACCGCGTTCCCAGGGGGCTTCGCAAGCGATGCTGCATGGAACCGGCCTCACCGATGATGACCTGACCAAGGCCGAGGTGGGCATTTCCAGTGTGTGGTGGGAGGGTAATACCTGTAACATGCACCTCAACGACCTCGCAGCGCTGGTCAAGAAAGGTGTGGTCGAAGCCGGTCTGGTGGGGTTGCGTTTCAACACTATCGGTGTCAGTGACGGCATATCCATGGGCACCGATGGTATGAGTTACTCGCTGCAGTCGCGCGATATTATCGCCGATTCCATCGAAACGGTGATGGGCGCCCAGTGGTACGATGCCAATATTTCAATTCCCGGCTGCGATAAGAACATGCCCGGTGTTTTGATCGCCATGGGGCGTGTTAACCGGCCGGCGCTGATGGTTTATGGTGGCACGATCAAGCCCGGCCACTGGAAGGGCGCTACGCTGGATATTGTCTCGGCCTTCCAGAGCTACGGTGAATACATTGCCGGTAAAATCGACGATAAAGAGCGCGAGCAGATTGTAGCTAATGCGTGCCCCGGTGCCGGTGCCTGCGGTGGCATGTATACGGCCAATACTATGGCTTCGGCGATTGAAGCCATGGGTATGAGTTTACCCTACAGCTCCTCTATACCCGCAGTCGATCCCGGTAAGCTGGACGAATGTAAGCGTGCCGGTGTCGCCATCCGCCACCTGCTGGAAAACGATATCAAGCCACGCGATATCATGACGCGAGAAGCATTTGAGAATGCTATGGTGATGGTGATGGCAACCGGTGGTTCGACCAATGCGGTATTGCACCTGATTGCCATGGCGCGTGCCGTGGATGTGCCGCTGGAGATTGATGATTTCCAGAAAACCAGCGATCGCGTGCCGTTTCTGGCAGACCTGAAACCATCGGGCAAATATGTCATGGAGGATCTACACAACGTCGGCGGTACACCCGCCGTGATGAAATACCTGCTGGAGCAGGGTTTGATCAACGCTGATTGCCTGACGGTGACCGGCAAGACCGTGGCTGAAAATCTTGCCGAGCTACCTGGCCTGACACCGGGGCAGGAGGTCTTCATGCCAGTGGATAAACCGATCAAGGAAACTGCGCATATCCAGATTCTCAAAGGAAATCTGGCGCCGGGCGGTTCGGTTGCAAAAATTACCGGTAAAGAAGGGCTGGCATTTTCAGGCCCGGCACGGGTATTCGACCGTGAGGAATCGATGCTTGAGGGGCTGGAAAAAGGTGAAATTCAGAAAGGTGACGTTGTCGTGATCCGTTATGAAGGCCCCAAGGGTGGGCCAGGGATGCCAGAAATGCTGACGCCAACGTCGGCGATTATGGGCGCGGGCCTGGGCAAAGATGTCGCTTTGATTACCGATGGCCGGTTCTCCGGCGGTTCACACGGTTTTATTATCGGCCATGTGGTGCCGGAAGCGCAGGAAGGCGGGCCGATCGGGCTCATCCGCGACGGTGATATTATCAATATTGATGCTGGTAAGCAGCAGCTGGATGTAGATATCAGCGATACCGAAATGCAGCGCCGCCGCAGTGAGTGGAGTATGCCGCCCTACATGGCACAGCGTGGTACCTTGTACAAATATATCAAGAACGTCAAAGACGCTTCGCAGGGGTGCGTAACGGACGAGTGAGCGCTTTAGGGAATAGGTTTAGCATGTTCCTCTTCCTGCTGCTGTAATTCCCATAGTTGCGAGTACAGACCTTCTCGGGCGAGTAGCTGCTGATGGTTGCCTTGCTCGATCAGGCGACCCTGTTCCAGCACCAGTATGTTGTCCGCATCGACGATGGTTGACAGGCGGTGGGCGATGACCAGGGTGGTATGGTTACGGGCCGCATGGCTCAGGCTGTCAAGAATGGCTTGCTCAGAATGGCTGTCCAGGCTGGATGTGGCTTCGTCAAATACGAGAATCCTGGGACTTTTGAGGATGGCGCGGGCAATGGCGACACGTTGCTTTTCACCGCCGGACAATTTCAGACCACGCTCCCCGACCACCGTGTCGTAGCCGGTAGGCAGTCCGGCAATAAAATCGTGGATATTAGCTGCCCGTGCAGCTGCTTCGATTTCGTCTCGGCCAGCACCGATGCGGGCATAGGCGATGTTGTAGTGTAGTGTATCATTAAATAACACCGTATCCTGCGGCACGATGCCAATAGCCGCCCGCAGGCTCGCCTGGGTGACGCTACGCAGATCCTGGCCATTCACCAGAATACGACCAGCATCGACATCGTAGAAGCGGAATAGTAGGCGTGCCAGTGTGGATTTGCCAGCACCGCTGGGCCCAACCACGGCGACCTTGTGGCCAGCGGGTATGCTGAAACTGACATCGTGCAGAATCGGGCGTTCGGCATCGTAGGCGAAACTGACCTGCTCAAAGCATACTTCACCCGTGCCGACATCCAGTACGGTGGCATCGTTACGATCCTGTATTTCCGGCGCTAACTCCATAACATCAAACATGGCGCGCATATCGGCAATGGCGTGCTTCAACTGGCTGTAAACAATGCCCAGAAAGTTCAGTGGGATGAACAGCTGTAACAGGAAGGCGTTGATCAGCACCAAGTCACCAAGGGTCAGGCTGCCGGTCACTACGCCATTAGCGGCATGAATCATAATCAGAGTGACAGCGATGGCGATAATGCCAGCCTGGCCAAAATTCAGTGCCGACATTGATGTCTGGCTTTTTACCGCAGCACCTTCCCATTCTTCCAGCGATGCGTTGTAGCGGCTGAGTTCGTGTTGTTCATTGCCGAAGTATTTCACCGTTTCGTAATTAATCAGGCTGTCGATGGCTTGGGTGTTTGCTTGCGAATCAGTTGTATTCATCTTGATGCGGTATTTCATCCGCCATTCGGTGATTTTGAACGTGAACAGGACATACATCACTACCGCCACAAAAGTGATAATGGCAAACCAGGGGTCATACTCTTTCAGTAGAATGCCAGCGATCAGCGTCACTTCCACCAGCGTGGGCAGGATGCTGAATGCCATGTAGTTCAACAGCGAGCTGACGCTGCGTGCGCCACGCTCCAGGTCACGAGAGATGCCGCCAGTTTTACGCTCCAGGTGAAAGCGCAGCGACAGGCGGTGCAGGTGGTCGAGTACGCGGGTAGATATCTGGCGCATAGCGCCGTGGCGGACCCGGGCGAAAATAGCATCGCGCAACTCGTTGAACAAAGAGCTGGCGAGTTTTAGTGCCCCGTAAGCCAGCAAAAATGCCAACGGCAGCACCAACTGGGCAGTATCGGTGTCCAGCGCGTCGACGATATCCTTCAGTACTAGCGGGATGCCCACGTTGGCAATTTTAGCCAGCACCAGGGAAGCGATAGCGAGGATCACGCGTCCGCGGTAGTCCCAGAGGAAAGGGGCCAGTGATTTCAGTGTCTTAAGGTCATTGCCCTGCGATCCGGGCAGTTCTGTGTGGCGTGTGTACATGGTGCGGATTGTACCTGTTGTTTCCTTGATGTCTTAGCGCTAAACCTGTAGGGACGAATTTATTCGGCCAGGGCGGTTGGCAGCCATCCACCCACATTGTGGCTGTATAGCGCCATTTCGGTCTATCCGCTGTTATAATGGCGGGCTTTGTACACCCGGCCGGAGTTTTTGGGATGCCAATCTATGAATACCGTTGTGCCGAGTGTGGGCACGAAATGGAAAAACTGCAGAAGATGAGCGCTGCAGCGCTAACCGATTGCCCCGCTTGCGGCAAGCCTGGCTTGAAAAAACTGGTCTCGGCTGCGGGTTTCCGCCTCAAGGGCGGGGGCTGGTATGAGACTGATTTCAAGAGTGGTAAGAAAAAGAATATTGCCAAGGCAGATTCAAAAAAAGCCGAGAAAACCGAGAAATCCAGCGGGACATCTGGCAGTAACAGTAAAAAAAGTAACTGTTCAGCGAGCAGTTGAAATTGGCAGTAACTGCTCAGATTGCCCCTGAGATTTGTCAGTTCAAGGCGAAAAATGTGAGTTTACAGGTGTAAATGATCATTTTTTAACGCAGAGATGGCGAATTTCAGGGGTAAACTGAGCAGTTACCAGTAAAAAATCATCGGGCGCCAGCGGTAAGTAAAACGCTCGCACGCTACACAGCCAGGAAACTAACAAGCCATGCGCACGCATTATTGTGGAGAACTCAATGCCAGCCACCTCGACCAGAACATTACTCTGGTGGGCTGGGCCCATCGCCGCCGCGACCACGGTGGGGTGATTTTTATTGACCTGCGTGACCGCGAAGGGCGGGTGCAGGTGGTTTTTGACCCAGATACCGAAGCAACCTTTGCCAATGCTGAGCGGGTGCGCAGTGAATTTGTCCTGCAGGTAAAGGGGCGCGTCCGGCGCCGCCCGGAAGGTACCGAGAATCCCGACATGTCTACCGGAGAAGTCGAAGTGCTGGGTAAAGAGCTGGTGATTGTAAATACCGCAGAAACCCCGCCATTCCACCTGGACGACGATACCGTATCCGAGGAACACCGCCTGCGCTACCGCTATATCGACCTACGCCGCCCGGAGATGTTGCAGCGTATTCGCTTGCGTTCACAGGTTACGCGCGAGCTGCGCCGTTTCCTGGATGACAAAGGTTTTCTGGACATTGAAACCCCTATTCTGACCCGGGCCACCCCGGAAGGCGCACGCGATTACCTGGTGCCCAGCCGCACGCATCCGGGTGAGTTCTTCGCTCTACCGCAGTCACCGCAGTTGTTCAAACAACTCTTGATGATGTCCGGCATGGATCGGTACTACCAGATTGTGCGCTGTTTCCGCGATGAGGATTTGCGCGCGGACCGTCAGCCGGAATTCACCCAGCTAGATATCGAGACAGCCTTCCTCGACGAAGACAGCATCATGCAGCTGACAGAGGGCATGATTCGTGGTCTGTTCGACAAGGTGCTGGGTGTGAAGCTGGACGATCCTTTTCCGCGCATGACCTATCAAGAGGCGGTGCGTCGGTTTGGTTCCGATCGTCCTGACCTGCGTGTGCCGCTGGAACTGGTCGATATTGCCGATTTGCTCGAGGATGTCGAATTCAAGGTCTTTTCCGGTCCAGCGAAAGATCCTAACGGGCGCGTCGCTGCGCTGCGTCTGCCGAAGGGCTGTGAATTGACGCGCAAGGAAATCGATGTATACACCAAGTTTGTCGGTATCTACGGTGCCAGGGGGTTGGCTTACATCAAAGTCAACGAGCGGGCCAAGGGCCGTGATGGCTTGCAGTCACCCATCCTGAAGTTCCTGCCCGATGCAGCGGTGGATGAAATTATGAAGCGTACCGCCGCCGAAGATGGCGATCTTGTCTTCTTCGGTGCCGACAAGGCCAGTATTGTCAACGAGGCGTTGGGTGCCCTACGGGTCAAACTGGGTGAAGACAGGGGGTTAATGGAGGGTGACTGGAAACCCCTCTGGGTCGTGGATTTCCCGATGTTCGAGTGGGACGACAACCACGGCCGCTGGACCTCGCTGCACCATCCCTTCACGGCGCCCAAGGAAGAGCACCTTGAGTTGCTGGAGAGTGACCCGGGCAATTGCCACTCGCGTGCCTACGACATGGTGCTCAACGGTACCGAGCTCGGTGGCGGTTCCATGCGTATCTTCCGCACGGATATGCAGAAGAAGGTGTTCAAGCTGCTGGGTATCAGCGATGCAGAGGCCGAGGATAAATTTGGCTTTCTACTCAATGCGCTCAAGTACGGCTGCCCGCCACACGGTGGCCTGGCCTTTGGTCTTGATCGGCTGGTGATGTTGATGACTGGCGCCCAGTCTATTCGTGAAGTGATGGCGTTCCCGAAAACCCAGACAGCCAGTTGCCTGTTGACCAGCGCTCCGTCTGAGGTGACGGCCAGCCAGTTGATTGATCTGAATATCCGTCTGCGTAAGCTGCCGGAGAAACAAGAGGCACCGTAGGTAGCCATTAAAAGTCGGGTCGAATTTGTTCGACCAATTATTCAGGGGGGCATGCATGCAAGCTACAGCCGTTGAGATTACATCCTATATGGCAATGAGCGATGAGGAATGCGAGGCCCGCATCGTTGCGGCGAAGCGCGCGCTGGGTGATCGTCTGGTGATTCTCGGCCACCACTATCAGCGCGATGAAGTCTTTCGACATGCTGACTTTTCCGGTGATTCACTAAAGCTGTCACGACAGGCGGCGCAGTCCAACGCCGAATACATTATTTTCTGTGGTGTGCACTTTATGGCCGAAGTGGCGGATATCCTGTCACGTCCCGACCAGATTTCTATTTTGCCGGACCTGGCGGCGGGTTGTTCCATGGCTGATATGGCCAACCTGGCTAAGGTCGAGCGCGCCTGGCAGGAGCTGTCCAGTGTCATCGACCCGGACGAGACGGTGACGCCAGTCACCTACATCAACTCAGCCGCCGATCTAAAAGCCTTCTGCGGTGCTCACGGCGGCATCGTCTGCACTTCGACCAATGCGAAAAATGTGCTTGAGTGGTCGTTTAAGCAGCGTGAAAAAGTCTTGTTTTTCCCCGATCAGCACCTGGGCAGGAACACCGGTCATCGCATGGGCATAACACTCGACGACATGGTGGTGTGGGACTACGATAAGCCCATGGGTGGCTTGAGTGAAGACCAGATTCGCACCGCAAAAATAATTTTATGGAAAGGCTTTTGCTCGGTACACCAGGTGTTCGAGGTTGATCATATCGACCGCTTTAAAGCCAAATACCCGGACGGAAAAATTGTTTCCCACCCCGAATCCAGTTTTGAGGTCTGCCAGAAATCAGATTACGTTGGCTCCACCGAGTATATTATCAAGACGATCCATGCTTCCGACCCTGGTACCCGCTGGCTGGTGGGCACCGAGCTGAACCTGGTCAATCGACTGCAAGAAGAATGCAAAGTTGAAGGTAAGTCGGTGCACTTCATGTCGCCCACGGTGTGTATGTGTTCAACCATGTTCCGTATTGATCCTCAGCACCTGTTATGGACACTGGAAAATTTGCTCGATGGCAAACCGGTCAACCGGATCAAGGTGCCAGAAAAAGAAGCGGCACTGGCTCGAACTGCATTGGCGCGTATGCTTGAAGTTTCTTCTTGAAGTGCTGTGCTGGCAGACGCAAAAAAGCGGCCTGATAAGGCCGCCTTCTCAATTTTTGCAAACAATGGTGAGGTAGTTCAGGCCGCTTTACGTCGCGCGACACCCGCTAGGCCGAGTAAACCGGAACCAAACAACCAAACCGCAGCGGGAACAGGAACGGCAGGATACTCGTCATAGTAATCCCAGTAACCAGAGATGCCGTAGAAATCACCGTACTCGTCTATGTAGCCGCCTTCAAAGAGAGGAGCATCGTAATCATCTATATATGACTCAAAGAAGTTTTCGTTACCGTAGTCGTCCTCTATGTAAGCGATGTAATCCAGCCCTTCGAACTCGCCGTCGTAAAAATTCAGCGTCGGGAAGTACCCGTACTGGTAGTCGATGTCATCAGTCTCATACAGAATCACAGCGCCTAGCAGTAGCTCCATGGTATTGCCTGAGCCGTCCCCAAACTCAACCGTCTCTTCGCCAATTCCAGTTAGACTATCGTGATCAAACGTACCGTAGACGATAACCTCGTCATACTCCGCCAACTCAAAAATATTGTCGGGGTCTGCTAACTCCACTGTGCCGAGAAGCTCAAAATCAATCAGCGCTGCATTTGCAGTGCTGCCCCAAAATAACAGCCCTATAAGTGCTGCACTCGCTAAATTCTTCACACGCCTATTCCCCCTAAGTATCC
>UOFK01000297.1_pt1 | contig 9400 bp, 10 predicted proteins | sample 1990061 | NCBI WGS metagenome assembly UOFK01 (sample SAMEA4728526, study PRJEB27164) | hydrothermal vent metagenome | biome: marine basaltic hydrothermal vent biome; feature: marine hydrothermal vent; material: mineral | place: Pacific Ocean | collected 2011-06-14/2011-07-23 | depth 1741 m
CAGGCCGAGCATATTATGCTGATCGACCTGGAGAGGAATGATCTGGGTCGCATTGCGGTGCCGGGCAGCATCGCTGTGACCGAACTCATGTCGCTCGAAAGCTATGCCACGGTACACCACCTTGTCTCCAACGTCAGCGCGCGCAAACGTGCGGGTATTACGCCAGGTGAAGTCATTCGCGCCGTATTCCCCGGCGGTACTATCACCGGCTGTCCGAAAGTACGCTGCATGGAAATTATTGCCGAACTGGAAAAACAGCCGCGCGGAGCCTATACCGGTTCTATGGGTTATTTGAATCACGATGGCAGTATGGACTTGAATATTCTCATCCGCAGTATCGTGCGCGATGGTGACCAACTGAGCTTCCGTGCGGGCGCGGGTATTGTTCATGATTCCCAGCCACGGCACGAGCTTAAAGAGACCCGTGCCAAAGCTGCTGGCCTACTCAATGCCATTAACGGGGATAGCATCCAGTGTTGAGTTGTCTGGTCAATGGTATCGCCGCTCAGGTCGTGGCTGCCGATGAAAGGGCATTGCTGTACGGTGATGGTCTGTTTGAAACTCTTGCTGTGCGCCAGGGGCAGGCGGAATTTATCGATTATCATCTGCAGCGGTTACGAGTCGGTTGTGAATGTCTGGCGCTGGACTTTGACAGCTGGCAGAGCCTGCAAGACGACATTGACGTATTATCCAGGCGCCATCCCGACGCCGCCATCAAGGTTATACTCAGCCGCACGGTCGGTAACCGTGGTTACCAAATTGAGCCGAGACAGGCGGTGACACGCATTATCAGTACACACGCGTTACCGGCCTGGCCGCAAAATTATGCAGAAACCGGTATCCGCATTCGTATCTGTGATCTGCGCCTGTCAATTCAACCTCAACTTGCCGGTATCAAGCATTTGAACCGCTTGGAACAGGTTCTTGCCAGGGCTGAATGGCAGAATGAGTATCAAGAGGGGTTGCTACTCGATTACAATGGTAGGTTGGTAGAAGCCAGTATGAGTAATATTTTCCTGGTTCACGAAAGTGGCTTAGTCACGCCATCATTGCAGGACTGTGGCGTGGCGGGTGTGATGCGCTCGGTGATTATCGAGCTGGCAGAACAGCTGGGTATAGCGTGTCGTATTCAACCACTGAGTACGGATATGCTGGACACACACCACGAACTGTTTGTCTGCAATAGCCTGATTGGGATCTGGCCGGTTGTGGCACTTGAAAGCCGGTGTCAATATAGAATCGGTGCTACCACCCGCGCATTGCAGCAGGCTCTGAGCGAGTGCGATAAAACACAACGAGGCCAGTGGCGGCGAATATGAAGCAAAAGGCATCAAGCGGTAGCAAGTTAGGCCTTTATAGCTTCAAGCTGATGGGCCTGCTATTACTCATCGCCAGTTTTTCCGCTGCCTGGCTATACATGGATTTTCAGGCATTCAGAGGAGAACCCCTACAAATTCCCTTATCGGGTGTAACCCTCGAAATCCGTCCAGGGGAGCACCTGAAACGGGTTGCTAACCGACTCGATGAAATGGGGGTGCTGAGCAAGCCACTCTATCTGGTAGCGCTTGGGCGTTATCTTCAGTTTGATTCACGCATTAAAGCCGGGGAATTTCGGTTGCAGCGCGGTATCAATCCACAACAATTACTCGAGCAGTTAGCACGCGGGCAAGTCGTTCAGTACAGTCTGACCTTGATTGAAGGTGAAACCTTCAAGGAAATGATGGTGCGAATTTCAGAACACCCCGTGCTCGTAAAAACGCTCACCGGCCTGGATGGTGCTGCCATTATGAACACCATTGGAAAACCGGATCTACACCCTGAGGGACGCTTCCTGCCCGAGACTTACTATTTCCCACGCGGTACCAGCGATGTGGAATTTATACGCCGGGCTTTTCAGGATATGCAGACGTTTCTACAACAAGCCTGGAAGGAACGCGGCCCGGATCTGCCTTTAAAGACACCCGAAGATGCGTTAATTCTGGCGTCTATTGTAGAGAAAGAAACCGGCGTTGCCGCAGAACGTCCGCTGATCGCTGGCGTATTTATACGCAGACTGCGCAAGGGTATGAAATTGCAAACCGACCCAACCGTTATCTATGGTATGGGCGACAGTTTTGATGGTGATATTCGTTACCGAGATTTGCGTACCGATACCCCTTACAATACCTACACGCGCTTCGGCTTACCACCAACACCAATTGCCATGCCTGGCAAGGAGGCTATTCTGGCGGCATTACACCCGGCCAAAGGAGAGGCTTTATTTTTCGTCGCCCGTGGCGATGGCAGTCACCGTTTTTCCAGTACGCTAAAAGAACATAACCGGGCAGTTAACCGCTACCAGAGAAAAAAACGTGGCAAAAAATAACAAAGGTCGTTTTATCACGCTGGAAGGTGGCGAGGGTGCTGGCAAATCCACCAATCTCGACTATATCCACCAGCAACTGCAACGTGCTGGCATTGACGTTATGCTGACACGGGAGCCTGGAGGCACTGTGTTGGGCGAGCACGTTCGTGCACTGTTACTCGACCCGGACAACCAAATGCACGCCGATACCGAACTTTTGTTCATGTTTGCCGCACGCGCGCAGCACCTTCAGGAGAAAATCTACCCGGCACTGGCAGCTGGAACATGGATTTTGTGTGATCGCTTTACCGATGCAACCTATGCCTACCAGGGAGGTGGCAGAGGGCTTGACATTTCGCGTATCGAAATACTCGAACAATGGGTGCAATCTGATTTTCGTCCGCAGTTGACGCTGTTATTCGATATTCCAGTCGAAGTCGGGCTTGAACGCGCGGGCAAACGCGGAAAACTGGACCGCTTCGAGCAAGAGGAGCGCCGTTTTTTTGAAGATGTTCGCCAGACCTATCTGCACAGAGCTGAAGCCGAGCCTGCACGTTTTCGAATTATTGATGCCAGCCGGGATTTGGCGGCAGTGCAACAACAGCTTGATGTTGTCATCACGCAATTGATAACAGCATGAGTACGCTACCCGACTGGCTACAACCCACCTGGGAACATCTGCGGCAGATGATTCAGCAGGATCGTCTCCCTCACGCGTTATTGATCAGCGGGCCGGAAGGGCTGGGCAAACACCTGCTGGCCGACCGGCTGACAGCCTATTTACTCTGTGAACAACCTGGCGCAACCGCCTTGGCTTGCGGTGAGTGTAATGCGTGTAACTGGCTGCGTAGCGGTGCTCACCCGGATCTTGTGCAGATGCGGCCGGAAGAGGCTGGTAAAGCGATTAAAATTGACCAAGTGCGTAAGCTGGGAACAGACTTGGAGATGACCAGCCATTCCGGGCGCTACAAGATTGCAGTGATTCAGCCTGCTGAAGCGATGAACGTCAACGCCGCCAACAGCCTGCTAAAAACGCTGGAAGAACCCACCGCCAATACCCTGCTGGTATTATTAACAGCCACACCGGAGCAGCTGCCAGCCACCATACGCAGCCGTTGCCAGCAAATCCGCATGGGTTGTCCATCAACGGTGGTTGCCAAAACCTGGTTGGTACAGCAACATATCGAGGCAGGTGTCGCTACACGCTGCCTGGCCATGTCGAGCGGGGCGCCTCTAAAGGCGCTGGCCCTGGCGGGCAGTGACAGCCTGGCGCAGCGCGACAGTTGTCTTGCCGACCTGATAGTAATCTATAATGGTCAACAAGACCCCTTGCCGGTGGCGGAAAAGTGGGCCCAGGATGCCACCAACCAACGGCAGATAATGCAGTGGTGGCAGCAATGGATTAACAGCCTGATACGCTGGCAGCAGGCCGGTATAGCCGACCAGGAAGCTGAAATAGCACAAAAGTTGCGGCAAATTGTGGACAAGGTAGACTGTCAACGGCTATTTGTATTTTCGGATCAGCTGGCCGGAGCATTATCCGGACTGACATCGGGGCTTAACCGGCAACTGTTGTTGGAAGACTTGCTGATCGACTGGGCCGGACTGTTACTAAAAAGGTAAACGAGTTGTTATGACAATAAAACCAGGTGGCGGTGCAAGGCAAGGCATACTGTCGCTCACAATCAAAGATAAAAGCGCATTATATGCCGCCTATATGCCGTTTGTAAAAAATGGTGGCCTGTTTATACCTACTAATAAAACCTACCAGTTGGGTGACGAAGTCTTTATGTTGCTGACGCTCATGGATGAAACCGAGAAAATCCCGGTGGCCGGTAAAATTATCTGGATAACCCCCAAAGGCGCCCAGGGTGCCCGTGCCGCCGGTATCGGCGTTCAATTCAGCGATCAGGATGGTGGTGGGGCACAAAAGAAAATTGAAACCTATCTGGCAGGGGCGCTGACCGCTGACCGGCCCACGCATACAATGTAAATTACGCTACTATGCTGGTAGATTCTCATTGTCATCTCGACATGCTGTGCCCTGATCAGGACGCGTTGCAGCCGATACTTGCAGAAGCGGGTAAACAGGGTATTCAACATCTGTTATGTGTCTCTGTCAGTCTGGAACGTTTTAAACCCATGCTGGAACTGATAGCAGCTCATCCCCAGGTGTCTGCATCGGTCGGTGTACACCCTGATGGCACTGGCGTTCACGAACCCGAAGTTGAAGAGCTGGTCACACTCGGACAACAGGAGAAGGTCGTTGCTATTGGCGAAACCGGCCTCGATTATTTCAGGCTGGAGGGCGATGTCGAATGGCAGCGCGAACGCTTCCGCAAGCATATCCGAGCGGCGCGTGAGCTTAACAAGCCGCTGATTGTGCATACCCGTGCTGCACGCGAAGACACCTTAAAGATTCTCTCCGAGGAGCGGGCAGCAGATGCCGGCGGGGTGTTGCACTGCTTTACCGAAGACTGGGAAATGGCCCAGGCTGCGATGGATATGAATTTTTATATTTCCTTTTCCGGAATTGTGACATTTAAAAATGCGCTTGCCCTCAAGGAAGTCGCGCGTAACATGCCCGCCGAACGCATGCTGGTGGAAACAGACTCCCCTTATCTGGCCCCGGTGCCCAAACGCGGTAAATCGAACCAGCCAGCCTATGTGCGTTATGTGGCAGAATATCTGGCTGAGTTACGTGAACAAAGCCTGGAGTCTGTAGCTGAAGCGACAACACAAAATTTTTATAAGTTGTTTAAAACAGCTGCACATCCTCTTGCAGTAGCTTGAGAAATCAGTTTTTCGTAAGTCCTCTGGGCAGCAGCCCTCTCTCAATAAGTTCAAATACGCCTTGCACCAGCAACGCCAGCACAGCGGCGGGAATTGCGCCCTGCAGAATCAAACTGGTATCGTCAAGCCGGATACCAGTAAGGATGGGCTGGCCATAACCGCCAGCACCGATGAGTGCAGCCAGCGTTGCAGTGCCGACATTGATGACAGCAGAGGTCTTTATTCCGGCGAGTATTGAGCGTGTGGCCAGCGGTAACTCTACGATTCGCAACCTGGCGCATGACGGTAGCCCGAGTGCCTGGGCAGATTCAATGGTAGCTGACGGGATATCCGTAAGACCGGCGTAGGTGTTGCGAATAATTGGCAGCAAACTGTAGAGAAACAGGGCCACGATCGCCGGGGGGGCGCCAATACCCAGCGGTGGGATCATAAAAACAAACAGCGCCAGGGAAGGGATCGTTTGAATGATGCTGGCCACAGCGAGCACGGCATGACCGAGACGCCGCCGGCGTGCTGCCAGGATACCCAATGGAATAGCGACCAGGATAGCCGCAGACAGCGAGATACCCACCAGTATAAAATGTTCGGTCGTATGCTGCCAGAATCGCTGCCACGCTGTTGCTACCCGCGCGTTCACTTTCAGGCCGAGTGTTTGTTGCAGAAACCCGGCTGCGACCGCAGATTCACTTTGACCATCAAGCTTGACCTGCGCATTCATGCGGCTCATGGTTGCTGCATCGATGTGGCCAGCGAGACGATTGAATAACGTAACGACATCGGGCGCACGCTGCGCGAGGTCGGCACGGTAGAGAATGACGGCATCGTAAACAGGGAAATACGCCAGGTCATCTTCGAGCATACGCAGCTTGTAATACGCGATTTCTGCGTCTGTGCTATAAAGATCGATGACCTGTAGTGTACCGAATTCAATGCCCCGGTAGGCCAGATCATGGTCCAGCCCACGTACATTCCGCTGTGGTAGCTGATAACGCCGCTGCAGGCCCGGCCAACCATCAGCTCGGTCCATGAATTCATTGCCGAACCCCAAAGCAAGCGCAGGATGCTTTTTTAAATCCGAGATAGTGCGCAGCGCGAGTTGTTCGCCGAGTGCTTCTGTTACGCCGATAGCGTAAGTGTTGTTAAATCCGAGTGTCGCTGTTACGCGCAGGCCATGTGTTGCCAGTGCCTGTTCGAGTGCTTGTTGAGTGTTCAGATTTTCACCTGCCAGAATCTCCTGTATCAAGGTGCCGGTGTATTCGGGGTAGGCGTCAATTTCACCGGCCAGTAACGCATTCCAGAGCACACGTGTTCCACCCAACTGCTGTTGATGCACAACCTCGACGCCGGTTGTTTCGGCCAATTGTTGGAGCATCTCACCCAAAATAACTGACTCGGTAAATACCTTGGATCCAAATCTTAGTTGTAAGGGTGCCTCAGTAGCGGTAACAGGCTGCACCAGCGCGATGGCAAAAAACCAGGCTATCAGCTTCATTTGAGTGCCCGGGCAAGCTGCGCCATAGGTTCACGTTGTGCGAATATAAATTGTTCGACAAAGGTCTCAGCTGGTGCCTGCGCCAGGTCTTTGAAAGAGCCGGACTGTACAATATGACCGTCTCGCATTAGCACCAGAGTCTGTCCAAAAAAAGCCGCTTCGGCAATATCGTGCGTCACCATAACAACGGTTTTTCCAAGCTTGGTGAAGATCGCCTTGAGTTCCTGTTGCAAGCGGTACCGGATCATGGGGTCGAGTGCGCCCAACGGTTCATCCAGTAGCAGCAACTCGGGGTCCAGCATCAAGGCGCGCATCAGGCTTACCCGCTGGCGTTGTCCACCGGACAGCTCAGCTGGAAACCGTGTCATCAGGTCCGGGGATAAATGTACCAGCTGTGTCAGTTCAGCAAGCCGCGACTCGATCCAGCCAGTATCACGGCGCAGATAACGCGCCATAATCGTCACATTGTCACGCACCGTAAGATGGGGGAAAAGACCACCCTCCTGGATGACATAGCCCATACGCTGCCGTGCCTGCAGGATAGTAGCTGGCGTTAAAGGGCTTCCTTCAAAGTGGATAGTACCGGTATCGGGCATAAGCAAACCGACAATCAGGCGCAGCAGCGTCGATTTTCCGCAACCACTGGGGCCGATAAGCACCAGCGTGTCACCCTTGGAAACTCGGAGATCAGTCGGTGCCAGAGCCTGGGTGCCGCTATAGCGTTTGGATATTTGTGAAAGCTCAAGCATACGGGTAGTCTGTTGGATTTAGTCAAGTTGCTCAAGCTTGGCTTGCGGTTTTGTGCTAGAAAAGCGACAATTCTTTCGCAGTATGAGCAGGACAATGAACCCACTTGAAAACGACGCGCTGAAATCCATACAGCACCGCTTGCGGGAATTTGCAGCAGACCGCGACTGGGACCAATTTCATTCTCCCAAAAATCTCTCCATGGCGCTGATTGCAGAGGCTGCTGAGCTGGTAGAGCATTTTCAGTGGCTTACTGAAGAACAAAGCACCCGCTTACCGGCAAGCAAACTGTCAGAGGTAGAAGAAGAACTGGCGGATATTCTTATCTATCTGGTTCGAACAGCAGACAAACTGGATATTGACCTGATTCAGGCCGCTAAACGCAAAATAGCTATCAACGAAAAAAAATATCCTGTCGAACAGGTTCGGGGCAGTTCAAAAAAATATACCGAATATTAAAGCGGTTTCTTCATCCTAGAAAAATCAGTTGGGCGCGAAAAAGACATGCAAGATATTGGTGTGCATGGTGAATCAGAAAAATTCGTGCTCACCAAAAGTAGGCGCCCCGAGGCGAGAGCTTGCGTGGACTTTCGTAAGCCAACTGATTTTTCTAGATTCATTAGATCTCCGGCGCTGCGCGCTATGGAGAGCGATAAGCGAGGGCGCGTAGTCCGCGCGATACTGCCTACCCGGCGTGTGCTTGCGTGCCAGAGGGGAGGCAAAGGTCGCATCCGATCGTGGCAGAATGAACTGAATAGTTACCAGAATTTCTTAAGAAGCTGAAAAAAATACCTGGTTATAATGCTTGTTTCCCGAGGATACATTTCCCCGGGAAACACATTAACAACCGACAATTAATCCCATTGAGTGCACTTATTTGGGAAATCGCCTTTGTATGCCGGGAAGTGGTCCACGCCACCAACACCCGGCGTATGCCCGTGTGTCACTACGTCAGGGTGTTTAACAATAGTAATTCCCTGTGGTGTACTCTTGGGCAATATTGGCAAACCAGTCTTGGAATCAGTAACCTGTAAGCTTGCAGACACATTCGGATCCAGCGGGTAAGTGCGCAGCCAACCACCGCCAACACGATTAAATCCTTGCATAGCAAGCTCCGCACCAACTACGGGGCTATCCCCTCTTTCAAGAATGTCATAATCCAACGTGACTTTCATAACAGCATTTCCGTAACCATCGGTCACAATGCCATTTGCATCCAGTCCCATGCCGGCTTTCACACCTTGTGTGGATTTGAACGCAGGCGCAACACCCCGCGGCATCGCACCCTGATTCAGTGGATAATCAGGCGCAAGCTCTAGTTGTGATCTGTTTCGGTGGTCAATCCAGGTTGTGTAGAGAGTATTCGGATTCGCACCTTTGAAAGTAATGACAAGCTCATTGTTTGAAAAATGCTTAACAATTGCCTTTCCGGGCTGACCTGATGCATTATCCAAAGTGTATTTACACTCCAGTTTTGGGTGATGCTTAACATGAGCAACAGCCGTTCCTGCTGAAAACGCCATGCCTGCTCCCAGCATAACAGCCAGAATATTTTTATTAAAAAATTTCATACTATATCCTCTTTAAAATGTTATTAATAAAATGTTTTTTATTAACCAAGTCAATTAAATATAACTGAACTGTTAGTTTGCATTTATTATTTGCACTTGAACTTAAAGCTATCTCACCGAGAAATAAATAAAACAAACAAACAAACAGAAACAGGTTATGCGTACAGAATTTAATTGATGTCATTATAATTCTGTATCTTCCAAGCGACTTATTTAGATAAGTATAGATAGAGGTTTTTTCATAATTTATCACCTTTCCTTTGTGTTATAAAAAATTGCGTAAAAGCACTATTCAATATCAAATATATAAACGGGTTATTCAGATTCCATACAATTTCCTATTAACGTTACGGTCGATAAATATAACTTTATAAATAGGTTTATATCGATTTTCATTTTCTATTTCACCGGTAATAACATAAGTTTTACTATGGCCATTCCAGGTTGCTGCAG
>UOFK01000243.1_pt1 | contig 9396 bp, 10 predicted proteins | sample 1990061 | NCBI WGS metagenome assembly UOFK01 (sample SAMEA4728526, study PRJEB27164) | hydrothermal vent metagenome | biome: marine basaltic hydrothermal vent biome; feature: marine hydrothermal vent; material: mineral | place: Pacific Ocean | collected 2011-06-14/2011-07-23 | depth 1741 m
GGGCAGCCCACATTGAGATTGATTTCGTCATAGCCGCGTTCCTGCGCCTCAACGGCGCAAGCCGCCAGTGCCTGTGGTTCACTGCCACCCAGCTGCAGTGCCAGCGGATGTTCGTCCGGGTGATATCCCAACAGATGATCACGGTCGCCATATAGTACAGCCGCCGTCGTTACCATTTCGCTATACAGACGCACCCGAGGTGAGAGCAGGCGTAAAAAGTAGCGGCAGTGGCGATCAGTCCAGTCCAGCATAGGGGCGACGCTCACCGGCATAGAGGCTGGGGCTGCTCCTACAGGGGTATATGTCATAGGTTTTGAATACACGCGCTGCTATCATAGCGCGATAGCAATAAACCACAAAGGATCAAGGCAATGAACAATAAAATAATGGTAACCGGTGGTGCCGGTTACATCGGTAGCCATGTAGTTCGACTGTTAACGGGTGCCGGACAAGCTGTTGTCGTGCTCGACAACTTGTCCACAGGTTTTGCCGATGCGGTAAAGGGTGCCGAGCTCATTATCGGCGACACAGGTGACAAAACTGTCGTTAAGCGCGTGCTCAAAGAGCACGCAATAGACACCGTACTGCACTTCGCCGCACACACCATAGTGCCAGAATCCGTAGAAAATCCGCTCAAATACTACGGCAACAACACCTGCTGTACCCGAAATCTGCTCGAATGTTGTTCAGCGGCAGGTGTAAAACACTTTATTTTTTCATCCACCGCCGCCGTCTACGGCATACCCGATGGCCCCGAGTGTACCGAAGACAGCCCACTAGCCCCCATCAACCCCTACGGCACTTCCAAACTGATGAGTGAAATGATGTTGCGCGATCTGGGCAAGGCCAGCGATATGCGTCACGTTATATTGCGCTATTTCAACGTTGCCGGTTCAGACCCGGAAGGTCAGATCGGGCAGTCGACTGAAAAAGCCACCCTGCTGATCAAAGTCGCAGCTGAAGTTGCTGTCGGCAAGCGTGAAAAGCTGTATGTGTTTGGTACTGACTACCCTACCGCTGATGGCACCGGCGTACGTGACTATATTCACGTTGATGATCTGGCCGATGCACATATTAAAGCGCTTGAGTACTTGCAACGCGGTGGCGACTCGGCCACCCTGAACTGCGGCTATGGACACGGGTTCAGCGTGCGTGAAGTCATCGATGCAGTAAACCGGGTGAATGGCACACCCATCAAAGTACAGGAAGAACCTCGCCGCGCGGGTGATCCACCGGCGCTGATTGCACGAGCTGACAAGGCACGCTCATTATTGAATTGGGAGCCGCGCTACGACGACATCAATTTTATTGTGAAGACATCGCTGGACTGGGAGCGCAAGCTGCAGGCCAAGCGGTAAGCGAAGGCGGGCTAGTACTCCGACAAGTTTATATTGATGGATTCAGTGATGGAGCACCGATGCATGATTGTGGGGTCGAATTCATTCGACCAAGCCTATCTATCCAGGTTGTTATTGGCCGAATAAATTCGGCCCTACACCGGTACCGTTCTCGAGCGACGCTGGCATACGGCTGCAGCCAACTTCTCCAACAGTGGCACAGTGTCATCCCAGCTGATACAGGCATCGGTAATGCTCTTGCCGTATTCCAATGTCGAACTGAGCTCGCAATCTTGCCGCCCTTCCTTCAAGTGGCTTTCAATCATGGCACCCATAATACGGCTATCGCCTGCTGCCAGCTGTGCCGCTACATCATTGCCTACATTGAGCTGACGCTGAAACTGTTTAGAACTGTTGCCGTGACTGAAATCAATCATCAGACGCGCATCAAGGCCGGTTGACTCGAGCTGCTCAACCGCCGCCGTCACGCTGGCAGCATCATAGTTCGGCGCCTTTCCACCACGCAGAATAATATGGGAATCCTCATTACCTGTGGTCGAGAAAATAGCCGCATGACCGGCCTTGGTGAGTGCTAGAAAATGATGTGCTTGTGATGCAGAACGCATCGCGTCGATAGCGATCTTCAAAGTGCCATCTGTACCGTTCTTGAAGCCAACGGCACAGGACAAACCTGAGGCCAGCTCACGGTGCACCTGACTTTCTGCTGTACGCGCTCCGATCGCGCCCCAGCTGATCAAATCAGATACATACTGGGGCGACATCAAATCCAGGTATTCGGTAGCTGCCGGCACCCCCGTGGCGTTAATATCCAGCAACAGTTTCCGCGCCAGTCTGAGACCCTTATTGATATGGAAGCTGCCATCCAGATCAGGATCATTAATCAAGCCTTTCCAGCCAACCGTGGTTCGGGGTTTTTCAAAGTAGACCCGCATCACCACCAGCAAGTCTTCAGACAAGCGCTCTTGCACCGGCTTTAACAACCGGGCGTATTCCAGCGCTGCTTCGGGATCATGAATAGAACAGGGACCAACAATGACCAGCATACGATCATCAGTACTACGCAGAATATTGTGGATCGCCCCTCGCGTTTCGCTCGTGGTTTTTGCAGCGGTTTCGGTAATCGGAAACTCAGCCTGCAATTCCGCATAGGGAACCACTTCGCGAATTTCATCAATTCTCAGGTCGTCGGTTTTATAAGACATAGTGGATAGTTGTCATTTGAATTTGGTCGGGGCGAGAGGATTTGAACCTCCGACCACTTGACCCCCAGTCAAGTGCGCTACCAGGCTGCGCTACGCCCCGAAACAGCGGTGAATCATACAGATAAAAATCCGAAAAGGAACAGATTTGAAATCTAGTGCTCCATCAAGGTCATATTGACGGGCGTGATCATCATGTAGGGCCGAATTCATTCGGCCAATAACAACCTGGATAGACAGGCTCGGTCGAATGAATTCGACCCTACAATTATGCATCGGTGCTCCATCACTGAACCCATCAATTATAACCTTGATGGAGTTCTAGCGTTTAAGGACTTGCAATAGCTCTTCCAGCTCGATGCGCATCTGGCGCACCATCTGCTGACGCTGACTGACATCTTCTTTGGCTTCTTCGCCGGACAGGCGCTGACGTGCCCCACCGATGGTAAATCCCTGTTCATACAGCAAGCTACGGATCTGACGAATCATAATCACGTCGTGGCGCTGGTAATAACGCCGGTTGCCGCGCCGTTTGACGGGTTTAAGTTGAGGGAATTCCTGTTCCCAATAGCGCAGGACGTGCGGCTTTACGCCGCACAGCTCCGCTACCTCACCAATGGTAAAGTAACGCTTACCAGGAATGACGGGGAGTTCGTTATTGTTGCTGGCTTCCAGCATAGGCCTCTACGCGTGCTTTTAGTTTTTGACCGGGACGGAATGTGACTACCCGACGGGCAGAGATAGGAATTTCCTCGCCTGTTTTGGGGTTGCGTCCCGGACGTTGATTTTTATCACGCAGATCAAAATTTCCGAATCCGGACAGCTTTACCTGCTTGCCATTTTCAAGTGCCTGGCGGATCTCCTCAAAGAACATCTCGACCAGCTCTTTGGCTTCGCGCTTATTCAGCCCCAGGTCTTCGAACAACTTCTCTGCCATGTCGGCTTTTGTTAACGCCATGGTGTCACTCTCTCAATGTGGCCCCGAATCGTTTTTCCAGCTGACGGGTAACTGAATGCATCACCAAGTCAACGCTATCGTCAGTAAGTGTGCGTGAAGAATCCTGTAGAATCAAGCCTAAAGCGACACTCTTTCGCCCGGTTTCTACACCTTTACCCTGGTAAACATCGAACACTGTCAGGTCGATGAGCAGGTTACCCGCCTGCTCTTTGATGCTGTTACACAGAGCGTCTGCAGGCACACCCACATCTACTACTATAGCTAAATCACGGCGGATTGACGGGAATCTTGAGAGATTTTCAAAGCTTGGCAATTTGCCTTGATGCAAAATGTCCAGATTCAGCTCAAACAGATAGGTTTTGCTGGGAATTTCCAGCTTCTGAGCCAATTTCGGGTGAATGCAACCTAACCAGCCGATCGGCTTCCCGGTGACGATAACCATGGCGCTTTGACCTGGATGCAAAGCTGGATGGTGCTCTGCCCGAAATTCTGCACTGACACCACAACAGCCCAGCAGTGCCTCGACGTCGCCCTTGGCATCGTAGAAGTCAAACGCCCCCTTCGCCGTATCCCACTGCTCCGGCAAGCGCCCGCCATTAAGGACACCTGAAATATAATTATCTTGTTTTATATCATCATCTTGAAAACTATATTTAAGACCTGACTCAAATAACAGAACACGGCTTTGCTGGCGCGCAAGATTGTATTTGAGCACGCCGATGAGACCGGCCCAGAGGCTGGTACGCATAACCGACATTTCCGAAGAAATAGGGTTGGCGAGCACGACGGCTGACAGCGAAGGCTCGAACAATTGCAGCTGATCCGCATCAACAAAGCTGTAGGTGATCGCCTCCTGATAGCCTCGGTCAACCAATAAACTCTGTAAACGCGACAGCGGTGTGGCCGCCTCCGGCACCGAACACATCACCAGATCACCCTGATTATTGGCACTCGGTAATTTATCGTAGCCCAATATCCGACCGACTTCTTCAATCAAATCAGCCTCAATCGACAAATCAAAGCGGTAGCTGGGTGGCGTGGCCAGCCAACCTTCGGGGTGTGCTTGCAAATGAATGCCTAAGCGTTTGAGCATATCACTAACCTGCGCATCATTGGGCACAAACCCCAGCAGACGCTGGATACGCAAACGGCGCAGCAATATCGCTTGTTTTACCTGTAACTGCTGCTCAGAAGCTGCCTCAATTATCGGCCCGGCCTCACCCCCGACCAGTTCGAGCAATAAGTGGGTAGCGCGATCCATAGCACGCCATTGCAATTCCGGGTCAACGCCACGCTCGAAACGGTGCGACGCATCGGTCGCCAGCCCATAAGTGCGCGCCTTGCCAGCAATTTTTTCCGGCGTAAAATAGGCCACTTCGAGGAGCAGATTGCGCGTATCAGCGGAAATACCCGAGTCGATACCCCCCATAATACCCGCCAGCGCCAGCGGCTTGTTGTGATCACAAATCAGCAGCGTATCAGCCGCCAATTCGATTTCACGTTCATCGAGCAAGGTAAGCTTTTCGCCGTCACGCGCATGGCGCACCACAATGCCATCAGCCAGCCGGTCTCGATCAAACGCATGCATAGGCTGGCCCAGCTCAAGCAAGACATAGTTGGTCACATCCACGACTGGCCCGAGGCTGCGAACACCACTACGGCGTAGCCGCTCCTGCATCCACAGCGGCGTGGTAGCCGCAGGGTCAATACCACGAATGACGCGCCCCAGGTAGCGCGGGCAGGCTTCAGGCACATCTACAGCAATACTAAAGGTATCGGTAATTTCCGCTGCTACGGTTTTAAACGCTGGCGTGCTTACATCGGTACCCGTCAGCGCACCCACTTCTCTGGCGACACCTTCCATCCCCAGACAATCACCACGATTGGGTGTCAGGTCTATATCAATAGAAACATCGTCCAGATTCAGGTAGACGCGCAGGTCTTCCCCAACCGGGGCATCGTCAGGCAGATCCATCAAGCCCTCGCGCTCGTCACTCAAACCCAGCTCACTGGCTGAACACAACATACCGTGAGACGGCAAACCGCGTAGCTTGGCCTTTTTCAACCTCATGTCGCCAATATAGCCACCAATGGTTGCCAGCGGCACTTTCATACCAGCGCGCACATTGGAGGCACCGCACACAATCTGCAGCGGCTCAATATCACCGACAGAAACGCTGCAGACACGCAGCTTGTCCGCATCCGGGTGCGGCTCCACTGATATCACTTCTGCTATCCGTACACCGTCAAAATCGGCGGCCACCGGTTCTGTCGAATCAACTTCGAGCCCGGCCATAGTCAGTTGCTCGGCAAGGGCCGCACTGTCCAGATCGGGATTAACCCACTCTCTCAACCAGGCTTCGCTGAATTTCATTATTTTGTCCTATCGAAACTGCTGCAGAAAACGAAGATCATTTTCAAAGAACAGACGTAAATCGTTAACGCCGTACTTGAGCATGGTCAGGCGTTCCACTCCCATGCCAAACGCTAGGCCGGTATATTGCTCGTTGTCGACACCGGCGTGTTCAAACACGTTGGGGTGTACCATGCCGCAGCCCAGTACTTCCAGCCAGCCGGTATGACTGCAGACTCGACAGCCTTTGCCAGCACACATAACACATTCGATATCGACTTCAGCAGATGGCTCGGTGAAGGGGAAATAAGAAGGTCGAAAACGTACTGCCAGGTCGTCGCGTTCGAAGAAGTGTTTCAGGAACTCATCAATCAAGCCTTTCAGGTCAGCGAAGCTGACATTTTCGTCAACCAGCAGACCTTCGACCTGGTGAAACATCGGTGTATGCGTCAGATCTGAATCGCAGCGGTATACACGGCCAGGGGCGATAACCCGGAAGGGTGGCTTCCGGGTTTCCATCACCCGGATCTGTACGGGTGATGTATGGGTGCGTAATACCCGGTGGGCATCAATGTAGAAAGTGTCGTGCATAGCCCGGGCCGGATGGTGCGCCGGAATATTCAGCGCCTCGAAGTTATGATAGTCATCCTCGATTTCCGGGCCACTGACGGACTCGAAACCCATACCCGCAAACAACCGCTCGATACGCTGCAGTGTCCGCGTGACCGGGTGCAAACCACCCGAATTTTGCCCTCGCCCTGGCAAGGTAACGTCAACCCGCTCGGACGCCAGCTGTTCTTCCAGCGCCACACTTTGCAATGCTGTCTTACGCGACTCAAGCGCGGCCTGAACCTGCTTCTTGGCCACGTTAATGGCCTGCCCTGCCTGACGGCGTTCATCGGCGGGCAGTTTTCCCAATTGTTTGAGTTGCTCGGTCAACACGCCTTTCTTACCCAGATACTGAACCCGGACATTATCCAGCACCTTCAGATCCGGGGCCGCCACAATGGCTTGCAAGGCTTGTTGTTCCAGTGTGGCTAAAGCCTCCACTTTTTGCTCCTCTGTAGGGTCGAATTCATTCGACCCACTGAACCGTTAAATAGCACCTAAATTAAAGCGAGTTAAGACCGCCTTACCCTATAGGGCCAAAATTTACTTGCGCCCGGCGCTTTCTTTTATGCAGAGGCAATAACCGCCTGAGCGGTCGAATGAATTCGACCCTACAGAGGAATCACCTGACTTGGTACCATTCGGCCCAATAACCCAAAAAAGGGGAAAGGTTTGAGACCTTTCCCCCTATGCAAATTAACCTGTCGTACGCTTAACCTGCCAGGCTGGCCCTGGATTTCTCTGCCAGCGCACTGAATGCAGCAGCATCAAACACGGCCAGATCAGCCAGCACTTTACGGTCAACCTCAATACCGGCTTTGCTCAAACCGTTTATGAAACGGCTGTAGGACATGCCATTTTCACGGGCGGCCGCATTAATGCGCGCGATCCACAAGGCACGGAACTGACGTTTGCGCTGACGACGGTCACGATACGCATACTGGCCGGCCTTGATAACGGCCTGCTTGGCGACACGGTAGACTTTGCGACGGGCACCATAATAACCTTTGGCTTCGTCGAGAATTTTTTTATGGCGGGCGTGAGCCTGCACTCCACGTTTTACTCTTGGCATAACTTATACCTCACCTTTGCTATACATAGGGCAGCATACGGCGAACCATACGCTGATCGCAGTCGTTGACAGCGGCAGGCATGCTGAGCTGACGTTTACGTTTACTGCTTTTTTTGGTGAGGATGTGGCTACGGTGGGACTGGCCACGTTTAAAGCTACCATTGGCCGTGCGACGGAACCGCTTGGCGGCGCCGCTATTAGTCTTCATCTTTGGCATATCTACTCTCCTGGCAAATACTCAGCTCACCCCTGAAATCCGCCATTTCTGCGTTAAAAATGATCATTTACACCTGTAAACTCACATTTTTCGCCTTGAACTGACAAATTTCAGGGGCAATCTGAGCAATTGCCTTTCCCGCTTGGTTACACTCTACAATCGCCACCTAGGCGCGGTAAAGCCCGGGACAATGCTATAACGACTCACATTTTTTGCCTTGGACTGACAAATTCCAAGGTAGATCTGAGCTGTTACTACTCGTTTTTACGACCTACTTCTTTTTCGGGGCGATGACCATGACCATTTGCCGCCCTTCCATCTTTGGATACTGTTCTACCGAACCCAGCTCTGCCAGATCAGCTTCGACACGCTTGAGTAAATCCCGGCCTAATTCCTGGTGAGCCATTTCACGACCACGAAAACGCAGCGTGACTTTAACCTTGTCACCTTCGGTGAGAAACTTGGTCAGATTCCTCAATTTGACGTTGTAATCGCCAATATCCGTGCCCGGGCGGAACTTGATTTCCTTGACCTGGGTCTGTTTCTGCTTCTTGCGTGCGGCCTGGCGTTTTTTCTGCTCTTCGAATCTGAACTTACCGTAGTCCATCACCTTGCAGACCGGCGGTTCAGCCTGAGGTGAAATTTCCACCAAGTCCATGCTGGCTTTTTCAGCAGCTTCCTGAGCCTGTGCTAGTGGCACTACCCCTAACTGTTCGCCCTCTGCACCTACCAGGCGAACCTCCTCGGCATCAATATTGTGATTAAGCCGATGTTTCAGTTTGTTTGCTGCGGCGATATTTTAAGTCTCCAAAATAGTACGGCCGCGGCTCGCGATTTCTGCGGTCAGCCCTTCTGACAAGGCTTGTAAGGATAAACTTCCCAGATCCTTACCGCTACGCGTGCGCACGGCCACGGTATCAGTTTCAGCTTCCCGGTCGCCCACGATGAGCAAATACGGGACACGCTGAATCGTGTGCTCGCGGATTTTAAAGCCGATCTTCTCATTTCTCAAGTCCGATTTAACCCTCACACCCTGATTTTTCAGGGCTTCTCCCACTTTTCGGGCATATTCGGCGTGTTTATCGGTAATATTCAGCACCACAGCCTGTTCCGGCGCCAGCCAGGTCGGTAACGCACCAGCATAATGTTCAATGAGAATACCAATAAATCGTTCCAGAGAACCCAGGATAGCACGGTGCAACATTACCGGGGTTTGCTTGCTGCCATCCTGGGCCACATAGGTCGCGCCGAGGCGGTCGGGCATGGAAAAGTCCAGTTGGATAGTCCCCAGTTGCCAGACACGGTCCAGACAGTCCCTCAAAGAAAATTCGATCTTCGGGCCATAAAAGGCACCTTCGCCCGGTTGTAGCCCCCATTCCAGCTGCTTGTGGTTCAACGCTTCTTCCAATGCTTTTTCAGCACGATCCCAGACTGCGTCGTCGCCAACCCGTTTTTCCGGGCGTGTCGAAAACTTGACAATGACATCATCAAAACCAAAGTCTCGGTATACCTCGAAAAGCAAATCGATAAAGTCTGAAACTTCATCAATAACCTGATTTTCGGTACAAAAAATATGCGCATCGTCCTGCACAAAACCACGTACACGCATCAGGCCGTGTAGCGTGCCCGA
>UOFK01000292.1_pt1 | contig 9247 bp, 9 predicted proteins | sample 1990061 | NCBI WGS metagenome assembly UOFK01 (sample SAMEA4728526, study PRJEB27164) | hydrothermal vent metagenome | biome: marine basaltic hydrothermal vent biome; feature: marine hydrothermal vent; material: mineral | place: Pacific Ocean | collected 2011-06-14/2011-07-23 | depth 1741 m
TAATAATTTTATGAAAAGCACAGGAATTCGCACGTTTACCCTGTATAACATCTTTGAAATGCGCGAACTTTTTGAAAGTTCAATTCAGAAGCTCATACAGTATCTTGACGATGGAAAGATCAAGCCTCATATACATGAAAAAATTCCTTTACATGAAGCGGCCCGAGCCCATCAACTATTGGAGAATTCGGAGGTAATGGGTCGCCTGATTTTACTGCCCTAACGTGAAAGGCGTGTTTTTTACGGGGTGTACAGGACTTTATGGCAAATCAGCATCCCAGTACGGCACGCCTGCAAATCGTTCTGCAAGAAAGTCTACAAACGCACGCACCCGATGAGACAGATGGCGTGTCTGCGGGTAAACGGCATAGGCATCGATACTGGGCCAGATGAAATCAGGCAGAATCCGGACCAGCTGCCCCTGCGCTATCGCCTTGTAAACAAGAAACGTTGGCAGCGAAGCGATGCCCTGTCCGGCAATGGTTGCTTCACATATGAAGTCGCCGTTGTTGGCCAGCAGCCGCGACTTGACGCGCACACTCACGCGCTTGCCGTTGGGGCCTTCATAGATCCACAGGGAGGGGTCGGGTTCATGCGTATAGGTGATACATGCATGATCGCCGAGTTCCGCCGGTGTACCCGGTATGCCATGGCATTCAAGGTAGCCGGGGCTGGCACACACCACAACCTTGATGGGCGCCAGGCGGCGCGCAATAAAACTGGAGTCCGCGAGGCGTGCGATACGCACGGCCACATCAAATCCTTCCGTTAACAGATCCACCTGGCGATCGTTGAAATCCAGGTCAAATTCTACTTCCGGGTGCGCCTTGATAAAGTCTTCGATGGCTGGCCCGAGGTGCATCAGGCCAAATGATAAAGGCACAGCCACACGCAAGCGCCCGCGCAGGGTCGCATGTTCATCGGACACGGCGTCCTCGGCCTCCTGTACGTCGGCAAGGATGCGCAGGCAGCGATCATAGAAACTGTTTGCGGTATCGGTGAGGTTAAGACGCCGGGTGGTACGTCGAAACAGTTGCGCGCCAAGGCGTTCCTCAAGATGGGCAATGCGACGACTGACTACTGACTTGGCCACCCCCAGACGCTCGGCCGCCCCACTGATGGTGCCCACTTCGACGACCCGGACGAAGGTTTCCATGTCTTCAAGACGCGCCATTGATTGTTGCCTTTTAGCGAACTATTAATTCGCAAAATAGCGGTTTATTCTTCTCACGTCAACCGTCAAACTCTTTTTCACTGCCACGGGGTACCCCCAGAACCAAAGGAGCAGAACCATAAACCAGGCATTCTCCACAAACCGAAACACCAAACAGCCGCCGACTATGTACTGGACGTCAAGGACGCGCATGCTTTCATCCAGTTCCGCTTTAACCCAGCTGTAGGGTCGAATTCATTCGACCAATACGGCCACTAATGTGGGTAGCCACCAACTGCCCTGGCCGAATAAATTCGGCCCTACAGGCTTAAAATAAATCGCGGGAAACTCGTATGGAATCTACTACCGGGTGCAGTAACGGGAACCTAATCAGGCGATGCAAGTCGAAGCTCTCTCGTGCCCTAAGGATATACTAGGGATACTCCACAGTTAAATTGGCAAGAGGACCGTCTCGCGCCTCTGCACAGAGGACAAGGAAACACGCTAGTTTCCCTCTCTGGAGAACTCATTATGCTTTTCAAACGCCGACAATTTCTAAAGTTCGCAGCTGGGAGCGTAGCCGCAAACCTGCTTACACGTTCTGCTCTAGCACAAGCTGCAATCAAACCCACGATTAAAGCCGTCGCTTTCGACGCGTTCCCGATCTTTGATCCACGACCAATCTTTGCACGGGTAGAAACGCTGTTCCCGGGAAAAGGCAAAGAATTGAGCAATGCGTGGCGGACCAGACAGTTCGAATACCAGTGGTTACGCGCACTATCCGGTCAATATGTGGATTTCTGGCAGGCGACGGAAGAAGGCTTGCTGTTCGCGGCAAAACAACTAAAGCTTGACATGAGCGACAAAAAGCGTGAACAGCTGATGCAGACCTATCTGGCCCTAAAACCCTGGCCTGATGTTATACCCGCCCTGAAGTCACTCAGGGACGCCAATATTCGACTGGTATTCCTGTCCAACATGACACCTAACATGCTTAACACCAATATGCATAACTCGGGTCTTGATGAATATTTTGAACATGTTATCAGCACCGATAGCGCCAGGACGTACAAACCTGATCCACGTGCATACCAGCTAGGGGTGGATACATTAAAGTTAAAGCGGGAAGAAATTGCTTTCGCGGCATTTGCCGGGTGGGACGTGGCAGGGGCAAAGTGGTTTGGTTATCCAACTTTTTGGGTTAACCGGGCAGGATTTCCAGACGAAGAATTAGGTGTCGCGCCAGATGGCATGGGGAAAAGCCTGGAACCATTAGTTAAATTTGTAAGAACGTAATCCTGATCACATCCTGACTTCGATCGCTTTACACAGGAAACGCATATATGCATCTGCAGCATGGAATCGCTGACACACAGTATCGATAAAACCCGGGTTGAGCACATCTTCATGGCTCAGTTCACTGATGGCGATAAAATCCTTACGCTTGAGGTCCTCGAGTAACGGGTGGTCAGGGCTGTATCCGCGCGGCGCGCGTTTCAGCGTGTCCCCGGACAGGTTGAAATATGCCTGAAACTTCGCCTCGTCACGCGCCGCAATCCAGGCTGGACCGGCCTCTACCAGGTGATCGCGAATTTTCCCCAGCGCGTGGCTATCAGGACGCCACATTCCCGCCCCGACAAATACCGACTGGGGATCAATATGCACATAATAGCCGGGAGCATGGACATCACGGCCCTGCTCGTGTCGGAACTCTCAATCAACCTGCGCTCATGTGCCTGCTGCCCTGGGTTTGAAAGTTACTCAATCATTTCATCACATACCCTTTTTTTCTCATGAGGATGTGTGTGCGGCGGGATTACGGTACCCTCAGTATGGAACGGGTTCTGCCAGAACTGTCCAGCTCGCGCCGGGGAACGCATCCATCTCCTGTTTGGTGTAAAATTTCCGAAATCATGAACCAGTAGCAATACAATTACACATTCTCACTATAATCTTATTGCGGGCGTTGTTCTCGAATCATATCTGCGGGACTCTGTCCGAAATAGCGTTTGAATTCACGACTGAACTGGGAGGTACTCTCATAGCCAACCCTGTCAGCTGCAATATAGGTCTTGATCTCCTCCTGCAGTAAAAATTCCCGCGCCTTGTTCAACCGGATTTTCTTCAGGTACTGCATCGGTGAATCGGAGGTAACCTCTTTAAATACCCTGTGAAACGCGGAAACACTCATATCCACCTGCTGAGCCAGCTGTTTGATAGTGAGTTTTGTGGAGTAGTCACTATGAATCGTTTTCAATGCACGGGTAACGCGGGTGAAATGACCGTTATGCATAACCAGGGCCCAAAGCACAGGTGCCTGGGTTCCACACAGGGCGCGGTAAAGTATTTCACGTACCAGCCCGGGGCCTAGCACCCGGGCTTCCGTTTCCGACCAGAGGCATTTCAGCAATCGAACCGTAGCGTCTGCCATATCTTCATCCAGCGTCGCAGGCCCTATGCCTTGCGGCAGCAACGTGCTCCTCTCCTTCTTAAACTCGATGCCACTCCCCATTTTGGAAATCAGGTCGTGTAGCTGAGATAATTCAACATCGATATAGATACCCAACAATGGGCAATCCGGACTGGCGATGGTTTCACATTCAAACGGGATGGAAACAGAGAGCACCAGATAATTGTTTGCATCATAGTGAAAGACTTTTCCGTTCAGGTAACCGATCTTGCTTCCCTGGACAATGATAATGATACCCGGGTCATAAATCAGCGGGGTGCGAGGGATGGGCTGAAGGGATTTGAAAAACCGGACGCCCTTTAGCGGCGACTCAGAAAACCCCTCGGGCACATCAAGTCGTTCCAGATAGTCCACCATGAGTGACATGAAGCTCTGCTCTCTTTTCATAATGCGCATATTTGAACATAAAAATGCCATAGCTGTGCTTAAATATGGTTTTAATAATAGTAATAGGCAAGTTTTCGAGAGGATCAGATGTTCCGCTGTGACCCGTATATATTTATATTAATCTGCAAAGTGCCGGGAGGGAAAACTCAGTTATCCGGCACAGTGGCCGACAACCCGTGAATAACTCCAATCGATAGAAGGAACAGCACAAATGGTCTGGCTGCTTGCAATCGGTGGCATGATTCTCGGCGGTTCGCTATACGGAATTTTTGGCATGCTGTTTGGCAGTATTACCGGTTATCTGATCGGGCGCGTTAACGCGCTTGACTCCCAGTTAACAACACTGCAAAAACGTCTGGACAGCATGGTATCGGAACCGCTTCAGAAACAACCGGCTCCCCCACAGCAAACCACAGCAGCAGAACCTGAAATCTCTCCCGGGCCGACCAACATGCCGGTAGCGGATATTCCTGAACCCGACCAAGCGCTACCTGTTGCCGACAGTTCAGCCCCATTGACACGAGCGGTACCCGAACCTCCCCAGGATGACTGGACCCACACGCCTGAACCACGACACAAAGATACTAGTCCGTCTATTGCTGCACGCTGCTTCAACTGGTTTACCCAGGGAAACCCGGTAGTGCGCATTGGCATTGTCATTCTGTTTTTTGGTGTGTCATTTTTAGTCAAATATGCCGCAGAACAAAACGTGTTGCCGATTGAATTACGCCTTTGCGCCGTAGCGCTGGCAGCTGTTGCCATGCTGGTAACTGGCTGGCGATTGCGTAACCGTTCTGGTGCCTATGGGCTGGTATTGCAGGGTGGTGCCGTAGCGGTGCTGTATCTGACCGTGTTCTCGGCCATCAAGTTATACCACCTGCTACCGGCTGGTTTTGCTTTCGCATTGATGATTGCACTGGTCGCTTTTTCCGGCGTACTGGCAGTATTGCAGAATGCACGAACACTGGCGTTATTCGGCGCGGCCGGTGGCTTTATAACGCCTATCCTGTTAGCCAGTGGCGGCGGCAGCCATGTGATGCTGTTTTCCTATTATGCTTTGCTGAATGCAGGCATCTTTGGGATCGCCTGGTTCAAATCCTGGCGAATATTGAATGTTGTGGGGTTTATATTTACCTTTGTGATTGGCGCTGCCTGGGGGCATAACAGTTACCAACCGGCATACTTCAGTAGCGCCGAACCTTTCCTGATTTTGTTTTTCCTGTTTTATGTGGCCATCGCGGTGCTATTTGCACACCGCCAGCCAGCACAACTCAAGGGCTATATCGATGGCAGCCTGGTATTCGGCGTGCCGCTGGTCGGTTTTACTCTGCAAAGCGCGCTGGTCAAAGATATGGAATACGGCATGGCTTTCAGCGCACTGGCGTTGAGCGCATTGTATATTCTGCTGGCACGCAGCCTGTGGAAACGCCAGATTGACGGCATGCGTATGCTGACAGAAGCTTTCCTGGCGCTGGGGATTATATTCGGCAGCCTAGCGGTGCCGTTGGCACTCGATGGCCGCTGGACAGCGGTTACCTGGTCGATGGAAGGCGCCGCCCTGGTCTGGGTCGGTATTCATCAACACCGGCGTCTGGCGCGTTGGTTCGGTTTGTTGCTGCAATTTGGCGCCGGTACGGCCTTTCTGATCAGCCTTGACCCTGTTACAGAGCCATTTGCTGTTTTAAACGGCACTTTTCTCGGCGGGCTGGTGATCAGCCTTACGGGGTTGTTTTCCAGTTGGCAGTTGCAACGATACACCGACAAGCTGCTCAAATTCGAATACCCACTGGCTTTACTCGTGCTCGCGTGGGGGTTGTTATGGTGGTGTGGCAATGGCCTGCGGGAACTCGACCTGCACGTCGATAACACCTACAGACTGTATGGCGTGCTCAGTTTTTCGGTACTGAGCACCCTGCTAGCCGGTTGGAGCGGGCAGCGGTTGAACTGGCCCTGGCTGCAGCGCGTTACCCTGGCGTTACTGCCAGTCGCACTGCTGATCGCATTGCTGGCACTGAGCCAAACGCAGCAGCAACACCCGGCTCAACATGGAGGTTGGTGGGCATGGCCATTGGCATTGGGTACGCACATCTGGATTTTACAGCGCTACACTCATACCTGGCCGAAAGGACTGGAGATGTTTTGGCACGCGGGTGGTTTCCTGTTACTGGTATTGCTACTGACCTGGCAAAGCGCGTGGGGACTCGATCAGATGACTGCCGGTGGACAGGCCTGGCCACAACTGGCATGGGGTGCGGTGCCAGCGCTTGCACTGTTATTTATGCTGAAATCGGGCCAACGTTGCCTGGCGCTGATACGCAAATTTCCCGATGCCTACCTGGGTCGTGGGCTGTTGCCATTAACAGCCTGGATATGGCTGTGGCTACTGTACACCTGTATTCTAGACGGTGATCCGTCCCCACTCACCTACCTGCCCATCATCAATCCGCTCGATCTGGCACAAGTGCTAGGTATTTATACGCTGATTCAGTGGTGGCGCACGCAACGCGCAAATCTCGCACAGCAGGTCAGTGAACTCGCCGTGCTGATACCAGCGGCGATTGCACTGTCAGCCTTTGCGTGGCTGAATGCACTGGTAGCACGCACTGTACATTTCTGGACTCCTGTCCCATTTACACTATCAGCATTACACTATTCGGTTGTGTACCAGGCATCGGTTTCGATATTGTGGAGTGTCACTGCGTTAGCGGTGATGGTTTTTTCCAGCCGTAAGGGCGGGCGCACTATCTGGTTTATAGGTGTAACGCTCCTGGCATTGGTGGTGTTAAAACTATTCCTGGTCGATCTGTCTGGTTCCGGTAGCGTCGCACGCATTGTTTCATTTATGGCGGTGGGCGGCTTCATGCTCGTGATCGGCTATTTTTCACCACTACCTCCGCGCAAGATTAGTATGGAATCCACATGAGACGATTAAACCTACTCTTAGTCCTGGCGTTGTTAACAGCGCATACGCTTGCCGACCCTCGTCCGGAAGATTTCGCTTACAGTTACACCATCAAAACACCCACAGGCAGTGCCATTTATGAACTGCCGATACCTGAAGCCATCTATGCGAAAGTTGTACAAGCCGATCTCAGTGATATTGCTGTCTTTAATGCGGACAATGAAACTGTGCCTCACGCGTTTCTACGTGCCATCCAGCCCGAACCGGTAATACCGGCGCCCGTTACCCTGCCCTTGTTTCCGGTCGCTGCGACCCAAGCACAGCTAACCCAAGGGCTGACGCTGAAATTATTAACAGACTTTTCTGATGCTGTTATCGAACTGCAACAGCAAAATACCAATCCATCCAGCGTAGTGAACAGCTACATTGTCGATATCAGCAAGCGGACATCTACTATCAAATCGCTGCAAGTTGTCTGGCAGCCAGGGAAAATAACAACGGTTACCCAAATCAGGGTTGAAACCAGCGATGACCTCAGCCATTGGCGCAAACTGGTATCAGGTGCCACACTTGCGCAGCTGAGGTATGCTGGCAACACTTTTATCAGGGATACCATAGAGATCCCCCGCGAGCAGGGTAAATATCTAAAAATTCACTGGCCAGCAGGAAGCGACGGTGCCTTGATCCAATCAGTTCGCGCGCAGTTCTATGCTGGTAAGAACACCCCCACCTGGCAGCACAACATCTACCCAGGCAAACCGGCCGACGACGCACAAAGCTTTGGCTTTGACTATGAGATACCGGCTTACCTGCCCATTCGACAAATCCGTGTCAATCTCGAACAAACAAACAGTCTGTTACAAGGGCGTATTTATTCCCGTTCAGCACCAGACCAGGCTTGGCATCTACGCCACCGTGGGCTGCATTACCGGCTGCAATTTCCTGTCACAGACCTTGATAGCCCTATGGCTGGGCAGCAGCACCGGCTATTACTTCCGGCCGCTGTACTTGATAGCCCGGCTATCAATGTGCCATTGACAACCGATCGTTTCTGGCGTGTTGAATATGACCGCGACCGTTCCAGCCTGGGCTCCGATATTCCGGCACTGGAATTTGGCTGGCAAACCGACCCACTGGTATTCCTGGCGCGTGGAAAAGCGCCCTTTACGCTAGCCTACGGCAGTGCACGCGTTAAAACCCGGCAAGCGCCAGTGGCGCGTTTACTGGATGACATTAAACAGGCATTCGCTACGCTGCCGGTGACGTATGCCAGCCTGGGTGAAGCACACCCGCCTGGAAGTAGCGCGGTGCTATTACCACAACCACCGCCGTTACCGTGGCGCAACTGGCTCTTGTGGGCAAGTCTAATCGGCGCTGTTCTGGTGCTGGCTATCCTGGCGTGGCGACTGCATCGACAAATTAAGGGACGAGAATGAAATAACTTATACAAGTAGCGCAGGATATTTGCTCATAGTTTTTATCCTGAAAACGGGCGTGTAGTCGATCTACATAACTGTTTTCAGGGTGAAGACTATGGGTGAAGAGACAAGCTAATTGTATGAGTTATTTCGTGAACGTTCCTAACATGGACTAACCAGTAGTACTTGCTGTCCCGGTTACAGCCCCAAATACAAGAAGCAACAGCCCCGCAAGCGCCATGACGGCATGGATGCCGACAACTATCATAGGCGGTGGTTTGTGTTTATCGTGCAAGGCCAGCAATATCACCCCACCACTCAGCGCCAGAACAAACAGCACGGCTGCGTTGTTATACAACATGTTGATGGGTTCACGAAGGATATACGTGCCTAAAAAAGTCAAAGCCAACACGGCAGCACTGGCGTGTACCAGTCCGAGAGTTAACGAACTTCGGTGGTAGCGTACGCCCATCACAACTAGAGCGAGCCCTATGGCAGCTGCCAGGCTGAATAATAGAATTGCAGCTGGAATCATAGCGTTATTTTACTCGTGTGCAGAGAAGAGCGGTCACAAAGGCAGGGTACACGCTGATATTCAATCTGTCATCCCGGCTGCAATCGCAACATGGGCAGCCGCTGGCAGCCTTTGGCCGAATGAATTCGGCCCTACAACGCCATTGCGTACTGATCGAGTATAATCACACAGATGCCTACGTTCACCCTCGCTACTATCGATTACGTAATGATCAGTGCTTATGCACTGGTTGTGGTAGCGGTCGGCCTGCTGTTTGCCCGGCTGTGGCCGTGCTGGTGATCGGTATGTTCTGGCGTCGTGCCAATGCAGATGCTGCCTTTGCCGCGCTCATCACCGGTTTGCTGGGGGGTGCTCTGTTGTTTGTCGCCAATGTCGTACTGGA